>Ga0272445_1000769_pt1 | contig 27666 bp, 21 predicted proteins | sample YNPCB0031_FD_194404 | JGI IMG/M metagenome (GOLD analysis project Ga0272445, IMG submission 194404) | Hot spring sediment microbial communities from Yellowstone National Park, WY, United States - YNP-CB-003-1 | ecosystem: Environmental > Aquatic > Thermal springs > Hot (42-90C) > Sediment... | reverse complement strand
TTTGGCGCCGCCGCCAGCCCCCACAACCCTCACCCTCCCGAAGTAAACCGCCCAAAGCGCGGATGATCCCGCACCACCCGAAACACCGGATTAGAATTCAGCTCCCCTCTGAAAGCCGGCTGAAGCGCCACCGCCCGCTCAAAATGCTGCGCCGCCTTATCAGGATACCCCTTGTACGCATACAATAGCGATAAGTTGTAATGCGCCTCGGCTAAGTTCGGATCCAGTGACAGCGCCTGCTGAAAGTCGGCCTCCGCCTCCAAAAGCCGTAACGCCTTCATATAAGAAACCCCCCGATTATTGTACGCCACTGCTAATCGCCCATCCTCGGAAATCACTTTGGTGTTATCAGCAATCGCCCCCGACAGCCACCCAATATAGTCCATCACAATAGCACGATTGATATAAAGCGAGCGATCATTCGGCGTGCGCGCAATGAGGTCGTTATACCGCTCCAACATCTGAATAGCCTCCTCCCGCGATACTTCATGAATCCCTTGGGTGCGGTAAGCCAGCGCCGCTATATTGTATATAGGATTACTTCGGTCCAGACTGGCGGCCGCTTCTATGTCTCGCACAGCACTTTTGAGGTCGTTGAGCGCAAAGTGGTAAGTAGAACGCATCGCTAAGAGGTTCGCCGTGCGATTGCCCCTCGTATCTATGAGCGTGTTTAGGATACCCAGATTACGGCGGGCATCCACCCCTGGACGAAACCGACTGATAATAAAAGTTTTCGTCGCTACATTGTAAAGCTCAGGAGCTAAAAGCGGCAAAGGAGCATTGTAACGTTCCACATACATCTTATCCGGCACATAGGTGAAAGAAAAAGTAACCAGCGCATGCCGACAGAAAGGTAGGACCTTTTCCCGAATCTTGGGCCAAGCTGCGAGCTTTCGGAGTTCTTTTTCTCGCTCGTCCTCATGAATAGGCTTTGCGCTTATTTTCAGGATGGTGTCCCGTTCTTCCTCGGTAAAGTCCGCCGTCTTCACCAGAATATCAAAGCGCTCCCAGTCTTCGCCTCTGCCTACACCTTGGACAGGAATATCACGGCCGATGCGCTCCACAAAATTCTTTTTTACATCCTCCGCCACAGCTTCCATTCGGCCCTGAGACAAACGCTGATTAAACTCTACCCGGGCATCAGGCGAAGCATACCCATCTATCTGAATCGCTTGGACCTGATACCCCATTTGCTCATACTTCATCACATACTGCATGATAGCATCAGTCAGCTCTTTCTTGTTGAACCTTGTAGAGGCAATGGGGAAAATCAAGTCCAGCGTTCCTTCGAAGCCTTCATACCGATATTGCTCATCCCGAATCGGCAAGTCGGGTAGGGAGGCTTTAAGGCCCGTTCGTACCTGTGCCCATGGCTGCGCCGTACAACAAGCAGGGGACGTAGGCCCAAACGGATTCTTCCGAGAGTCGCAATAAACCTTCACTATCTTACCATTTTTGTCAAGCTTGACGATGGAAAAATAAAGACTAACCTGCTTCCCATCTAAATTCTTCCCTCCCAAAGGCACCTTGTATATGAAAAACGGCTGACTATTGGCCTTATAGTACGTTTCGGTGATGATAAGCTCTCCCACCGTGCCCTGGGGGTCGGCTTCTTGGTTAGCGAGCTGAGGCGGCGCCGCATAATCCACCCGCACTATAATCGCCACTCCCTTCTGAAGGTACTTGCCATACTCTAAGTCATTAGCCAGCCGAAAATATAGCGTATCATTAGCCTGAATAAACTGCCCGGGCTCCACAAAAAGCGGATCAAACTGGCTATTATCATACTCCGAGACTCTAAGGGTGGTGGGATCGTTGTTGGCATCCAGCGTGGCCTGTAAGTCTTTCTTGAAGGTAGCGCAGGTATTTTTATAGGTTTTGCCGCCGTACTTGGTCTTGTTGATGAGGTCTTTGGGGCCGCAGGCCGAAATAAATAGCCCTATCAGCCCAGCCGTTATCCACCTTTGCCTGAACATACCTTGCAAAGTTAGGAAGAGAATCTTAAACTTTTCAAAGTCGCTCCATAATTGTCGCTATGCCCATGCCGCCTCCCACGCACAAGGTGGCCAACCCATATCGCAGATGGCGCCGCTCCAGCTCGTCCAGAAGGGTCCCCACCAGCATCGCTCCTGTGGCTCCTAAGGGATGCCCCATTGCGATCGCCCCCCCACACACATTTATTTTCTCTAAGGGTATTCCGAGCTCATCTTTGAAGCGCAGGGGCACCACCGCAAATGCTTCATTGACCTCATACAGGTCTATATCGTCTGGGGAGAGACCTACTCGGCTTAGCGCCTTACGAGCGGCTGGCGCCGGCCCCAAAAGCATAATCGTCGGCTCTGTCCCCACCACCGCCCAGCTCACTATCCGGGCCCGAGGCCTTAGCCCATAGCGCTTAGAAAGCGCCTCACTTCCCAAAAGCACCAACGCCGCCCCATCCACGATCGCCGATGAATTCCCGGCATGATGCACATGCTGAATCGCTTCTACCATTGGATACTTTTGAAGGGCCACGGCATCAAAGCCCCCTTCTCGCCCTATCCACGCAAACGACGGCTCCAAAGCCGCCAGCTTCTCCACACTCGTATCCGGCCGAATATTCTCATCCCGCTCGAGTATCACCCGCCCCAACACATCCCGCACGGGAACTAAACTTTTCCGAAAATAGCCCTTTTCGGTCGCCTCCCAAGCCAGCCGATGAGACCGAACAGCAAATTCATCCAGCACCTCCCGACTATACCCATACAAAGTAGCTATCAGGTCTGCCGATACCCCCTGCGGAATGTAATGCCCCTCAAACGCCACCTGAGGATCTAAATACCAGGCGCCTCCATCCGACCCCATAGGCACGCGGCTCATGGACTCCACTCCCCCTGCCAAAAAAGCTTCCCCTACCCCCGCCCGAATATAGGCCGCAGCCTGATTGACCGCCTCCAAACCCGAGGCACAAAACCGATTTAGCGTTACCCCCGCCACACTCTCCGGCAAACCCGCTGCCTGCGCCGCAATCTTCGCCAAATTAGACCCCTGCTCCCCCACCTGCGTAACACACCCCAAAATCACATCCTCTATCGCCTTCGGCGGCAAACTCGGATGACGCGCCAAAATCGCCTGAATAAGCTGCCGAACCAGCTCTACAGGCCGAACCTCATGAAGACGACCTTCTTTCTTACCCCGCCCACGGGGGGTGCGCACCGCATCATATATGTATGCCTCAAACATAATCTTCTCGCCGAATGCCCAGCCGCTTCATCCGAGCGTGGAGATTGGGCCGCTGCATCCCCAAAGCCTCCGCCGTCCGAGTGATGTTAAAATCATGCTGCCTTAGGTGATGCAGTAAGTACTGACGTTCCATCTCGTCCAGAAACTCCTCTAAGCTTTTCCCTTCCAAGGGTACGGGGGGGGAGGGGGTTTTGTTTTCTTCCCGGCGTGCCCAAGCAGGTACGACATAAGCCCCTACGTCCTCCACCGTGATTTCGGGCCCCGCAAAAATCACCAGCCGCTCCACCGCATTGCGCAGCTCCCGCACATTCCCCGGCCAAGGTAAGCGCTTAAGCGCCTCCAACGCCCCCGCCGTAAAAACCTTAGGAGGCAGCTTATACTCCGCCAGAACCTCCTCCAAAAACGCCTGCGCCAAAATCGGAATATCCTCCACCCGCTCCCGCAAAGGCGGAACCCTTATCACCACCACACTTAGCCGATGATACAAGTCCTCCCGAAACCGCCCCGCCTCTATCTCCGCCAGTAGGTCTTTATTCGTGGCCGCTACTATTCGCACATTGACGGGGATATCCTTCTCGCCCCCCACCCGCCGAATCTTACCCTCCTCAATCACCCGCAGAACCTTCGCCTGCGCCGCCAAAGGCATATCCCCAATCTCATCCAAAAACAATGTCCCCCCCTGCGCCTCCTCAAACCGCCCAATATGCTGCTTTATCGCATGGGTAAAAGACCCCTTCTCATGCCCAAAAAGCTCACTCTCTATCAGCTCACTCGGTATAGCCGCACAATTCACATCCACAAAAGGGCCTTTAGACCGATTACTTTTGAGGTGTATCCATCGGGCTACCAGTTCCTTTCCGCTGCCGCTCGGCCCCTCAATCAGCACCCGCACATCCAATGGCGCCACCCGATCTATCATCTCCCGCACCCGCTGAATCGCCTCCGACTCCCCAAGAATCTCCCGCACCTTCAAAACCTTCTGCGTAAGAGCCCGATTCTCAGCTACCAGCTGCCGCTTCTCCGTCGCATTGCGAATCAATATCTCCAACTTGCTGAGGTCTGGCGGCTTCTCCAAAAAGTCAAACGCCCCCTTCTTCGTCGCTTCCACCGCCGTTTCAATAGTGGCATGCCCCGAAAGCATAATAAACTCCACATCCGGACGCGTCTTTTTCGCCCAGTCCAAAAGCTCCATCCCGTCTTTCCCCGGCATCCGTACATCACATAGCACAATATCAAACGCCACCTTCTCCAAAAGCCGCTGAGCCTCTATGCCATCCCGCGCTACCTCCACCACATGCCCATCATACCCCAATATCTCCGCCAGCGTCTGCCGAATATCCGGATCATCATCTACTACCAGGATCCGAGCCATCAGACGGTCATCAGTTCTTGCTCCTTCGCCCCCGCTAAGCGATCCACTTGGTCTATGTACTTTTTCGTGAGCTTATCCAGCTCTTCCTGACCTCGCTTGACAAAGTCCTCGGCGACTCCTTTTTTACCGAGCTGTCTAAGCTCTTCCAGGCGGTCGCGGCGAATATTGCGTATAGCTACCCGGGCTTCTTCGGCTAACTCATGCACCTGCTTGACCAGCTTCTTTCGGATTTCTTCCGTCAGCGGTGGAAAAATCACGCGCAGGACATTCCCATCCGTAGCGGTTTGAAGGCCCAAGTTGGCTTCGGCTATAGCCTTTTCTATGGCTTTGACCATCTTGGGTTCGTAAGGCTGTACTAAAAGCGTCCGGCTATCGGACACCCCGATCGTCGCAATGTGCTTGATGGGTGTGGGTGCCCCATAATAATCTACCCGCACAGGCTCTAAAAATGCTGGCGATGCCTTCCCAGCCCGAACCTTCCCCAAAACCTCCTCAAAATGGGCCAGTGATTTTTTCATGTGTTCTTCGGCGTCCCTTAGGACGGCTTGTATCTCTGGTGTCATGCAGGCAAAGTTACACTAAGCCGTGCCTGCCCCGAAAGCCTCCTCATACCCGCGCCGCCTTAGCTCACATGCCGGACACACCCCACACCCATACCCCCAAGGATGGAGCACATCCCGCACACCACGATAGCACGTATGGGTCTTCTCCCGAATCAGGTCCAGCGCGCCCTCCTCCGCCGCATACCGCCATAGGGCCGCCTTATTCCACCGCAGAAACGGCGCATGCACCCAGTAGGGCTCGTCCAGCGCCAAACTAATCGCCCGCTGCGCCGCCTCCAAAAACGGCCCCCGACAATCCGGATAGCCGCTATAATCCACCTCATTGGCCCCAATCACCAGGTGCCGATACCCCCTCGGATACCCCCACACCGCCGCTAAAAGCAAGAATACCAGATTGCGCCCGGGCACGAAAGTCGTCGGAAGGCCCCCCTCCCCTACCTTGATTTCTTTTTCACTGGTGAGCGCCGACTCCACCTCTAAAAGCCCCCACAACGGCCCTATATCCAAAATCACCTGCCGAATGCCCAGCGCCTCCGCCACCGCCCGCGCCGCCTCTAACTCCACCACATGCCGCTGCCCATACCGAAAAGTTATCGCCACATACGGCCCCTCCAAGTTTTTGCGCATCCACAGGGCCGCTGTCGCCGAATCCTGCCCCCCACTCAAAAGCACGATGGCGCCCATGCTTAGTGGCCTTTTTGGGTTTGGCGCTGGGAAGGGCCCCGCCGCCGTCGCCGTCCCGATACGGCCTTTTCCACTTCTCCCACTTCCCCATCAGTCCCCTCGCCTGAAACTTCCGGCGTGCCAGCCCCCGAAAGCTGGGACTGATACCAATCGCACAACTCCGTAAAGGGACATTCCCCGCACTTGGGCCGCCGAGCTAAACAGTGATACCGCCCAAAGAGTATCAGCCAGTGGTGCGCTTGCCCCAAGTAGGATGCCGGAATGACCGCCATCAGCTCCTGCTCTACCTTCTCTGGCGTATTCCCCTTGGCCAGCCCCAAGCGCCGACTGACCCGAAAGACATGCGTATCCACAGCAATCACCGGCGCCTGAAAAAGTACCGACGCAATCACATTGGCGCTCTTACGCCCAATGCCCGGAAGCGTAGCCAGCTCCGCCGGGTCCTCCGGAAGCTTCCCTCCATAACGTTCCATCACCGTCCGGGCCAAAGCCACTAACCGCTGCGCCTTGCTATTCGGATACGAAATAGAGCGAATGTAGGAGAAAACCTCCTTAGGCTCAGCCCGAGCCAGCGTCTCAAAGTCCGGAAACCGCTCAAAAAAGGCCGGTGTCGTCTGATTGACCCGGACATCGGTACACTGGGCCGAAAGGACTACCGCGACCGCCAGCTCATACGGATTGCGATAGCGCAGCTCGGTCGTAGCCGCCCCGTACCAACCCTCCAAAACCTGAAGCACCCGCTGCGCCTTCTCTGCCGCCGATAGCACCTCACAAAGCTACCACAAACCGCCCTTCCCCACCGCAGCCTATCCCCCTCCCCGCTTCGTATATATCTGTCGGAAACTTTCCTCCACTCTATGCGCACTATCAAAGCTCTCCAAACCCTACTCAGCTGGCTAAATGCCCTGGGGACGCCGCTCGCTACCTCCTCTTATGCGCGCTGGGTAGCAAGTCTTTTGCGCTCCTCTCCCGCCCTCCCCCGCATGACCACCAGCTGAAGGCCCCGAAAGGCCTACAATATGGCAATAAAAAGAGATCTAATACCACCTCCTTATGCCCTGATCCCACCTTCTCAGGCCCCGATCTCATCTTCTTATGCGCCGTTCTCATCCTCTTATGCGCTGATCCCATCTCCTTATGCGCCGATCCCGAGCGAGGTTTATGGCCCCTCTTAAATCGCCGAAAGAGCTCGCCAATAGACTCTTTGCCTGAGAGAAGCCAGATAAATAGCCTTATGACCCATCTACCCCACCGAAGGCGCCGCCGCTCGGCTGCCGTGTAGCCCACGGAGTCTGGCCTCAAAGGCGGCTGATGATACCGCAGCCGGTAAGTCCGATACAGCCGCCGCAGGAAGGGTAAGCGCTCCTCTCGTGGCATCTTCCATAGCCAGCTCAGGTGCCGCGGCACTAAACCCTTCTCCCGCTCAACAGGCATCACCATCCATTCAAAATCCTTCACTTTCATGGCCGTCAGCCCGCTCCATCGTCTATCGGAGTAAGTGTGCACTCGGACCCCTTGGAGGGAGAGGGCACCTCGCACCTCCGCACCCGATAAGTCCAATTCCACTGTCCGAAGCCCCTCCAAGTGCAAACGCCCCGGCGTCTCCTCCCGCCCCACCTCCACCTTCTCCAAATACACCCCGCCCCCCACCCAGCCCTTCTTAAGGCTCAGCTCCTTTTCTACCCGAAGGCCCTCCATCCACAGCAGCCCTCCCACCCTAACATCCTCCAACTCCACCCGCCTCACCGGCAGCGCCCCCTCATCAGCCTCACCCAAAAGTATATCCTGCTGCGTCCTTATCCCCCGCATCGTAATAACGGATTCCGCAGAACGCACCGCTATTCGGAAATCCCCCACTACTTCTATATTCCCCATTTCCACATCCCACTTTCCTACCCCTTCTACAATAAGAGGATTTACAACAGACTGAGGATGCAGTTTCGTCTCCTTTACCTGAAAAGTAGCCCTAACCGCCCCCTTCTCGGCACCTCCTCCATCGCCACTACCCTCAGTAGCTCCTTCCCCTAAGACCACCTCCACAGGAGCCCTCTTTATGTTTTTTACCCTTATATTCCCCTCGACGATGCGGCTCTTTTCTATACTTACCAGAATCAGAGAATCCCCATCGGAAAGGGCTGGACTCTCTGCCTCACTCCCATCAGCTATCCAGCGAAAAAGAGCTTCATTCATACGTAGCCCTTTTGCGCTCACGTCTTTCAAGTACAGTGCCAAAGGCCCGGGTGTAGCTATTACAGAGCCCTCAATATGTATGTCCCCCACTTCTGCTGATTCCAAGACTACCCTACCCTTAAGATGAGCTTCTTGTAGGGACAGATCCGCCCCACCCTCCATGCCTTCTATATGCAAAGCCACATCCGAAGGAGACTCTATGCGAGAGCTCTTAATGGATACTTCCCCCTCCACTTTGACATCTTTCAAGTGCACTGCGCCCCCAAAATGAGCCTCGCTAAGTAATAACTCCCTCCCACACACTGTATTCTCTATCTGTAGAGCCACCTCAGAAGAATGGATGAGAGTCTTGGCCAAACTTAGTTTCCCCTGCACCGTTCTGAACCCTTTCAGATGAATAGGGCCCCCTATCCTACAATCCTCAAAGTAGAGGCTACGCAGTTGGGTTTGCTGGAGAAGGAGGAGAGGAGAGTCGGTTTTTTCATTGTCCTCCTCTGGATTAGCTATGTAGCAGCTTCCTAAGAAGAGGCTAAAACCGGGGGCTTCTACCTCTGTAAGCTGAATGGGGCCTTTTATGTAGCAGCCTATTAGAGCCAGTCTATGCGCAGGAAAGGCACCTTTCCATTGCCACGGCCCTACGAGGCGGGCTCCTACTATGATGAGGCCCTCTGGGAAAAACCCTTCTCCCAAAAGATAGCTCAAAAACGCCGCCCGTATCGTGCGGGCAGAGTCCCAGCTGCCCCCCTCCTTTATCACCTCCATCCAGTCTCCCGCTTTTCCGGTAGCTCCCGCAAGCTCCCCTCCTACGGTACTTCCCTCCGCTTCATCTTCCGTAGTCTCCCCTACTAAAGCAAGCCCTTCGCTTTTCTGGGTTACCTCGGGCTTCTCAGGCGCCGCATGGCTCCCAAGGGATTTCGTGGAGAAGCCAGCTTCCTTTAAGACTTTTACATGTTTTTCAAGTACCAAGTGAGCGTAGGCTGCCGGAGATGGCCAGAAGCTGATGGAGGTTTTGTCCTTACCCATTTCTAATATCTGCTTCTCCGCCTCTGTCAAGCCGGCTCGCAAAGTGTCTGGGAGATTATGAACCGTTATCATAAGTTTATGCCCTTTTACTCTAACCTTCGGATGATACCTGTAAGGCCGGTTAAGAATAGGGTGGAAAGGATCCAGCCTACACCAATATGGATCCACAGATAAATGCGGAGGAGAGCCCCAGCCCAGCCAGCATCGGCATTCGGAATCCAATAGTGCTCCAAGACAAGGTCTAAAAACGGGATAAATGCGTCAATACTATAAGCCCAAGCGCTAAAGGCAGGGTAATCCTTGGGAATCTCACGATACTTCTGATACTTCTCTTGAACCAGGACATCGGTGGAGGCGGGGGCCATAACCCCCTCGCGATAGCCTAAGTCAAAGAGAAAAGCTCCCAGCGCAATGAAGGCCAAAATCCACACCAGGGCCCACTCCGGTCTATAGCCATGGCCGACGGTATAGCGCAGAAGCCCCCGCCAGAAGCGCTTCCACAAAGGTAAATTCTGCGCAAGGCCAACATCATCTTCTTTTTGGATGAGGATACGCAGGGCGGCATTTTCGTCGGCCTCGGCTTTGAGCGCCTTAGCTAAGCTCTCGTAGGGGTGTGCCGAATAGTGAGGCAGTTGACGACGTAGCCACGCCGAAAAGAGACGAAGACGAGTCTCCCTATCCTTATCCTCAATGGCAGGCCCACTGAAAACCCAGCGCGACACACTTATTCCATGCAAATCTACCCATCCTGCCAGCGGACTCAGCCCTATGCCCGAGTCTTTTCCTCCTTTCCTCAACCCTTCCTCTACGACTATTTCCAACGTTTGCATTTGTGCATAGCGCAAGCTGACCGGCCCCATGAGAGTTACGGCCTTGAAGTAGGCTCTCTCTTCCAGCTGGGCGTCTTTGAGGCTTAACCCCCCAGCCCATTTTCCCGCCAGCTGCAAGGCTGGGCTATCCGACCCTATCCCCTCTCCACCCGTCAGAAACGTCTCCTCCACATATAAACTATGCGCGTGGAGCTTCTCTGCATCTAAGCCGCTCAGAATAGACGAGTCCTTAATACGCACTTCACCAGCTATTTCCGCTCTTTTTAGGCTAAGTCCAGGTTGAGAGGGGGGACCTCCTAAGATGCATTCCTCTATGAGGAGATTTCCCCCTCCTTGGAAGCCCTCCAAATCCACAGCCCTGCCTACTCGTACCATCATCACTTCCAGGCCTTCATCTACCCTGGTTCCTTGAAGACTCAAAGCGTCCGTCACCACATTGGAGATTTCTAACCTTCCACTTACCTTACCTCGTTCCCAAGAAAACTTCCTCCAAAGCCCCCCCAATATCCTTACATCCTTAATGCTTGCTTTTCCTACAACTATCATTTCATCTGACTCCCACTTATAGCCAGTGAGAGACGAATTGCTAACTCTTCTCCTACTCTTGTACCTGTAAGATCAACCCTTTCAGCCTTAATCTCCTCCCAGATCAGACTTTTTCCTATCTGCATTCCCGAGGCCCTAATCCCCTCCCCCTCTATGTTTTTAGCCTCAAACTTACCCCCCACCTGAGCGCCCCTAAAGTCTAGGCTGTATCTCAACCCGACTTCCATGAGCCTTAGATCGCCCCCTAAGACCAGCCTCTCCGCGAATATTCCTTGTTCTAAACCTACTTCGCTGAGCTCCACATTTCCCTCTACTCGGGCTTCCCAAATAAACAGGGCTTCGAGGTTCGCCTTTTCCACCTTCAGAGTGCCCTTAAGAGTTAGGCCCCCGGCATATACTGTTTCCCCAACCCCTTTCAGGGAGATATTACCTTCTACCTGAGCAGCGTCAAGATAGAGCCCCGCTGTACCCTCTTCCATGCGCAAGTCTCCCCGCAAAATCATCTCAGAGGCACCAAGGCCCGTTATACGAGCCCCTGATACATCCAGCGAACCTTGCACCTGGGCTTTTAGAAGCTCTACCCTCTCGGCGCTTACCTTCCGCAGAGAGAGATTGCCTCCTAACCGGGATGCCCTAAAATCCAAATACGCCTCTTTAGATACCTCGGTATCATCCAGTAAGGTATCCCCCCCAATCCGAACTAGAGACGCCACAAAGGCATGCCCACCAGGCCAGGAGCTACCACCAGGCACGGAGCTAATTGAAAGTCCCTGAGCCCGTAGGTCAGCGCTAATTTGCGCTTCCACAAGATAGACCGTCCCCTCTGTATGCGCTTTACGTAGGTAGAGACTCCCCTCTACTCGGAGAGCCTTAGCATACAGGGCTATATGGTGGGGGTATCGTATCCATACCGCATCCAAGTCTAAGTCTCCCCGCACCACCGCCTCCTCCAACTGAAAAAGGGCCTCTTTCCCATGCGGCTCTAACCTACTACTGGCCTCCAATGGCTGTGGGGGCTGGGGGGGTTCTATGAGGGCGCTTTCCAAGCGGAGGTCGCCTTCAATGCGGGCGCGTCGGGCCCAGAGACCCGGCAGGTAAGAGCCTTTCAGACTGAGGGTGCGAGCTTGGGCCTCTACCAGAGAGAGTCCCCCAGAAAGGTAAGAGTCCTCTATAAAGAGGCGATGGAGGAGCTGCGCCCCCTCAAAGTCCAGCTTGCCCTCTACGTGCACTCCTCGGAGAGCAAGCCCCTTGGGATGAATGAGCCTCTGAAAGTCTGGCCACACCACGAGCCAGTACAAAAACTCGGCGCGCACCCGCTGAGCTGAGCCCCAGACCTGCGCCGCCTCCCGATCCACCTTCTGCCGCATATCCACCTGCCGCTCCCCCAAAAAGTCTATCACCTTCCCTTCCCCCATCTCCCGCAAAATCCGCTCCTCCGCCTCCGTCAGCTCTCCCCCCACCCGCTGCCGCAGAAAATCTCTAACCTCCATGCAGGCAAATATACCTATATGCTTACTTTTTTCTCCTTATACCCCACGCTGAGAAAGCCTACACCCCCCAGCAAGCTAAAAAGACAACCAGATAGAAAGTCTAAGCGCCTCTCAGAGTAGAAGTCCCTCTCACCCGCAAGCTGAAAAGACACCCCCCACCTCAAAAGCCCCACACCTACCGCGCTCCCAGCCCCTTGCATGAGCATTGGAGATTTTTTCATAGATTCGCCTCTGGTATGTCTCCTATCACACTCTATGTTTGCGAAAAGTGTGGTAAGCAGGTCCGATCGAGCGGCTACCCGTCTCCTGGCAAATGCCCCGTCACGAAGGGTGGTCACGTTTGGCGACCTGCGCAGTAGCTAAGGGCGCGTAGGCAGCGTCCTGCTTTTTAGCCTTTGCAGAGGGAGGGCTTAGTGTAGAGGCTGTCTCATAGCCCGGGGGAGTCCTCGGGAGGAGCGGCAAAGGGAGGCGGCAGTGAAGCTCCCAGGGAATGAGGCTTCCCTCGTTGTGGGGCCCCTCCCTTTTAGCGTAGGGAAAGGCCCCACAAGGGAGAGGATTAGGTTTGAGCGGGAGGAGCGGATGAAGAGGAACTGGCCTCCTCCTTAGAAGAAGGAGCATCCTCTGAAAGGCTCAGCGGCTTAATCTCTGGAGAGGAGTCTTCCTCGTCAGACGAAGAGGATTCTAAGTCCTCCCACAGTCGCTTCAGCGAGTACTCTCGGTCAAACCCCCTAGTGTGTAAGGCTCGGTCCTTGTTGAGGAGAAGGGCAATGTTTATTAGGAGCAGCGGCGCTACAAAGCCGACTAACACAAGCAGGACCCACAGAAGACCGCTTGACCCCAAGAAAAGGCAAAGACCTCCTATCAGAAGTAGACACACAATGGAGACAATGAGGGTAAGGTTTCGGGCCTCATAGATCGCGAGTTTGGTAAGAGTAGGAAATAGTAGGTGCATAAACTCAGCCCCCTCATCCGTGAAGTCCTTCGGGAAAATCTGCTCCAAATAAAAGAGGCGTCCTCCATCCAAGGGATAGATGGGGAGGATATTCACAGCGCTCATGAAGGAGTTAATAACTAAGACTAAGGCTAGGGTGGTAAAGAGGTACTCATGCGTGCACCCGACACTACCAAAGGTTATGGCCTTATTCGGAAAGAGGAGAAAAAGAATGAGATTGAGTAGCACTATCCCGAGATACCATTGAAAGTAAATCCCATTCCAGAGGACCTTTTTGAACCTTGCATGCAGGGGGAAGCCCTCCTCAAAGACAATCCCGCCTCCGAAGATATTGAGGTGGATGCGCTTGGGGGTATAGCCCATCAGGATGCCTGCATAGCCATGGCCATACTCGTGAATGAGGACACTGAGGTGGAGACCTATGGCAAAGAGAAGAGCGAAGGGAAGCTTCAAAAGAAGGGGATCAGGTTCGGGAGAGAGACTTAGAAAGAAGTATATCGCCAGGGCTATGCTGAGCGGGAGAGACCAATGGGGTTTGATGGGGATGCGCAGGGCCTTTTTGAGGGCCTGCCAGCGGTCTCGCAGGCCAGAAAGCGCCTTGGTGCGCTCCTTCTTTGAGGAGGCCGCCAGCAAATCCCGCAAAGGACGCCAGAAAATAAGCAAAAAAGACGGAGCCACCATGCCCAATCCAATAGGGATTAGCTCCCAGACATAGCCTCGGGGCTGATACACGTGTAAAAGGAGGATTAGGAGCAGAAACACATTTGCCAGCACTAGCCAGGCCAGGAGCCGCCTGAAAAACGCCAAACGAGAACCCGAGAGGCTCTTTACAAACTTCACAGGAAAGAAACCGGCCCTGAGAAGGGATGGGTCATCCTTGGATGCAGAGAGCGAGTAGCTAAGGGCTCGGCTCCCTTTCTCTAAAAGGCTCAAAACGAGCCGCCATCCGTCCCGAAGGACGATTCTGCCGCACGCCCAAAGGACGCGCCATACGCGCAGGGTACGCATAAATACAGGACGCGTATGCATGGGTATAGGAAGGGACTGGGCCCAAACTCCATATGGCTCAGCCTCCCCACTTACTTTGAGGTAAGCGAATGGGGGAATACATAGGAGCCCCCGCCTTTTGAGCCGCCAGCAGAGAGAGATTCAGCCCCCCACGATACCGCCTCTCGCCTGACTCTAACCTCCGTATCGTGAGGGGGATTAAATATACGAAAAACTCGCCTCTATGGTTGCAAGCCCCCCGCCCGCATTTTACCCGGTAACAAAATGTTTATGACCCTGGGGCCCATGGCTATTCAGGTTGTCTGGCTCAAGCGGGATCTGCGTTTGTATGATCACCGCCCGCTTTTGAATGCCCTCCGGAGCGGCCCTACCTTGCTCATATACATTGCGGAGCCTACGTTTTGGCGGCAGCCCGAGGCTGCTGCCCAGCATTGGAAATTTATCGCCGAAGCCCTCTTAGACCTGGATCGGAGCTTGCGTCAGACGGGATGGTCTCACGCTTGCCTTCACCTTTTTGTGGGGGAGGCGGTGGAGGTCTTGCAAGCTACTATTCATCGGTGCCTTCCCATAGCGGCGCTGCATGCGCACATGGAGACGGGCAATGGGCTGACTTTTGCGCGGGATCGGGCGGTGCGGCGGTGGGCTAAAGAGGTGGGGATTCCCTTTTACCTATACCCACAGACCTCCCCTCCGAAGCCCCCTATATTTAGCAAGAAGGAACCCCCCACTCAAACTATTTATACCCCACCCACTCATGCACCGGAAGAAGGAGAGCCCGCCCACTCAAAAGTCAAAAAAGCTGTACCAGGGCCAAAGATTTGCATTAGGAAGTAGAAGGCCAACGGAGAAAGCCGTTTATCTCCGAGAGCGGATCAGCCCTAAGGCTCTCTTCCTGCCAGCCACCTTTGCATCCACCGCTGCTGCTTTTGATTCCCTCTACAAGCCAGATGAACCCAGCTCACCCCTTTTCCAATATTAGAAGAACCCTGCCCTCCCCTGGAAAAAGCATGCCACTGAACACGACAGATAGGTGTCAAGAACCCTCTAACTTAGCACGAGCGCATGGTACTAGCCCATCATAAAGATGCTGCCCTTCGTCTTCGCATTCAAACGTTAGATGCTCAGGAGCATATCATTCCGTTTGTAGAGGAGTGGCTGCCCATCGGTCCCTCTACTACCGTTTTAGAAGTAGGTTGTGGGGAGGGGGGTGTTCTTTTAGCTTTTCTTGAGAGAGGGGCCCAAGGCGTGGGGGTGGAGATTTCAGAAAGTCGCTATCGCTTAGCGCAGACCTACTTACATCCATTCCTTGCCCAAAATCAGGCTCTCCTTCTCAGGGAAGATATTTATCAGGTCTCCCCAGACCAACTTACATACCGCTTTGATCTTATCATTCTGAAAGATGTCATAGAACACATTCCTCAGCCCGAGCGGCTACTGAACCATCTGCGCCGTTTCTTGAAGGAGGGGGGTTATATATTTATAGGATTTCCACCTTGGCAAATGCCATTTGGGGGTCATCAGCAGGTATGCCGCTCCAAGCTACTGAGTTTTTTCCCTTATCTTCATCTTTTGCCTCGCTCCATTTACAAATGGATTTTACGCATGGCAGGCGAGGACCCGTCCCTCATAGCTGAACTACTTAGCCTAAGAGAAACCGGCCTCTCCATAGAAAAACTGGAAAAAGTCGCTCATCAAACGGGTTATCGTATAGTCAAGAAGCAGTTCTACCTCATCACACCCATCTACAAGTATAAGTTTGGCATGCGGCCTATCTCTCAAATCCCTCTCATCTCTAAGACTCCTTATCTGAGAAACTTTCTCACTACGGGCTGTTATTATCTTCTGACCCCTACTTAAGGGGTTTAGTAGGCATTCGGCCCTCGAAAAGGGGGTTTCTCTTTTTGCGACCAAAGTCCCAAAATGCATACCTTTGTGGCATGCTCCTCACCTACATTCTGATCGGGCTAGCGATTTTGCTTCTTATATCCAGCCTGAAGGTGCTGCCCGAGTATCAGCGCTTAGTGGTTTTGCGTTTGGGTCGGGCCCTTCCGCAAGCCAAAGGCCCTGGACTCGTGGTGGTCATCCCCATTATAGACACGCCCATTCGCGTAGATATGCGCGAGCGCATCTTAGAGATCCCCAAGCAAACCTGCATTACTAAAGACAATGCCCCCATCTCTATTGACTTTCTCATTTACCTACAAGTCGTAGACCCTCTTGCCTCGGTCGTGAATGTGCAAAATGTTTTTCAAGCTACCGAGGGCTTAGCTACTACGACTCTGCGGGCTGTGATTGGGGATATTGCTTTGGATGATGTGCTCTCTAAACGCGAGGAGATTAATCAAAAACTTCGGGTCAAGTTGGACGAGGTAACGCATCGCTGGGGCGTTCAAGTGAATGCGGTAGAGATCAAGGAGATACTACCGCCGGCGGAGGTCCAGGAGTCCATGACTAAGCAGATGGCGGCCGAGCGCAATCGGCGGGCCATGGTTACGGAGGCAGAGGGTACAAAGCAGGCCCAGATTTTACGAGCTGAGGGTGAAAAGCAGTCTACCATCCTGCGCGCCGAAGCAGAAAAACAAGCCGCCATCCTCAAGGCCGAGGCCCAGCGCGAAGCCCAGCGCATCGCCGCCGAAGGCTATGCCCTCGCTCTGGAGCAGATTACCCGAGCCGCCCGCACCATTGACCAAAACACCCTCCTCCTCCAGTACTTAGACACCCTCAAAAACCTCGGCTCCTCCGCCTCTACCAAGTGGATTCTCCCCGTGGAAGTCACGGGCCTGGCTAAAGAAGTCTCTACCCTCTTCCAGAAGAAGAATATCTGAGCTCTCCTGATTTCCACTTCCTTTGGAGCGCCGCCCTTAAACCTCACCCCCCTCAAGGCCCACTTAAGAGAATTGATATGCGTAACCTCATCGTAAGTCGTCTCAGCATAGGGCTGCTCCTTCTCGTGAGCGGCCTATGGGTAGCCCAGGGCTGCCGAAAGAAAGAAAAAACGTTTGACCCCACGGAGATTCAGGAAGCGGCTGAAGACCAATCCGTCGCCGAGGGAGAGTCCAACTTTATCGGAGATGTGGTGGACGAACAAGGGGAATACGGCCCTAATCGCCGAGTAGGAGGTGTAGACTCTACTTATCTCCCGCGTTGTGCACAGGTTTCCTACGACTCTACCCAGCGGCGCCTCACGATTGACTTCGGTTCTACCAACTGCCTTTGCCGAGACGGGGTGTACCGACGAGGGCGGATTTATGTAACCTTCTCGGGCCCGGTCTGGCCTGCCCCGGGTGCCTCGGCTTTGATTACTACGGACAGCTTCTACGTCAATGACAATCGCCACGATGTGGAAAAGGTGCTCGTCCATGTAGGTTTGAATAGTGCGGGGCATCGCATTCTCCGCGACACGGTACGCCGCCACATAGTAACTACTCCCAATGGCACTATCCAGTGGAGCGCCACTCGCGAGTACCGCCAAACCCAAGGCCAAAACACCTGGATGCGCTGGGATGATGTGTGGTTCATCGGCGGAAGCGCACAAGGCACCTCCCGTCGCAATCGCCCCTTCACCACCCAAGTTACCGACTCCCTCAAAGTCGTAGGTAACTGCATCTTCCGCGTGCCCGTCAAGGGGATCATCCAGCTCAATACCCAAAATCACACCGTCATTATCAACTACGACCCCTACAATAACGAGGCCTGCGATCGCGTGGCCTCCGTCCAGGTGGATAATCAGGCCCCCGTCAATATCACAATTCGCTGAGCCTCCAGACCATCTGAAAAACTCTGGCCGGCCATTCTTCCTGGCCGGCCTTCTTTTTTATAGCAGGCGATAATCCGACACGGCCAAAGGTCCTCGCACCACAAATCCTTCCCCCAGCGCTACCCCAATAAAATGCCCCATTTCTCTCGCCCGCGCCTCTAAATGCGGAAAAAAGGTAGGCCTTGTCAGGTAGGACGGTGGTTCCAAGTCCCCCTCTTCTCGGAAAAACTGGCTTCGGTAGGCTGAGAGGAGGGATAGTTTGGCTTCCCAATAGGCAGAGATGTCTACCACGAGGCTGGGCGTTTGCCATCGGTCCTGAATCATGAAGAGCACCTTATGGGGCCGATGAGGCGGATAGAGGGTGTGGATTTTTCGGAGGCCGCTCAGCCAGGCTGCACGCTCTACGAGTCGGGCCGCTCGTCCATGGTCGGGGTGCCGATCTGCCAAGGCATTCGTAATCACAAGACGAGGACGATACCGCCGAATAAGGTCTATCAAAGTCTTGAGACTCTCCGGCGTTTCCGTGAAGAATCCATCCTCCCATCCTAAGCAGAGGCGGGCTATGGGTTTCAGGATACGGGCTGCTTTTTGCGCTTCTTGCCAGCGCAGGGCGGGAGAACCCCGAGTGCCCAACTGCCCTGCTGTCAGTTCTACCATGACCAGCTTAGCGCCTTCGGCCCGCCACCGCAAAAGCGTCCCCCCTGCCCCCAGCTCCGCATCATCCGGGTGCGCTACTATCGTCATCACATCCACGCCCACCTCACAAAGGTAGCTTAGCTTTGCAGGGTGCGGCAGGTCGCCTCCCTCGTTTGGCTCCTCTTAGGGCTCCTATGGGCCCAGAATGCCCACTACACGCTCCAAAGGCACTTTTTTGTGGGGACTCCGGCGCATGAGACGCCCCTCGCCGCCCTCCTAACTCCTGACCGCCGCCTGATAATCGCAGGTGAGTATCAAGAGACGCCCCAAATGCTACCTGACGGATGGATTGCCTGCGTCTCTGCTGAAGGGGAGATACTTTGGCAAGTTCGGCCGGGGGGATTAGGACCTGATCGGATTTATGATCTGGCGCTTGCCGATAGTATCTTGTATTTCTGTGGGGTTACGGGTTCGGCGCTCACCCATCCCGAAGAAATGCCCCCCTCTCACCGGGCGGATTTCTGGGTGGGAGCGGTGCATGTGGAGACGGGGGTTCTTCTCTGGCAGCGCCGCTGGGGAAGCCCCTACCCAGACTTTGCTTATACGCTTACGCTCTCTCCCTATCGTACCCTTCTGGTGGGCGGCGCCACCTGGGAGGATACTACGATTGGCCTCCAGCCTGTCTTCTTCGTTCTGAATGCCCGCACTGGGGAAGTGCTTCAGCGACGTCTTTTCGGCCAGCCCGGCCATATCAAGCGCCTCCGCTTGGCCAAAAACGGCCTCTACGCCGCCATCGGCGAAATTCAAAACTACCCCGTCATCCTCGCCATAGATGATGTCCTCCAAGTACTTTGGCGAATTTCCCTCCGCCAGCATCCCTTTCCCTCTCGTTTGGAGGCCCTCCTCATCCTGGGAAACGGCCTATGGCTCGTAGGTGGCCAGTACGAAGGGCAATGGGGCCTGAGCGCCATCGCCCCGGAAGGACGCGTCCTATGGGAAAAGACCTGGAGTCTACCAGCCGCGACGGGCACCCTCCTGAGCCTCGCCGAAGACCCTAACCAGCACATCTGGGCCGCCGGCTACATCCAGAGCGAACGCATAGAACACCCCGAATACCGCGGCCAAAAAGACATCTGGCTTAGCCTCCTTTCCCCCCATGGCCGCCTCCTCTGGGAAAGAGCCCTCGGCGGCCCCTACCCCGAAAAAGCTATCGCCATCCTTCCCACGCCTACTTCTACCTTCCTCGTGGCTCAAAAAGAAAATCGCTTCACTGAAGCGCCCGTCCACGCCGATGCTTGGGTAGCTTTGCTGCGGGGCGAACCCTGCGATAGCTTACCTATTGTGCTGCGCCACGATGTCCCCTCCGGTAAAGAAAAAGCCGGACGCCCCATCCGTTTCTGGGTGGAGCTCCCCAGCCACCTCAAACCTACCCGCATTGTATGGCATTTTAGCGATGGCACCTCTGCAGAAGGCTCCCCTGTGGAACGCATTTTCGGCATGCCCGGCACCTACGAAGTGTCCGCCACTCTATCCCTCCCTTACGGCTGCCCAGAAGTCGTCATCGGCCCCACCTTCCTCAAAATCACCCGCCCCTAACCGGAAAAAGCCGCCGCCTAAGCTCCGGCGCTAAATCCACCCGCAGCGAAATCAAATGCGAGTACAGCCCCTGCGAAAAGCCTGTAAAGTTCGCCAGCGCATAATCAATCCCAAAGTACCATATCCGAAACCCGACACCAGCCGTAGGGTAAAAACTCAAGTATGATCGCCCATCCCACCGCCTCTGCCGCTGAAAAGTAGAGGCGCCTACCCGAAGCGCTACCCAGTCCCGATATTTGAGCTCTAACCCCCCTGCTACATCTATACTGATGGGGCGCCCTGGCAGCAGTACATTCCGCATCCCGTCCGAAAAGGCTATCACATCCGCCATCGGCACCACCGAAAACCGCCTTTCCCCCCACAAAGCATACCGAGCCCCCACCCGAAACGACGGCCGCGTCCACTCAATAGAATTTTGAGGTATCTCATTGCCCGTCAGCCGAAATGCCTCCTCAAAAGTCTCCGTATTGAAGGTCCAAGCATTAAAAGTAGAAGTCGCATCATAAAGGGCTGCTCCTATCCGCAAAGGCCCCCGCCGATACAAGACCCCCACATCCAGTCCAAATCCCCACGCCGTCGCAAAAGGCCCTAACACCCGATGCACGACTTTCACACTTCCGCCTACTTGCCAGCTTGTATCGCGCACCAGCCGCGCATACGACAAGTATAAAGCCATATCCGCCACGGAAAACTTTGTTATCCGAGAAAAGTCATAGCTCTGCCCATCATAAAAACGCAACGTATTCGGAATATCATCTATCCCTAACCGAATAAAGCTTACTGCAAACCGCTGATCCCTTTCCCGAAAAGGAAGCGCCAGCGCCCCATAGTCATACTTGGCCACGCTCCCAAAGTACTCACTGTGCATGAGCACAATCTGCGGGTAATCTGGGCCTACCAGGAGTGCCGCAGGATTCCAGTAAGCCGCTGTCGCATCCTCCGCACTGCTCACCTGCGCATTCCCCAGTCCTGCTGCCCGCGCGCCCACCCCAATCTTGAGAAACTCATTGCTGTACTTAACCTGTGCCCAGCCAGCCCCCCCTACGAGGATAAGTAACGCACCCCAATAACGCATATATCATCTATTTGCTCTATGTCTCTGCGCCAGTCTATGATGGCCATTTCTATGCGCTCTTTTTGCTCGGCTGCGGGTAAGGTACGGATTTTTTCCAAGAGTTCTTTGAGACGGCGCGGCATGAACTTCGCGCGCCGAGGGGGCTTACCCTCAGCAATCTCCCAACCAAACTGGTCCACAATCCCATCAGAGAACAAATAAAAACTCATTCCTTCTTCCAGTCGTATCTCGTGGTTCTCAAAGGGCACTTGGCTCGCTAAGTTATCCCCCCCAATAGAACGCCGGGTGCCTTTGATCTCTATAAATGTGCCATCCGGCCGGAAAAGATACAAAGGCCGCTTAGCCCCCGCAAACTGCATGTAATGCTGACTATGGTCTATGAGACATAGGCCGATGTCCATTCCATCTTTGACCTTACTTTCTCCAATGGTGTTGTGAATGGTAGCCCGAAGCTCCTCATCCAACCGCTCCAAGTAAGTCGCCGCATCCTTAATCCCCTCCTCCTGCGAAAGCTTATTGAGCAAAGTAGAACCTATCATGCTCATAAATGCCCCTGGCACCCCATGCCCCGTGCAATCCGCCAAAGCCAGCACACTTATCCGATCCGAAATTGGATAAAAATAGTAAAAATCTCCACTCACCACATCTCTTGGCCAATACAATACAAACGATTCAGGCAGTCTAGCATAAAGCTGAGAGAGGTCTGGCAAGATAGCCATTTGAATCCGCCGAGCATACTGAATACTCTCCTCAATATCCCGCTTAGCCCGCTCTAAGGCTTCATTCTTTTCTTCTAAGAGACGTTTTTGTTCTTCAATGAGGGCATTACGTCGGGCTAACTCTGCATTGGCTTCTTTTTCCTTTTTGTTGGCCCGATAGAGGGTAATGATTCCAAACATGGCTGTAACCAGCACCAGAATGGCACTGACCAGAATAACGAGGGTCAACTGCCGAGCTTTTTCCGCTCGGATTTGCTCTTCCCGTAAAAGTTGGGCTTGCCGCTCCTTTTCTTTTTCAAAAAGGTACGACATCTCTAAACGGGTAAGGGCGCGGGTGTTTTCTTCATTGGAGAGGCGTCGGATGGTATCTGCTAATTTTCGGGCGACCTGGTAAGCTTTCTGATACTGCCCTATCTGCGCATACAGTTCACTCAGTTTGCTATAAACCTCCTCTAACTCTTGATATGCGCTTTGGGCCTCTAAGATGGGGCGAGCAGCCTCGTACTCCTGAATAGCATTCACATAAGATTTTTTCTGGTAATAGATATGCGCTCGGGTCAGATGGATTTGCGCTAAGAGGTAGGGGTCTTTACTTTTTTGAACATACTTAGCAGCTTTTTGCAGGTCTTTAAGAGCCTCTTCGGAGGCGCCCCGCTCAATATCTATCCAGGTGAGGTTTATGAGGGCCGTGGCAGCGGCGGACCAGTTTTCTTCGGCTTCCGCTAATAAGCCACTCTCTTGTAAAAGGCTGCGCGCAGTTTGGTAATCTCCTATCTTGGCATAAGTAACGGCTAAGTTAGCGGCGACCCGAGCAGGAAAGTCAGGATTTTCTGCTAAGTACGCATAAGTAGCCGCTTCACTATATGCCTGAAGGGCTTTATCGTACTGTTCCTGAGCAAAATAAACATTCCCAATATTCATCATCACCATTGGCAGGCGAACTGTGTCCTGGTACTTATCACAGAGCTTGCGTGCATGCAAAAAGTTCTCTAAGGCTTTGGGATAATCCGCCTGCCGCTCATAGAGACTTCCGAGGTTCAGGTAGGCCCGAACCGCTATCACGGGATAAGGGGCTGCTTCTGCTACGGCCAAGGCCTGCTCCCACAGGGCCTTGGCCTGATTGAGGATGCCCTTTTCGTACAAGTCGCTCCCTACCTCATTAAGAAACTGGGCCAGCAATAGGCTATCCCCCCGAAGGTGCGCTTCGCCTTGCTTCAAAAGCGTGTCCACTGCCTCTATCCGCCCTCCCTCTAACGCCGTCCGAATACGCCAAGCATAGCTCTCCTGCACCCACTTAAGCACACCTTTGCGTTTTCCCAGCTCCTCTAACCACCGAAGCACCACCAGCGCCGAGTCTATCATGCCCTGCTGACGATAGTATTCCGATAAACGGGCATACACGTCATGCAGATGATCAGCTTCACCACTTTTCTCAGCTAAGCTCCTAGACTCTTCTAACAATGGTCGGGCCGAATCATAAAAACCCCGCTTGAGATAGAAATCAGCCAGATTGTTGAGGACCATGACTATAAGCCGAGGCTCGCCCTTCTGACGGGCTAAACTTAGGGCCTCCTGATAGGCTGAGAGTATTACGGCAGGATCTTCCTTGCGTCCCTCCAAGATAGCCGCCTGCAAACTCCTAAACTGCACCAGAATCCCCGTATCGGGTAGCAGGTACCGAAAAAGCGACTCCGCCTGCATCAAAGTTCGGTCCGACTCCTCATAACGCCCCAACTGATAATGCGCTGCTGCCTGATAATACCAGCCCAAAACCTGCCGTCGTAAGTCTTTCACCTTCTGCGCCCGCTCACTCAGCGCCCGAGCATAACTAAGCGCTTTCGCCGCGTCCACAGATAAATAAAGCCGAGATAAATTCGTATAAGCCGATAGCATCGTAGTATCGGCCACCTTAGGCCTACGCAAAAGCCCTTCCAGGGAGTCTATCTCCCTGTGCCGCTGACCCCATAAAAGCGCCAGTCCACCTATAACCCCAAGCCCAAATACACCCCAGGGACTTCGCACAATACCCTCCAAAGTAGCAAAAATCATCCCAAAATAGCCCCCCTCGCCTCCTCCCCTATCCAGTCCCCCCCTAAGAGCTTTATTCCTTCTCTGTATATTCGCTGCATTGGGAGCCCCATCACATTATAAAAATCTCCCTGTATTTCAGCTATTCCTACCAAACCAATCAAATCTTGTGCCCCGTAGGCTCCAGCTTTATCCAGGCTGGATTTCGTCTCTAAGTACGCCTTTATTAGCCCTTCCGAAAGTTCGTGAAAGCGCACCGCTGTCCCTTCGTAAAAAACCCGCATCTTTTCTTCCCACGCCATAGCCACCCCTGTATATACCCAGTGCCAACGCCCCGACAATCGCCGCAAAAAAGCATAGGCCTCCTCCAAAGTCCGGGGCTTCCCTAAAACCTCCTCTTCTACTACCACGACCGTGTCGGCTCCGATCGCTAAACCGCCTGGCGGCAAGGGCAACGCCCATCGGACTTTCCGCATCGCCAGTGTCATCGCTACTTGCGGCGGCCTAAGCCCTTCCACTCCCCCTTCCTCATCCGGCGGCTCCATGACCTCCACTACATGCCCCAGCACCCGAATCAGCGCTTGCCGCCGCGGCGAGCGCGACACTAAAATCACCTTACGGACATTAACCCTCTCCTCCCCCATTAGGCAAAAGAAGTAAAATTAACTCATGGCTTATCAGTTTGCATCACGCAAAAATCACGAAGAATATTCCTCCGAACACGTCACGTCATTTTACATTATGTGGCAATCCATCTGAGTATAGCTGTTTCCTCAACTACTGCTGCGGCCGTCATGTCTGTGACTACCTATGCCCCACTGAGAACTTTGTTAGATACCGCTGCTTTGGACTGCACACCATGAGACTGCCTGGCTACGCTCTCATTTACTTGATTTTCCAATATTTATTCTCTAAACTTTATGCTACCATCTCAATAGCCATCCTAACTATTCTAATTAAAGCGGTATGCTTTTACCTCTATACCCATACTAAGGAGAAGATCAAACTATGAACCCATTTGCATCAACTCAGACTACCTCTAAACCCAGACGAAACCGCCTGAGCCCTTCCTCAAAAGAAAACCAGTTTCCCCGATATAGATGTCCTGTGTCTAACGACCCTGCGGCCAAACTCTCCAATAACCGAACCAAATCGTCAGAAGTATCATAAAAGTAGCTGCAATCTTCTAACTCTGCCTCCCCAGCGAAGCTCCCATGCAGAAAAAGCGGCTTCCGATGGGCCTGGGCCATTGGAAATGCCCCGCTAATCTGCGAGTCAAGATAAACTCTATGCTCCCTGTAACGATTGGGATGAATCAGCACTAAAACCGCCTGAGACATCTTCACATACGCATGATATAGCGGAAACGGCACTATGTCTGAAAAGCTTATGAAAATCTCCTCCCATCCTCTCCCTTGAATCCGAGTAAAAAAGTCTGCATAATCGCTGTGCGTCCCCACCGCCGGTCCCAGTAAAACAAACCGAAACTGCTCACGCCCTTCCAGCCGGTCCAGCACCTCCAAAAGCATCCGATAATCCCGACGCTTATATTCCACCCGTCCCGGAATGCAGATGTACACTTTGCCTTTCTCCCCTTGCACCGCGGGTATCTGAGCTTCCAAAGATGCGGGATAAACCCCCGCCCAAAGATAATCCGAGCGCATACGATATTTTTCAGGCAAGCGTCTGTATAAACCCGGCCGCAAAACCCAAAAAAATCGTATATACCGCATCATCCGCCACTGAATCCAGCTAAACCGCCGAAGTTTAGCCAGATTATGAACGACCCCCACCTGCGCCGTGTCTGAACAGGCGCTCGCCAAGGCTAAAGGCTCTCTCCCATAAGCTGTAACATGCACAATATGCGTAGGACGAAAAGACTTTACTCTATCTATAAGGCGCCGAAAATTCTCCCTCCCCTCGTACGGAATAAACTCATCTACCTCCGATAAGCTCCGATACAACCCCTCCCACAAAGGCGGAGCCGCTACGGCAATCGCCTCTGGCTTTAGGGCCGCCGCATACGCAATCAATGCCAAAGCTGTATCATGATGATTAGCCGATAACTCCGAAATAAGTACGCGCATACATGGCCCGGTTATTTTTTCTTTCGCCAGCGAAGCCGCCAATCTGATAAGAGTTCTACCTGCCCTTCTGCAATCAGAATCTCAAGTATTTGCTCTGCGCTTTTGGGGAAGCGCCGCCGCAAAAAGCCCTGCACCTCCCTTACTGGGCGAGGCACTTCCATGTATGCTGCCAGTTCTGCTTGCAAAGCTTCTAATGTGCTTTCGCTTACCTCTTCTACTCGGTAATAGCCCCGACATACATCACATTGGCCGCAGGGGGGAATTTCCTCATCAAAGTATCGCAGTAGATACTGAGCTCGACAGATACTTCGCTGCTGATAATACCCCAGCATAAACCGTAACCGCACTTGGGCCGCCCGTAAAAGGTCCCGATACTTGTGCCGAATCGCCTCCCACTGCGTAGGTGTAGGCCGCCCACGCAATGATATATCCACCCACCCCTCTGGTAAAGCATCATGTTCTATCCACCCGAGTCGTCTCAGCCCCTCCAGCTCCCGATAAAGTTCCTCATACCCCACCCCCATTTCTTGAGCCCAATCCTGTAAATCCACATAAACCCCTTCCCGAAAGAGCGCTGCTCCCCCCAACCGCAATATCCATTCGGCTTGGGGTGATAGAGGCTTGCCTTGCCACACCTCTGGACCTACGCGGGATCGAAGGTAAGCACGCTGCCCGACCTCACCCCGAACTTCTAAAAGCCGTTCTTGGGAAAGCAGATGGAGCGCTTGTCGCAGGAGATGAGCTGAGACCTGTGCTCGCTGCGTTAGCTGGGAGAGCGATATCCGCAGCCTTCGCTCTGCTCCTGCCCACCCCTCCAACTGCCGATAAAAAGCCTGTAAAAAGGCATGCGCCGGATATTTCTCCTGAATGCGCCGCTCCATGTCCAGCGCATCATGGGGACTATACAGGGCCACTGCATACGCTAATTCCCCATCCCGCCCCGCCCGTCCCACCTCTTGAAAGTACGCTTCCGGCTCCGCCGCCAAATCATAATGCAGCACAAATCGGGTGTCGGGTTTGTCTATACCCATTCCAAAAGCGGAGGTCGCTACGATGATACGTACTTTTTCTTGGATCCAAGCCTCTTGTACAGCGCTGCGAAGTTGCGAGGCCATTCCCGCATGATAGGCGGCTGCCGAGACACCCCAGCTCCGCAGTCGCTCCGCCACCTGCACAGCTCCCCGCTGTGAGCTCACATACACAATCCCACTACCTGATAGCTTTTTCACCGACTGCAAAAGTCGCTTGTCTTTATCTACATCATAAACTACTGCATAATAAAAATTTGGCCGATAGAACGGCTGCCGAATCACGACTGGCTCACGAAGCCCTAAAAGCTCTATGATATCTTTTTGGACTCGGGCTGTGGCGGTCGCAGTAAGCGCTATCCATGGCACCTGTTCCCCTATTACGGCTCTTAGCGACCCAAGTTCCAAGTACGCCCCCCGAAAATCATGTCCCCACTGACTAATGCAATGGGCTTCATCCACGGCCACCAGCCGAATCGGTAACCCCCGCAGAGCTTCCTGAAACGACTCCATCACCAACCGTTCCGGCGAAGCATATAAGAACTGCACCTGTCCCTCTGCCGCCTCTTGTAGGGCCTTCTCCCGAAGAACCTTAGGCAGGGTACTATCTATGGCTACGGCTCCTACTCCCCGCCGTCGAAGGCCCTCCACCTGATCCCGCATGAGCGCTATCAAGGGCGACACCACCAGCGTCACCCCCCCAAATACCAACCCCGGCACCTGATAACAGAGCGACTTTCCCCCGCCCGTCGGCAAAAGCGCTAACACATCCCGCCCCGCCAGCACCGCCTCCACCACCTGCCCCTGCACCGGCCGAAACCCACCATACCCCCACACCCGCCCAAGCACCTCCAAAGCCC
>Ga0272445_1000768_pt1 | contig 27677 bp, 34 predicted proteins | sample YNPCB0031_FD_194404 | JGI IMG/M metagenome (GOLD analysis project Ga0272445, IMG submission 194404) | Hot spring sediment microbial communities from Yellowstone National Park, WY, United States - YNP-CB-003-1 | ecosystem: Environmental > Aquatic > Thermal springs > Hot (42-90C) > Sediment... | reverse complement strand
AGTCGAAGAGCTTGTCCACCTCCTGGGTCCCCTCCTCCTCGACGTAGCGCTTGACCAAGGCGCTTGTGTCAAGATATATCATCGAGGCGGCCTCTGCGCAACTCGGCGACTAGCTCAGAGGCGGGCCGGCCGAGGGCTTTTGGACGCCGCGCCGCGACCTCGCCCGGCGGCAGAAACGCGTCGCATTCCAAGCCGAGGTCTCCGCAGAGGACGTCGACGAGCCCCTCTCCGTCTAGAGTCCAGAGGAAGTCCTCCACCACGGCGCTCAACGAGCCGAGCCGCTTCGCCTTCGACTTGGCCCGTTCCACGACGTCTCCCGACATGGAAAGAGTGACCTTCTTCACGTATATACGGGTGTATGTACTTTATAAACTTTCCTAACCGCGCAGGAGCACACCAACGCCGTTGTTCAAGTAGCTCACGCCGAGGCGCCGGTCTACGCGTATTCAGCCTCGTACATCCTTATTATCAGTTGTTCGTATGGACTGAGCCTCCTTGCCCCCATCACCTCCGCCTCGCCGTTGGCCAACCTGTAGTAGGTGATTTCGCCGGGGGTCTCCCTAACGGCGTATCTGATCTCTCTGCCACGCGCCGCCTCTTTGAAGCCCTCTAGCTCAGATGCGGCGAAGTAGGCGGGTGTGTGAAGCACGGCGGTTTTCCGAATCAGCCGCAGCATCTTCAAGACGAGGCTGCCCAGGTCATCTCTATACGGCCCCGCCAGCACGAGCCCATAGTCCACCTCTCTAACCTCCTCTGGAGTAGCGGCCTCCGTCTTTAGTCCAGAGACCAGGCGGAGGGCGGCCACGGCGGACGCCATGGCGATACAGCTCTCGTTCTGCTGGTAGAAGATGTAAAGAACGTCAAGGTCCTTGGTCAACTCCCAATACGCAGTGGCGAGCAGAGACCTGTACCTCAACTCAGAAGGCTCCACGGTCGAGGTAAACCTCTCTTATATATACACATACTCTGCAGAAGTGCATAATTCGGCATCGTTATTTTACGCCAGACGGTTGAGTCTATGGTGCGGAAGCTAGGCATCGTGTTTGCCTATGGGGCTACCAACAGAATCTGTTGCCTGGTGGTCTACGGCGCCGCGGCTTTGGCGTCTGGGTATATGTACATCTAGTAAACGAGGGACTTGTGGCGTTCCGCAAAGACGTCTTGCCGAGGCTCAACGACGTCGGAGCCAAGGCCACCTCCGCCTATGTCAGCCCTATGTGGAAGCGTATCTGAAAAATCTCCGTGAAGCCGCGGGAAAGGGGCCCTCAAAACTTGGCACGACTTCTTGAAGGAGCTGAAGAACTCCCACTGCGAGAGATTTAAGATGCCTGCCCGCTTGCCGCGCAACTATACGGCGTCAAGAGGAAGGATTTGGTAGAGGTGGCGGACGACATAAGAGAAGTATTTCCTTGAGGAGGTGTACGGAGGCGTAGTGTTGTACCTAACCCTTTTCCCCACCTCTTTCTGCCGCCAGCTTAGCCACGTACCGCGCCAGAGGGCCTAGTCTGCCGCTGGGCGCCACCACGTGGGGTACGCCTAGTTGCGCGAGGGCTTTGGAGACGCCGGGGCCGCCCGCCACCACAAGCTTCTTGGCCAGCTCTCTGACGGCTTGGGGCCCGCCCACCTCTGCGAAGTACCGCACCGCCAAGGCGCTGGTGAAGACCGCCGCATCGGAGGACAGTATCTTAGCCACGGAGTCGCGGCCGCCCGGCAGAGCCCGGTAGGGGAAAAACTCGACGTAGCTACAGCCGACGCGCGCCAGAAGCTCCTCGTCCCGCGCCCCGTAGTGGAAAACCACGGCGCAGCGGCAGTCCTTCAGCTGGAACTCCTCTACCGTCGACGCCGCCGCGGCGGGCCTCACGCCGAAGGCGTTCAACACCATCACAGCCCCCTTCTCCCCCTCCACAGTAGCCACCTTCATACGGGCCACCAGACCGCGTATCTTCTCATAGAGCCCAGCCCTCTTGGCCTCTTCCTTAAGCCTATAGGCGGCCCTCCCAGAGGCAAAGACCACGGCGTCGCAACGCTCCAAAGCCTCAGCCACGGCGGCGGCGTCCAGAGGGTTCTCCACCAGCTGAACCATAGGCGCCTCCACCACCTCCACCCCCCTAGCCACAGCCCTAAACACCGACACAGCCCCCGGAGACGTAACCGCAATACGCACGAAAAAAAAATACAGTTAAAAATATACAGCCGGCGGCCGGCCCGCTAGGTCTCTGCGATAGATATGACCCAGCCCAGTTCGACCGGCATGTCGCTACCGTCGTCCAGCCTCAGCAACAGCCTGCCGCCGGCCGCATGGACCAAGACCCCCGCCACTGTCTTTACGTCGGCGGTCTGGTCGCACTGGGCAAGCAGAACCCTCACCCGCCTGCCGACTAGGCGCTCAACCTCCATGGGCTGCCGCCAGCTTGGCGCGCCACGCCTCGGCTTCGGGGTACAGCTCGGCGCGGCTCACCTTGTACCACTTCTCAGGCGGCGGCGCGCCCGCCTCAGAAGCCCTCTTGACCGCGGCCACGGGGCAGACAGCGACGCAGGCGAAGTCGTCTCGGCAGAGATCCCATATGAGTACCGGCTTGCCCTCTTCGTCGGGCTCCAGCGCGCCGTAGGGGCAGAACGCTATGCATGCCCCGCACGCGATGCAGCTGTCTCTGAAGATAACCACCTTCTGCACGTCTATGCATCTGTACAAAATTTTTAAATCTTATTAACTACATATTAGAGAATATATTTTTTGTACACATTTAAAAAGCGAGGACAGAGGGGGGCTATGACGGTTGGGGAGAGGCTTTGGGAGAAGGCGAGGGGGCTAAGGGAGGTCTGGGAGGGGATCGCCCGGGCCGAAGACGATCTATTGCGGCAGTTCAAGGACCCGGTGGAGTTTATCGATTGGTTTAAGACGTCGGCGGACCCCGTGTTGCAGTTCCACTACGAGATCGGCTACCTGTGGGGGGTCTCCACCGACGTGGAGGACGTCAAGTCCTGGCTCAGGCAGGGGGTTTGGAACGAGTGAGCCGCCGCGTCCGACGTGGCGCGGATAGTCAACGAGTATAGAGATTTTATTGACACCGAGTTCATGACCATGTTTGCCCAGCAGATCTCAGACGAGGGGAGGCACCTCTACCTCAGGTCCCGCATACTGAGGGCCTTCGGCGGCTCTATGGAGGGGTTCCAGCCCATAAAGGAGTGGGTTGAGCTATTCGAGCTTCCCTTCGTCTGCGCCCCGAAGAGGATGGAGTGGTTCCAAGTGAGGGCCACTTCCACCCTGCAGGTGGTTGAGCTCACCAGCGTCTACCACCACAGAGGTGTGCACGACTCCCTGCCGAGAAACGCCAAGCTCATGGAGGGGCCCTACAGAGCCGCGGCGGTCACCCTACAAGAGAGCTTCAGGGAGATCGAAGACGACGAGCTCTTCCACTGGTCTAGCGCAGAGCGCATGTGGGCGAAATACGCCAGGTCTCCGGAGGCCATGCGGAACATCTTGGACTGCGCCGCGGAGGCGCTCAGAGTGGCCACCGAGGCCAGGGTCAGGAGGGTTGAGCTGGCAGAGAAGAGGGCCATATAATGCGCATCTACGAGGGCAGGAGGATAAGGGTTGAAGTTTTTTCACATATACTCCCAAACGGCACATCAATAAAGGCCGAGAGGGTCCTCTTCCCACCGGTGGTCTCCGTGTTGCCGGTGCTAAACGGCTCCGTCGTTCTTCTAAGGCAGTACAGACCCGCCCTGGGGGCGTACCACCTGGAGGTCCCCTCGGGCGTTGTGGAGGAGGGCGAGGCGCCAGTGGCCGCGGCGGCCCGGGAGCTGGAGGAGGAGGCGGGTCTCAAGGCTACTCGGCTGGACCTTCTCTTCGAGGGGGTGGTGAGCCCCGGCTACTCCACCGAGTACTCCTATGTGTTCCTCGCCGAGGAACCCGAGAAGACGCAACCGCGGCGGGAGGAGCACGAGGTGATCGATACAGTGGAGATCCCGCTGGGGGAGGCGTTTAATATGCTGAGGGGCGGCCGGATCAGAGACATGCGGACGGTCCTAGCCCTCTCGCTGTACTACATGGTGAAAAATTTTCACAGGCATAGATAAAAATCGGCTTCGCAACACATCCATGGACAGGCTTCCCCCCGTCGCCAAGCTCGTGGTGACTTATATGGCCTTGCAGCATCTACTGAAGGGCCGCGGCTACGTCACCATAAGGGAGCTCCAGCAGGAGCTCCAGGTCTCGCAGAGGCGGCTGAGGAGCGTCTTGGCGGACTTGAGACGGCGGGGGCTCGTCAAGGCCTACCTAGACCCGGCGCGGGGCAGGGCCCACCTCTACAGCCTGGCCTTCGACAGCTTCGACCTAGACGTGCCGCCGGTGAGGCCGGGCGTCTACTACATAGACATACCGCCTAACGCCAAGATCCCGCACGACCTAACCTTCAGAGCCTATGCGGTGATAAGAGCCAGCGACATACTGCTCTATACGTCCCACTTCGAAAACAAAAAGCGGCTCTTCTACCTAACCAGGTGCGTCTGCGCCGCGAAGCCGTACACGCCGGAGGCCGTCGAGGAGGCCCGGCAAGCCGCTACACGCGGCAAGGTGGCGTCTGTGATCTACAGCTCGCAGATAGACGACATATACGTGCCGGAAAACGCCGCCGTGCTCGAACACCTTCAGATAACTATAAGAGCTGTACAAAGTTAAAAATGGTACAATTTTTCGATTATCGCAGGCCTGTCCCGGCCCGGGGACAATCTGCGATTCTGCCGTAGGGGGATGCGCCGCCAGCCCGGCCGGAAAAAGCCGGTCGGAGGAGGGCCGGATATTAATACCGGCCGATCTGCCGAAAGCAGATATTGATTTGTAAGCTATTTGAGTTGCGCTACTTTTTCGGCTTCTTTTATCACCTCGTCGTAGGGGGGCTCGTTGCGTGGGTCGTCTGAGTACCAGACGTATCTGATGGTGCCGCTTGGGTCGACTATGTAGACTGCCCTCTTGGCTAGGTGGAAGAGGGGTAATCCCAGCAGGTTGGCCTGCACAACGTCGTACATGGCTATTACCGTGCGGTTGAAGTCGGATAGCAGTGGGAAGTTGAGCCTGTTCGCCTCTTTGAAGGCCTTGAGCGCAAATGGGCTGTCTACCGATATGCCCAGAACAGCCGCGTTGGCCTTGTTGAGAAGCGCCATCTTGTCCCTGAACGTGCAGAGCTCCTTCGTACACACCGAAGTAAACGCTCCTGGGAAGAACAACAGTATCACCGGCCTGCCCTCCTTCAGAACCTCAGAGAGCCTCACAGGCTTAAGCTCCTCGTTTAGCAACTCGAAGTCGGGCGCCTTGTCTCCAACTTTCAGAGGCATAACAGCCTCCCAATATGTAGATATAAACATTTCTATAACAATGCATTATTTTACTGCTCAAAACACGCTGTTGACCACTGCGGCAAACGCCGTGTAGCCATTTGTCCGGACGCGTGGTTCTCGCCGCGCCTAGCCACAGCGGCTGGTATTCCGCATGGACCCGCGGCAGTGCGAAACAGGGTAACTAGCCCGCTTAGGACTTCTTGGGTCGGTGCTAGTCGCCTGTAACCACTCTCCTCGTCATGGGGTGCGGCCCAAAAAGCTTCTCTACCCCGCCTTCGCCTATCTCATAGGTCTCCGTTGTCGAGTAGATAAGCCGGCCTCCGTGAGACGCGAGGCCTGTCGTGCCGAAGGTGGGAGGCGGCAACCTGTGCGGCACTTCTTGCCAGAACTCCCCGTCGTCGCTTGAGATCACCGGCTTGGTCCTCATTAGGTGGCTGAACAGCCTCCCGCTGTGGAGCACCAGGGCGTGGGCGTACCCCTCAGACCCCTCTGCCTGCTTGAAGCTCCTTAGGTCTTGGGACACGTATATGCCCGAGGCGGTGGCCACCAGCAACCTGTGGCCAAACGCAAGAAGGTTGTGCTGATCCTCGGCGAAGTCCAGCGGCCTCAGGGAATCCACCGAGTCGCCGGCCATCAAGTTGCCCACCTCCACGGCGGCCGCCAAGACGTCGCCGAAGCGCGTGAAGTCGGTCACGTGGGGAGGGCCCAGGGGGAAGTGCCACCCCAGCTCAGCGGCGTACCTCCGGAGGTCCACTTCCCGTCCTCTCTCCACCTCAAGCACAACCGGCCCATCCAGGGAGGCGTAGGTGCTGTCCTCCTCTCTGTATAGCCTCCAGCACGCCCTCCTGTCCAGCTTCTGCAGTGTAGGGAGCCTGTACAAGCCGCTCTCCGCGCAGACCAGATCCTCAAGGATGTCGTATACGGCCAGCCCCCTGCAACAGAAGAGGCCGCCGTCTTCCCTATACACCCCGTCCTCGGTGGCCACGAGGATCATAGATCCTCCACCCGGGCCCGCCGCTTTACGAAGGTGCCTCTCTCCAGCTCCCGCAAGGCCTCTGCGACCTCCTCCCAGGTGTTCATGACGATGGGGCCCCGCCATGCCACCGGCTCGCGGAGGGGGACGCCGGATAGCACGAGCGCCCTCGCAGGTCCGTCTATCCTCAAATCTTCGCCGTCGGTGCTCAAGACGACTAGGCTTCTGTCCTCCACGCGCCTCTCCTGTATCCTGGCGGGCCCCCCGAAGTTGTAAACCAAGGTCCGCCAGCCCTCCCCCACCTCCATGGTGAAGGACGTCTCCGCGGGCACCTCCACGTCCATATACACGACGCCCAGCGCGGTCAGAGGCCCCTCCACGACGCCCGTCCCCCGCTCCCTGCCCCTCCCCGAGATCACCCGCACCTTGGCGCCCGAGTCGGTGACCGCCGCCGGGATGGACGCCCCCTTTAGGTTCTTGTAGAAGGGGTCTGACATCTTCTCCCGCCTAGGTAGGTTGACCCACAGCTGGAAGCCCGAGACCTCTGGATCGCGGCCGAAGGGCCTGGGCATTTCCGAGTGGAATATGCCCGACCCCGCGTTCATCCACTGCAGATCCCCGGGCCCCAAGACGCCCCTGTTGCCCTCGGAATCCTCGTGCTCGACCTCACCCTTGAGCAGGTAGGTCACAGTCTGGATCCCCCTGTGCGGATGCCAGGGAAACCCCGCCAGATACTCGTGGGGGTAGCGGGAGCCGAAGTGGTCCAGGAGTAGGAATGGGTCGGTCAGCTCGGCGATGGTAGGGTCGCCGAACACCCTATAGAGCTTGACCCCCGCCCCGTCCCGGGTCCAGACGCCCCTTAAATAAAATTCTATATCCATGTACATAATCGATTTGATGATTAAAATTCTATGTCTTCTACAGCTCTATTAAAAGCTGAGATATCTTAACGGCGTCTCCAACCACGCCGAGATTCGCCGCCCTGAAGATGTCGGCGCATTTATTTATGTTAACGGCCGCGATGTGCTTAGCCCTCCGGATGCCAGCCAGGTGATTTACATCGCCTCTTATGCCCAGCGCCAAGTAGAGACGTTGCGCGATGGCCTTGCCCGAGACGTCAACTTGGACGTGGTACGGATGCCAGCCGGCGTGCACCACGTTTCTCGTGGCGGCCACGGCGCCGCCGAGAAGCTTGGCGAGCTCCACGGCGTACGCCACGTTCTCACGCCTCTTGAGCCCCATGCCGACGCCAACCACTACCTCAGCCTCCCTAGGATCAGGAAGCTCCCACCTCGCCGCCTCCCTAGCCGCGAAGCGCAACCGCGGCTCGATGCGCATTTCAATCACCTCCCCCCGCCTTCCGTAGTTGGGGGAATAGGGGGAAACATGCCAGGACGCGCCGTGGCCATGTACGGAGTCGTCTTGGAGTATATCACTGAGACGACTGCTCCTCCGAAGGCTGGCTTAAACTGCGCCAATCTGCCGCCCACAACGTCAAGATTCACGCAATCCGCCGCGAGCCTCGGCCCCAGCCTAGCCGCCGCCCGGGCCAAGTCAAGATGACGGGGAGCCAATCACTCCTTTCTGTCATGCATCGGCCCAGCCCTAGGGGCTTCAAGCGGCTCTGTCAAGGACGCTACTTCTGACGCAACCCACGGTCAGCGACGCGCTTGCGGCCCTCGTAAAAATGTCTTGTCGAGGTGGCCCCCGGCGTAGACAGAAGGACGTCAACGCCGCGGCTCACAGACCGCGGGTGGGATGCGGCCGTGGAGATAGAGCGCTACATGTCGATCATAAGCTCAGCCATGCAACAATTGGGAGGCGAGGATCTGAGGGGCTCTTCCAAGGTCTTCTGAAACTCTTGCGGGGTTCTACAAGGCTGGGATGATACTAGAGGCGCGCATCTGCTTGACGTGTAAATACTTGTCGAAAAGCTTAGCGTCTAGCGTGTGGAGCCCGCCGGGGGGTTCGCCTCTGCGGCGCCGTGGTCGCGTCGGCCTACGTGCGCGGTGGGGCGAAGGTGAATTGATTTCATATTTGGAGTTGTTTTTATGTTCATTTCCACTTGGTACTATGTCCGAAGTAATAGTGAGTACGGACTGGGTCGAGAAGCACCTAAATGACCCGAAGGTGAGGATCGTGGAGGTGGACTACGACCCGGCCACGGCTTATGAGGTGTGGCATGTGCCAAACGCCGTGTTGATCGCCTGGAGGGAGCTCAGGCACCCGGTCAAAAGGGATTTCGTGGATCCTGAGGGCTTCGAGAAGCTGATGTCTGAGAGGGGGGTCGCCCCGGAGCACACCGTGGTTCTCTACGGCGACTTCAACAACTGGTTCGCCGTCTATGCCTTCTGGCTGTTCCAGGCCTACGGCCACGAAGACGTGCGCGTGATGGACGGTGGGCGGACGGCCTGGGCTAAGGAGAAGAGGCCCACCAGCAGGGAGAGGCCCAGCTTCCCCAAGACGCAGTATAAGGCGAAGAGGGTGGACTGGGGCTCCAGGAGGGCGTATCTGTGGGAAGTCCTCAACAAGGTGATACATGGAGAGGTGGGGAGGAGCACCGTTCTTGTGGACGTTAGGAGCCCCGCCGAGTATTCAGGCGAGATAACGGCGCCTCCCGAATACGCCAACGAGCAGACCCAGGTGGGGGGCCACATCCCCGGCGCCGTGAACATCCCCTGGGGCCAGGCGGTGGATCCGGAGACCGGGAGGTTCAAGCCGCCTGAGGAGCTGAGGAGGCTCTACGAGGGGAGGGGGGTGACGCCGGATAGAGAAGTCATTACATACTGCAGAATCGGCGAAAGGGCGGCCCACACGTGGTTCGTGCTTAAGTACATACTCAGATACCCCGCCGTCAGGGTATACGACGGGTCGTGGGCCGAGTGGGGCAACCTAGTGGGCGCGCCGGTAAAGAAGGGAAACGAGCCTTAGGCAAATCCTTTTTTCAACTTCTTCACTCGGCGACATGCCGAGAGCCCCCCGTGGGGCCGGCCCTACTCTCCTTACCTCTTCCGCTCCGGGAGGAACCCTTGGGGAGCATGGGCTATGTTCAGCGCCGCGTTGCGGCGAGAGGCCTCATCGAGGTCGACAGCCTCATTGGCTCAACTACTACGCCTTGGGGAGCTACGGGAGGCAGTCTTGGAAGGCGCTCCTATCTGGCATACGCGCTAGTGCGCGCCGTGGAGATGCAGGGTTTAAGCAGTTGGAGAAGCCCTCTAAAAGGTCCACAAACACCCGCTGGAGACTCTCGACGTTGTGTTTTAGACGGGCTTGGCGCGGTGGCCGTGGCGCACGGAGAGGTTGACGGCGGCATCGCTTCGGCCGTCTTCGATAGCTTTCTCGTCTCTGTGTAGTCTATTCATCAAGGCCGACTGTTTGGCGCGGTGCCCCTCGGCTTTAGTGCCCTGTGCGTAGAATGGGGGGAGATAGAGATCCTCAGAGGGTTCAACAAGAGTATCGTAATTCACGAGCCCCAACATCAGCTACCCGGAGCCGCGTGGGCTCTATGAGACCACGAGGCCGAGTACGTAGCGTCTATTTCACAGACCCCGCGCGACGTTTGAAGGTAACGCCTTAAGTCAAAAGTCAAACTGTTTTGCGACGAGCCCCTCGAAACGCCGCCCTCTCCTATAGCTCTCGGCGCCGCCGCAGGCTTTCTATAAATCAAGCGATATGCAACAATGACCGCTCCGGCACCCCATCGCCAGCCGCAACCCAAGGGCTCCGGACCCTGCTCACGGCCTTCGCTTAGGTTGCGTCGGCGAAGTTGTGTAATTAATGCAGAAGCTCCACGAGGGCTTTAGACCTGCCGCGCCTAAAACCAGTATACAGCAGGCAAGGTTTTAATTGAGAAATCACTTTCTTCCGTGGAGATATTAGAATTTAGGTTTAGTAAGGACGATAGTTGCCACAAGCTGGGCCTCAAGCACCCCTTGTACCAAATCATGGAGGCCTTGGGGAGGCTTAAGCCCGGCCAGGCGGTGAGGGTCGAGACAGACGACTTCGACTGGGCCCAGACTATAGAGATTGTGGCGCGGGGCGCGGGTTACTCGGTGTCTAGGGAGAGGGACAACCCGCCGGTGTTGCTCATATGGAGGTAGGGTGGTCAGGTGTCGTCCTCCACACGCCGAGTCTTGACGAGGTTGAGGAGTTCTACATGTCGGTGCTGGGTATCCCGACCCGCCGCGTGGGAGGCGGCTTGGAGGCCGGGTGGGGCAGGCCGTTGATACTTGTGAGGGAGGGCAAGGGGGCGCCTTCCGGCGGCTATATATACCACGTGGCCATCAGGTTGCCCTCCAGGGAGACCCTCGGCGCATTTATAAAACACGTGCTGGCCGACTATCCAGACCACGTGGAGGGGTTCGCTGACTATCTAGTGAGCGAGTCTGTATATCTCAGGTCTCCCGACGGCATAGGCTTCGAGGTGTACGCGGACCGCCCGACAGGCGAGTGGATTAGGGAGGGGGCGCTGGTGGCCATGGACACACTGCCGCTGGACCTAGACGGCTTAACGAGGGACGCGGCTCCGTCGCCCCTCCCGCCCGGCGCCGAGATAGGACATATACACACGAGGGCCCACGTGGATCTCGATGCGGCGGCTGCGTTCTACTGGAAGCTCGGCATGGCTGTCACGTGGAAGATGCCAGACGCAGTGTTCATGGCGTGGGGCGGCTATCACCACCACGTGGCGTTTAACCGGTGGCCTTTGCCGAGGCCAAAAGGCGCCCTGGCGGCCGCGTATACCCCCGCGGTGTCTAGGCCGGTGAGGGATCCGCTTGGGGTGGAGCTCCTCCCGGCTGGGGAAAAACTACCAGGTTAGGACTATTTTGGCGTCTGCGGCGTATTCGTAGAAGCTGGCTATGCCCATTATCTTGACGCCGTCTACGACTTCGTCTTCCTTTATGTTGAAGGTGGCCGCCGCCGAGGAGCAGAGCCACATCTTGCAACCCATCTCAAGGCACTGCTTGAACCTCTCCTGGATCTGCTTATCCAGCTTCTCAAACACCTTTTTCTTAACGGCGTGGGCTCCGTCGAGAGTCCAGAAAATCAACACGTCGAAGCCCATGGAGGCCGCGGCCAAGGCGTAGCCCAGCATAGTGGATACCCTGGGCGTGTCTGCCGGAGGCATAGTGGCGAGGAACGCCACCTTATCGGTCATAGAGGCGCAGATTCCCACTTATTTATTTTTTATTCTCAGGGGACCGGGAATACGCCGTTACAGCAGAGGCCTGCGATCCATTTTTAAATTTTGTTAACATAGCTATGGTATGTTTTTAGTGAAAGGAAGATTTATATATGGAGGTCTTTGTGGTCCTATGTCTGAGAGAGTTGAGAAGAGAAATAAACTTGCGATCATCGCGTGGTCCGGCACCGCTGATAAGCTCTACCCGGTGGCGATTCTATCCAGCGCGGCCGCCGCGGGGGGCTGGGAGGTGGAGGTGTTCTTCACCTTCTGGGGTCTCAACGCAATTAGGAAGGAGATGTTGAATGCGCCGCCCAAGATCTCCGCGGACTTCGCCGAGTACGGGCCTGCAGTTGCGCAGGCCATCAAGCAGATGAACTTCCCGCCCTGGTTCGAGCTGTTGAGACAGGCAAAGGCCATGGGCAACGTGAGGGTCTACGCCTGCTCCACCACCATGGAGATGTTCGGCATAAAGGACAAGTCCGTATTGGCGGACTTCGTAGACGACGTGGTGGGGGCCGCTACCTTCCTCGAGCGGGCGAAAGACGCCGCAGTGACGCTGTTCATCTAGGCGTTAATAAGGCTTAAAAAACTCCCCCTTTTTTCTTCCATGTCAATAAAGTCAGCAAAAACCCTCGACACAAGGGGAAAGTTCTGCCCCATTCCTGTGATGGAGACGGCCAAGGCAATTACGCAGATCGGCGTGGGCGAGGTGCTTGAGGTCCTCGCCACCGACCCCGCGGCGGATCCAGACATAAAGGCCTGGGCCAAGAGGATGGGGCATGAGGTGGTTTCTGCGGAGAAAACTCCGGAGGGCTACCTGAGGATTCTGGTGAGGAGGCTTAAGTAGCGCTACAGCTCCACTACGTGTGGCGGGGCCTGGAACCCGACCTTTTTGTGCGTCCCGTCGCAGAAGGGCTTGTTGGACGAGTGGCCGCATCTACACAGCGCCGCCTTTACCTGGCCGTCGACCTCCACCAGGTAGGGTCCGTTCTCACGTGCGATTATCTTAACCACGCCACCTCACCACCTCCCCTTAATAAGCATTGCGCCCTCCCTATATTTATTTGGTAATGTCCGGGGGAATACATGGAGGATGTTAGGCTTTCTTGCCTCAAGGCAACCAAGTCGCCGTTTGTGTTGGAGGGTCTTCACAGCCCGGTGAAGTGGTGGGGGTGGTGCCGCGAGGCCTTTGAGGCGGCGAGGGCGCTGGATAGGCCGGTTCTGGTAGACGTGGGCGCCGTGTGGTGTCACTGGTGCCACGTCATGGACGAAACCACATACTCCGACCCAGAGGTGGCTTCGTTTATCAATGAACACTTCGTGGCGGTTAAGGTGGATAGAGACGAGAGGCCGGACGTGGATAGGAGGCTTCAGGAGATGGCTCAGCTAGTCTCCGGCCAAGCCGGGTGGCCACTTACGGTCTTCATGACGCCCAGCGGCGAGGTGATCTGGGCGGCCACCTACCTCCCCCCGCGCGACGTGGGGAGGGCTCCCGGCATGTTGACTGTGCTTAGGGCTGTGTTGGAGGCCTACAGATCTAAGCGCGGCGAGATTGCCAAATTCGCCGAGGAGCTGAGGCGGGAAGTAGAGACGTGGCACTCCCCCGCGCCCGGGGAGCTGGAGAGGGAAGTCCAGCTGGAGCTCTTGACGGCGCTCGCCTCCAGCTTCGACGCGGAGTACGGCGGCTTCGGCGGCGCGCCCAAGTTCCCGTCTATCACTCAGCTGGAGCTTTTGTTGATGCGGTATTTCTACGACGGGGTGGGTCTCTACCGGAGGATGGCTGAGGCGACGCTAGACGCCATGGCTCTCGGCGGGGTCTACGACCATCTGCTGGGCGGCTTCTTCCGCTACTCCACAGATAGAATGTGGCTCATACCGCACTACGAGAAGCTCCTCATAGACAACGCAGAGCTTCTAGCCATCTACGCCGAGGCCTACGCCCTCTTCCGCAAGCCCCTCTATTTAAGGACGGCCCGGGGCATAGTGGCTTGGCTCGACGAATTCATGAGAAAACCCGGCGGAGGGTACTACGCAAGCCAAGACGCAGACGTGAAGGGGGAGGAAGGCGGCTACTACAGATGGACTCTGGAGGAGGTCAGGGAGGCGGCCGGCGACTTGTGGCCCCTCGCCGTCAGGCACTTCGGCCTCTTGAACGTGGAGTGGCCCGAGGGTAAGGCCACCTTGCGCGTAGCCGAGCCAATGGAGGGGGCTGAGGTGGAGGAGCTTTACCGGAGGCTTCTCGCGGCTAGGCGCAGGAGGAAGCCGCCTCGGGTGGACACCACTGTGTACTCTGGCTGGAGCTGCGCGGCGGCGCGGGCCGAGCTCCTCTCGGCTAGGCTCGCCGGCGTGGGCAACTGGAGGCATGCCTTTGAAACGGTGGATTTCGTCGTGGCCAAGATGTGGGACGGGGCCCGGCTGTTGCATGGGTGGCGGGATGGCGCCGCCGTCGGGAGGGCCGTGGTGGAGGACTACGGATACTGCATCTTGGCGGCGCTGGAGGCCTACGGCAGATCTGGGGCGCTGAAGTACGTGGACTGGGCGCTGGAGCTGGCCGGGGCCCTCGTGGCTGGGCATCTAGACGGCGGCGGCTTCAGAGACGTGGAGGAGGTGGACCCCGTCGTGGCGACGCCGCACTACCCCTTCCTAGACACGCCCAACTTCTCGGGCAACTCGGTCGCCGCAGTTTCGCTGATCCTCCTCTCCATGGTCACCGGCAGACAGGACCTCCGGGAGGCGGCGGGCAAGGCCCTCCGCGCCCTCTTTGGCAAGTTGCGGCGGGTGGGGCCCTCGGCCGCCGGGCTCGCCGTAGCTGTCGATCTCTACTTGATGGAGCCGCCTAGGACGGTGGTGGTGGGCGATGCTCCTGCGCTGGCGGAGACGGCGCTTTCTACCTACCGGCCGTGGCATCTCGCGGTTCCGGTCGCCGCGGGGGAGTGGCCGTACCCCGAGCAGTCGATAAAGGCGATGCTGAGGGAGCGGAGGCCGGCGGCGTATGTCTGCGCCGGCATGGCGTGTTCAATGCCGCTGACTGAGCCGGAGAAGCTCAGGGAAAACATCTTGGAGTTTCGGAAGGAGGCGTACAGACTTTAGAGCTAGGCTGACTCCTGGAGGGCGTCTTCAAATTCTTTGGGGTTTTCCTCTATGTACCGCGTCAACATGTCCACCTCGACGGGTTCTGTGAAGAGGAGCTTCACGCCCTCTGATGTGAAGTACATGTAGCTGGTCTGGCAGGCGCCGCCGGCCAGAACCACGTCTACGTCTGGGAGGACTTTTTCCCTAAGCCACTTGTACTTAGCTATGCCGTGCATGTGGTGGTGATGGTTGTGGTGATGGCCTTCGCTGGCGTCGAGGTCGGGGACGTCCCCCAGCGGGTTTTTCCTCTCCTCCACCAGCTGAAGCTTGCCGTTTTCGTATCGGTATATTTTGAAGACTGGCGCGTGTGCGAAGTGGCCGTGGAATACTGTGCCTTCCGGCGACGTGGCTATCGCGATTTTCATGGTGATTTACGCGACATATCTTTAAAAATTATTCCACTAATTTTCTCAACTGTTCACAAAAGTGGTTGAGATCCGGCTATAAGAGGCTCCTCCTCCTGTATAGGGGCCAGCGCCATAGCTATGCCTACGGCGATGAAGAAGGCTTGATAAAGCGCCCAAAATATATTGACAATGGTAGCCCCCGCCTCGCGGGGGTCCATTTCGAAGTAGAGATATTTATAGATCCCCATGGCCGCTAAGAGCGTAAGGATCGCTAGAATAAGGGAGTGGAGAAGTAACGGCTTTATATTCCTCTTCCCAGTTTTCTTAGGGGTAACCCTGAAGGGTTTCTTTCTTTGCAACAGCCATGCTAGAAATGCGGAGAAGATGGCCGGAAAGGCTAGGTACTCGACAGCTTGGTGGTAAAGGAAGCCTTTGACTCCATACTCGGCATGTTTAACTGTGCTCATAAACACTGCGATAGACACCAGCATGTAGGGGACGTAGGCGAGCGCGTATATGAGTGGGTCTATTACTATAAACGCCGCGCCAAGCATGAGGTACACCACCGGGCCGAGTAGCTCAAAAAGAGTTAGGGCCCCCTTCTTAAACCAGTAGAGGAAGCCGGTAAAGTAGTCGAAAAACTGAGCGAGGTTTAGTTTGCCTTTTAGTATCATCCCAAGGCTTTGGAAATAGCCGAAGGACCACCTATTTTGTTGTATGCGGTATGCGACTACGTCGAGGGGAGCCTCGCCGTGCCATATCAGCGGCGTGTCTACGTAGAGCGAAGTGTACCCTCTTGCGAGTATTTTTATCGACGTTGCCACATCTTCTGTTATCACATTTTCCTCGAAGCCGCCAACCTCCTTTAGTACCTTTACCCGAAAAACCGCGCCGGAACCCAGGAAAAAGGCGGACCGGAAAGTTCTTCCCCGCATAATGTTGCGGAGGAAGGGCTCTTGCTGGTATCTTGCGGCTTTTGCAACTTCAGAGCGTGTATCTTTGTAGAGTTGCGGGAGTTGCACAAAGGCGACTCTGGGGTCTCGGAAGTGGGCCGGGGCCTCCTCAAAAAATCCGTTAAGCGGACGCTGGTCTGCGTCGAAGATGGCTAGAAACTCGTAGCGGTCGCTTATAAGACTTAGTCCATAGTTTAAAGCGCCAGCCTTAAACCCCCGCCTGTCTTCACGATGTACATACTTCTCGCCCATCTGCTCACATGAGGTTTTTAGAGCGCTGACGATCTCAGGCTTGGTCGAGTCGTCTAGTAAATAGATATCCCCCCTATCTTTAAGGGCGGCTTTTATGGAGCGCAGAGTGTCAACTACCATCTGCGGGTCCTCGTTAAAGGTTGGGACGAAGACGGCAACCCGGCCTTTTGGCGTCTCCGCCAGTAGGGGGAAGTCGATTTTCTTGCCCCGTTTGTATAGGAGATAGTAATCAAGGAAGAGCACAAAGGAAACAACCGCAGACAGCCATATTCCGTAGTTTAGCCAGACAAATCTGGCATCGCCTAGTGTAGCGAGGGCTATGGGCACCGGCGCGAGGAACACAGCCGCGACGAGAAGTAGATTGGCGATTCTCATGATCAAAGTTTTACAACAGCCTCAAATATGTCGACTAGCGGGCTGCAACGACCTGCGATGTCCTCGCAGACGAGGATTGTGTGGAGCGCCGGCGCGTTCTCCGAGAGGTGTGCTAGAAATGTCTTCCAGAACTCTCTTCTTTGTGTTATTACGTCGCAACAGGTCGATTCGGGTCCTAGTTCAGCCTCGTTTATCAGCACCACCACTGGGCGGGTTTTATTTGCTACTATTCGAAGCACCTCTTCGCCGAATCTCTTCGCAAGTTTATACACATCGTTAATATTCCTTACTTTGAACCGCAGAAAGTTATATCGTGGAGACATGATGAATTCGTTGATGTGGAAGCGCCTCTCTTTAAATGGGCTTTTTATTATCACCATCTCTCTCCCGTATGAGAGACGTGCCAATAGAGTGCTCAGCGTATTCGTATCGCGCCTCTCGGGCGGTACCATCAGGAGTGTTGATTTATCCGTAATCAGAGCGCTATTTACTTTTTTATTTGGAACTATCTTCTCATCGGAGTAATGCGTTATTTCAACCACAGGAGGAATGGTCAAGAGATGGGCTAGCGTCTTGATCTGGTCAAACACGGGTAGTTCGCCGAGGTCTCCGGAGAAGTGAAAGAGTTGCGGTGTAAATGGTATCGTGAGCAGATTGGTGCTTTCAGTCTCTTCGCTGAGCTCCTTGGCTATCGGCTTTTCTAGGTTTTGTGCTTTGTTTATAACTACTACGAAGGGTTGGCCAGCGGCAAAGCCGCCTTCAACCCTTCTTATGAAACTTACTGTGGCGGTTATCGACGGTCTTTTGTCGTCGGTAACATATATTCTGAAGGAGGCTGGAGAGATTAGCCAGTAGGAGATAAAGGGGCTCTTAAGAATTAAATCGAGAAAGCACGGGGCGACGTCAATAACGACGTAGTCGCTGTCGCTGGAAACCGCAGTGTACTCCGCCACTAGCTTGGTAAGCTGGTCGGGGTTGCGCCTAAGTTTCTCTACGTCGTCAAAAAATCGCATTCCGTCACCCAGAAGCTTAACCACCTGTATTCTGCCTATCTTGCCGACATAACCATTCCCTAGTTTCTCATCGTCTACCGACCGTGCCAATAGGCCGTTGACGCGTATGTTAGCGATACTTGATATGTAGCCCGCCACGTCCATGTCCACAAGTGTTACTCTGTTTCCCCGCTCCGCCAGCGCCTTGGCCAGCATTAGGGCCAACGTGGAGGCGCCAACGTCGCTTTTCAGAGCAGTAAGCATAACAGCCTTCATTATATAAACAACTCGATTGGAATATAAATGTTTATTCAGTTCATAAATATGTCGTTATAAGCAGTTCATAAATTTTTGTGATACGCCGTTATAAACAGCTTCTCTCACTCCTTCCCGCGGACTGTCCCCACGACGAAGAGGGGCACCTCGAATTCTCCGCCGTAGTAGTAGAAGAGGAGGACCTTCACCACTTCGCGGAGGAGGAGCATGAGGTCGCCCCGCCTCACGCCGCCGGCTTCCGCCGCTTCCTTCCAAGGTTTGGCCTGTAGTACCTTGCTTATCAGCGCCTTGACGGCGGCGTCTGGCAGAGTCGGCCTTTTAGTCTTTGCGCTGTAGAAGTACTGGGTGGCCAACATATACATGGCGTCTGTCACGTTTTCATAGGTCATGGGGCCGTAGGCGTAGGCCACAAGTCGGTCTAGTTGGTTTTTGGAGAGGGTTGGCGCCGCGTCTACCTCCCAGCCCCAGTCCTCCAGCAATAGCTGGACCTCTGTGGGCAGGAGGTCGCCGTAGGGGCCCATGAGGGAGTGTATAAGCCGTCTGCGGAACTCCACGTTGGCGTATTTCACGTAGGCCTCGGCCTTCTCGTTGAGCGGCTTCACGAGGAGGACGCTGTATTCGCCGGAGGAGGGGTTCCTCTCAGGCGAGAGGTGTATCGACACGTAGCCGTTGCGCACCCAGAACCTCAACAATTTGTCATAGACGCCGAAGCCTACCCCCACCCAGTCCATGCCCAGCTGGCGCGCCTCTTCCTCGATCTTCTTAAGCATAAGCGTGCCGAGGCCCATGTCTTGTAGCTCCGGGTGGGTGGCGATGCGCACGATGCGCCAGCCCTTCAGCTTGGCGAACTCCGGCAGGCGCCAGTACTTGAGGAAGCGGTCTGGGATGATGTTGCCCGGCAGCTTAAGGCCGCGGAGGGCTTGGTCGATGGACAGGTCGTCGAGGGCGCCTTCAAAGGCCAGCTCCACCGATACCACCACCTTGCCGTTGGGGAGGGCAAGGGCTCTGGCCGTGTGGTGAGGCGCGTCAAGAAGCATGCCGAGGTCGTCCGGCTCGTTGCGGTAGTGTGCCTGGACGTAGATGCCGAAGAACTGCCTAAAGGTGTCCTCGTCTCTCAGTATATCCTCCTCGCTTAGGTAAGCCACCTCCTGTCTCTTCACGTACTCGAGGTCCGCAGGCTCCACCTTGGCGGGCTCGGCGTTTAGGAGGAAGGCGTCGAAAAGCCACTGCTCCACCGGGTCTCCCTTGCCGTATCTAATGGGCTCCTCCATCTCGTAGAGGTATACGTCTGTGTCTTTTGACTCCCGTAGGTACTTGAGGAACCTGATGGAGAACCCGCGGCCGGCGCCTTCGTATCCGTGGATGGTCGTGGCAAATACCAGGCGATCGAACCTCCTGTGGACGCCGTAGAGCACGGGGAGCGGCACAGCCGCCGCCTCGTCAACGGCGACGATGTCGGCGTTTTCCCGCTTCAGCAACATGTAGGGGGTGACCACGTCGATGAATATGCCGCTGGCCTTTACAGCCCTTACCTCGCCCCCCTCTCTCTCCACGCCGGGCTTGTACCCAAGCGCCTCCAGCCCCTTTATGGCGAACTCCAGGAGGGTCTCCAAGTTGCCGTATTCCATTGCGGTGACCACTATCTGAACCCTCGACTTGGCCTTGCGTAGCTTGTGGCCTATGCCGGCGAGGCCGAGGCCCAACGCGGCGCTTTTCCCCCTGCCGCGGTCCGCTATGACGACCAACGCCTGCTTCCTCCTGGGCTTGTGGTAGAAGTTTTCAAACAGCTTCAAAACCTCCACCTGGTCTTGGGTGGCGGCTAGGCGGTAGATCTTGAGGGGGAGAACCGCCTTCTCAGGCGGCTCCGGCTTCTTGGACTCGTGGGGTTGCACCTCCTCGACGCCGGAGGACTTGAGCAAGACGCCGCGGTCCACGTCGTATATCACCACGCCTCTGTGGCTATAGAGGCTACGCCAAAACCTCTCCTTAAGCTTGTGCCGGATGTCGTTGGGGGTGAACTGGGGCACGAGGAGCGTAGATTGGAACTTGGTGACGTACCTCCTCCAAGCGTCGAGGGGCGGCACCAGAAAGATGTATACGCCGCCGCCCCGCACCACGCCGCCAAGCCTCCCCACGTCGTTAGGCTTCAGGTCGTTCACGAGGTCAAGCACGGCGAAGTCGTAGGTGGTGCCCAGTATACGCGGCGTGTCTTTGTACGGCCTGAAGTCCACCTCCAGTGCCGAGCCAGCCACGGCGTCTCTGAAGTAGTTCATCCGCTTGTTGGCGTCGGAGAACTCCGGCTGAAACACGTAGAGCCCCTCCCCACCTCCGCCAGCCGCCTCGTAGCCCCGCAGAACCTCAGCCGCCGCCTCCGCCAGCCTCTTGTCGTCGGTGCCCACCAGCACGAAAAGCCTCCTGTGCCGCGACGCGCGGGCTACCTCCATTTCCCTCTTCGCAATTTCGAAGATCACAAGTCCAAATACATCCCCTAAATAACTGAGATGCCGCGGCACCACATATACAACGATCCAGATCCCACAGTAGTTCTCAGCAACATACCAAGCGACGATGCGGCCGGAGAGTTCGTAGAACGTCTAATTGCGGATATAGAAAAAACTAGCGGGTTAAAGCCTCCAGCAGACGGGCGGTTAACCATCGGCGGCTAGCCACACGTCGCGATCTCGTGTCTACACGCTGGGCAGAGGGGTCCAGCTCCGCATTCATCTTTGTCCTGACGGAGATCTAAGGCAAGCCGACCAACGAAGGCTGTCCAGCACGCGGCTGGGCGCTTCTCCGGTGCGTCAATAGGGGATCCGCTGCCGGTCCCCGCTCCGCTGGAGATTGCGTTTTTAACTAGGTCGAAACTGGAGACGCCTTAGGTGGTTTGTGTCGGGGCGTGCTCTGCGCCGGTCTGAAAACCACCTGCCGACGAGCCTTTGAGGCCGGCGTTTTGCCTTTCGTGTGGTGCGTGGAAAAAGGCGCGTGGCGGGGTTTGCGCTGTGGGCTAGACGTATTCCGGCGTGCAACTAGGCGTTAGCCCCGCCTCGGAGGCGCGGGCGAGGAGCTCCTCTACGGCGCGGCGCCCCGCGGCGCCGAGGGATCTGGTATATGCGTTTACGTACATGTCGACGAAGCGGGCGGTCTCCTCCAGGGTCAGCCCCCGGGAGAACCTCTGGGCGTATCTCAGCGCCTCCTCTCTGTGGCTGTCGGCGTAGGCGATGGACTCCGCAAGGGCCCTTGCCACCCTCCCCGCCAGCTCCCTCCCCAGGGCTTTACTAACCACGTCAATGCCCAGCGGCGTGGGCAGGCCCGTCTCCCGCATCCACCACTCGCCGAGGTCCAGAACCTTCCTGAGGCCGTGTCTGTGGTAGGTGATCTGCCCCTCGTGTATCAACACACCTGCGTCCACAACGCCGGCCGCCACGGCGTCCATGATTTTGTCGAAGGGCACCTCCACGGTCTTCACCCCAGGCATGGCCAGCTTCACAAGGAGTGTCGCCGTGGTGTAGCGGCCGGGCACAGCCACGTGTCTGGGCTTGTCCACGCCGGGGGCCGCCACCACCACGGGGCCGTAGCCGTCACCCATGGAGGCGCCCACCTCCATGACGTAGTACTTGTCGCATATGTGGCCATAGGCGTGGACGCTCACGGCGGAGACATCTAGAAGCTCCTCCAGAGCCAACTTGTTGAGGGTCTCTATGTCGGCTAGAAACTCCACATGCGGAGCGGGCATCCTCACGGCGCCTGTGGCTATGCCGAAGAACATGTAGGCATCATCTGCGTCGGGCGAGTGGGCTATCTTCAGCATGGAGACACTACAGCAACATGTTATTAACTGTACCGCCACCTATGTACAGCCCCCGTCTAAGCCATGAGCAGAGAAGGCGGCGGGTATACCTACCCTGCGTAGCAGAGAAGATCTGGCCCCTCCAACTGCGGGAGGTCTCTGGCGACCTCTAGGGGCAGACCAGTGGGCACAACTGCAACCAACTACTCAGCCACAAGACGATGTGAGAGACGCTGTTTAACCATGCTTTTATAGTGCAGACACATCTCTCCCCATGTTGTTGAGGATCTTTACAGCGGCGTTTCTCTGGTCGACAATTGGCGTGGCGGCGACGTACGGCAGAGACGTAATCTGGTTAGCCTTCTTCCGCTCCCTCACGGCGTCGCTGATATCCTTAACGGCGAGACCCAGCAGGAGGGGGCTGGTGCCGGGGCTCCTCCTCGGCGGGCTTTTCTCCGCGTACCCGCTGGCTGCCGTATCTGCAGGCGTTGGGACGGCGGCGTATCTCCTCTACACGGCGCCTCTGTGGACAACCGCCGCCCTTGCCCTAACAGGCGAGCGGCCCACGAGGCTGGAGCTGGCCGCAGTGGCCCTGGTGCTTGCCGCCGTGGGTTTAATGGCGTATCAGTCCCTCTCCGGCGCCCTTTCCCCCGTGGGCCTCCTCGCGGGCTTGGCGTCTGGGGCATTCTACGGGCTCTACATCGCCGCCGCCCGGAGGCTGTCAACGTCGGGAGACGAAAAAGCCGCCTCACTAGGCGCCATGCCCTACACCCTTGTTATAACAGCTCCTCTCCTGCTTCTCCGCCGAGAGCCTCCGGGCTTGGAGGCGGTTGTTGCCGGAGTGTATCTAGGAATCTTCGGGACGCTTCTGCCGTACAAGCTCTTCGCCTCAGCCGTCAAGACGGTGAGGGGGTCCAAGGCGTCTGTCATAGCTACGCTGGAGCCCGTGCTCGCCGCCGTCTGGGGGCTACTGCTCTTCGGCCAGGCCCCCAACTCCACTGCACTCTCTGCGTACGTCCTCATAACTGCGGCCGCCCTGCTGGCTTCGCTGGAGGGCCGCCCCGCGCGGGGCAAGTTTCCTTGACGGCGAGCGGACTGTGTCTGCCCGCGTCTAGCACCTCGTTGATCTCCTTGTCGCTGTATCTAAACTCCTTTTGTTGTCAGTTCACTGACAAATCTTTAAAAAATATTTGTCGGAAAGGTGACGATGGACGTGGTTGAGAGGATCAACCCGTGGTGGTTTGATCCGCGGTGAGAGGAGCGGGACCGCCACATCCGCCAGTGGGAGGAGGAGAAAGTCAGGTGGGTGCCCCGTTGGATTTGGGAGCTTTCTCTTGAGCCTCCCTCGTTGAACTTCGTCTACGGGCCGAGGCAGACCGGGAAGACCACCGGCATCAAGCTTTTGATTAGAGAACTGTTGCGGAGCCATCCGCCCGACTCCGTGGCGTATCTCGACTTGGACATACTGCTGTCTCCCGCCGAGATGCGTAGGGCTTTTGAATACGTGGCTGGGAGGGCGGCGCGGAGGGGGGTTAAGACGCTGTATCTCTTCCTCGACGAGGTGACCTCGGTGAAGAGCTGGTGGCGCGTGGTTAAGTACTACATAGACGCAGGGCTCCTCCACAAGGCGGTGATAACCGCCACGGGGTCGTCCACCGTGGGTCTCGTTAAGACTCCGGAGCGCTTCCCCGGCAGGAGGGGCTTGGGCCGCGACGTGGTGGTGCTCCCCCTGGACTTCCCCACCTACCTAGCGGTGCAGTCGGCGCAGTCAGCGGAGCCGGCGGTAGTCAAGGAGCTCTTCGAGGAGTATCTAGAGACAGGCGGCTTCCCCAAGTCTATAAACCGGCATCCAGACGCGGCCGAGGCGTTGCTCGACAGCGTGGTGTCTGAGGCGTATAGACACGGAAAAAGCCCGCAACTACTTAAAGACCTCGCGGCGGCAGTTGTGGAGAGGGTGCCGAGCCCACTCTCCTACCACTCCTTGGCGCAAGAAATCGGCGTCTCGCACAACACGGTGAGGGAGTACCTGGAGTTCCTATCAGACATATACATGATAGGCATTGCATACGCGGCGGCCGGCTACAAACCGTAGCCGCGGAGGGAGAAGAAGATTTTCTTCCGGGACCCGCTGATATACCGGGCCTTCGCCGACTGGACATCCAAGAAGATAAACGAGGCGGCGTTGCTGGAACACGTGGTGCAGGAACACCTATACCGGAAATTCGGCGAGGTGTACTACCACCGCAACAAGACAGAAATCGACGCAGTCGCCGGGCCCTACAAGGTGGAGGTAAAAACCACTAGGCCGCGGCGGGGCTACCCACGCGGCGTCGTTACGTTGACCAAGGAGACGACGCCGCGATTCCTGCTGGAGCTCGCCGGCGTCACAGCGACATGAACTCAGGCTGGCCGTAGTCGGGGGGTTGCCACGCCTTGAAGCCCAGATAAGCCAGCACATCGTCTCTCATGAAGTCTCTGATGGAGACCACCCCCACCAGCCGCCCCTCCCGGTCCACAACCAAGAGGTGCCGCACGCCGCCCCGTTGCATTTTAACTATGGCTTCGTAGACATCTACATCTGACGTCGCTGTGATGAGAGGCCCCCTCCGCGCCGTCGCCAGGGCGGGGCTGTCCAGCGATGCCCCAGCCGCCAAGGCTCTAATCACATCTCTCTCAGAAATAACAGCCAAGGGCCTCCCCTCGTCGTCTACTATGGGCAGAAGTCCGACGTTGTGATCAGCCATAATCTTCACAGCCTCTCGGAGAGTAGCGTTGCTTCGTAAAACTAGCGGCCTGCCCTTAATAAGCGAGCCGACGTTCATACATAGTTGTTTTTAGTTCAATAAAAACTTTTACACATCAAAAGACCGCGACCAGGTGTTCCCGCGGTATTACCGCAAAGACGCCGTAGACCGCAAGGATTACAGCAGGCGAAAGCCTCGCCCTTAGGACGTGGAGTCAGCTCTTCGGTACCTCTCTTATCGGGCCCGCGGCGTATATTAGTATAAAAACGACGGCCGTAGAATGGCAGGTAGTTGGCGGTGGGTATATTTAAGGGGGGATCTTATGTGGTTTAAAGACTCTGCCGCTACCTTCATAGAACTTGGTAAGTGTTTCGTAGTAGAGGAGACGGAGAGACTGTACGCTTGCAAAAAATCCTTCGCCTAAGATAATTAAAAGTTGTAAGAGGACTACCAACACTATTCCGCCGGGCAGTTGCAGCGCTTTAAGAGAAAGTTGCGTCAACGTGGCGTGAATTATGTGTAGCATTTCTAGCCTTACGAAGCTGAAGAGATTTGCAGATGACGCGATGAGAACCTCTATAAGAGCCGCAGGAAGTTCAGAGAGTAAAACGCTTACTTCGCCGACACGTCTGATTTTGCCGTAAAGTATGGAAGCCGCCAGCCAAGCTAGCCCAAGAAGAGCTAATGCCGGGCCGAGGCTGGGCAAGGGAGACACCAGCCAGATGCCTGGCTTTGAATGCAGTATCTCCGGGACTCTGACAACGCCAAGCAGTAATGCGCCTGTGGCCGTAAATAGCAAAATAAGCGGAACATGGAGCCCAACGGCGACGTAATACTCCCCGCGGATTACCAAGTTCACAACTTTGAGAATAAATGCTATTAGGAGCACTGTGAATCCAAACAACACGGAGGATGCTATGCCTTCCAGCGGAGTTACAGCCTCCTCTCCACCCCTAAAACTCATGCCGAACGCCACGCCGTAATATAAACCGAAAAGTACTGCAGAAACGGCGGCGAACCCCCATATCCAAGCCCAGTCCCTCTTCCCCAGCTTATAGAGCAACACAGCAAATAACGCTAGGAGAAGGCCGTGTCCCACGTCGCCGAACATCCAGCCGAAGTAAAGCGGGAAAAGCACCGCCACAAGGGGCACAGGCGACAGCTCCTTGGGGCCAGGGGGTCCCATCCAATACACAAGAGTAGTGAAGGCTTGGATTGGGCGGGGCCACCTCTCGGCCCGCGGCGCCTCTTCTGTGTAAATAAACTTGGTAGACGCCTCAAGCCTATATGAGAAGGCCGTAGCGACGTAGAACTTGGCGACCACAGACGCCACCACCTCCTCTACAAGCTTCATGTCTTTCTCCAACACGTAGAAGGCGACCGTGGCAACCTCCCGCTCCCAGTTGAAATCTCCAAAGGCAGAAAACTTTAGGTAGAGATCTCGCATATCTTTATATGTCTTCCGCAACTTGCGGAGAGACTCCTCCGTGGATCTCAACGCCTGCGAAACCAGCTGAACAGCAAGCTTAGGGTCCTTCATGTAGTCCGGCGGAACCACCACGCCGCCGTAGCTGTCCCCCTCAGCAGTGATGTACACTTCAAGATCCTCGACTTGTATCTTTTCGTGGGGCGTCGTTATGAGTTTCGTTGGGTTTATCACGATTTGGTAACCTCTGGGAACAGAAACTCCCCGCGGCACCGCCCGGAGAAACTTATACAGCGCTTGAAGTCTCCTAAGCTCCTCTTCTCTCGCCAAGAGCTCCTTTTCCAGAGATGTAAACTGGCGCCCGGTTTCAAGCCCCTCCGAATACGCTGATTTCTCGTAGATCTCCAGCGTCCAGGTCGCATGTTTCAGCAGGGTGAATAAGGCATCGAGACTCCACCCCAGATCTTGTACACAATCCACTACCTCCTTCTTGCTCAGCGTCTCGGCTACCACGTCGCCTCTTTCTAGCTTTTTAACACACTGCCGTATTGCGGCCGCCGCGCTGTCTAACATCTCGGTCAGAAGACGATTCTCAGACAGGCCTGCTCCACCCCCCTCTATCCCAAGTAGCGTAAAGAATCCGTTAAGTACTTCCAAACTCCTCTCCACATCAGAGAGGGGCGGGGCTGGGGCGAAGGGCTCTGGCCGATCTATAAAGACAACCTTGCCAAGTCTCCCAAGTCGATATATCACCTCGAATAGAACCGGGGGAGGTAGGCCGATTTTCACTAGTACAACCTTTTCAAAAGGCACATTAATATTCCTAGCCTATAAATATTTAAATATTTATAGTGCATTTTTCTACATCTAGAATAATATATATTTTATATTTTGTGTATCTTTAAGTAACTTCGAATAATTTCATACACATGTAGCTATCTTGCAAACATGTCCTCCAGTTGCAGAACTATTAGTTAAGGGAGTTTTATACACCTCAGCCGGCCCCCCGAAGGGATACACTACGCCCAGTTGCATCTCACGTTAGCCATGTTCATCACAACTGAGACTGGCCCAAGTTCTAGCAGGTAGTCCACCAATTGTTTCACATCTGTAGAAGGCGGCGGAGGGTATGGTTAGTAAGATAGGCGTAAGATCCGGCGCTCTGTGCAGAGACAGGAGCCCCCGTGCCGGGCGACAGTTTACCACGACCTCACTGGCATCTCCGAGCCTCATGAAGGTGAGCAACGCCTCCACCACGTAGCCTTGAGATGCGCCGGGCAAGACCACATAGTGACTCACGATGTCCCCACGCCGAAGATCCTTACCCCCAACACCTCGATGAGCTCAATGCCTTCCTTTCCGTGGAGCCTCTCAGCTACGCCGAAGAGGTCGAGATCTATCAGCGGCGCCTCCCTGGCGATTGCGAGAAGCGCAACCATCACGTTGTTGCCAACTCCTCCATTACCCGCCATGGCTACCAAGACGCGGCGGCTCCGCAGTTTCTCCTTAGCCCGCTCAAGGTCTGACTATGTCTCTGTAATCATGTTGAACTTCTGTGGGCGCCTTAGTTACCAACTTCGTGGATGTACACGAACACTATCACCTAGGCCACTGGGGTTACTACAAGCTAGCGACTTTTCCGCCATTAGAGACGCCACAAAGCGCGATCTGTTCACCTCGCCGGGAGTAGCCGTTGCGAGCTCCAGCCTTTTGTACATCGTCGGGCGCAAGGCTGATGCGTCTCGTGGGCAACTCGTGTTGATATATAAAGTTATTATATTTGGGTTGTTCTTGCTTTGTGCTCGAGCTTGAAAAGCTTTGGCGTGACTCTCAGAAGTTTCTAGAGGGGCGTTTGATGGAGGCGACGTATGAGGCCGACCTAGCCCTTAGGTTTTTGG
>Ga0272445_1000767_pt1 | contig 27706 bp, 27 predicted proteins | sample YNPCB0031_FD_194404 | JGI IMG/M metagenome (GOLD analysis project Ga0272445, IMG submission 194404) | Hot spring sediment microbial communities from Yellowstone National Park, WY, United States - YNP-CB-003-1 | ecosystem: Environmental > Aquatic > Thermal springs > Hot (42-90C) > Sediment... | reverse complement strand
GACCATGAAGTTATAGGTTTCACTTCAAATGGCAGATTATTAGTATTAAGAGCCTATTTTAACCCACAAATGATAAAATCACCAAGTTTCTTTGGTGGTCCTCCATATCTTTTGGTAGATTTGACGAGTGGGTCAGTATCGGTGTGGGAATTTGGTAATAAAATAAGCGAAGAAATTGGAATTAAATTTGGATTATTATCCACAAATGAGATAATAGTCCTAAAGGGCATAGGAGAAGCGTTAAACATCAAATATGTGGATTTGGAGGGAAATATTCTTAAGGAGTATACTATCACTGATGAGCAAGTTAAGAAAATGATTGGCTATGATGCATCTGAACGACTTAAGAAGCTTACTGGAGTTGTTGCGCCATTCTATGAGGCATGGACTTCTGATGGTAGAAAATTAGTTATGCACGATTGTGGTTATGTTTGGTCTTTAGACATTGACTCTTTAACTATGAAGCTGATTACAAAAGGAGTATGGATAGAGAAAGCACTTCAGTGGATTGATAACAGGTATTTAGTTATTCAGTGGTGTCCTTATATATTTCCAGAATCTTCTGGGGTATTTTGAAGATTGATTAAAAAGCAAGGATGAACAGGTTTGTTTTACGGGTATGGGACAATTCCTATCACAAAGACACAAAGTCAAACTTGCTTTGGAGTGAATGCAAAGACTAAGTTTCAAGTTATGCGGATTTGGATTGATGGGTTAAACGGTAAGATGAGGTGGTTGGACATAGAAGAAGAGCCTAAAACAAAGATAGATTGGAATTATGTCAAATCCTCATTTCATTTGTGCTCTTAACCCTTTTGTTCCAAACCCAAAGCCTCGCCTCTTACTCAAAGGTGGTAGAAAGCAAGTGTGATTGAAGAACCTCCAAAGGGGTGAGGATGTAACAGAATTGAGACCACTTTTGTCACCAACAGGTGAATGGATTGCTTTTACGGTTGTGCATTGGAAAGATGGATATGTTGCACCTGCAGTCATTCGCCCGATGGGAGTGATTATCCAGAGTTGCTCTCAAAATGCGAGCCATGGAAATGGAAACCTCTCATGCCAATGTGGATATACCTCTTATAGCCAGTAGCCCATTAACAGGAAAAGGCGCTTATTGAGTGTGTTAGGTCAGTTGTGGTGGGAAGAATTTGAATACCTCAAGTGGTTCTGTTGCTGTATTTTCAAAGATGTGGGGCTTTGTAGCTGCGACATGCGAGACGAAGAATTCGTCCCCACGCTTTATCCTTCTGCCGTTAAGTTTCCCAACACCTCGCCATATTAGCAAAGCGTATGGCGATTCTTCAACGCTTTCAAACTTTGAAGTGACGATGAGTCTTTTGGCGCTGAACTTACTCGTCAATGTTGGTGGCACAATCCAGCTCTCCTCACCGCCGTTCCTCTTACCGCCCTCGCAAGGTGTTGGTATTAGGCGACATTTTTCGATCAAGTCTTCTTGAGCGAGTTCCATGTTGATGAATTGAAGGGCAGTTTCCAAGTCTGGGAAGCCGGGGTGGATTTGCTCTTTGCTCAATCTTCTGTCGTCTATTTTTGTCTCGAGCAAAGTGTAGACATCGGAAGGTTGTTGGACTTCGATTGTGAGTGCAGTTCCGGGTCTATGTGGCACGCCAGCTGGCACGAAAAACCCCTCACCATAGCGTTGGTAGAAGTAAGGTGACAGTTCGAGCAAGTAGTCTCTTCCCTTTTTGATCGCCTGCTTCAACTCCTCAATTCCGACGCCTTTGCGGAGCCCAACATGCGTGTATGGGACATTGCCTTTCGGTGCTTCTGGGAAGTAGTAAGCTTCGTCCTTGCCGAAACGATGTCCGGGGAAATACTCTGGATGACCTTTCACGGCGTTATCGTCGGCGTGGAAGTGGAAGACGATGGGCTGATATGGATCGAGGATTTTCACCAACACAAGGAAATCGCCCTTGTGTGCTAAGTTGCGCTCGTCACCAAGCAGAAGCTGACCATACAATTTGAGTGCTTCCCTTAGCGTGATGTTGACATCCTTTGTAGCGATGGTGCTCAGCCCTTCACCTCGTATTGGATGCGGATTGGTTGCTTCAACTGTTGAAGCAATCCAACGCTCTGGCATCCAAAGCCCAGATTGAGGTTGGAATGTCTCGCCCGGTTTTTTACCGAGCCCCAACCTCCCGCCGTCCATGTAGAACCGACGCACGAATGTTGGTCGCAGTGGCAATATGCCTCCAGTTCTTTCAATGAGCCTCTCGAGCGCCCTCTCAGTGTTTGAGTTCATCACTCGTCACCTCCACCACTGTGGCGTGATAATGCTTCCGATGCCGTAGCGTGCTCTTCCTTCGGGAGCATCAATATCTCTTCTTCCACTGCATCGGGCTTTAGGACTCCACCTGAGACGATGAACTTGAGTGCGTCTTCAAGCGAGATATCAAGGTGCACAACATTTTCTTCTGGAACTATGATTGTGAAGCCAGTTAATGGTGTTGGTGTGCTCGGCAAGAAGACAGTCACTGCATCTTTCCCAAGCACATTCTTGATCTTATTGCCAGCTGAGCCCGTTAAGAAGCCGATGAAGTAAATGCCCGCCTTCGGGAAGGAGACGAGCACTGGTTTTCCAGGTTGCTTCATTTTTGACTGTGTGAGCAGGTGGACCACTTGGCGGGCTGGGGAGTAGATCACACGAACTACGGGTAGCTGTGCTAATAGCAAATCCCACCACTTTATGAACCTTCGTCCAACTATGGTTGAGCCGACAAAGCCAACTGCGACTACGATCCCAAGGACTAAGAGGAGGGAGAAGAGAAGCCCAACTCCGGGTATTGGCGCATGGAAGATATTGCCAACCCATTTGTCTACTACTGGTGCAAGTGGCTTATAGATGAGCTGTGTGATGTAAGCGAGCACGAAGATGGTTATCACAATTGGAAGCAGGATTGCAAGACCAGCTAAGAAGTAGCGCCTCAAAACCCTCAAGCCTTTTCACCTCCCTCGGTTTTGTCCAATATCAAGCGCACCTTTGTGACCCTACGGTGTTTCACCTCTTCAACTATGAGTGTTGCACCCTCGATTTTGATGCTCTCGCCCACTCTCGGTATGCGTCCGAGCGCATAAAAGATGAATCCGCCAAGCGTATCAAACTCGCCATCGGGTAGCTCTATCTTGAGCTTCTCTTTGAGTTCGTATCTGTTCAGCGTTGTGTCCGCAATGTAGCTCCCGTCCTCAAGCTGTTGTATTTGTGGTGTTTCTTTATCATGCTCGTCAACCAACTCACCTACAACTTGTTCAGCTATATCCTCGAGTGTGATCAAGCCAGCTGTGCTTCCATACTCATCGATGACGATTGCTATGTGGACTTGTGCCGAGCGCATCTCACCCAATAACTCTTTCAGGTTTTTCGTCTCGGGGACGAAGAGAGGCGTGCGCATTATTTCCCTAAGTTCGGCGCACCTGCCCTTCTCACTCCAACACTTCAAGATGTCGTATGCATACACGATGCCGATTATGTTGTCTATGCTCGTTTCGTAGATGGGGATGCGTGAGTGCCCTGTCTTGACTATCAGGTTTACAACCTCTTCAATCTGACAATCTGAGCTTAGTGCGACTATGTCGGGTCGTGGCACCATGACCTCCTTTACGAGTATCCTATCAAGGCGCATTATCCCTGAGGCTATGCTATACTCACGCTCTTGCAGGATGTCTTCTTCAACGCTTATTTCAAGCAGTGTCATTATTTCCTCGTCGGTTAGCTTCAATCGCTCGTGAGTTTCCTTGTATCCCAAGAGGCGTAAAAGTGCCTTCGCTGTTGAACTCAGGGCTGATGTCAGTGGCACAAGTGCGTCGCCAAGCAACCTTATCAAACGATGCCAACGGATGATGATGTTCTCCGCATGCTGTATGCTATATGTCTTCGGAGTTATCTCACAAACGCTGAGGATGAAAGTTATCATTGCAAGTGTTCCCGCCATCTGTATCAGCGGTTTTTTGTGTGCGAGCATCACAAGCAGGTGCGTGGTAAGAGCCGATGTCAAAAGGATTGAGACATTGCATCCGATGACGAAAGAAGCGATGTATTGCCTTGATTGCGCCCAGTCAAAGTAGGCGACCTGTTCAGCCCCTGTGCGTTGGCTTAGCAATGCTTGAAGCCTTGTCCTGCTCGAAGCGATTAACGCTGCCTCAAAGAGTGAGAAGAGAAAAATGAGGCTCAGCCCACCGATCAGAATTATAATCTCCCCAGCAATCAACACGCTTTTCATAATCCGTCCCCTACTGCTCGGTCATGTTTTTGCCGTTGAGTTCGCCCAAGCGAGTGAGCTTCAACCACTTTATTCGTTTTCCTTCCATCTCAACTACCTCAAGTCTTACATCCCCTACGGTCAGGCTATCGCCGACCCTCGGTATACGCTCAAGTAGCTCATAGACGAGTTCAGCAAGTGTATCGTATTCCTCCTCTGGTAGCTCAATGTCAAGCAACTTCTCAATCTCCCTCAGGCTAAGCCTTGCTTCAACGAGGTAGCTACCATCGTCCAGCCTCTGAACGAACTTTTGAGCCACATCCCATTCATCGTGTATCTCACCGAATATAACCTCAATCAAGTCTTCAACCGTCACCAAGCCAGCCACATTTCCCTCTTCATCGAGAGCGATAGCCATGCTTTTCCTTGTCCTCTGCATCGTCTCAAGGACGGTGTAGGCGCGCTGTGTTTCCGCAACGAAGAGGGCTTCTCTGCAGATCGATTCAACTGGTATATCAAGCTTTCCAGAATGCCATGCTAAGAGTGCATCCTTAGCGTGCAGTATCCCGATGATGTTATCGAGCTCCCCGCTATACACTGGTAATCGGCTATGCCCACACTCAACCATTTTCCTAACAGCATCTTCAAGTCTCATCTTCGCTGGCACGCAAACCATGTCTCGTCTTCTGACCATGATCTCGCTGACTGTCACATCGGAGAACTCAATTGCGCTCCAGAGCATCCTTCTCTCCTCGCCCGTTATCGTCCCTTGTTCCTCAGCCATCTTTATCAAAGCAAAGAGCTCTTGCTCTGTTATGAGTGGGTAATGAGCATGTGGATCGCTCCTCAGGATGCGCAGGAGTATGTTTGATATGCTCGTAACGACAACGATTAGCGGTGAGAGGATGAAGCGAGCCACCTTAACTGGGATCGCTGCAAGTAGAGCTATCCTCTGTGGATTTGAAACTCCATAGATTGCTGGGGCAAGGTCTGCCACGATGAGCGCAAACAAAGCGAAACCAACAACTATGATGGGTTGGATGAGTTCTTTTCTCTCACCAACCAAATCAAGCGCTGCGTGTGTTGCGAAGGCTTCGGCGATGTAGAGATGAGTTGTTATAGCGATGATCAGTGTCGCTATGAGCTTTAACGGGTCTAAGAGCAATCTCTGTATGAGCAATGCCCTCTTGTTGCCAGCGCTCGCAAGCTTTCGGATTTGTATCCTGCCGACCCCGAGCAACCCAACCTCAGCAGCTGAAAAGAAGGCACCGATGCTTAACGCAACCAAGCCAAGCAAGAGTTTGATCACAACCACTATGGGAGGACCGTCTTCCAATCTGCCTATACCTCCGCTTCAAAGACCGATGTGGATGATCATAAGCTTGATCGCTACATCCGCTTGCATTAAAAAGTATAACGCTTGACCCTGATGGTGTGCCGAGGGATTTCATCCATCTGCGGTTGTTATGATTTATTTCTGGTGCAGTATAAGAAGCGAAGGGGTGATGCAACTGATGCCACTTTACGAGTATAAGTGCGAGGGCTGTGGGAAGCGTTTCACCTTCCTTTACGGAGTTGTAGCTGACAATGTAAGCCCTAAGTGCCCAAGGTGTGGTAGCACCAACTTGAAGAAGCTCATCTCAAGGACAAGACGGCTAAGGGGAGAGGACGAGATAATTGAGGGTATGGCTGAATCGTTGGGCGACATCGATGAGACAGACACAAGAGCGATACGAAAGCTCATCAGGCGAATGGGTAAGGAACTCGGCTCTGAGTTGGGGGAGGATTTGACAGATGAGCTTGAGGCAGCCTTGGAAGAAGAAGCGAAAGGCAAAGCCGAAGAGGAGGCTGACGAACGCATCTACTGATTGCGTGCCTAAACCTCAAAATGAGAAGTGGCGTGGCTTCGTCGATCGCATCCTTATCAAGGGGATGCAGTTTTACGGGTATCATGGTCTCACCACTCAAGAGAGGAAGGAAGGACGGCACATAAGTGTGGATGTTTCGCTCGCCCTCGACCTTAGTAACGCTGGATGCACTGATAATTTGCGCCACACGGTTAACTATGTCTCGGTATACAAAGTTGTGCGCGATGTTGTCATGGACGAGAAATACAAGCTCCTCGAGACGCTCGCAACGAAAATAGCTGAGAAGATTTTGGCTTCGTTCAGCATGGTGCAGGAGGTTGAAGTGAGCGTTAGAAAACATAGCCCGCCAATAGGCGGTGTTGCCGACTATGTTGAGGTGAAGGTGTTAAGGGGAAGAGAAAAATGATCTCCAAGCTATTTGGTGTTGGCTTTGTGGGGTCAAACTACAAAGCGGTGAAGGCGTTCATATCGCTTGGAAGCAACATAGAGCCGAGGTTGCATTACCTTAAACAGGCTGTCAAGATGCTCTCAGGTTGCGATGGGGTGCACATCACGGCGGTATCGTCAGTTTATGAGACTGAGCCAGTTGAAGTGTCAGCGCCTCAAATGTGGTTTCTGAATGCGGTCGTTGAGGTTGAAACATCTCTCACACCTTTTGAGTTGCTCAGATTGATGCAAGACATTGAGGCGAAGCTTGGTAGAGAGGGGAAAGGGTTAAAAGCACCAAGAACGATTGATCTGGACTTGCTCATCTACGATGAATTGAAGCTCAAGACACAACAGCTTGAGCTACCTCACCCGAGGCTTTGCGAGAGGGCATTTGTGGTCGTCCCGTTATGTGAGATAGCGCCGAAGCTTATGCTCCCAAACGGTGAGAGTGTCTGTGAGCTTGCGAGGAGGTTGTCAAGCACCCAAAAGGTAGTGTTGCGTTTCAAGCCGACTGAGTGGGTGGCATCCGAAATTCATCATCGCCCTTGAACAGTTCTTGAGCGCCACAGCGAGGTGAACATGTTGTGCCAGCGTTCAGATACAAAGCAAGGGACACGAACGGGAAGCTACGGTTTGGCGTTGAGCTTGCATCCTCTCGCGAGGAAGCTTTGAAGATGCTCAGGGAGAAGGGGCTCTTGGTCATCGAGCTTGATGAGCAGAAGGAGCACCCGATGGCGTCGGTTATTTCTTGGGCTAATGAGGCGTTCAACATATTCCGCCCGAGGGCAAACCACTACGCTATCTTCTTCAGGAGTTTATCGTCTGCCCTTTCCGCTGGCATGACATCTTACGAGGCTTTGAACATGCTCTCAAATTCAGCCCCACACCGCTCGCTAAGGAGAGTGGCTATGGAGGGGAAGCAGAGCGCAGTTCATGGCGCTTCGCTATCAGATTTGTTTCGGCGCCACAAGCACATCTTCCCGCAGTTCGTTTTGAGCTTGGTTGAAGTCGGCGAGGAGAGTGGCAGGTTGGATCATGTGTTCGCATTGCTCGCCGACTACTACGAGCGTGAACATGAGCACTCACTTGAGCTGAAGCGCGAGACATTCTATCCGAAGTTGCTTTTCGCATTCCTGCTCCTGTATGTTTGTGGGGTGCCATTGCTCATTTCGTGGCTGACTGGAAAGGTTTCCACTGGTGAGTTTGTGTGGAGCTTCGTCAAGGGAGTCTCTCGGTATGTGCTCATCATCGCCCTATGTTACTTTGCCATAAGGGGCTTGATCTCTCTACCGCAAGTGCGTTTGATAGCTGAGGCTGTCTTCTCTTTCTCACCACTGGTTGGGAGCATAAGGAGGAGGGTTATCGAAGCGAGGTTTTTGAGGGCATTGGCTTTGCTTCAATCCGCTGGCGTCGATGCCGGGCGTTCACTTGAGCTTGCTGGAAAAGCTTCTGGAAGCAAACTCCTTGAAGCATCATGCATGCGCGCTTCAAAGCTTGTGAGGGAAGGCAAAAGGATGAGTGAGGCGCTTGCTGTTTCGTTGAAAGGCAATGTGGTAATCCAACCAACGACGATGCAGATGCTTTCAACCGCTGAGACGACTGGCAGGTTTGATGAACTCTTGCAGAGCCTCGCAAACAGATACGAGCAAGAGGCTTTCGTTGGGTTGCGCCAATGCGCCATCACCATCGGTGTGCTCATGTTTCTTGTGGCTGCAGTTGTGATAGGGGCTACCGTCATAAGTTTCTACATCAGCTATTACAAGGCACTGGGGCTGTGATGAGGTTGGCTACCTTTGCCTCCTTCGGATCAGCCCCAAAAGCTTTCTCATCATAACCTCTACTTCTTCCAAGCGCCCCAAGAATGCCACGAGCAAAAAAGCGCCTGTGCCAACAAGCGACGGCATGAACACTGCTAACATGCGCCACAATAAACCGAGGCTCATTTGCGCATGAAAAGCCATCGCACACATGTGCGCACACAAGCCCGCAAAGATTGCTCCAACTGCAACCCATGAACAGAAGCGCCCCAACTCCGCCCAGTTAACCGAGCCAACGCGCCTGCTCATGAGCAAAAGCAACATGAGCATGTTAAACCAAGCCGATACTGATGATGCCAAAGCCAACCCGCCATGCTGAAGCTGTGAGTGGACGAGCATACCGCTTACAGCCATCGCGATGGCGAAACTGCAAAGCGCTACAAGCACTGGTGTCCTCGTATCGTGAAGCGCATAGAAAACCCTTGCCAAAACATTCTGGCATGACATCGCTGGGACTCCGATGCTGTAAAATAGGAGAGCAAGCGCAGTTGCCTGCGTATCGTGAGCGGTCCAACGCCCGTATTGGAAGAGGAGGGTTATTATCTCGCTTCTCAAGACGCCGATCAAAGTAGCTGAGAGAGTTGCGAGCAGTATTATCGCTTTCAAGCCAGCGATGGCTTGTTCACGCATGGCTTCAATATCTTCCTTTGCAGCGAGGGTTGATAATGTTGGGAAGAGCGCAATGCCGATGCTTGCACCGAAAAGCGCAACTGGTAGTTGCATGACCCTGTTTGCCATCTCAACCGATGTTGCAGCTCCATGCGGTAGGAGGGAGCTGAAACTGCGTGGCAGAATCGTTGAGTTGATGTAAGTCACTGAAAGGCTCAACATGACTGGCAGGATGAGCCTTACAACTTCCCTTGCGCCTTCATCGCGCCAATCAAAGCACGGCATGAAGTTCATCCCGAGTCTCCAAAGCCTCACCCACTGGACACCGATCGTCCCGATCGCAGCGCCGATCAAAGCCCCTACAGCCATGCCTTCAACACCGCCACCACGCCAGTTCGAGCCGATATAAGAACCGATTATGCCACCGATGAGTATCCCGATGTTGTAAAGGATTGACTGGACTGGTGGCTCGGCAAAGCAACCGAGTGACATGAGCGCACCAGAAAACAATGCCCCAAGCGCAAAGAAGAACTGCGCAGGAAGGAGTATGCGCACAAGCGTTATTGTCAGCGCCAACTTTTTCTCATCGGAAACCATCCCCGGAAATAGCAGTGCAACGATGGCTGGCGCAAGGAACTCGCAAGCGATTATGACGGCGGTCAAAAACATGGCTATGTATGTCATCAGGACATTAAATGTCTTTATCGCCTTTTCGTCTTCGCCCTTTGCGAGGTAGGATGAGAAGACGGGTATGAAGCCAGATAACAGCGCCCCTCCTGAAGCGAGCAGGTAAACCAAGTCCGGCAAGCTGAAGGCGCTAACATACGCATCTGTGCGCCAGTCACGCCCAAAAAGCGCTGTCCTGCCTATGTCTCGTATGACGCCCGTGACCCGTGAGAGACCAACAAGAGCACCCGTTATGATGGCAGCTGTGACAACACCTGTTTTCTCGTTGCGCTTCAAAGAGATGCTCGGCTCGTCACGAAGATCGTCAGTGCCACAGCGCAAGACGGCGTTGCACCTCGCTTTTGAAGCGAGCCCTTAGAGCGAAGCCTCAGATTGAGCTGGTGTCAGAAGACAAGCTCAACCGTTTTAATCTCGTATGGAGCACATTCAACGGATACGCTACCATCCTCGTTTATGTTGAGCTTGCCATCTTCAACCCTTTCCTCGTTCAGGTTGGTGAGCCACGCCTCCTTCGGCTTCTGGAACGGGCGCAAAGTGATAACCTGTGGTCTTTCATCCGAGTTGTAGAAGCGCACGATGAACGAATTGCGCCACTCGCATTTCTTCATGGCTGTCACAAACCCGCACGGTGGCTCAACCGATAGGAAACTCATTGAATGTGGTAACTTCGTTTCCCCTCTCGCTCTCCATTCGTTCACCAGCACGCTTACGCTATGCTCATGGGCATACCTTTGAACAAGCGAATCCAACCAACTGCCTGAGTGCGTTATCACAGCGTAGCGGAATGTGTGAGTCCCAAGGCACTGTGCCTCTGGCGTCTGTATCGCTGGACCTGCATGCCCGGGGCGAGTTAACAAATCACCGCGAGAAAGCCATCCAACACACCTAAGCAGTGTAAGGTAAATCACACAGCCGTCATCCCTCTTCCTCACTTCGTATTCTGGCAACCCATGGTTGATGAGTGCGAATGCGCTCTTACCATCGCTGAGCTCAATGAACTTGCCTTGGTGATTTGTTGGCGATGGTTTTTGCGCCCACCCTTCCCCAGATGGCATCTTGAGCTGTCTTTTGAGGATGCAAAAGTGACCTTCGACAGTGACATGGTCGGAATCTATGCCGGTTGGGAAGACAACCCTTAGCCTGTGGTCTTTCACGGTGTTGTCAACATGCGTTGTAAAGTCAATCCTCGGAGAGCCAGAGTAAAGCCTTACGGTTGTCGTTATCGGGAGAAGGCAAGTCCTCGTTGAGCGAGCTTTCCTATCCTCTCGCAGTTGAGATGGCAGACGCCAATTCACCCTTATGAGCATCTCGCCAGCCACAGCACCGATGGACCTCACCCTAACTTTCGCAACTTCGTTCTCCGTTGTTATGACATGTGTTTCCTCAATCGGTGAATAGTCGTATTCATCGCCTGCGTCCTCAGCATCCTCAAAGAGCAAGAGACCGCTGTATACTCTGCCATCGGCTTTCGAGAGTATATCGAGCGTCCCATTCCTGTTGGCGCTTATGCGGTAGTATTCGTTCTCGATGAAATTCGGACCAGCGTTGATGTCGCTGATCGCCCTTCGTCCTACGCCACCTCGCACAAAGTAGATAGCCGTATACCCAAATGGTGGTATCTCATCCACTTTAACCAACCACTCAGTCTCATCGCCCACCTTGAGGCGTGATGAAGCGAGCGTCTTTCCATTTGCGTCCACGAAAGCACCCTTGGCATCCTTCGGCAGTTTCACACTCACCACCTCAGTGCGTTTCCAAGGGAGCGTGTTGAAGATGATGAAGGCTCTCTCGCATCCTTGTGGCATAACCGAGCGCGCATCGATGTGCGAGCATAGTTCTGAGAGCGCTTCGCTCAACAATGTTCTGCCAACTTGCTCCACAAGCGAGTAGCGATGCATATCCTCTCTGTGGACTTGGTCAATGCTACAGCCACATATGTCATCGTGAGGGTGGTTCTTCATGAGCGTGCGCCACGCATACCAGATGTGCCCCGAAGGGTAAGGCTGTCCGCATGTGAGCCATGAAAGCGCACAAACCGGCTCAACATATCTCTCAAGGAGAGTTTGTGCGTTCTCATTTGCCTGCTTGATCGGCATGCGCGAGGAGAGCACACCAGAAAGCAAGTATTGATAACGGCTTCCACGAAACTCCCCCCTGTATCTTTTCAGTTGAGCGCAGCGCTCACGCACGAGTCTCAGGTAGTCGTAGAAGCTACCGATTATGAGCTCCCCTTCATTCCAGTGCTGGTTGATGTAGTCAACTATGTCGGGTAGTTCGGGTTGTGGTTCAACATGGTCGCAACCGTTGTTGAACAGTAGCGTGGGTGTGGTTGCGTATTTGCGCAATCGTTCTGCGAGCTCAATCGTTCGTCTCAGCCCAGCTTCGTAATCGACGCGGAAGCCATCCTCGGTGCGCACATAACCAAGATGGACAGCGTTGCAGTATCCACCGATCTGATGGACAGCGAGCACCTCCGATTTGCCGTCCATCCCTTCCCACAAGAACTCGCTCCCCAACTCCTCACCTTCATCTCCGATACCTCGCATGAATATCGCCGAGTCGATCCCGAAGCCACGAAGTATTTGCGGAAGCTGTGCTATGTGCCCGAATGGATCTGGTATGTAGCCGACTTTCATCACCCCTCCCATCACGCTTGCTATCTTATGCCCGAGCATCAGGTTGCGCACGAGTGCTTCAGCGCTTACGAGAAACTCATCGGGCAACACATACCATGGACCGATTAGAAGCTTTCCTGAGCTGACCAACTCCTTTATCTCAGCCTCTCGCTCTGGGCATATTTCAAGGTAGTCCTCAATGACGACCGTCTGCCCATCGAGGACGAAGCACTTGAAACGCTCATTTGACTTGAGCAAGTCGATGAGCTTGTTCATCAACCTCACCAAGCGTATGCGAAACTGCTCAAATGTGAGATACCAAGCCCTGTCCCAATGCGTATGTGGGACGACGATGACTGTGATTTGTTTTGGCGAGCCATGTCCTGCCTCAAGCATCGCCCTTCCCCTCCTATCACGGGTTTGATGAGAGACGCCACGACGAGAGCCGTCACTTACTTGCAAGCAAGCTCAAAACTATTATCGTAAGCATCCACAACAGCACTGTCAGCATCAACGGTATATCTTGCAACATCTTTTCTGGCGCTCCAGCCACATCACTGCTGTATGCAAGTTGCATGTATCTAAAAGTGCCGTAGATGACATAGGGTATGGTGAGCATGAGCAGTGGCGAATCAGAGTTTCCGAGCAGGATATGTGGTGCTGTGAATGTGTAGAGCGAATATGCCATGATGGTCGCCGCAGCAGTTGCAGCTATCATCTGGTCAAGCATCGTGGGCGTATACTTCGGTAGCACATTCCTGAAGTTGTGTGCCATCTCACCCAGAAGAAGCAGTTCATGTCTTCTCTTGCAAAGCGCTATGAAGAGGGCGAGCAGAAGCGTGCATAGGAGTAGCCAAGGCGATATGCTCACGCCTATCGCAAGACATCCCGCAACAACTCGAAGCACAAACCCCAAAGACACTGCAAGCACATCAACGATGACTATCTCCTTGAGTAGCATTGAGTAGGCGAGCGCCCAAACGGGATACGATATGGCAGTGGTCAAGAAGAGGGGCGTGCGCATCATGGTGCTGACAGCTACGGCGATGATGAGACCACAAGCCAAGCAGAGCAACGAGAAAAGCATCGCCTCGCTCGGTTTCACCCGCCCCGATGGAAGAGGGCGCTTGCGCTTTAGAGGATGATTGGCATCTCGTCTCATGTCTTTGATATCGTTAACGGCGTATGCGAATGAGGATAGGAAGCAGAAGGAGATGAAAGCCATAACTGTTGCGGTAAGCTCGATCAAGGCATCTGGCATCCCGATCTTCAATCTACCTGCGAAGATATACCCAGCGAATAGAAGCCCGTTCTTCGCCCACTGGTTTGGTCTTGCAAGCTCAATTATGGAAAGCAGTTTGCCTCTTTCGTTCATGCCCGAATACGCACCCTTTTGCGGTTTAGCTCCTCACAGAGAAGCTTACCTTGCTCATCTCCAACTCCCAGTCCCACTTCTTCCTGCCAGGGACAGATTCTGGGTTATCGGCGTAGTAGCGATATAGTTGAGCGTAAGTTGTCGTCGGCATCCCGAGCGAACGCACATGCTGTATCAGAAGCCGAATTATGCGACAATCCTCGCTCATGCGATAAATTGAGTGCGGATGATAAACGAGCGAGATGTAGTCAAGCTCGTATGCGAGCGCTTTTTCGATCCAAACCTTTTGAACCTCAAATTCCTCCTCTGGAGTCCTTGGTGGGCGTGTCGGTATTCCCCAAGGTAAGAGCATCGGATATGGCAACATGAGGCGAGGTTGCAAAGTGCCGTCTGGGTCTTTCAAAACATTGTCGTGCCAACCATGCGCTGGTAGCTCAAGCAATTTCGGGAAGCCTTCAACATCATACCAGTATGCCTGTTGCAAGCCCGAAGGGATTGAGTCAGCAGGTCCGCGTGCGTCGCTACTCACGAATTTGAAGCCACACTCCCAAATGATGTTCAACCTATCACTGTCGCCTTGGAAGCCCTTGTAAAAGCCACAGGGCGTCCTGAAGCCGATGCATTCAACACCGAAAGCCTCTTCGATCAAGCGCTTGCCCATCTCCAACTCGTGGCGCATCTCTTCGACCTCGACGCCTTTGCCGTGCATTTCGTTATCCTTGAGAAGCTTGTGCGAGTAAGTGTGTGACTGGATGTCAAACAGCTCATCACCACGAAGTAGCTTTGTGAGCTCCTCAGCGTGTGATTCAAGGAGCTTACCGACGATGAAGAAGGTCGCTGGAACTTCATATTGACGATGTATCTCAACCAACACCCTCAACGCTTTCATGCACAGTTCTGGGTGCTCAACATCATAGCTGAATATGTAGCGTGTCATTTTCAGCCCACCCCCTTTTGACACCGAGCGCTACAGTGTGCATCATATTTTTGGCGTAATATACTTTTGCGCACATGCTCAATTTTGTCTGCTCGGTGTGTAGGTGGTTGGCTTCGTTGCGTAAACAGCTTCCGAAAGGGGTGGTGAAGATGGTGCTGAAGAATGACGGTGGTGAGAGTCTGGCTCAGGAACTGCTTACAGCTTTGAAGCTCGCCTTCTCGAAGCCGAAGCTCAGCCTCATGATGTTTATTCAATATGCCGTTTGGGGGGCGTGGTTCCCAGCGCTCTCTGGCTACCTTGAGAAGCACTTTGGTTTTTTGGGATGGCAAATAGGGATGATTTACAGCATGCTCCCACTTGCCAACCTCCTTGTGCCATTCACGGCTGGACAGGTTGCAGACAGATGGCTTCCAGCGCAAATCGCATTGAGCTTGTTTCACCTCTTTGGCGGGCTCATCATGTTCGTAATGGCTTTCCAGCGTAGCTTCCATGTGTTGCTTTCCCTCATGTTCATCTGTGCGATGGCGTATGCACCAACTCTTGCTCTCACAAATGCCATTGCCCTGCGCAACCTTGATGACCCGCAAAGGGAATTTGGTCCAATACGGGTCTGGGGAACGATCGGGTGGATAGTTTCCGGTTGGGTGCTCTCTTTGATGCGTAATTTCCTTGGGACAGAGGGATGGAAGCTTCAAAGCGGTGTTGAAGTTGTGGATGTGTTTATACTTGGTGGGCTTATATCGCTCATCATGTGCGTTGTGTCTTTGACCTTGCCACACACTCCGCCAGCAAAAGAAGCGCCCGACCCGCTTGCCTTCAGGAGGGCTCTCGTGCTACTGCGCAACAGGAGCTACCTGACCTTTTTCATCATCGCGTTCATAGTTGCAACCGAACTCCAACTTTACTATGTGCTCACATTCCCATTCCTATCACAATGGCAGGGGAAGGTTGGCGGGATAACAAGCGAGACGCTACCAGCTTACATGACCATAGCTCAGATAGCCGAAATATTCGTCATGGCTCTCATGCTCCCATATGGACTGCCAAGGTGGGGCGTGAGGAACTCGTTTCTGATTGGACTTACCGCGTGGCCTATACGCTATTTCATCTTCTCCATAGCATGGGCGTTTTATGAAACGATGCCACAGTTGGTTTGGCTCGCCATAGCAGCGTTGGCGTTGCATGGATTTTGCTATGTCTTCTTCTTCGTTGTCGCCTTCATCTACACTGACATGGTGGCGCCTTCGGACATAAGGGCGTCAGCTCAATCGCTGATCAACACGGCTGTGCTCGGCATAGGTTTGCTCATCGGAAGCTGGTTTGCGGGTTGGCTGAAAGACATATGCACCTTCGACAATGTCACAAATTACACCATAGTGTTCCTCGTGCCCGGCATCATAACCGTCTTTTGCGCCATCGCTTTCATCTTCCTTTTCCGTGAGCAGGCATGAGCTGAGAGCATCATGAGGGCATCATAGGTTGATGACAAGGGGGAGGTTGCCATGGCTGAGGATAATGCTGGTAAGGTTAAGGTATTGCTTGATACGGACATCGGTTCTGACATCGATGATGCGTTATGTTTGGCATACTTGCTGATGCAACCAAGGTGCCAGTTGCTCGGCATCACAACAGTGACTGGTGAAGCGGAGAAGAGGGCAATGCTTGCAAGCGCTATATGCATTGCAGCAGGAAAGAGCGAAATACAAATCAAGCCCGGTTCACCAAAGCCCTTGCTCGTTGAGCAACGCCAGACGAGAGCACAGCAGGCTGAAGTTTTAGAAAGGTGGAAGCATGAAAGCGAGTTTGAGAGGTTCAGTGCTGTCCAGTTCCTTCGAGAGGTGATAAGGGCGCACCCGAACGAGGTAACATTGCTAACGATTGGACCGTTAACGAACATAGGCTTGCTCTTCGCCCTTGACCCAGAGATACCGACTTTGTTAGATCGGCTTGTGCTTATGTGCGGTGTCTATCGCATGGGTAAAGGGAGGCGCGAATGGAATGCGATGGGCGATCCACATGCGACTGCCATCGTTTTCAACTCGCCCGTCAAAACCGTTTTCGCCATCGGGTTAGATGTAACGATGCGTTGTGTTATGAGCTCGCAAGACTTCAAGGAGCGTTTTCGCGGGACACCGCTTTTGGACTTGATCTCAGACATGGCATCGGTATGGTTTCGTCATGCTGAAAGGGTTGTGTTTCATGACCCGCTCGCGGCGTCCATAATATTTGAGCCTGACATATGCAAATACGAGCGTGGGCGAATAGAAGTTAACCTGAGAGATGAAGCTTCACTTGGTGAAACGCTTTTCCATGCCGATGAAGAAGGGAGGCACATGATAGCCGTTGATGTAGACGCCAACCGTTTCTTCGAGCATTATTTCAGCGTCGTCAGGGCGAGCATGTGATTTGGTGAGGTGAGCTCTTCCGTATAAGTGCAGTGTTAGTGGCTACAAAATTTATTAATGGGTTGAAATCAATCGCCGTTCAGCTGGCAGGTGAGCCAGCGATGAGCGCAGAAGATGGGTTTGATATGAGCGACGAATGGTATGAGAAGATGAACCAGCTGAGGAAGAAGCTTGAGGAGCTGAAGGAGGTCTTCTCCATCTCCGATTTCCTTTACAGCTACTACAACTTCATCTTGAGTTACATTGATGCGCTTGCGCCATATGGGCTTAAATGGCTCAAGGCATTTCAAGCTATGCTTGAATATGAGTCATGGCGCCACAAAGCGATGCGCCGTTTGAGGGAGACATCAAACATGAACCTCCTTTTGGTGCTCGGCGTCGAGATGAGAAACGCTTTGACCAAGCTCCTTAATCGGCTTGATAAGATGGACCCGCAGAATAACACTGAGATGATCGTGCTACAGCTGATGAGAGCCGAATGCCTTTATCAGCTTGGGTATACAGAGGGCGTGATTGAAGCACTTGATAAGGCAATTGAAGCGGGTTGTGATCACCCTCTCGTTTATTTCGCACTCGGCTTCAACATCTACAGGCAAGCACTGCAAGAGTATGTGGAGATAGAGCCGGGGATGCAGAGGGCAGTGATAACGGATAGAGCGAGGTTTGAAAGCCTGTGTGAAAAGGCTGTTGGAGCGTTCCGCTCAGGCATATCCCAAACTGGAACAACTCCAATGGATGCGCAACTGCATTTCTGGATAGGGATAGTTTACGAGACACTCGGGAGGCTGGATGAAGCGAAAGAGGAGTATGAGAAAGCGCTTGAGATAGCGCCAGAGCTGTCGAAGGAAGTTGAACACAGGTTGAAACACATTGAGAGAACAAGCCCGCAAAGGCACGAGGAGAGTAAAAGCCGACCCGAGGAGAAGGTAATAGGTGAGGCAAGCCAACAGGTTGGCAGGCTCGGTGGAATTACCGATGAGGAGCTCTCTCGCATGAGCGAGTTGCTCAGCAAGATAGACACGCTCACCGAGTTCCTCGAGGGGATGAAGGGCACTGAAGAGAATTGAAGGGCACAAAATTCCAAAATACGCCAACGGACGGTGGGAAGGGATGGAGGAGTTTGAGCATTATGTTCCGACAACGCTTGAAGAGGTTATCAAGCTTCTGATAAAGTTCGGTAGGGCTGCGAAGTTGCTTGCGGGTGGCACTGACTTGCTCGTGTTTATGAGGCAAAGGCGAATAACTCCAACTTGCATAATCGAGCTCAGCAGGATCAGGGATTTGACCGCGATTGAAGAGAAGCAAGAGGGGCTTTTTGTAGGGGCATGCGTTAGGTTGGGCGAGATAGAGAGAAATAGCCTCATAAGAAGGTTGTTCATTCATGTGGCTGAGGCTGCGGGCAATGTCGGCTCAATGCAGATACGCAACCTCGCAACGATTGGCGGAAACATATGCACTGCATCACCAGCTGGTGACATGATACCAGCGCTTATGGTCTCGGATGCACAACTGCATATCGTTGGCGTGAAGGGCAGGCGCATCATACCGATCTCCGAATTCTTCAAAGGTCCGGGGGAGACGACCCTCGAAGAGACAGATGTGCTTGTAGGGATTTATTTGCCTCTGCCAAAACCGAACACAGGAACCGCATTCATAAAGTTGGGCGTGCGTGGTGCTATGGACATATCGATAGCGAATGTAGCTGCAAGGGTCACATTGAACGGGACGCTACAAAGAGTTGAAGAGGTGAGGGTAGCTCTCGGGTCTGTTGCGCCGACTGTGATACTTTCGAAGTCAGTCGAGAGACATCTCGTTGGTGCAAGTGTAAAAGAGGCAATTGAGGGGCTGATTGAGAAAGCAGCTGACTCGGTGATGGATGAAGTTAAACCAATAACTGACCATAGGGCTTCGGCTCAATACAGACGGCTTATGGCTGCCGTGCTAACGAAGCGTGCTCTCAGGATAGCGTTGCAGAGGGCGATGGAAAAGAGCATGGTGTGAAAAGGGGAGAAGCATGGACGGAGATGAAAAAGGTAAGGTTGAAAGTCAACGGTGTGGAGCATGAATTATTCGTCAAGCCGTATGAACGGCTTGTTGATGTGCTACGATATCGCCTCCATTTGACGGGTGTCAAAGAGGGTTGTGGAACTGGCGATTGCGGTGTGTGCTCGGTTTTAGTTGATGGGAAGGTTGTCCCTTCTTGTCTCGTTCTCGCAGTTAGCGTTGATGGGAAGGAGGTAACGACAATTGAAGGTCTGGGGAAAGGGGATGAGCTTCACCCGATACAGCAAGCCTTCATTGATTGTGGCGCTGTGCAATGTGGCTTTTGCACTCCGGGGATGATCCTGACTGTTAAATCGCTCCTTGAGGAGAATGAGAACCCAACCGATGAGGAGATAAGGAGGGCTATAAGCGGTAACTTGTGTCGTTGCACTGGATATGTGAAGATAGTCGAGGCTGTGCGAGTGGCAGCTAAAAGGCTTAGCAGGGAAAGAAGCAATGTGGTGAAGCTGTCAGATGAGGGTTGAAGTGAGGCTATATGGTCCTCTAAAGAGTTATCTGCCAGATGGCGCAGTTGGGCAGAGGGCTGATTTGGAGCTACATGATGGGGCAACGGTGGGCGATTTGCTTTCCATGCTCGGCATGAGTGACATTAGATGCATCGTTGCTGTGAACGATGAGCTTGCCGAGCGCTCAATAAGGTTGAACGATAACGATGTTGTGAGCATCTTCCCACCAATAGCGGGCGGTGCTTTGCGTGGTGCGAAGTTAGTGAGGCATAAGAGGATGCGGAAGACAAACGACAAAGGACAAAAACGAATGCTGTCCCATAGCACGGTCAAAGTAATCGGCATTGACCCGGGATTGAGAACGACTGGATATGCCGTTATTGAGGCTGATGGCAAGTTGGTGAGGCTTTTGGAGACGGGCGTGATCACAAGCTCGTCAAGGAAGCCTTTGCCAGAGCGCTTGAGGGAGCTATTTAACGATGTCAAGGAGATGATCAAGGAGCTAAAGCCAGATGTGGTTGTGCTTGAAAAGCTGTTTTGCAAGTGGGGTCGTTCAACGCTTATGCTTGGGCATGCAAGGGGAGCTGTGATCACGGCGGTAGCTGAACTTGGAACGCCAATCGTTGAATACACTTTCACACAGGTGAAGCATACGCTTTTGGGCAACGGCAAAGCATCGAAGGAGAAACTGCACACGGCATCAAAAGCGATGATCGGCATCTCCTTTGTCGAAGAGCCTGCTCATGAACACGCTATGGATGCGCTCTCTTTGGCTTTGTGTTATGTCCTTTCAAACCGTTTGAGCGCTCATCATGACATGCATCGGAAGGATGAGGGGCTGTGATAGGCAGATTGAGAGGGCGCATTTTGGAGAAGCGTGATAACAAGGTCTTACTCGATGTTTCTGGCGTAGGGTATGAGTTGCTCTTACCATCGGTTGTGGCTAAGTCGATTGAGGGTAAGGGAACGGGAGAGGTTGTGGAGTTCGTTACGCTGTGCTTCTTTCAAATTGAGCAGTCAAGGGTTGTGCCATTCCTGATTGGCTTTGAGGACGAGATTCAGCGTGAGTTCTTCGAGTGCTTGCTTCTCGTGCCTCGGCTCGGACCGAGGGCAGCTTTAAACCTATATTGCGTTCCGCTGACTACCATCGCATCAGCAATTGAACAGGGCAATGTCAACTACCTTGCCAGCTTGCCCGGGGTTGGTAAAAGGCGTGCAAGGGACATCATCGCAACGCTTCAAGGCAGGATGGCTAAGTTCTTCACGAAGGGCGAACGCAAAGGTGAAGCGATCATGGAGCGCGATGTGAAAGCCATTCTCGATGAGGCGCTTGAAGTGATGGTGCAACTTGGCTATAAGCGTAAAGAGGCACAGCAGATGCTCAAGAAGGCGCTTGAGCATCGCCCGAATGTGAGCAGTGCTGAGGAACTCATAAGGGTTGTATACGAACTTAAGGGGCAGTGAAAAAAATGAAACAGCTCGGGATGAGCGCCTATGGCGAGGAAGAGGTTGCTCACACCTGCAGAACTGGATCATGAGGACGAGAGCATAATATGGTCTCTCAGACCGAGGACACTTGATGAGTGCATCGGTCAAAGGGAGGCTGTTGAAAGGCTTAGGATAGGCATTGAGGCAGCGAAGATGCGTTCAGAGCCGCTCGAGCATTTGCTCCTCTACGGACCGCCGGGGCTCGGTAAAACAACATTTGCGCACATCGTTGCAAACGAACTTGGCGTTGATATTCATGTTTGCTCTGGCTCCGCCCTTGAAAGGGCTGGCGACATCATGGGCTACCTGTTGAACCTACGCTATGGCGATGTCCTCTTCATCGACGAGATACATCGCCTCCCGAGAGGTGTTGAAGAGTTCCTCTACAGCGTCATGGATAGGTTCGTTGTGAGCTTCCCGATATCAAAGAGGGTCGGAGTTAAGCCACCTGAGTTCAAGCTTCAAGCATTCACGCTCATAGGCGCTACAACGAGAGCTGGAAGCATCTCAAGACCGCTTAGGGAACGCTTCGGGATATGCATTCGCCTTGACTTCTACAGTGTTGAGGAGCTGACCGAAATAGTTAAGCGCTCAGCGCGCCTGCTCGGAGTCCCGATAGACCACTTTGGCGCCGAGGAAATAGCAAAGCGTTCTCGTGGGACACCGAGGATAGCTAACAGGTTGCTAAGGCGTGTCAGAGATTACGCCGAGGTGAAAGGCGACGGCAGGATAACGAGGCGGATCGCTGACGAGGCGCTACGGATGGAAGGGATTGATGAACATGGCTTGGATTCGCTTGACAGAAGATACCTTGAAGTGCTCATATGCGAATACAATGGCGGACCTGCTGGTGTGGAGGCATTGAGCGCTTTGCTCCAAGAGGATGCGACAACCCTTGAGGATATGGTTGAACCATACTTGCTCAAGATCGGTTTGATAAGGAGGACTCCACAAGGGCGCGTGGCAACGAAGAAAGCTTATTGCATCCTTGGGATTGAAGAGGGCAGTCGTAGTGGCACTCAGCTTGGGCTGTTTTAGCTTTACCGAGGTGGCTTTTAAATTCTGGATGGGGGCGTTAAAATTATGATTATGGACTCGCTGGGGCGTGGTGTAACTGGCAACACGCCGGACTTTGGATCCGGAGTTTCCAGGTTCGAGTCCTGGCGCCCCAGCCATTTTTGTTTTGCCACCTATGTCGTAACTCGCCTTGGGACTAAATTTGCTTTCGTCAACCCTTTGCGGTGCTTTGATACGGGGGTGGCTCAAAATGCCAGAGATGCCACTTAAGATCTTTACTGGAAATGCTAACCCACAACTCGCTGAAGCTGTTGCCGAAAACATCGGTGTGCAACTCGGTGAGATACTCGTTGGTAGGTTCGCCGACGGTGAGGTCAGAGTCCGAATATTGGAGAATGTTAGAGGAGCTGATGTGTTCGTCATCCAGCCAACATGCCCACCAGTGAACGAGAACCTTATGGAGCTACTCATCATGATTGATGCGTTCAAGCGTGCATCGGCAGGGCGCATAGTCGCAGTCATGCCATACTACGGGTATGCACGCCAAGACAGGAAGGCGCGCCCAAGAGAACCCATTTCAGCAAAGCTTGTTGCAGACCTCCTCATAACCGCAGGTGCTGATAGGGCTTTCGCGATAGACTTGCACGCAGGTCAAATACAGGGCTTCTTCAACATACCTGTGGATAACTTGCCAGCAGGTCCGATACTCGCAAACTATGTTCGTGAGAAAGGGTTGACTGGTAACGGCGTTGTAGTTGTCTCTCCTGATGTTGGTGGTGTTGAGCGGGCTACGATCTTTGCGCATGCTATAAACGCGGGCTTAGCTATCGTTGCGAAGCGCCGCCCGGAAGCACAAGAGTGTGAGGTGCTCACAGTCATAGGCGATATCAAAGGCAAGAAGGCGATACTCGTTGACGACATGATAGATACAGCTGGTTCGATCACAGCTGCAGCGAATGCGCTTGTTGAGCATGGGGCAAGCGAAATATACGCATGTTGCACACATGCTCTCCTTTCGGGCTCGGCAGTGCAACGGCTCTTGGAATCTCCAATCGTTGAGGTCGTCGTAACTGATACCATACCAGTTCCGAAGGAGAAGCAAATACCGAAGCTGACCATACTCTCAGTGGCGGAGTTGTTGGCGGAAGCCATCATCAGGATACATGAAAACCGTTCCCTAAGCGAGATCTTGCTCATGCAAGGTTGGAAGGGAAGCTGAGACGAAAACATGTTGAGGAGGGTTGAACCTATGCGTAGCGCTGAAAAGGGCAACGCTGAACAAACTAAGCAGGTAGAGCTTGTGGCAGAGCCACGCTCCGAAGGAGAGATCGGTAAGAGAAGGGCGAGGAGACTGAGAAGGCAAGGCTATGTTACCGCTGTCGTTTACGGTCGTTCGATCAACTCGATCCCGATAAAGATAAAGGCGATAGACATCAAGCGGGCATTTGGCGGGTTGCCGAAAATCGGTGCTGAGGCGATCCTGAGGTTGAAGACAGAGGATGGCGAGCAACTCCTCAAAACCGTTGTGAAGGAATTTCAAGTTGACCCATTGAGCTTGCAACTCCTCTCGGTTGACTTCCACGCATATGAGAGCTGAGCCTTCAAGCAAAGCTGTTCAAACGAGTTTGCCACCAAGGTGCTACTGCGATGCTTAACTGGGTGAGGTTCTTTTTCCCCGTGAGTGTAAAGTGGACGCCCGATGTTGTTGTGGTTGGGCTTGGCAACCCAGGAAGGCAGTATGAGAACACGAGGCACAATGTCGGTTTCATGGTAGTCGATGAGATTGCTAAAAGGCTCAAGGTGCGCTTCCGAAAGAAGCTGTGCCGTGCGCTCGTGGCGATGGCAGAACATTGTGACAAGCGTCTCATGCTCGCAAAGCCTCTCACCTTCATGAACTTGAGTGGCGAAGCTGTTAAGTGCATAGTGCAACACTTCAATTTGCCCGTTGATCGTCTTCTCATCGTGCTTGATGACGCCAACCTGCCACTTGGTAAGATACGGATACGCCCATCTGGCAGTCATGGCGGACACAAAGGGCTTAAGTCGGTCATTGAGGCGTTGGGGACTGAGGCTGTCTCAAGGTTGCGCATAGGGATTGGTGCACCAAAACAAGGCGTCGACATGGTTAGCTTCGTCTTATCGCCATTCGATGCTCACGAGGAAGAGATAATAAGGGAAGCGATCGCAAGGGCGGTGGAAGCTACTTTCGTCTATCTCGTTGAAGGTTTGGAGAAGGCGATGAGCAGATTCAATGCGTGAACCTTACATGAGCTTTTTAGCTTTGCCTGAGTGAGCAAATCCTTCTCACCTGCTCAAGCTGTTCTGGTTCATCCACATCAAAGGCTAATTCAGCAGCATCCGTCACGAACACGAAGACACTGCATTGGAGCAGTTGCTCGACTTTCCTCCTGAGCTCATCTATGGTGAGCAACCCGAAAGGGAACTTGATGAGGGTTTTCAAGCCGAGCATCTTAGCCAACCTCCATAACGACTTCCTCGCTTCTATCGCTTCCTGAGCAACCCTTTCAACCTTATCAAGCACTCGCCACCTAACGAGCATGCAGTTGCCACCTGTGTATGCGCCATCTCTCAATCTACCGATAGTGCGCTTGCACTTCCCGAAAGCTCTCTCAAACGCAACCATGGGAACTACTGGGTAGACTATGTCAGCACCACTTGATAACCCTTCCCTAACGAACAGGTCTATCAAATCACCACGAATGAAAGGAATGTCGCCAGCCACGAATAGGATATGCTCTGTTGGGTGATGCAACTTTAAAAGGGCACTCTTTATGTTTCCCCACAGCGAACCAGTATCAGCGATTAGCGTAAGGCGCTCGCTTTGAGCATCTCGGAGGATGAGCTGGTGCAACTCGCTTAGTGTCACAATCAGGATGTTGCGAACCAATGCGGCGTTAAGCAAAGCCTTGGCAACCTTAACGATCATTGGCTCGCCACATACTTCCACAGCAACCTTTGAGATGAGCTTTTCTGACTGTGCAACCTTGTCGCCAACACCGCCTGCGAGCATGACAGCATCAACAGTAGCGAGCGATGAAACCAATTCAACATCACTCCCGATGCCAGAGCATGAACCTTCACCGCACATGCCAATAGCCAAGTTAGCGCAATCTCCCTTCGCATGTGCTATGATGAGTTTTGCTTTGGATGTGCAAGCACATTGTGAGTGGGTGATGAACTCATGTCACACGAGAACCTTCGCGAGCAAGTTCTTACAGCTCTCAGCAAAGTCGTAGACCCAGAGCTGAAGCGCGACATCGTTAGTGCGGGCATGGTTAAGGATGTGCATGTTGATGAAGGCATAGTTAAGTTCACACTTGAGCTAACGACGCCAGCATGTCCGTTGCGTGAGTATCTTATCACCGCTGCAAAGCAAGCTGTTGAGGCTTTGGAGTGGGTTGAAAAAGTCGAAGTGGATGTGACTGCGAGAGTTCCACAACATGTTCGCTCAAAGGCATCCATGCCGTTGGTTAAAAACATCATTGCCGTTGGGAGCGGTAAAGGTGGGGTTGGTAAAACAACCATTGCAGTCAATGTTGCTGTAGCCCTCTCGCAGATGGGTGCTAAAGTTGGTCTGCTTGATGGCGACATATACGGACCGAATGTGCCGAGGATGCTCGGTGTGCAAGGGCAACCCAAAATCGTCAGCGGTAAGTTGATGCCCCTGAGCAGTTGGGGGATAAAGGTCATGTCAATCGGCTTCTTCATAGACCCGGACACTCCTGTGATATGGCGTGGTCCGATGCTCCACAAGGCAGTTGAGCAGTTGCTCTACGATGTTGAGTGGGGTGAGCTTGATTACTTGTTCGTTGACTTGCCTCCGGGGACGGGCGATGTGCAGATAAGCCTGTCACAGCTCATTGAGTTGTCAGGCGCTATCATCGTAACGACTCCACAAGATGTAGCGCTTTACGATGCGCTAAAGAGTGTCTCCATGTTTGAAAAGACGAAGACGCCGATACTCGGCATCGTTGAGAACATGAGCTATTTCATCTGCCCAAACTGCGGTCATCGCACCGAGATGTTCCCACGAAAGAGCGTCGAGGATGAGTGTGCGAAACGAAAAATACGCTATCTTGGCTCAATACCGTTTTCACCCGAGCTCTCACTTAACAGTGACATTGGAAAACCAATAGTCGTCACGGAACCGCAATCACAGGTAGCCATCGCGCTCTACGAGGTCGCAAGGCAAGTGGCAGCATCAGTAAGCGTTACAACTCTTTCGCAGTCGTAAGTCAAGCGACCTAACACAAGACAAACCTTTAAGTGGTGGCGTGCTTTACAACCTGCTCACATGCGATATAAATCCTAAGCGGTGAGCGAAGGGCGTTACAAATTTCGTCTGACATTGAAGGGGGATGATAATGATGCACGAGGTGACGAGGCACGGGCGATTGCGCAACCTGCTTTCGGTTTGCGTTGCCCTCATTAGTGTCATGCTCGCAGTTGGGTGCAGGAGTGGTGGCAAACAGGAGTTGGGAAGCAAGCCTGCGAAGGTGGGGGGTTACAGGATAGCTGTTGTGCCAAAGGGTGTGGCATTTGATTTTTGGCTGGCTGTAAAAGCTGGTGCTGAGACGGCAGCTAAAGAAGAAGGTGCTAAAGTGATATGGCGTGGTCCTGCTGATGAGACGCAGATTGAAGTTCAAAAGTCAATCATCGAGAACCTGATAACACAGCGTGTTGATGCGATAGTGATGGCTGCGTGTGATGAGAAGGCTTTAGTGCCGACAGTCAAGAAAGCCCTTAATGCGGGCATACCTGTGATCACCATTGATTCAGGCTTGAACCCAGACATATCACTTTGCTTCATAGCCACAGACAACATCAAAGCTGCAAGGAAAGCTGCTGATGTCCTCGCAAAGCTCATAGGTTATGAAGGCGAGGTCGGCTTAATACCGTTCATAAAAGGTGCTGCAACATCAAATCAGCGTGAGCAAGGTTTCAAGGAAGGGTTGAAGAAGTATCCGAAGATAAAACTTGTGAGCGTCCTCTACTCCCAAAGCGATGCCACTATAGGCATGCAAGTCACAGAGAACATGCTCACAGCACACCCAAACATAAAAGGCATATTCGCTGCAAACGAACCTGGTGCGATAGGCTGTGCGAGAGTGCTTGAGCAAAGAGGTCTTAAGGGCAAGGTTAAGCTCGTCGCTTTTGATGCAGCGCCAACCGAGATTGAGGCGTTGAAGTCTGGGACGATACAGGCACTCATCGTCCAGAACCCATTCAAGATGGGTTACTTGGGTGTGAAGATGGCTATGAAGGCGATAAAGGGCGAAAAGATAGAAACAAAGCGCATCGATACTGGTTCAACTGTTGTGACGATGGAAAACTTCCACAAGCCAGATGTGCAAAAACTGCTCTTTCCACCAAAGGGTTAAAGAGTAGCTTACGAAGTTGAGTTGAGGGAAGGTAAAGCAAGCTCACCCTAAAATGGCACCTTGAACAATCGCCGTCGAACAACTACCGTCTTAGCCCACCCTCTTTTGTTTCAACTTGAATAGGGCATTTTGTGGAAGCCCAAATACTTGAAGCGCTTGGCGTCGACTTCATTGATGAAAGCGAGGTCTTAACGCCGGCAGACGAAATGCATCACATAGATAAGCATCGTTTTAAGGTGCCATTTGTTTGTGGTGCGAGGGACTTGGGAGAGGCATTAAGGCGGATAGCAGAAGGGGCAGCTATGATTCGCACGAAGGGTGAGGCGGGGA
>Ga0272445_1000765_pt1 | contig 27772 bp, 23 predicted proteins | sample YNPCB0031_FD_194404 | JGI IMG/M metagenome (GOLD analysis project Ga0272445, IMG submission 194404) | Hot spring sediment microbial communities from Yellowstone National Park, WY, United States - YNP-CB-003-1 | ecosystem: Environmental > Aquatic > Thermal springs > Hot (42-90C) > Sediment... | reverse complement strand
GTTCGGGGCCGCGCGCGGGGGGGGGGGGGGGGGCCCCCTGGGGGGGGGGGCGCCCCCCGCGGGGGGGGCCCCCCCGCCCCTGGCCGCTCCGCCCCGAAGGGGCGGAGCGGCCAAAAATTCTCTCCATTCAGAAGGTTTTTGACTGTAAATGGCATTAGATGCCAAAGGCGGGTGTAAAGGCTAATTTTGTCCAATGGAGGTTCGGGTGGTGGATTGGCAGATGGTTTTGCCTTTGCGGTGGCAGGTGCTGCGTCCAGGCCGCCCCGTAGAAAGTGCTCACTTTCCAGGCGATGAAGCGCCTACGACCCTTCACCTGGCCGCTTATATAGGGAACGAGGTAGTTGGGGTGGCGTCCTTTTATGAAGAGCGCTTTCCCTGGGCTGATATAGAGGGTTATGCGTACCGACTACGAGGAATGGCCACAGCCCCAGCCTACCAGCGAAGAGCAGGCATTGGTACCCGACTCCTTCAAGCTGCATGGCCCCTACTCCAAGCACAGGGTGTAGAAGTAGTATGGTGTTATGCCCGATTAGAGGCCGTGCCTTTTTACGCAAAAAACAACTTCCGACATTATGAGCCGGCAGGGATTATTGAAATCCCCGACGTAGGACCCCATGAAGTGTGGTATTATCCTTTGGCGAAGGGCGCAGATAAGAGAGGGGTGTAAAGGCCATTAATGTATCGGTGCCAGCCAGCCGCAGCTATCATAGCGGCATTGTCCATGGTGTAACGCAACGGAGCCATATAAGCCTTTAGATGGGCGGCATCGGCGGCCTCCTCCCACAAGGAGCGCAGGCGTGCATTGGCCGCTACTCCCCCCACCAGAGCCACCCGAAACACCCCCGCCTCCCGAGCAAAGCCCACCACTTTGTCAATCAGATACCGAAACACCCGTTCCTGCCATGCCGCGCAGAGGTCTTCCACCCTCATTTCCGGATGCGCTGCCCGAGCCTGTAAAAAAGCTGTTTTCAGTCCACTGAAACTAAAATCCCATTTCCCCTCGGTGCGGGGCGTGGGGAAGGTGTAGGCTTCGGGATTGCCCTGCCGAGCGAGTCTCTCTATTTCTGGGCCGCCGGGGTAAGGCAGCCCTAACCATGCGGCAATCTTATCAAAGGCCTCCCCCACGGCATCATCTTGCGTCTTCCCCACCAAGCGAAACGTGAGAGGCGACTCTACCAGGTACAAGTGCGTATGCCCACCCGTAGCCACAAGCGCTACAAACGGATAGGCCGGCACCTCCTCACCTAAGTAGAGCGAAGCGATATGGGCTTCTAGGTGGTGCACTCCGATAAGGGGTATCCCGCTACTCACAGCCAGCGCCTTAGCGAAAGTATAACCGACTAAGAGCGACCCCAGAAGGCCCGGTCCCTGGGCCACAGCGATAGCTTTTAGGTCTTCCCAGCTTATTCCCCCCAGAGCAAAGACCTCTTGGATGGCCTGCGGGAGCCGAACCTCATGCTCCCGCGAAGCCCACTCCGGAATAACACCTCCATGAGCCGCATGAATGCCTTGCCGATAAACCACTTCTGCAAGAATGCGCTCTCCATCATAGAGCGCTACGCCAGTATCATCGCAGGAGGTTTCAATCCCCAAGAGCACCGCCTATTCCTGCATCTCTTGCAGGAGGCGCTGGCGGTAGGCAGCCCGCTTGATCTGTTCCCGCCGAAGGACTGACTTTGGAATATACTGCATCCGATTACGCACCTCCCGCGCTATCCCTAAGCGGTCAAACTTCCGCTTATAACGGCGCAGCATCTTCTCCAGATTCTCCCCTTCTTGCGGCTCTATGATAATCATAGGGGGGCAAAGATACGGAGATTCTGGCTTTTATAAGCTCTAAGGCAAGAGAGGGGGCTTGCTATGAGACGCGTTCTATAAGGAGGCTCACCCCCTGCCCAACCCCGACGCAAAGGGTGGCTAACCCTAAGCGCTTCTGGTAATAATGGAGGCTCCGGGTCAGCGTCCAAGCCAACCGAGCCCCCGTAGCCCCTAAGGGGTGCCCTATGGCAATAGCCCCCCCATGAACATTTAGGCGGCTACGGTCTATGCCCAAGAGACGTTCACAAGCTATCACCTGCGCCGCAAAAGCTTCATTGAGTTCAATAAGCTCTATCTCATCCATGCGTACTCCCACCCGACGCAGGAGCTTTTGGGTGGCGGGGACAGGGCCAATACCCATGTAGCTGGGGTCTACCCCCGCCGTCGCGGCGCCCACAATTCGGGCTAAGGGGCGCAAGTCATACTGACGCAGCGCCTCCTCGCTAACTACTAAGAGAAGCGCTGCCCCATCATTGATGCCTGAGCTATTCCCTGCTGTTACCGTACCTCCCTCCCGAAAAGCCGGCCGCAGTTTGGCCAGCTTTTCCAACGAAGTGTCCGGCCGAGGATGCTCATCCTCGCTCATCGTCGTGCCGTCCGGCAAGGGGATAGGACAAATCTCCCCCGCAAAAAAGTCCCGGGCCTTAGCCTGAGCGTAACGCTGCTGCGAAAGAAGCGCATAAGCATCTTGCTCTTCCCGAGAAATGCCGTACTTTTCCGCGACATTTTCAGCGGTTTCCCCCATGCTGTAGGGAGGATATTGGGCAGATAAGCGGGGATTGACAAAGCGCCAGCCAATGGTGGTGTCGTAGATTTCGGCCTTTCGCGAGAAGGCCACCTCCGCCTTAGGCATAACAAAGGGAGCTCGGCTCATAGACTCTACCCCGCCCGCCAGCACCACCTCCGCCTCCCCCACCGCAATCATGCGCGCCGCATAAATCACCGCTTCCAAACCAGAAGCACAAAGCCGATTCACAGTAACCCCCGGAACGCTCTCCGGCAGCCCCGCGAGGAGAACCGCCATCCGGGCTACATTCCGATTATCCTCACCAGCCTGATTGGAACAGCCCAATACCACTTCGTCATAGCTCTCTTGCGGAATCTGAGGATACCTCTCCACCAGCTTCTGAATAAGATACGCCGCCAAGTCATCCGGCCTGATGGCCGCTAAACGTCCCCCATATCGCCCAAACGGACTCCGAAGCCCATCTACCATATAAGCCGCCCGCATCTTAGCAAATGTACGCCGCCTGCGCAGTATAGGCCCTCAGTTTCACTCTTTTCCCGCTCAGACATATCCTCTGGGCGCCAAAGCGTCCGGAGCGGACTTAGATTTTAGCCGGGCAGTTCTATGGCCTCGCATAGATGCCCCATGAGCCGGAAAGCCGTGGAAATCCCCAGCATGAACAAGCTGCGGAGCCTCCCTTGAGAGATTTGCCAAGCATTCAAGACTTTTGCGTATCTTTGTATATATGGCTAAGTTAGGTGCTTTTCATTCTCTTCCAGCTCGGATATATAATCTGGGCTCCAAGGCAGCCGCAGACTTAGATTTCACCCGGGAGGCTCTATGGCGTCGCATGGATGCCCCCATGGGCCGAAAAGCCGTCCAAATCCCCGTCTTCCTCGTCAATGAAGCCCAAATGGACGAACTCTCCCCACCCAAAAGGAAGCGAGCTCTGGACCCTAGATACGTCAAAGAATGGTTAAATCGCCGACGAGAGTCCAGAGAGCCACTCTCTTTGGAGCGCCGACGAGAGCCCGATGATCTCCCCCCTGATATCAATCAGCTGGACTTCAACAGCTGGGAGGCTTTCGTTCAGGTAGTAGCCTTAGGGCTGTACGTAAGACATCCTCAGCCCGAACAAGCTGTGCTGGACAAAGGCGATCCCAACGTTCAAGAGCCCGAGGCCGTTCAAGCTTATCAGAAGGCAGAGGGGCCGCATATCTACCTCTGCTGCGAACGCATAGTCCGAAGGGGCGAGCGGGAGGGCATCCCCCCTAACTTAGTCTTGGACAAAGTATATTACCATGAGCTGGGGCACGCCCTCCTGGATGTGCCTAAGTCGGTCTGGGACACAGGGGACGACCCCTACCCCACCCCCTGGGGAAGAACAATAGAGGAAAGTGCCGCCAACTACATAGCCTACCGGCGCTTCAAAGGCATGGAAGCTCTCCTAGTCCAAAGGCTCATTGCGTCTCAACCGGCGGAGTACCTCGGCTATGTGGCCTTTACCCAGGCGCCTCTGACAGATCTGCCAGCGGCAAAGCCCGGCTCCTGGGACAGGAGCCGCGAGCAACACTATCGCTGGCATGCCTACCACTTTTACCAGGTGTGGCCGGCCGAGTGGAATCGGTCGATTAGAGATTGGAGAGAGGTGATTAAAGGGTGGAGAGAGTGGCTCCATGCATGGCATAGAAGAGGATGGTGGCATCCTAGGGACTTTGCGCGCTGGATACATGAGGTCTATGGGATGGACCCAAACGAGTTTTGGTGGAGGGTTCGGCATGGGGAGATTCCACCGCCTCTCCCGTTTCCTATGTTTTGGGGATGGGGCGGGATACCCCAGGCAGATAAGATAGACTTCGGTCCTGCGAACATGCGCCTCTGGCGTCGGTACAAAGCCCAAGGAGCCCCCCGAGCCCCGGAGTATGTGCGGCCCCTTGAGGCTTTTGCTTTGTACCTGCTGCGGGAGGGCGTGAATGCGTAGGGGATTTTCGCTTCCCCAGGTACTTAGCGAGAAGGGGCTGAGCTCTTCGCCCGCTTGTCATAACGTTAGCTTAGCCATCGGCTTGGGAATCCAATACCACAACAAAGCCCTAAACCACTAATCAAGCTACCCTCCCGCCTAAATATCGCATCAAAAATACAATATTTAATCCTAACTTTGCCCCATGGCTACACTTTGGAAACGCTTCCTCTCTCTGTTGGGCTTAACAGAGCATGACGGAAAAACCGATGGGCGCAAAACCTTAGAACGACGGCTTCAGACTCTGCCGCGGCGCTCGGACTGGGTGATTGACCCCATGCACTCGGCTATTGAATTCCGGGTCATGCACATGGGAATAGTGGAAGTAAGAGGGCGATTTCAGCGATGGGAGGCTAAGGTCAGGGGTACTTCGCCCGACTTTTCAGATTTAGCCGTGGAGATAGAAGTGGATGTGGGCTCTATTCAGACAGATGTGGAGGCCCGGAATGTTCATCTAAAATCACCGGACTTCTTTGATGTAGCGACCTATCCCAAGGCTTTCTTCAGGAGCACCCGCATAGAATGGCGGCCCTTGCGTACTTTCCGACTGCATGGCGAGCTCACGATGAAGGGTAAGTCCCATCCTATCACTCTGGAGGGGCAGCTCCAATCCTTTGTGCTCAAAGACATGTTTGGTGAGCCGCGGGTGTCTTTCTCTGTCTCGGCCTCAATAGACCGGAGAGCCTGGGGTCTCGTTTGGCAGGTGGAGCTGGAAGGCGGGCAGGTCGTCGTAGATAACATCGCCCACATAGAGGCCTATGTAGAGCTTACCACGCCCAAGTCCGTGGCCGGTCTGCAGCAGGTGGTGGCCTCCATCATGGGAGGCAAGTAACTCAGCGACTATGGGCCTATTAGAGAAGCTGACGGGCCTGAAAGCCCCTTACCCTGGGGTACGGTGGGACTCAGCTACAGGTCGTATCCTCGCCACCACCGACGCTTTTCGGGCCTTACCAGAAGAAGCTCAGGAAGCCGCCCTCTATCTGCCAGCCTGGGACTTCCTCAAAGTGGACAAAGAGGTCTATGCTAAACACATCGTAGAAAAAACCGACACCGAGGAGACTTTCTTTCTTCTACCTGCCCTGGGTTACAATGAGGCTATTGAGAAAATCCAGCACCTTCAAAAAGAAAATAGCTTTTTGCGAGCTCAGCTCCATGCCTTCGTGCAGCAGCTGCCCGTGCCCCTCTTTGTCGTAGAAGAGAAAGCTGAGCTACGGATCACCTTTGCCAATCAACTGCTTTTAGAGCTCATCGGAGTGCCCCTGAGTAAGCTCTATAAAGGGCTAACCTTAGAGGATATTTTCCCAGACCATAGGGGGGAAGCGCAGGCCATTTTGGTCAGCGCCCGCGAAACCCAAAAACCCCAGCAAGAAATCATAGAGGGTTTTCGCCCCTCAGGCTCGCCCTATGCCTACTTAGTGCGGGCCTTCCCCTTTGAGACCCCCAATCTCCGAGGCGTATTTTTTGCCCTGGTAGATATAACCAAAGAGCGCGAGCAAGAGCGACAGTTAGAGCTTCAAAATCAAGAGCTCACGGCTCTCACCGAAGAGCTTCGGCAAAATCAGGAGCAGCTTCAGATAGCCCTCAAAGAAGTAGAGGCAGCCCAAAAAGAAGCCGAACTCCGCCGAAAAGAGTTAGAGGACAGCCTTTTAGCAGCGCAGCGCTATCAGCGCACGATCCTCTTTCGCACCCGTGAGGTAACGACTCTGTGGGGGCGCGATAGAGTAGCTATTGTGGCACGGGCGCACTCTTATGTGGGGGGTGACTTCTTATTTGCTACCCGACAAGGCGATTATGTGTACGTGGTAGTGGGGGATGCGACCGGACATGGCCCCTCGGGTGCGCTGTTAGCTCTGACCGTACGAACCCAGCTCTTACAGGCTATTTCGGAGATAGGCCACCCTCGCGATCTTCCCAGAGCCCTGACAGAAGTCCGCGAAGCCCTGTTTGAGCTCTTAGATGTGGATCCCGTTCGCACCCTGTCCAATGACGGCGCTGAGATCGGCATCCTGGCTTTACCTACCTCTCGCTCGGGCACGCTGTTTTTTGCCGGAGCGGGGCGTGACCTCTACCTTCTTTCATCAGAGGGAAAGTTACACAAATTCAAAGGTATCCGGCATGGCTTGGGATGGAATGTGCCAGGCACGCCATTAGAAGCCTTCACCGTAGAAGAGATACCTTATGAAGCTGGCAGCATAGCTTTCTTATTTACTGATGGGCTCCCCGACCAGCACAATCCTAACCATCATAAGCTGGGGGTGCGAGTGGTGGAACGCTGGATAGCCGAAAGCGCCACCGCCGCCGGCCCCGAACCCGCCGACAAAGTCCGTTATGTGATGAGACACTGGGAAGACTTTCGGCAGGAAGCCCCTCAAACCGACGACGTCCTTTTCATTGGATTAGCCCTCTAAGGAGCCCCCATAAAATGCTCCTTTGGGAGGGTAAGAGATTCAGCTAAAAACCAAAAGCACCATGCTCCGTGGACCCACTCATAATTTGCTCATTTACATCCCATATGCTGAGAACATTCCGAATAAATCGGCAATGGAATGCTAAAAGGTAGGCTCTGCTTATTATACCATTTGCAATGAAAGACCTTCTGAATGGAGAGAGATGTCTTGGCGGCGGCCAGCCCTGCGGGCTGGCCGCCGCCTCAGCATGGGGCCGCCGCCCGCCGAAGGCGGGCGGCGGCCCAAAAAATACCACCGACTCGCATCCAGAAACTCTTTGATTGACTTGGTATTAGCCAGCGTCTGTCCAACGCTCCCCTCTTTATACCTCTCCCTCGGGAGCGAGGCTACACGCTATTCTAAAGCGGTGCCATACCTTAGCTGTAATGACATCCGTGGCGGTGGTTATCCCCACCTATAATAACCTGCCTGAGCTCCGCTTATGTCTCAAGGCGCTCAGCCAGCAGTCCTACAAAGACTTCGTCGCCTATGTATGCGTAGATGGCTCTACGGATGGCACCTTAGAGTACCTCCGTTCTCAACCTTATGAGTTTGTAAAAGTTCTAACGCATCCCGATGGCCGAAACCACGGCCGTAACGCCGCCCGAAACCTCGTCCTTCCTTACCTCCATCAGCATAGGTGGGTAGCCTTCCTGGACTCGGACAGCATCCCCCTACCAGACTGGCTGGAAACCTTCTGTGCGGCTTGCCAGAGCGAGGAAGAGGTCCTATTAGGACAATTACTCTTTTACTCCACCCTCGGTCCAAACATGTGGAACGAATACAGAAATTGGCGCTCAAAAATACACCTTAAGAAGGCAGAGAAGGCGAACTTTAGATACTTCCGCTCCAACTCGTTTCTTTCTGCGGAAGTGTTTAGGCACCTCGGAGGATACGATGGGACCATACGACGCCACGGATTAGGCGATGTAGAACTGGGTTGGAGGTTGCAGGAGAGAGGCATGCGCTTTCGGTATGTAGCAGAGGCGAAGGTCTGGTCTGCTTCGCAGCATACGCCCGCTCAGGCCCTATTGCGGTATTACGAAATGGGACGCGTCAATCTTCCTTTCCTTTACCGGAAGCACCCGGGTATCCAGGAGCACTTATATGGGGGAAGGTGGCTCACGAAGCCCTTTTACAAGTTTGTCGCACAAGTGATGTACTTTTTAGTGCGGCCATCTTGGGTGTATGGCCTCTTAGACCGTGTCCCTACCTGGCTACAAGTACGATTTCTACACTACTTAGTATTGTACGCGATTATGCAGGGATATAAGCATAAAAGGCTCCCTTCATTCCTGAGGCGGTAAGGGACTGATATGTTTTGAGCAGCAGGAAGATGGTATTTTTGCGGGGTGCGGTGGTTGTTTCTCTCGCCAGAGTTTCCGCCGAATTATCATCTTTTTGCTTGGCATTTGCGGGAGTTAGGGGGTGTTTCGGTGGGGATTGGGGCTACGCCTTTTCACCAGCTTCCGCCGGCTGTACAGCAAAGCCTTACTCTATATAGGGCCGTAGGGGACCTGCACCAAACGGAGGCTGTTCTTGCGGCCGCCCGGGAGCTATCGGATGCGGTCGGGGGTCTGGATGGGGTAGATTCCTTTAATGAGTACTGGCTCCCGCTGGAAGCCGAAATTCGGCAAGCGCTGGGAATAGCTGGGCCAAGGCCCAGCGACCTTCCGGCCTTCCAGCAGAAAAGCGCCATGAAAGCCTATTTCCAGAAAGCCGGCTTAAACCCTATCCCCGGGCAGGTCGCACACTCTTTCACCGATGTAGAGGCCTTTGTGAAAGCGCATGGCTATCCCATTATTGCCAAGCCTGATAAAGGCGTAGGGGCGGGGGGCGCTATCCGCATTGGGGATGATACAGAGCTCAAACGATTTCAGCAGACCTTTCGTCCCGGCTATCTCTTAGAAAAATTCATCACGGGTACTATCCAGACTTTTGACGGACTCACAGACTGGGAAGGGCGAATCGTTTTTGCGGCTTCCTTAGAGTACAGCCGGGGCGTAGCAGAAGTCGTTAGCAAAGATGAAGATATCTTTTACTTTGTCCATCGGGAAATCGCCCCAGACCTATTCACAGCAGGTTCGGCTATCGTAGCCGCTTATGGACTCAAGGCCCGATTTTTTCACTTTGAGTTTATTCGGTCGGAGGGAGGCCAGCTCTACCCCTTAGAGGTCAATATGCGCCCCCCGGGTTATCCTACCTTAGACCTCTTCAACTTCGCTCATGACTGCGATCTCTACAGGGGGTGGGCAGAGATGATTCAGACTGGCCATGCGCCGACTTTCCCACCCCCATCTTATTATGCCTGTTACATTGCCCGCAAACGTCACATCGGCTACGCTCATTCGCACGAGGAAGTACTTAAACGACTGGGAGATCGCCTTATCTATCACGCCGAGACGATACCCCTTTTCCGGGCGGCCATGGGAGATGAGCATTACATTATTCGCACGCCCGACTACGAAGAGATGTTGGAACTTGCCCTTTTCGTCCAAAAACGCCTCCTTTTGTAGGAAACTATGCAGATAACCCATCATACCTGGCACAGCCCCCACCTCGGTAAAGCCTTAGGCCTCAATCGGTATGGCCAAGCAGGTCAGCCCCTATTAGCCTTTCCAGCCCAAGAGGGCAATCACCGAAACTTTGAAGACTTTGGCATGATTGAGGCTTTACGGCCTTTCTTAGAGGAGGGGGCAATTCAGCTTTTTGCGGTGGATAGCGTGGATGGCGAAAGTTGGACGGCTACCCATTTGCATCCCCGTGAGCGGGGCCTCCGCTATGAAGGGTATGTACGTTATATCCTAGATGAGGTGCTGCCTTTCATCCGCCAGTACTCGGATAAACCTATCTGGACGACGGGCGTCAGTATGGGCGCCTACCACGCAGCGAACTTCCTCTTTCGGTTTCCGCATTCTTTTGGGGGCTGCATTGCTCTAAGCGGCATCTATGAGCTGAGTGAGTTTCTGGGCGATTACCGAGACGAGATAGTTTACTATAACTCTCCCCTCCTCTTCCTGCCAAACTTAGAAGACCCTTACTATTTAGACGAACTGCGGCGCAAAAAGATTGTTTTAGCTGTGGGGCAAGGGGCATGGGAAGAGCCCATGCTCACCCAGACCCGCCAGATGGCGGAGATTCTGCGTCAGAAAGAGATTCCCGCTTGGGTGGATATTTGGGGGCATGATGTGAATCACGACTGGCCGTGGTGGCATCGTCAGCTACCCTACTTTCTTAGGCAGATGCTGACCCCCGTCCCATAGCTAATGCCAAACGCTTCCCCATAGTCTTTTCGTCAGCTTCTCAGGCGAAGCTATATTCTCATTTTTTGCCATATCTTTGCCTCTGGTATGTGGAGACACCTTGTCATCGGCATAGCACTAAGTGGGCTGCTGCTCTGGGCACAGAAAAAACCCGCTCCCGCCAGAAGTGAAAAGGTTGACGCCGTAGAGAATGCAACTAACCCTCAACTCATTCAGTTTTCCAAAGTAGAGCACGACTTTGGAAAGATCAAAGAAGAAGACAAAGTCGCTACAACCCGCTTTACCTTTAAGAACACCCACAAACACCCCGTTAAGATTGTAGATGTCAAGACATCATGCGGTTGTACTTCGCCGAGTTGGAGTCGGGAGCCTATTGCCCCTGGTAAGGAAGGGTATGTGGAGGCCCAATATAGCACTTGGGGTCGTCCGGGTGCCTTTGTCAAAACGCTCACAGTGCGAGTCCGATCAGAGGCCGATACCACCAAAGAAGAAACCTACACCCTCACCATCAAAGGGGAAGTGCTCCCCCGGCCCAAGGGCCCCGAAGACTGGTATCCCACTAAGCTCGGAAGCCTGCGCTTCGGCCCAGCCAACCATGTCTCCTTCGGAACCATCAAAACTAACGAAAAGAAAAGCCAGCGCATCACCATCTACAACGATAGCGATAAGCCCATTGAGCTAAAAGGTTTTGCGGATGTGCCTAAGCATGTAGAAGTCTCCTTCATCACCCCCAAAGGCACAGCCCCCACCTACGAGCTCAAGCCGAAAGACACCGTTCAAGTAGAAGTCAAATACGACGCCGGTGCTGCGAATGATTATGGATTTGTCTATCATCTAATGAAGATTCGGACTAATGATGCCACTGAACCTGATAAGCCCCTTTATGTAACGGCCAACATTGAAGAGTACTTTGGGGAACTGACGGAGGCGGCCCTGGCCGAAGCACCCCGAGCCCAGTTTGATCAGACGGAGTACAACTACGGCAAAATCAAAGCCGGAGACAAAGTAACCCATGAGTTTCGTCTGACGAATACAGGCAAAAAGCCGCTCATCATTCGGAAAGTGAAGGCAAGCTGTGGTTGCACGGCGGCTGCGCCCGAGAAAAACGAACTGAAGCCAGGCGAAAGCACCTCCATCAAAGTAACCTTTGACTCTACCGGCCGCGCAGGCAAAGACTCCAAAAGCGTTACCGTCATCACGAACGACCCCCGTCAACCCACTATCAACCTCGTCATCCACGGCGAAATAGAAGCCGCTGCAAAATAGTTCGTAGTGGACCGTATCAATGCGGTGGGGGCATTCGTCCGAATGCCCCCATTTTTCGTCTCCTCAATCATCGGAGTCTATGCCCTCAATTAGAGGCGGATCAAACTCTCCCTGGCTAATCGGCACTTCAAACTCCGTCTCTACTTCGGGCATTTCCAACTCAGGAATCTGGAACTCGGGGTCTATCTCCACGGACATCTCGTCTTCAGCAGTCGGCAGAGGTAAGTCTACCTCCCAATCCTCCCCATAGAGGTAGTCTAACTTCATTAGCAGCAGCTTCTCAGGTGGGACCTCAATCAAAAACTCTACGCGGCGATTGCGGGCTCTATTCTCTTCGGTCGTATTAGGGAGGAGGGGGCGCTCGCTTCCGTACCCCACGGCTACGATTTGATCGGGTGGTAGATGGGTCATTTGAAGAAGGTAGTGACGAATGTTTTCAGCCCGCTGCTGCGAAAGTCTTTTGTTATGTGCGGGATCCCCCGTAGCATCGGTATGTCCTTCTACCCGAAGCCGAACAAACGGATATTTCAGCAAAAAACCCGCCACATAATCTAAGGCCGGATATGCCTCAGGTGTTATTTCCGCGCTATTCGTGGCAAACTCAATCGTCTCAAATACATAAGGCCGCCCCAGTTCCGCTGTGGATAGAAACACCCCATAAGTGGAGTCATCCAGCACAGTGAGCGTATCGGGAATGCGAATGAGATGGGTATCCAGCACCATGAGCTGATACTGGCGATTCTGGATGAGCTGAAACTCAAAGTATCCGAAACGATTAGCGATGAGGGGGGTGATTTCGGTGCCCTCTGAGAGGTCTATGGCAATGACGATCCCTGTAAGGGGCCGCCCAGAAGCCGAGTCAATTAGATAGCCGCTCAAGCGGGTGTACGCATCGGGGCGCGCCTCCATGGGCAGCTCAAACGAGTATAGGTCAAAGTTTCGGGGGTCTTTTCGGGAAGCTCGTGCATAGTATATCTTATTCCCCCGCCCGTCAATAGTAAAGTAGTACTCATCCCCATCGGTATTGACCAGAGGGCCGAGATTACGAGGACTCTCCCAGTAGCCATCCAGCCACCGGCTCTTATAGATATCATACCCCCCGTAGGAAAATGGCTGCCCCGTAGAACTGAAATACAAAACCCGCTGAGGCTCATAATAATACGGGGTCACCTCATCGCCCGCTGTATTGATAGTGGGGCCTAAGTTTTGGGCCTTACTCCAGCGACCATCGGGCAAGCGACGAGACACATAAATATCCGATTGCCCAAAACCCGAGGGCCGATTAGACGCAAAAAATAACAGACTATCCCCCACTAAAAAAGGGTGAGAGTCCCATGCAGGGCTATTCACTTCGGGACCAAGGTTGATGGGTTTTTGCCAGCGTCCCCCCTCATAATAAGACACATAAAGATCACACGAACCCAAGCCTTCGGGCGCATCACATCGGGCAAATAGTAGCATCGTCCCGTCGCTATTCAGGCAGGCAGACCCCTCATTGTAAGGGCTATTAATAATATCCCGAAACTTTTCCGCAGGACGAAACCCCCCCCGTACAAAGTCCCTTTGAGCATAATAAAGGTCCTCATTACGCAGCTGATCCGGGTCCAACGCTGTCAAAACCTGCTCCCGCCGAGAGGTAAAAATCAATACCTGCCCAGAGGGATGCATATACGGCGCATAATCCGGATAAGGAGAATTAATGTGCGGCCCTAAACTCAGCAGTACGCCTTTCGGGGGTAATAGGGTATCTATCTTTTGACGCAGGCGGACTATTTTTTTATAATACTCTAAGGGTACCCACTCACTGCGCCAACGTTCTTGCAGGCGCTTATACGCTAATCGGATTTCTGAAGGGGCTTGATGCATGTTTTTCAGGCACAATTCATAGAGATACAGGCTCAAAGCTGTATCTCCTAAGGCTTCTCGTACCTGGGCCCATCGCCATAGCAAGTTTAGCGAAAGGGTATCCCGAAAGTTAGCTATGCGAAACTGGCGGATATATTGAGAGAGCAAGGTATCCAAGGTGTGTAGGTCTTCGTTGGCTTCGGCTCGTCGGATGAGGCGGAGAGTTTTAGCGTGGAAAAAAGGTTTTTCGGGGTTTTCGTTTAGCTTAGGGAAGGTGAGTGGGGGTGGGGGCGGCACATCCCCACCCACAGGCCTTAGATAAGTCCCTGCGATAGTTTTTAGCCGGGGCTGCCCAAATAGCAAACTCATCCATAGCCCTACCCGCATCCAGCGCTCCATCGCTCCAAGCCTCTTAAGGGCCTCCTTTATAGCCCCTGCTGATGAGGTGAATATGCGTATAGACCCTAATAGTTCATAGGCCTGCCCAATGGGCAATAACACGAAAACACCCCTCATAGGCCAGCACTTAGACAAAAATAAGTAATAAATCCAAACAAAAGGGCCAGGGCAGCTGACCTTTTAGGAGCTGCTTTTACGAGGGGTGAGCTTGAGCTCTGGCGGAATGTGGGGCGTTGTGAGCGGTACAACCTCCTTAGCTACACTGGCTACCTCTAAGCCATAAGCACTTTCAACAGGTAAAGAGAGCTTATCTATGAAGTTATAGAGCTGAAGGAAAAAGCGCATAGTCGGAGTAAATCGGGCATCATTATTGATGATGCGCCGTACGAAGAAAAACTTAAAGTCTCCCGGCTGGTTGCGCTGCCGAAGGCTGGGATATGGACTCCGAATATCCACTTCACCGCTTTGGACTAACTGCTCTACTACCTGCCGCAGAAGGAGATTCAATTGGGGCTGCAACTTATATCCTACATAAAAGTCCACCCGATAGATATGCCCCTTTACATAAGTGTGAAGGTCGTAGGTCGCCTCAAAAGGCTTTTCGCTAAGATGGATATGAAGAAACCAGTAAGTTACGCAGCGCTTAGGTTGGCGCTGGGTCAGAACGTATACGAGGCGATGTTCTATTTTGTACGGTGTAGGGCTGGTGGTCAAACATGCTAAATGAGAAGCATAATATGGGATGGCCTCATCCTGACGAATAGCATTTATTTTTTCTAAATACGGCTCAAAATCCACCCAGTCTGCAAAACGACTCTTTATACGCTCCCCCAAAAGCCATATCGTCATCACCGTTGCCACACTGCCCCCCAGCAGGAGAGCTATCCAGCCGCCCTCAGGAACTTTATGGAGGTTAGAATAGAGAAAAAGCAGTTCTATGGGCAGAAAAACAGCCCCAAACAGGAATGAGATGCCCCAGCCATTCTGATGGCGCTTGTAAAAGCGAAAGTAAAAGATAGAGAGGGTGGAGGTTACGAGGATAGCGATATTGATGGAGAGGCCGTAAGCGGCTTCCATAGCGCTGGAGCGCTGCATGCTTAGGATAATCACGAGGGTAATGCCCCATAGCAGCCAGTTGATAAAAGGCACATACATCTGAGAGCGGGTCGCAGCGGGATACAGAATACGCATTCGGGGCCAGAAACCCAGGCGATTAGCCTCGGTAAAAATAGTATAAGCACTGCTGATAGTGGCCTGACTGGCAATGATGGTAGCGGCCGTAGCGATAATTACGGCTGGAATGAGCCAACCTGCTGGGAGCATCGCATAAAATGGCTTTTCCGCAGGCCCCAGAAGGGCCCCCTCCTTATAGGTCAAAAGCCAAGCCCCCTGCCCAAAGTACGACAATAGCAGCGCCGGCTTCACAATCAACCAGGCCTTCCGAATAGAACCCCGCCCTACATGTCCCATGTCCGCATACAACGCCTCCACCCCCGTAATCGTCAAAAATACCGCCCCCAAAAGTAGCACACCTCTCGGATGTTTTGACAAAAATTGAAATGCATACACAGGATTTAGCGCTTCCAGCACCAACGGATACTCTAAAATACGATACAAACCCATCCCCCCAATAAAAATAAACCACACCAGCGTAATCGGGCCAAACGCCCGCCCCACCCATTCCGTCCCAAACTGCTGAATAAAAAATAACGCCGTAATGATGACAATCACAATGGGTAGTATCTTAAGACCTGGGAGGTGCAGCTCCAAACCCTCTATCGCCGAAGTTACAGAAATAGCCGGAGTGAAAATAGAGTCCGAAAAACTCATCGCCCCCCCTATCACCACAAGCCCCACCAGGCGCGGCGCATACCGCCGTAAAAGCGCATATAAGGCAAATACTCCCCCCTCCCCATGATTATCCGCTCGCAGAACAAAAAATACATATTTCGTCGTTACGATCAGCGTAAGTGCCCAAAAAATAGACGATAAACCGCCTAAAACTATCGTTTTCTCAATAGGGACATCCCGACATAACGCATCTAACGCATACAACACCGATGTGCCAATATCCCCAAATACAATCCCCAAAGCTAACAGCACCCCCTTCCAACCTGAGGGCGCCACAGGGATCGTCTTACTCATAAGAGCCTCTCCTGCAGGTTTTTATGGAGTTCGTTCCACTTCGGAGGAAACGAAGAAGGCTTAGCCTTTATCTGGACTTCGTAATAGATAAACAACGCCTGCCTTGGACGTGTAGTAGCCACATAGTGCAGATTAAAGTTCTCTAAGACGACGTTCTTCAAACTTTCTGCATAGAGCGGGCTAAGGCGTTTGTCTGTGCTCTTGACTTTGAGGGGGAGCTCAGAATGATACCTAACGCCCGATGAAGGGGGGAGTTTTATTAGACCATCTACAAACTTAGCCACCTTGGACTTTTCGGTGGGTGAAAGGGGGAGAAGCGAGAGGCTTTTGTGGAGGGAATACCATTGCGCCTTGGCTTTGTACTCAAATAACTCCCAGTCCGCATACGGGATGATGACGGCCTGCCAGGCCAAACCCTTGGCTTTGTGGATGGTGAGCACAGGATAGGTATTCGGGCTGAGGGGGATATTTACGGCTATTTCATGGCCTTTTTCTTCCCACCAGGTAAGGATGAGGGAGAGAGTGGGAGCGAGCTGTTTCTCCAGGAAGTTCCAAAGGTGGTCTAAGAAGGCCTCCCAGAAAAGGCCCTCAGAAGGTAAATGCCGACGGACGCCCTGAGCAAGGGCATAGAAAGCTTTCCACCAGTCAAGAGGCGTATCTGGCCACTGAGAGGTGAGAAACGTGTCTTTCAGGAGTGGGAAAAGTCCGACCTGCTCAAGAAATAGCCTACTGGTGGGCGGGGGAGAAGCCTCCAAAGCAGAGGGAGCACTTTGAAGAAGGGCAAGTAGCTCCATCGTTGCATAGAGCGAAGGCACCTCCCCCAAAGTATGAGAAGTAATTTGCAGGGCATATCCCGGAAGCAGCTGCCGCAAGCGACCTATCTCCTCGTTTTTACGCACCAAGAAAGCCGTTTCGTGGGGGGGTATGCCCCGCCGCCTCAAAATCTCAAGGGCACGCCTGAGGGATTGGGCAAGCTCCGCTTCATGGGTATAGCCTCGCACCCGAAAAAGGGAGAAGAATCGCCTCTCTGAAGATTTGTAACGAGTACGGCCCAAAGGCTCTAATCGGGGCCGCTTCTGCTGATGGTGGGAGTATATGTCAATGAGATAGTTTGATGCCTCAATCTTATGGGAATCTTTCTTAGGTGAGGCCTTGGAAACCTGGGCTTTTAGATAGTTCAGCACGCGCTGATAAAACAGATTATTGAAGAAGATAATCCGCCTTTTGCTTCGGTAGTTGTGAGAGAGAAAGAGCTTTTGTCCTTTGCTTTGGAGTTCTAAGAAGTAGGAGAGTTCGGCCCCGCGCCAGGAATAGATGCTTTGTTTCGGGTCTCCCACGACGTGCACGCGATAACCGTTTCCCAGCAGCTCCTCTGTAAGCGGCTCTATCACGGTCCATTGGAGGAGGCTCGTATCTTGGGCTTCATCCAAAAGGAAGTGCTTAATGTGGCGGTAGGGTAGAACAACAAGAGGCGGCGCATTACGAGCTACCAGTTCCACCACATATTGAAGGTCGGTCAAGAAGAGGGTCCGATTCTCCTCACGATATGAGCGCACTACCTCCTCCAATAGGGCGTACAATTTAGCCGTGGTGAACTTAGGCAGAAACTCACTGGCTGCGAGGACATCATTGGTTAAAAGATGTTCTAAGATAGGGGATGAGGGGGGTGGGGGGTCTATGAGGAGGTTCTTGAGGATCAGGATGCGGAAAGGACTTTCCTTGATGAGGGTTTTGAAGGCGTCTCGGAAGGCTTTACTTAGGCGGAGGCCGCTCTCTGAATGGTAGCGGGTGAGGGCCCGTCGGAGAGTTTGATAATGGTTTTTATGAGCAAGTTTTTTCCAGAGGTTTCGTAGGAGCTGCTGGTGAGCTTGGAGGAGGTCGGCTTCTTCTACGATGAGGTCTTGGTAGGTGGGGAGGGCAAAGAAAGGGGCGATGTGCTGATAGATCCGTTGGATGAAGCTGTCAATGGTGCTGGTATGGAGGAGGTTGTCTTTTATGAGGAGGTTTTGGATGAGGGATGGGGGTAAATTGTCGTGGGTGGCGAGTTGGAGGATACGGCTTTTTAGTTCGGCGGCGGCCTTTCTAGTGAAGGTGATGGCTAAGACAGGGGTTTCCTCTTGTAGAATGGGAGTTTCCTCTTGTAGGGCGGGGGGTTTCCTTTGGAGGGAGGATAAGGCCTCTTGGGCAATGCGCTGGGTTTTGCCCGACCCCGCCGAAGCTAAAAGAAAGATGAGCGAGCTAGTTGTAGTTGAAGCTATCATGGATCTTTCTTAAGGCATCCAGAGTGTCGTGGGGCTGATAACCCAGCAGGGTTTGGGCTTTTTGAATGGAGAGGCTGGAGTGGGGCGGACGCGGCGCCAGCTGCCGAAATTCTTCTGTGGTAAGGGGTCGAATGAGGTCGGGCGAGACTCCTAAGACCTGGGCCACCTTCTGCCCAAAGGTATAAGGACTCTCTATGGTAGGCCCTGCTATGTGAAAGACACCCTCTGCTCTCTTAGCGATGATGAGGCGGATGCCCTCAGCCAAGTCATAGGCCCAAGTGGGGGTGCGCCGCTGGTCCGTAAAAAGAGCGTACTCTCGTCCGCTACTTAGCATTTGGCGGACTCGAAGGTAGATATTGTCCCGAGAGAGGTGGGGAGCCGTCCCATATACTAAGGAGGTTCGGACAATAGTCCAGGGGCCCGGATACTCTCGCACAACCCATTCTGCGGCCAGCTTACTGGCACCATATACCGAAAGAGGCGCAGGCAAGTCATTCTCTCTGTACAGGTAATCGGGAGGCACAAACCCATCAAAGACAAAGTCCGTAGAAACCAGTACGAAATGGGCCTTAGGAGCATAAGTGGTAAGGGCATCTACGAGGTTCTGGGTGGCAGCAACATTATTTTTCCAACAGAGGATGGGATTTTCTTGGCAGGCATCCACGAGGGTCATGGCGGCGATGTGGGCGACGGCATCGGGCTGAGCCCAACGCACCAAGGCTACTACCTGATCAGGCTGGGTCAAGTCTGCTGCTTGATAGGCATACGCTGTGGTCTCAGCTGGGGCACGCCCCGTTCCTAAAAGCTCCCATGTCGTGTGCTGCGCGCAAAGAAGGTAAGTATGATGCCCCACCAGCCCCCGAATGCCCGTGATGAGCACCCGCATCCACACAAAAGTAACGCAAGGGCAGGCGAGAGAATGTAAAATACCACAGGCGGCCTCCCAAAACATGAGAGACCGCCTGTGTAGTTAGTTTTTGACGGGGGCGTAATTATTCTTTGACAGGTGTAAGGTTTTTGACGACTCTTTGGCTTAGGCCGTCCCGCAGTTCTGCGTATCCTTCGGCATTGGGCTCAAGGGCAGCGGCCTGTTGATAGGCGTTGAGGGCGTAACCATAGAGGCCATTTTGCTCATAAAAGGCACCGAGGAGGGCTTGTCCCAGGGCTGTCTGGGTGTCTAAGGTTCGGAGAAGCTCCTGCTCTTCATTCTTGAGGGCTTGGGCTTTATCGGCAGGAAGGACTTTGAAGCAGGTGCGGTTAGACTTGATAGTGGGGTAACGGCGCGTGCTCACGCTCCAGTAATAACAGATATTGGGTTTGACTTTGGAGGTGAGGTTGAGCTCTACGCGGTGGCGATCAGCTGAAACTTCCTCTGTATGAATGACTTGGCCTGTTTCATCGAGGATTTCCACTCGGTAGCCTTCGGAGCCGGGGACGCGGTCCCACTGGAGGAGAACTTTTTCGGCAAAGAAGGCCGATTGGGCAGGTGTGAGAGGGGATGGAGCCATAGTGGAGCGGGTAACGGCTCCTAAGGTTTTCCCAGTGGGACGGCCAGCCCCCGAGGCAATCGCCTGATTGAGCACATATCCCGTATAACGAGCCGCATACGGGTTATTATCGGCTTTAGTAGTCTGGGTCAGAAGCTGATTGATAGAGTAGGTGCCGGGCTCCTTGAGTTCTCGGGCCTTATTTCCAGGCAAAATAAGCGCAGCATAAGCCTGAGGGCCAATCTTGATTTTTTGATTTTCCTGCAGCTTCATGCCTACGGTAGCTTTGACCCAGGTATTGCCTTGTTCCACTTGGACATCTCCTCGTAAGGCGAGAATAGTCGCCGTTTGAGCCCATAAAAGGGCACTCATCAAACTCAGTCCGATGACGGACAAAACTTTCAGGCGGTTCATAACGAAGAAGGATATTACAAATCTCATGCCAAAGCTGGTTTTCGTTTGGGAGCTGTGAGAAGGCAGATTTCTCCGCCCAAAAGGAGGATGAGGAAGGGTATTTCAGCTTCCACCCAATAGTCCTGATAAGCTAAGTAGGCGAATAACGCCCCAAGGATAAAGAGTAAAAGGATTTGGGCGAGGCGAACCCAGAGGTACGGACAGGGGTATCGGATATCCGCTAAGATGCCCAGCAGGATAAACCCCAAGCCCCCCAGAAGATAAGTTAGAGCTGGGGGTAGTTTTTTCCAGAAGGTGTGATGGAGCAGCATAGAGGTGATATTGGCGTGGATGAGGACGCCGTACATGTCTGGGGCGGTATGGGTGAAGGGCCGTATGCCTAAGGGGGTGAAGAAGAGGTCTTCCGTATGCTGATAAAGCGGGTCCGCAAGGCCGACGAAGACAGCTTTTTGAGAAAAGATCAGGGGCAGAAGCGTATCGGCAAGGAGGTCTTTGCCCGAGAGAAAGTAGAAACAGGCTATATTCCCGCGGTAGCGGATAGGAAGGATAGGTTGGGGCAAGGTAGCGGGGGCGAGGGTGGAGTCCAGATGTTGAGCGGCGGCCCAGGCGAGAGAAGGCTCAAAGCCGCTGGGAGATGCATAATACAAGCGCGTGCAGCGAATGATTCGCCCTCCGAGATGTTCTTGATACAGGAGGTTGGCGAAGGCTTTTCGGGGGCAGCTGGCAAAGAAAGTATCACTGACAGATTGAGGGGATTGATTTTGGGGGTTAGCGGCATCCCCCATATCCGTAGGGAGATAAAGCGGTATGAGGGCCGCGACTTGGCAGAGGGTTTCTCGGAGGAGGCTATCTTGGATGGAATCTTGACGGTGCGAAAAGTACACATCCATGGCAATAACCCGCGGTTTTTGGGCGGCGATCTTTTGGAGGAGTAGGGCTATTTGCTGGCGGGAAAGTTGTCCCACATCCACAATGACGATGTTGGTATCGGGTGCGCAAGGTGTTTCGGCCTTCTGGAAAAGGTCCATCCACTGCCAGGGCCAGTAGGTAGGCGGCCATAGGGTAAGAACCCCATAGAGAGAGAGTCCTGTGAGGGCCAGGCGCCAGAACCAGCGGGTGAGGGTACTGACCCTCATAACGTGAGAGCTTGGCGGTAGCGGCGCAACGTCTCCGCAATACCGAGGTAGAGAGCGTCGGCGATGAGGGCATGACCTATGGAGACTTCGGCGAGGTTAGGAAGGTGCTGACGAAGGAAACGAAGATTTTCTAAGTTGAGGTCATGGCCAGCATGGAGGCGCAGGCCTATCTCGGCGGCTCTCTGGGCCGCCGCCTCGTAGGGCCGAATGGCCTGCTCAGGGCTTATAAGGTAGTTTTTCGCATAAGGTCCCGTGTATAGTTCTACGGCATCGGCGCCCACCTCTTTGGCGGCCTCTACCTGCGTGGGGAGGGGGTCAATGAAAAGGCTCACCCGAGTAGGAATGGCCTTGAGCCGCTCTATCACTTCTCTAAGCATGACCTGATGGGTCGGAATATCCCACCCGTGATCCGAGGTGAGCGCGTCGGGTGGGTCGGGTACGAGGGTGACTTGCGCCGGACGAACCCTCTCCACCAACTCTAAAAAGGCCGGGCTGGGATAACCCTCCACATTTAGCTCCACGCCCAAAGCATCCCGCAGCGCATACACATCCGCAATCCGAATATGCCGACCATCGGGCCGGGGATGCACCGTGATTCCATCAGCGCCCAGCTGCTCGCAGGTACGTGCAAAGGCTACAACATCCGGAATGTTACCTCCGCGGCTATTGCGTAAGAGGGCTACTTTATTGACATTGACGCTGAGACGGGTCATTCGGGAACATCAATGAAGTCCAGCGGATAATCCACCACGACTTTCCAGGGCAGGCCAGCCGCAGGCAACCGCTCCAAAAGCGGGTCGGGGTCTAACTGTTCCACATTCCAGACCCCGGGCTTTTTCCAGACACCCGTCACCATCAGCTCGGCGGCTACCGCAGGAGGAACCCCCGCCGTATAGGCTATTGCCTGGGAGCCACAGTCCGCATACGCCCACTCATGACGAATGTTCGTGTAAATAAACAGGGTGCGCGGCTTGCCTTGATACATACCCCGCAGCTGAACGCCAATAGACACCCATCCCTTGTAATCCGGCGCCAGTGTTGCTGGGTCCGGCAAAAGTTTCTGTAAAAACTTAATCGGCACGACCGGATGACCCTCATAATCAATCGGATCTATCCTCGTCAGGCCTGCATTCATAAAGGCCCGCAAGTGCATAAGATAACTATCCGAAAAAGTCATCCAGAACCGAGCTCGCCTTAGCGTTGGAAAGTGTTTCACCAGAGACTCCAACTCTTCGTGAAAGATCAAATAGGCTTTTCGGACGCCGATTTCGGGGAACTTCACATCTTGGGAGATGGAGAGGGGGGGAACTTCTATCAGTTGGCCGTTTTCGTAGTAGCGGCCGGGTTGCGTGATTTCGCGGAGGTTAACTTCCAGATTGAAGTTAGTGGCGAAGGGGCGGCCATGTTGGCCTGCATTGCAGTCTACAATGTCTAAGTAGTGGATTTCGTCAAAGTAGTGTTTGGCAGCGTACGCGACAAAGGCGTTGGTGACGCCGGGGTCAAAGCCGATGCCTAATACCGCCATGATGCCCGCTTTTTCAAAGGATTCGTGGTATTTCCACTGGTAGCTATACTCGTAGAGAGGGCGGTCGGGGGGTTCGTAGGAAGCGGTGTCTAAGTAATCTACGCCGGCTTGCAAGCAAGCCTCCATGAGGGGCAGGTCCTGGTAGGGGAGTGCGAGGTTGAGAAGGAGGGCGGGCTTGTGTTTTTGGAGTAGGGCGATGGTGGCTTGGACATCGTCGGCGTTTAGGGCTTCCGGAATGATACGGGCCTGAGGATGCTTTTCAGCGAGTTTTTGGCATTTGGTGACGTTTCGGCTGGCGACGACGATTTCAGGGAAGAGGTCTGGGCGCCGAGCGAGCTTGCAGACTGTAACAACGCCGACGGCCCCGGCCCCCACTACCATCACCTTTGGCATGGGGCAAAGGTAAGAAACCCAAGGGGGTTAGGGGCATGTTCATTGCGACGAGTAAGGGTAGCAGTGGGCTATTCTGAGTTTTAGGCATGCGGAAAAGAGGGGGGTGAGAAGCTCCTGTTTTGCTTTTGAGAGTGTATCTTTTGAGCGGTTTGCCGCATACCTTTGTGGGGTGTCCATAGAGGAGGTGCGTGCAGGTGCCGAGCGCCTGCGAAAAGTTTATCAGGAGCTGCGCAAGAGTCTCTCGCCTGTGATTGTAGGGCAGGAGGAGCCGCTGCACTTTCTGACGCTGAGTTTATTTGCTGGGGGGCATGCTTTGCTCATTGGGCCGCCGGGTGTGGCCAAAACCCTCATGGTCAGCTCCCTCGCTGGGGCTATGGGGCTATCGTTCCATCGGATTCAGTTTACTCCTGACCTGATGCCGGCGGATATTTTGGGTACAGAGCTTTTGCAGATAGACCCTGAGACAGGACAGCGCTATTTCCGATTTAGTCCGGGGCCGATTTTTGCGCACATTATCTTAGCTGACGAGATCAATAGGGCTTCTCCTAAGACGCAGTCTGCTCTTCTGGAAGCGATGCAGGAGCGGGCGGTGTCGGTAGCGGGGCAAACCCATCCCCTGCCTAAGCCCTTCTTTGTATTAGCTACGCAGAATCCCATTGAGCAAGAGGGCACTTACCCCCTTCCCGAAGCCCAGTTAGACCGCTTTATGTTTGCCATCTTCGTCTCCTATCCTAAGTATGAAGAGGAGATAGAGATTGTTCGTCGCACGACAGCGCCCTGGAATCCGCAGGTAGAGCCGCTCCTCTCTGCGGAGGACATACTAACCTATCAGCGCTTTGTGCGGCAGATGCCAGTGGCAGATAATGTCATTCGCTACGCCGTAGAGCTGGTGCGGCGCACCCGCCCACAAGAGAGTACCGACGACTCCTTCATCCGGGAGAATGTGAGCTGGGGGATTGGGCCCCGGGGAGCGCAGTTTTTGATTTTAGCGGCTAAGGCCCACGCACTACTTTCCGGCAAGTATGCCCCTGATGTGGAGGATGTGCAGGCCGTTGCGGTTCCTACGCTCCGACATCGGATGGTACTCTCCTACCAGGCAGAAGCCGAGGGAATTACCCCAGATCAGATCATTCGCTATCTAATGGAAAAGCGGCTAGCCGTGGTATGAACTATTACTTAGCCATAGATGAAGGCACCAGTTCGGCCCGAGCTATTGTCTTTTCAGAAAGGGGGGAAATATTGTCGGTAGGGCGGCGGGGATTCAATTTGTACTACCCTCAGCCGGGCTGGGTAGAGCAAGAGCCGGAGGAGATTTGGCAGGCTCAGTATGAGGCGGTTCAAGAGGCGCTTCGGGGAGCGGGGTTGACGCCGCAGCGGATAAGTGCGGTAGGTATTACGAACCAGCGAGAGACTATCGTGGCTTGGGATAAGCGAACAGGGCGGCCACTTTATCGGGCTATTGTATGGCAGGACCGCCGCACAGCCGACCGCTGCAATGCTCTCAAAACCCAAGAACCCCTTATTCGTCAAAAAACGGGCCTCGTCCTAGACCCTTATTTCTCCGCCACTAAAATAGAGTGGCTTTTAAGGGAGGGCGGTGTCCCTCCTACCGCCGCCTTTGGCACCATAGATAGCTGGCTCCTCTACAAGCTGTGTGGCCTGCATGCCACCGATGTATCTAACGCTTCCCGAACCCTGCTTTACAACCTGCATAAGCATAGCTGGGATGGGGAGCTTTTAGGTCTTTTTGGGGTCTCAGAGGAGAGCCTTCCCGCCATTTATCCTAGTGGTGCATATTATGGGGAGACGACCGTATGGGGCGGCAAAATGCCGATATGGGGGGTGATTGGGGATCAGCAGGCAGCGCTGTATGGGCATGGTTGTCACCATCCAGGCCAAGCTAAAAACACTTATGGCACAGGCTGCTTCCTGCTAAAAAATGTCGGTGCGGTGCCGACCTTGCCTCCGGAGGGGCTTCTGCTGACGGTGGCATGGCAGGTGGGGCAGGGGGAAGTAGTTTATGCGTGGGAGGGGGCAGTATTTAGTGCAGCTGCCGCCCTTCAATGGCTGGAAAAGGTAGGTCTCCTTCAGGATTATGCTGAGCTGGATACGCTGGAGGGACCGGGGCGAGAGGTATTTTTTGTGCCGGCTTTTACGGGACTGGGGGCACCTTATTGGGATCCTTATGCGCGGGGGCTCATCATTGGTCTGACTCGGGACACGGAAGTTAGGGACCTTCTTTTAGCGGCATTGGAGGCCATGGCGTATCAGAGTGCGGAGGTGCTGGAGCTAATGGGTTCTATTTCGGAGCTGCGGGTGGATGGAGGCGTGAGTGTGAATCCTTATTTGATGCAGTTTCAGGCGGATGTGGCGGGTGTGGAGGTGGTTCGGGCGGGGCATGCCGAGGTGACGGCGTGGGGGGCGGCTTCCTTGGCGGCTCATGCGGCGGGGCTGCCGGCTCCTGCGCTGGCTGAGGCAAGTCGTTTTTTGCCCCGACTTCAAGCTACCCATCGCTTAGAGCGCTGGAAAGCCGCCGTCGCTCGAGCTATGCGATGGGCCCAAACATAGCCCCCTCTCCCTTACATTTGCATAATGGCTGAAAATACCTTCTGGAAAAGCCTTTTTCGCACGAAAGCGATTGAGGCCTATCAGCGAGAAAGTCAAGAGAGTGGCCTTCGGCGGGCGCTGGGCCGTTGGGCACTGGTATCGCTGGGTATTGGCGCGATTATTGGGGGGGGTATATTTACGCTGACGGGCGTGGCAGCTAAAAACTATGCTGGCCCTGCCCTGGCCCTTTCGTTTGTGATAGCCGGTTTTGCTTGTCTTTTGGCTGCGCTGGCTTATGCGGAGTTTGCCAGCATCGTGCCCGTGGAAGGTTCCGCCTATGCCTACTCGTATGCCACAGTAGGCGAGCTCATTGCCTGGTTTATCGGCTGGAACCTCATCTTAGAGTACATGATGGGAGCAACGACCGTAGCGGTAGCTTGGAGTGGCTATTTTGAGAAGCTTTTGCACCTTTTCGGCGCTAAAATACCTAAATATCTCACGGTTGATCCCTTCACCTATGGCAAACTCTCAGGCTATAAAGGTCCCGCTCTCGCCTTTAATCTCCCAGGCTTTTTGATTGCGTGGGTGGTGACGGGCATTCTCCTGCGAGGCATCAAGGAAACCGCCAGCACCAATAACCTCATCGTGGCCCTCAAAGTCGGCGCCGTACTGTTTGTGATTATTGCAGGTGCCTTCTTCATCAATCCCGACAACTGGCACCCTTTTATTCCTGAACCTATCCGGGACGAAAGTGGAAACATCCGTTATGGATGGTCTGGGATTTTCACGGCGGCGACTATTGTATTTTTTGCTTATATCGGGTTTGATGCGGTTTCTACGCAGGCGGGGGAAGCTGTCAATCCCCGAAAGGATGTTCCTTTTGCGATTGTGGCTTCTTTGCTAATTACGACGCTGTTATATATCGGGGTTTCGGTGGTTTTGACGGGGATGGTGAGTTACAACGAGTTGGATGAGCGGGCGCCGGTGGCGTCGGCGTTTGCGGGGGCTGGCGTGGGGTGGGCTACTTATATCATTACCATTGCGGCGACGGCGGGGCTTATCTCTGTGATGATGGTCATGCTTTTGGGGCAGACCCGGGTGTTCTTAGCCATGGCTAAGGACGGACTTTTGCCGAAGGGTATCTTCGGTTACATCCACCCTATTTATAAGACACCTTTTCGCAGTACGCTTTTGGTGGGGGCTATTATGTCTGTGGTGGCTGGGCTTGTTCCCATTGCAAATGTATCTGAGCTGACCAGTTTGGGGACGCTTTTAGCGTTTACGCTGGTGTCGTTATCGGTGTTTATTCTGCGCTTACGGAGGCCTGATTTGGAGCGGCCCTACAAGGCGCCCTTGTGGCCTTTAGTTTCGCTGGGTGGGGTGGCGGTCAATATTTTTCTTATCGCGCAGGCCCGCAAGGAGAACCTTCGGGCCTTTGCCATATGGGCCGTTATAGGCCTACTGGTATACTTTCTCTACGGTTACCATCGCAGTGCCTTAGCCCAGAGACAGGAGCAGAAACCTAACACTTAAGTTCTTCGGCTGAGGAGAGGCGATTGGAGTAGCTTCCTGGCGTTGCATGTTCCTCTCTACCTTTGCCCCATGCATTTCCCCGAAGACCTTCTCTATACCCGAGAGCACGAATGGCTGCGCCGCCTAAGCGACGATGAGGCCTTGGTAGGCATTACGGACTTTGCCCAGCACGAGCTAGGGGATATTGTCTTTGTAGATATTCCCACCGTAGGTCAAACTTTGAGTGCTGGAGCTGTCTTTGGCTCAGTGGAGGCCGTCAAAACTGTTTCCGACTTGTATCTTCCCGTCTCTGCCACCATCTTAGAGAAAAACCCTCTTTTGCAGGACCACCCCGAAAAAGTCAATCAAGACCCCTACGGAGAGGGCTGGATGATCCGAATCCGCATAGAAAAGCCCGAGGAGCTCGAGCAACTCTTATCGGCGGAAGCTTATAGAGCCCTCATCGCTTAGTAAGGGAGGGGCCTGCCAATCAATTCTTAGGGGCTAATACCATTTGCAATCAAAAAGCTTCTGAATGAAGAGAGAGGTTTTGGCCGCTCCGCCCCT
>Ga0272445_1000762_pt1 | contig 27896 bp, 27 predicted proteins | sample YNPCB0031_FD_194404 | JGI IMG/M metagenome (GOLD analysis project Ga0272445, IMG submission 194404) | Hot spring sediment microbial communities from Yellowstone National Park, WY, United States - YNP-CB-003-1 | ecosystem: Environmental > Aquatic > Thermal springs > Hot (42-90C) > Sediment... | reverse complement strand
GGGGCGTGGGAGGCGTGTACTTTTACTACGGGACCGCTATCGCCGAGATCCTGACCAAGAGCGGCGCGGTCCAGGCCCAGGCCATGCAGTCCGGCGGTTCCATAGAAAACCTCACCCTTCTCCGGGACCGCACGGACCCTCAGCGGGGCATCTACTACTGTGGCACGGTCCTGCCCGATGCCGCCCTAATGGCCTATACCGGCGAAGAGCGCTTCCAGGGTAAGCCCGCCCCCGTCCGCATCCTCTTCACCATGTACCCCAACTACTTCCACGTGGTCACGACGGAAGAAAGCGGGATCCGCGTTCTCCAGGATCTCAAGGGGAAGCGGGTCTCTACGGAGGTGGCGGGCGGCATCATAGAGTACGAGGCCCGTGTCCTCATGTCGGCCGCCATACCCGGGTTTGACCCCAGGGTGCACTTTGGCAAGTGGGAGCGGACCCGGGTAGCCGAGAGCGCCCAGATGCTAGCCGATGGGACCCTGGACGCCTTCTTCTGGTCGGGGGGATTGCCCACGGGCAGCATCCTGGAGCTGGCTTCGGCCCTGAACCGCAAGGGCCGCCGCCTCTACCTCGTTCCCCTTCCGCCCCAGAGCACCCCGGTGCAGGTTCTAATGAAGCGCTTTCCCGGCGTGGTAGACACCGGGGTGATTCCAAGGACCGTCTACAACACCCGCTATGACACCCCCACGCTGACCTTCTGGAACGTCTTCGTTTGCCCTGCTAGCCTGCCCGAGGACGTAGCCTACAACATGGTGAAGGCGGTTTTTGAGAACCTCACCACTCTTCACGCCGCCGTGGCCCCGGCCCGGGACACGACTCTGGAAAATGCCGTTCGCTCCCGCGGGGGCAAGGTTCCCTACCATGAGGGCGCGGTGCGCTACTTCCGGGAGAAGGGGGTGTGGCGGTAGCTACAAAGCGGTGGCCCCACCGTCCACGGGGAGGACGGCCCCGGTGATGTAGTCCGAGGCCGGGCTTGCCAGGAAGAGGACCGCTCCGCCCAGCTCCCCCGGCCTTCCCGGTCGGCCCAGGGGCAAGGTGGCCTGGAGCAGGGGCTCTATCCGGGGCAGGACCTTCTCCGTCATGCGGGTGGGGAAGAAGCCCGGGGCCAGGGCGTTGACCCGGATGCCCCACCTTCCCCACTTCACCGCCAGGTCCCGGGTGAGGGCGATTAGCCCCCCTTTGGAGGCGGAGTAGCCCACGGCGTCCAGGACCTCGGGGTACTCCCCCTTGAGGCCGGCCACGGAGGCGATGTGGACGATCTTGCCGTAGCCCCTCGCCTTCATGCGCCTAGCGGCGGTTCGGCTGGCCAGGAAGGCCCCCACCAGGTTCACTTCCAGCACCTCCCGCACCTTCTCTGCCGGCATCTCCAGGCTGGGGGTGCCCCAGCTGATCCCGGCCGCGTTGACCAGGATGGTTAAGGGCCCCAGGGTTTCCTCCACGGCCTCCACCACCTCCTCCAGCCGGGCCTCATCCCGCACGTCCCCTTCCAGATAAAGGGCATCCTCTCCCAGGGCCTCCTTGGCCTCCTCCAGATAGCGGGCCCGTCGCGCCAGGACCGCCACCCGGGCCCCCGCTTCCTGGAGGGCCAGGGCGGCCTCGAGGCCCAGCCCCCGAGAGCCCCCGGTCACCAGGGCCGCCTTGCCGTCTAAGCGAAAGCGTTCCAGAAACATTACGCCCCTTCGCCAAAGAAGTCCCTGTACTGCTCCCTCAGGGCCCGCTTCAGGAACTTGCCGGCGCTGGTTCTAGGGATCTCCTCCACGAAGACGTAGGCGTCGGGGAGCTGCCACTTGGCGAAGCCCGCCTGGAGGAGGTGGGCGTTCAGCTCCTCGGGGCTGGGGGGCTCGCCCCGGGGCACCACCACGGCCAGGGGCCTCTCCTGCCACCTAGGGTGGGGGATGGCCACCACCGCCGCCTCCCGCACCTTGGGGTGGCCCATGAGGGCGTTCTCCAGGTCCACGCTGGAGATCCACTCCCCGCCGGACTTGATGAGGTCCTTGAGGCGGTCCTTGATCTCCAGGTAGCCCTCCTCGTCCCAGGCGGCGATGTCCCCGGTGCGGAAAAAGCCGTCCGGGGTCAGGGCGGCCCGGCTGGCCCCCTCGTTTTGGTAGTAGCCCTGGGTGATCCAGGGGCCTTTGAGCTGGACCTCCCCCAGGCTCTTTCCGTCCCTGGGCACGGGCCTTCCCTCCTCGTCCGCCACCCTGAGGCGCACCAGGGGGATGGGGAGGCCGGTCTTGGCCTTGAAGGCGATCTTCTCCTCAAAGGAGAGGCCCTCTTCCAGATAGCTCTTGATGAAGTTGGTCACCACCACCGGGGAGGTCTCGGTGAGGCCATAGCCCTGGCGCACCTCAATGCCCATGCGCTCAAAGCGCTCCACCAGGCTCCTGGGGGCGGCGGAGCCCCCCACCACCAGGCGCTTCAGGGTCTTGAGGCGGTGGCCTGTGCTCTCCAGGTGGTCGGCCAGGGCCAGCCAGACCGTGGGCACCCCGGCGGTGAAGGTCACCCCCTCCCCGTCAAAGAGCTCCACCAGGGAGGCGGGGTCCAGCCTGGGGCCGGGCAGGACCTGCTTGGCCCCCACCATGGTAGCGGCGTAGGGGAGGCACCAGGCGTTGACGTGGAACATGGGGACCACGGGGAGGACGGCGTCCTTTTCCGAGAGGGCGGTGACGTCCGGGAGGCTGGCGGCCAGGCTGTGGAGGACCAGGGCCCGGTGGCTGTAGACCACGCCCTTGGGAAGTCCCGTGGTGCCGGTGGTGTAGGCCATGCTGCAGGCGGCCTCCTCGGGGAGGCGCACCGGCTCGGTCTCCTCCCCCAGGACCGCCTCGTAGGCCAGGTAGCCCTCGGGGGCTTTCTCGTCCATCACCACGAAGTGGGCCACGGTGGTGAGCTCGGGGCGGATGGCCTCCACCAGGGGCAGGAGCTGGGGGTCAAAGAGGAGGACCTTGTCCTCGGCGTGGTTGAGGATGTAGGCGATCTCCTTGGGGGAGAGGCGGGGGTTGGCCGTGTGGAGGACGGCCCCCATCCCGGGCACGGCGAAGTAGGCCTCCAGGTGGCGGAAGTGGTTGAAGGCCAGGGTGGCCACCCGGTCCCCCACGCCCACCCCGAGGGCCCTCAAGCCTCCCATGAGCCTCCGGGCCCGGCGGTGGACCTCGGCGTAGGTGGTGCGGTGGACCTCGCCGGTGTGGAGGCGGGAGACCACCTCTTTCTTCCCAAAAAGCTCCGCCGCCCGTTCCAGGAAGTCCCAAAGGTTGAGGTCCTCTTTCATCATCGTGCTGGATAGCATGGGGCCCATTATATGCCCTTTAGACCACCCTGGCCCGAAGGTGGTGTAGCCCTGCCCCGCCTACACATTTCCACGCTTCCATGGTTCCGGGCAGACTGAAGGGATGAGCGCACAGGTGTATCTCTTGGAGGAGGCGGAGGGGTTTTCCAAGGACCTCCTGGGCGGTAAGGGGTTCGGCCTGGTGGCCATGCGGAAGGCGGGGCTACCCGTTCCCCCGGCGTTTGTCATCACCACCGAGGCCTGCCGCCGGTACCTGAGGACGGGGGAGGTACCGGGGCTTTGGGAGGAGGTACGGGCCAAGATGGCGGCCCTCGAGGGCCTAACGGGCAAGCGCTTTGGCCTGGGGGAGGGCAACAACCCTCCCCTTCTCGTTTCCGTCCGGAGCGGGGCCCCGGTTTCCATGCCCGGGATGATGGACACCATCCTCAACCTGGGCCTCTCCCTGCAAGGGGTGGCGGCCCTCTCCCGGGCCACGGGGAACCCCCGGTTCGCCTGGGACAGCTTCCGAAGGCTCCTCGCCATGTACGGGGAGGTGGTCTTGGGGGAGAGGGCCGAGGTCTTTGAGGGGATGCTTTCCGCCCTCAAGGAGAGGAAAGGGGCCAGGAGCGACGCCGAGCTCACCGCCGAGGACCTGGAGGAGCTGGCCCACGCCTACCTGGCCCACCTGGAGGCCCGGGGCACCCCCTTCCCCATGGACCCCTGGGCCCAGCTGGAGGGGGCGGTTCTGGCGGTCTTCCGCAGCTGGAACAACCCCAGGGCCCGGGCCTACCGCCGCATCTACGGCATCCCCGAGGACCTGGGGACGGCGGTGGTGGTCCAGGCCATGGTCTTCGGCAACCTGGGGGAGGACTCGGGGACCGGGGTGGGCTTCACCCGCAACCCGGCCACCGGGGAGAAGGGGCTTTACGGGGAGTACCTGAGGAACGCCCAGGGGGAGGACGTGGTGGCGGGCATCCGCACCCCTGAGCCTCTGGATCGGCTGAAGGACTACGCCCCGGAGCTTTACGGGGAGCTTTTGCGGGTGGCGGAGCGCCTGGAAGGGCACTTCCGCGACATGCAGGACTTTGAGTTCACGGTGGAGAAGGGCCGGCTCTTCCTCCTGCAGACCCGCTCGGGCAAGCGCACGGCCCAGGCGGCGGTGCGCATCGCCGTGGAGATGGCGGAGGAGGGCCTCATCACCAGGGAGGAGGCCATCCTGAGGGTGGAGGCCAACGCCCTTCCCGGCCTCCTCCGGCCCGCCGTGGACCGGGAGCGGGCCCCAAGGCCCCTCCTCAAGGGCCTTCCCGCAAGCCCCGGGGCCGCCTTTGGCCACGCCGCCTTCAGCAACGAGGCGGTGGAGCGGCTCAGCGCCCAGGGGCTTCCCGCCATCCTGGTCCGCCCCGAGACCACCCCCGAGGACATCACCGGCATGTACCTGGCCAAGGGGATCCTCACCGCCCGGGGCGGCCTCACCTCCCACGCCGCCGTGGTGGCCCGGGGCCTGGGGGTCCCGGCGGTGGTGGGGGCCGAGGCCCTAAGGGTTTTCCCCGAGGAGGGCCGGGCCGTGGCCGAGGGGGTGGAGGTGCGGGAGGGGGACCTCCTCACCCTGGACGGAAGCACGGGGGAGGTCTACCTGGGGGTGGTCCCCCTGGTGGAGGCCGCGGGGGAGGCCTATTTGCAGAAGCTCCTCGCCTGGGCCGAGCCCTACCGGCGCCTGGGGGTCAGGGCCAACGCCGACACCCCCGAGGACGCCAGGCGGGCCCGGGAGCTAGGGGCCGAGGGCATAGGGCTTTGCCGCACCGAGCACATGTTCTTCCAGGAGGAGCGGCTTCCCTGGGTGCGCCGCCTGATCTTGGCCGCCACCCCGGAAGAGGAGGACGAGGCCCTTCAGGCCCTCTTCCGCTTCCAGAAGGAGGACTTCAAGGGGATCCTGAAGGCCATGGACGGCCTTCCCGTCACCGTGCGCCTCCTGGACCCGCCCCTCCACGAGTTCCTGCCCCCTTTGGACGAGCTTCGCCAGAGGGCCGAGGCCGGGGACGAGGAGGCCAGGCGCCTCCTGGAGCGGGCCGAGGCCCTAAGGGAGGTGAACCCCATGCTGGGCTTTAGGGGAGTCAGGCTCCTCCTCCTCCGGCCCGGGATCTTCCGCATGCAGCTGAGGGCCCTCCTCGAGGCGGCCAAGGAGCTTCGGGAGGAGGGTTTTGATCCCAGGCCCGAGGTCATGGTCCCCCTGGTGGCCGACCCCAAGGAGGTGGAAAGGGCCAAGGCCCTGGCGGAGGAGCTCTTCCGGGAGTACGGCCCCATCCCCTTCGGCACCATGGTGGAAACCCCGAGGGCCGCCCTGCTGGCGGCGGAGATCGCCCCCCTGGTGGACTTCTTCAGCTTCGGCACCAACGACCTGACCCAGATGGCCTTCGGCCTCTCCCGGGACGACGCCGGCAAGTTCCTGCCCCGGTATGTGGAGGAGGGCCTTTGGCCCTTTGACCCCACGGAGCGCCTGGACGAGAAGGGGGTGGGCAGGCTCCTCCGCCTGGCGGTGGAGGAGGGGAGGCGGGCGAACCCCGCCCTAAAGCTGGGCCTCTGCGGGGAGCACGGGGGCGAGGCGGGGAGCGTGCGCTTCGTGGCCGACCTCCTGGACTACACCTCGGCGAGCCCCTTCCGGGTCCTCACCGCCAGGCTCGCCGCCGCCCAGGCGGGGCTTTCCTCTTTGCAACCCGCCTGAGGGCCGGCTTTCTGGGCGAAGGCCCCCCTTTACAGGGGGGCTTTTCCCCCTTAGACTGAACCCGTCCGTGATGGACGAGGAGGCGTTATGAAAAAAGCGGCTTTAGGCGGTCTGGTTTTGGCGTTGGGCTTGGCCTTTGCGGCGGTGCCCGCCAACACCCTGCTTTACATGCAGTCGGCGGACATCCCCACCCTGGACCCAGGGGCCACCTACGACACGGCCAGCGGGGCCCTGGTGGAGAACATCTACGAGACCCTGGTGACCTACAAGGGGAAGAGCGTCAGCGAGCTTCAGCCCCTTCTGGCCACCAGCTGGACCATCTCCGGGGACGGCAAGACCTACACCTTCACCTTGCGCAAGGGCGTGACCTTCCACTCCGGTAACCCCTTCACCTGCGAGGACGCCGAGTACACCTTCCGCCGCAACCTGGTGACCAACAGCCCCGAGTCCGGCAACTGGTTCCTGGCGGAGAGCCTCTTGGGGACCTCGGCCAACGCCGAGGACGACCCCTCCATCACCTGGGACCGCATTGCCAAGGCCGTGCGGTGCGACAAGGAGGGGCGGCTGGTCTTCACCCTTCCCAAGCCCGATCCCGCCTTCTTGGCCAAGCTGGCCTTCGCCGGCCAGTCCATCGTGGACAAGAAGTGGGCCGTGAGCCTGGGGGAGTGGGACGGCACCGAGAAGACCTGGAAGAGCTGGGTGGGCAAGGACCTCACCGACTCGGAGCTTTCCAAGAAGCCTTCGGGCACGGGGGCCTACCAGCTGGCCCGGCGGGATGCCAACACGGTGGTCCTCACGGCCTTCCCCAAGTACTGGGGGGGCAAGCCCAAGATTGAGAACGTCATCTTCCAGATCGTCAAGGAGCAGGCCACCCGGATTGAGGCCCTGAAGAAGGGGGATGCGGACGCGGTGGAGACCGGGCCCCGGCCTGTGCTGGCCCAGCTCCAGGGGGTTCCCGGCCTGAAGATCATGGACGACATCCCCAACAACACCGCCACCGCCATCTTCATGAACCAAAAGATCGGCAACCCGGAGTACCTGGGGTCTGGGAAGCTGGACGGGAAGGGGATCCCCGCCAACTTCTTCGCCGACATCAACGTAAGGAAGGCCTTCAACTACTCCTTTGACTACGACCGCTACATCAAGGAGGTGCTCCAGGGCAAGGGCGTTAAGCGCACCATGCTCCTGCCCGAGACCTTCTTCGGCTACGACCCCACCATTCCCACCTACACCTATGATCCCCAGAAGGCCACCGCCTACTTCAAGAAGGCCTTCGGCGGCAAGCTCTGGGAGACGGGTTTTGTCCTCAAGGCCACGTACCGCGCGGGTTCTCAGGCGGCCCAGACCGCCATGGAGATCCTGAAGGCCAACGTGGAGAAGCTGAACCCCAAGTTCCGGGTGGAGCTGGTGGCCAAGCCCTGGTCCGACCTCCTCAAGGAGAGCCGCACGGGCGGAGTGCCCATGATCATCATCGGCTGGGCTCCGGACTACGCCGACCCCGACAACTTCCTGTACACCTTCTACCACTCGCAAGGCTACTACCACCCGCGCTCCAACTGCTCGGATCCCATCCTGGACCAGCTCCTGGACCAGGCCCGGCAGACCACGGACCGGGAGAAGCGGAAGGTCCTGTACCGCCAGGTGGGGCTTAGGGCCTACGAGGTGGCCTGCTACATCAACGTGCCCGCCGGCCTCGGCTTCATCGTCTACAACGAGAAGCTGAAGGGCGTGGAGGAGAACTTCAACCCCATGTTCTCCAACTACTTCGGCACCTACTTCAGGAACCTGTCCAAGTAGAAGTCCTCGCTGGCCCTGCGGGCTAGCCCGCAGGGCCAGCCTTCGCCCCCTGACCATGCTGGCCTTCATCGTTCGCAGACTTCTGGCTCTCCCGCTGGTGCTTTTGGCCCTGAGCCTGGCCATCGTCGGACTGCTCCAGTTCCTGACCCCGGAACAGCGGGCGGTGGCCTTTGTTCAGAACGAACAACAGCTGAGAAACCTGGACAAGGTTATTCGGGAAAAGGGGCTGGACCAGCCCTTTTGGGTGCAGTACAGCAACTGGCTCAAGGAGGCCTTGAGGGGCAACCTGGGCTTTTCCAAGGCCTCCAACAAATCCGTGGTGGAGACCATCAAGGAGCGCTTTCCCGCCACCCTCGAGCTGGCCCTCTTCGCCAGCGTGCCCATCATCGTGATAGGGATCTGGCTCGGGACCCTGGCCGCTTTGCGGAAGGACTCTTGGCTGGACCAGCTGGCCCGGGTCTTCGTGGTGGTGGCCTACAACGTGCCCACCTTCGTCATGGGGATTCTTCTTCTGGTGGTGTTCTACGGCTTCCTGGGCCTGGCCCCAGGCCCAGGCCAGCTCTCCCCGGAGAACCAGATCGCCCTCATCCTGAACCCGGTGCCCCGAAGGACGGGCATGCTCTCGGTGGACGCCCTTTTGGCGGGAAACTGGCCCGTCTTCTTGGACGTCTTGCGGCACCTGATCCTGCCCGTGATCACCCTGACCACCGTTTCCAGCGCCACCCTCCTCAAGGTAACCCGTTCCTCCATGCTGGAGGTCCTCTCCCAGGACTACATCCGCACCGCCCGGGCCAAGGGGCTCCCCGACAGGGTGGTCAACCTCAAGCACGCCCGCCGAAACGCCCTCCTGCCCGTCATCACCCTGGCCAGCTTCACCGTCATGGGCCTCCTCTCCGGAGCGGTGATCACCGAGACCATCTTCGCCTACCCGGGCATCGGCTCCTGGGGTGCTCAGGCGGCCACGTTGTTTGACGTGCCCGGCATCATGGGCTTCGCCATCCTGACCGCCATCGTCACGGTGGTGGTCAACCTGGCCACCGACATCCTGTACGCCCTGGTGGACCCCCGCGTGAGGTACGACTGATGCGAAGCCGCTTTCTTGCCCGCCTCAGAAGGAACCGCCTGGCCTGGCTGGGGATCTTCCTGGTTTCCCTGTACCTGCTCACGGCCCTCCTCGCCCCCCTCATCGCCCCACCGAGGCCCGTGGGCAACAACTGCCTGAGGGACCTTGGGGCCAAGGCCACGGCGGAGGTCTACAATCCCCTAGGCCCCGTCTTCTGGAAGGCCCTTTTCGCCGCGCCCGCCAGCTGCTACCAGATCGCCCGCGTCAACTACCGCCCCGAGCCCTCCCCGCCCCTGGCCCCGGTGGAGACGGAGGCCGGGGTGATCCGTCCCCTCATGGGGACCTCCAGCGGGTATGACGTCTTCTACGGGCTGGTCTGGGGCACCCGCACCGCTTTGCGCCTGGCCTTGGTGGTGGTGGGGCTCCAGTTTTTGGTGGGGGTCCTGGTGGGGGCCATAAGCGGGTATTTCGGCGGGGTGGTGGACAACGTGATCCAGCGCGTGGTGGAGGTCATTTTCGCCTTCCCGGGCTTTGTGCTCTTGATGGTGATCACCACCCTGCTGGGGCCCAGCCTCGAGCACATCATCCTGGCCTTCGTGTTGGTGGGCTGGGCGGGGTACGCCCGGGTGGTCCGCGGCGAGGTGCTCAGGGTGCGGGCCCTGGACTTCGTGGAAGGGGCCAGGGCCCTGGGGGCTTCCCACGGCCGCATCATCCTGCGCCACGTCCTCCCCAACAGCCTGACCGCCGTGACCGTGGTGGCCGTCTTGGACCTGGGCTCGGTGCCCCTTTCGGCGGCCGCGCTTTCCTTCCTGGGCATCGGCCTGCCCGTGGGCTACGCCGACTGGGGGCAGCTGGTGGCCTTCGCCCGTAGCTGGATCCAGGGCCCGCCCGGGAACCCCTTTGGCTACTGGTACGTGAGCTTCTTTCCCGCCATGACCATCATCCTCTTTGGGTTGGGCTGGAACCTTTTGGGGGACGCGGTGCGGGACGCGCTGGACCCGCGGGGGGCGTGATACCACCCCATGCTGATGCAAGCCAGCATGGGGCGGTATTAGGGGGTCTCTTCCCGGGGACTGGCCTCGAGCCGCAGGGGTCTTCCCGCCACCATGAGGTAGACCTCCGCCTCCCGGGCCAGGAGGGCGTTGACGGCCCCCAGGAGGTCCCGGTACCGGCGGGCCAGGGGGTTTGCGGGCACGATCCCCATGCCCACCTCGTTGGAGACCAGGATCACCCGCTTTTGGGCGGAACGGATGGCCTCGAGGAGCCCCAAGGCCTCGGCCACGGGGTCCAGGCCCCTTTCCAGGAGGTTGGCCACCCAGAGGGTGAGGCAGTCCACCACCACCGTGGGGTAGCGGGCCCGCCCCAAGGCCCCCACGAGGTCCAGGGGTTCCTCCAGGGTTTCCCAGGTGGGGGGGCGCTCCTCTTGGTGGCGGCGGATCCGCTCCGCCATCTCCTCGTCCCGGGCCTCGGCGGTGGCGATCAGGGTGGCGAAGGGCCCGGCGAGTTTCTGGGCGAAGCGGCTTTTGCCGCTTCTCGCCCCTCCCAGGACCAGGACGGGGCCGGGCCTGGGCGGGGGGTCGGGGGAGGCCGGGGCGGGGCTCGGGTGGACCCCGCCGGCGAGGCCCAGGGCCCGGTGAAGGGCCGATAGGTCCAGGTGCCTTTCCAGGGCGTCGGCCAAATGGTCCAGGGCCTCGTCCAGGCCCCTGGCCTCCCGACCGAAGAGGACCCGCTGGACGCCCGGGTTTTCCAATAAGCCGTGGAGCCAGGTGGCGAGGAGGCTTCCTTCCTGGTGGAAGAGGGGAAGCCCTTCCCCGTGGTGGATCTCGTAGCCCTCCACCAGAAGGCCGTTGAGCCTTTCCCAGGGGCCAGAAAGCTCACCGAGCCGCACCCGCCGCCTCAGGACCGTCTTCTCCCGCCGCATCCGGACCCTGAAGGGCAGGAGGCCAAGCCCCGGGAAGACCCCCCTTTCCTCCACCCCCTCCTCGTCCACCAGGGCCTCCGAGAGCATCTCCGCCCCGCCGCAGATGGCGAGGACGGGCTTGCCCGCTTCGAGATACCTCCGGATCACGGGCAGAAAGGCCCTAAGCCAGGGGAGGTCCCGGGCCGGGAGGCGGCTTCCCGGGAGGACCAGGAGGTCCGCCCCCTCGGCCTCCTCGGGGGTGCGGGCGTAGCGGGGCCGGGCCACCTCCCCGAGGGCCCAGAACTCGTCCAGGTTGGCGGCGTGGGGGTAGCGGAGGATGGCCACCCGGGGTCCCCCTTGCCCCTCGAGGCGGTGGCGGAAGCCGTCCTCCTCGGGGAGGGAGAGGGGGAGGAGGGGAAGGGTGCCGAGGACGGGGACCCCAGTCCAGCCCTGGAGGAGGCCGTAGGCGGGCCTTAGAAGCTCCAGGTCCCCCCGGAACTTGTTGAAGACGAAGCCCAAAAGCCGCTCCCGGTGCTCCCCCAGGAGGGCCCAGGTGCCGTAAAGCGCCCCCAAGGCCCCGCCCTGGTCCACGTCGGCCACCAAGAGGGCCCTGGCCTCCGCCCACTGGGCCACCTTCAGGTTGGGGAGGTCGGGCCAGAGGTTCCGCTCCACCGGGCTTCCCGCCCCTTCCAGCACCAGGAGGTCGTACTCGGCGAGAAGGCCCTCCAAGGCTTCGCGGATGGGGGCCTCGAGGTGGGGCCTCCTCTCCTTCCAGGGAAGCCGGGAAAGCCTTGGGTCCACCTTTCCCCACACCACCACCTGGGCCCCCCGCTCCCCGAAGGGCTTGATGAGGATGGGGTTCATGCGCACCTCGGGCTCGGCGCCCGCCGCTAGGGCCTGGAGCCACTGGGCGCTGGCCATCTCCCCGCCTGCCACCACCCGGGCGTGGTTGGCCATGTTCTGGGCCTTGAAGGGGGCGGCCCGGAGGCCGAGCCTCCGGAAGTGGCGGAGGAGCCCTGCGGCGAAGAGGCTTTTCCCCACCCCGCTTCCCGTGCCCCAGACGATGAGGGCCTTAGCCCTGGCCAAGGCGCACCTCCACGGCCTTCTTGGCCTCCTCCTCGGTGTAGGCCTCCTTGGGCGTGAGCCCGGGAAGGGCGTCGGGGTAGCGGGTGGGGATGTGGAGCTTGTCCAGGGCCAGGGCCTGGGGCAGAAGGGGGTGGAAGAAAGGGGCTTCCTCCGGGGGGAGGTCCCGGAGGAGCCGGGCGAGGCTGTGGCCCCAGGGGTCCAGGCCCAGGGCAATCCAGAGGGCCTTTAGGGCTTTCTCCCCCGCTTGCTGGGCGAGGAAGGCGGCCTGGGCGTGCTTGCCCCTCTCCAGAAGGAGCTTTCCCGCCTCCCAGTCGTCCCAGGCCTGGGCGAGCCAACGGCGGGCCTCAAGCAGGCGCTTTTCCACGCTCATAAAGGGGTTTCGCCTCCCGCAGGACCCCCTGGAGGAAGGGGAGGTCCCGGCGCTCTTGGAACTCCTCGGGGGTGAGGACGAGGGCCTCCACGGGGAGGGGGGCATCCTTTAGGAGCTCCAGCACAAGGCCGATGCGCTTAAGGGGCGGGAGAGAGGTGCGGGCTACCACCAAAAGGTCCAGGTCCGACCTTCGGTCCGCCGTCCCCCGGGCGTGGGAGCCGAAGAGGTAGAGGGCCTCCAGGTCCAGGGCCGCCCTCAGCCGCCCCAGGGCCTCCTCCAGGTAGCGGGCGAGCTCCGGGGTCATGCCCCCAGTCTAGCAAGGACCCCTTCCAGGGCTTCCAAAAGGGCCTCTATGGCCTCCTCCCGCTGGGCCGAAAGCCGGAGCCACTCGGGGAGGCCGAAGCTGGTGGCGTCCCGCACCCTTAGGCCCCTTTCCCTTAGGGCCCGGGCCACCGCCGTGGCCCTGCCCACCCGCACCATGAGGAAGTTGGCGGGGCTTTCAAGGACCTCGTGGCCGAGCGCCCTAAGCCCCTCGGCCAAAAGCCGCCTCAGGCGGTGGAGTTTGGCCCGGCTCCACTCCAGCCAGGCCCGGGCCCTAGGGTCCAGCTGCCCCCGGAGGAGGGCCTCCCCGTGGGCGGATACGGGCCAGCTCGGGGCCAGGTTCCGGAAGTGGGTGAGGTCCAGGGGGGCCACCAGGTAGCCCGCCCGCACCCCGGTGAGGCCGTGGGCCTTGTTGGGGCTGTAAAGGCGCCAGGCCCCCTCGGGGAGGGGAAGGGGCTCTTCCAAGAGGTCGTGGTAGGCCAGGTCCAGGACCAGGGCCCCCCCGGCCCGCCGGGCCGCCTCCTCCAGGAAGGGGTAGACCTCCCCTGTGGGGTTGTTGGGGACGCAGAGGAAGGCCAGGGAGCTTCGGGGGAGAAGCTCCAAAAACTCCTCGGGGCTTCGGGCCTCCCAGAGGGGCAGGTCCAGGGCCCGGGCCGCCCGGGCGTATTCGCTGAAGGTGGGGGGAAGGAGGAGGATGGGGCCGCGGAGGTAGTTCCAGCGGCTAAGCCGGTGGATGAGCTCGCTGGTCCCTGTGCCCACGGCCACCTGGACCTCGGCCACGCCGTGGGCCTGGGCCAAGAGACGGTGGGTCTCCCAGTAGAGGGGGTCGGGGTAGCGGCTTGGGTCCACTTGCTGGAGGTATTCCAGGATGATTGGGTTGGGTCCTAGGGCGTTGGCGTTGGTGGAGAAGTCGTAAAGGGGTTCGGGGCCGCCGTCGGGGCCGCCGTGGATGGGCGCCAGCACGTCGTCCAGCATGGCCTCATTTTCCGGGGTCCTATCCCTTAGGATTAGGGCCCAGGCTAAGGGTTGCCGCGGGTGGGACCTTGGGGCTTGCGGGGGGCGGCTCCTTGTGGAAGCATGGAAACGGAGGGTCCTATGAGGATCACCTTGAGCGTACTCAAGGCGGATATCGGTTCCGTGGGCGGGCATACCCTGCCGAGCCCGGCGGTGCTGGCCGCGGTAAAGGAGGTGGTGGAGGAGGCCAAGGGGAGCCTTCTCCTGGATGCCTACGTCTTCCATATCGGGGACGACATCGTCCTTCTCCTTTCCCACACCCGGGGGGTGGCCCACCCCGCCATTCACGAGCTCGCCTGGAAGGCCTTTCGCGAGGGGACGGAGGTGGCGAAGCGGGAGGGGCTCTACGGGGCGGGCCAGGACCTCCTCAAGGACGCCTTCACGGGAAACCTCCACGGCCTCGGTCCCCAGGTGGCGGAGATGGAGTTTGCGGAAAGGCCTTCCGAGCCCTTCATGGTCCTGGCAGCGGACAAGACCGAGCCCGGGGCCTTTAATCTCCCCCTCTACCTGGCCTTCGCCGACCCCATGTACTCCTCGGGCCTCCTCCTTTCCCCGGAGCTTAGGCCCGGCTTCCGCTTCCGCATCATGGACCTGGCGCAAACCGAGCGGGATAGCTACATTGAGCTGGACGCTCCCGAGCGGCTTTACGATATCGCCGCCCTCCTCAGGGACTCCCACCGCTTCGCCATAGCCTCCATCTGGTCCCGCAAATACGGGGAGGTGGCGGCGGTGGTGAGCACCACCCGCCTCAGGAACATCGCGGGGCGGTACGTGGGCAAGGACGATCCCGTGGCCCTGGTGCGCACCCAGAAGATCTTCCCCGCCACGGAGGAGTTCGGCCCCCCCTTTGCCCTGGCTCCCTTCGTGGCCGGGGATACCCGGGGAAGCCACCACCTGCCCCTCATGCCCGTGAAGGCCAACACCCCCGCCTCCACCTTCTTCTGCGTGCCCATGGTTTGTGCCCTGGGCTTTTCCCTGAAGGAGGGCCGCTTTACCGGTCCGGTGGACCTCTTTGCCGACCCTGTCTGGGATGCGGTGCGGGCTAAGGTGGTGGAGAAGGCCCAGGAGATGCGCCGCCAGGGCTTCTATGGTCCCGCCATGCTACCCATGGAGGAGCTGGAGTACACCGGGATCGCCGAGCGCCTGAAGGAGCTGGAGAGGGAGTTCAGCTGAGCCGGCCTCACGGCCCGGGCTCCAGAAGGGGGATAGCCCCTTCCCGCATCCGGGCCAGGACCTGGGCCAGGGCTTCAGCCTCTTCCTCCGTGTAGGCGTGAGGCTCTATCGGAAGCCTCGGGAAAACCCTTCGCACCAGGCGGTGGAGGTCGGGCCTTGGGGTTCCCCGGTAGACCAGGAGGAGGTCCACGTCGCTTCCGGGCAGGGCCCGGCCCTGAGCGCAGGAGCCGAAGAGCCAAGCCTCCTCGAGGGGGACTTCCCGCCTCAAGGCCTCTACCCCTTGCCTAAGCCTCAGAAGCAGGTCCTCCCTAGTCCATCTGGGATAGAAGACCCTCACAGAAGGCATACACCGTCTCCCCGTGGGCCAGAAGCCTTTCCGCCTCCGGCCTCCGGTCGCGTTCAAAGGGGGCCCCTTCCGGATGTCAGAGAGAGCCTGGCCTGCTCCAGGTCCCGCCGGGCTTGGAGGAGAAAGTCCCGGCTCCGCTTCATAACCTGAGCCTACCATCCCCTCAAAGCGGTGAGTCCTGTTAGGAGTAGTCCAGTCCCGTACCCCACCCCGCCTGCCCAGAGGAGGGCCCTGGCCACGTGCCGCGGCCCCGGAGAGGGGGCCTCGGGGTTCAGGGCGTAGGTCCCCCGCTTCCTCAGGCGCACCCCGAGCCTCAGAGCTAGGGCGGCCATGGGGAAGCCGGCGTTGGGGGAGGGGGTCTTGCGGGCCTCCCGGAGGAGCCTCCCCCAGAGCCTGGGAGGGCAGAGGAGGAGGCCGGTGAGCCGAGCCGGCAGGAGGTTCAGGAGGTCGTCGGCCCGGGCGGCGAAGGCCCCCCTGGCCCCGTGCTCGGGGTAGCCCCACATGGCGTCGGCGGTGTTGGCGTAGCGGTAGAGGGCGGCCCCCCCGAGGCCCAGGAGGGCGTAGTAGAGGAGAGGGGCGAGGAGGCTATCCGAGAGGTTTTCCGCCAGGCTTTCCAGGGCGGCCTCCCGCACCTCTTCCTGGGAGAGGCCGTCCGTCCTTCGGCTCACGATCCGGGAAAGGCGCCTTCTCCCCGCCTCGAGGCCCTCCTCCAGGGCCCGCTCCACCCAAAGGACCTCCAGGAGGAGCATCCTGAGGCTGAAGAGGGGCTTGAGGAGGAGGCCGAGGAGGACCCAGCCCAGGGCCAGGGGCTTTAGGAGGAGGTCCAGGAGGAAGGCGGGGAGGGCGAAGAGGAGGGCCCCCAGGGTCCAGTAAAAGGCCCCGGACCAGAACCCCCGCACCCGGGGCCAGGCCCAGGCCAGATACCGCCCCATCCAGACCACGGGGTGGAGCCTGGGAGGGGGTTCCCCTAGGAGGGCGTCCAGGAGGAGGGCAAGGAGGAGGCTCATCCTTGGGGTAAAAGCCGGTCCAGGACCCTCCTGGGCCAGTCCACCACCAGGACGCTTCCTGGAGGGACGAGGCCGTCTTCCCCGAGGGCCCTGAGCGCGGCCCGCACCACCCCGCCGTGGGTGAAGAGGAGGGCTGGGGCCTTTAGCCCCTCCAAGAAGCGGAAAACCCTCTCTTGGAAGTCCTCCAGGCTCTCCCCGCCTGGCGGGTGGAAGCCCTGGAAGCGGAGGAGGGCCTCCTTATAGGAGGGTTCTAGGGCCTCCCAGGGGGCGCCCTCGAGGGCCCCGAAGTGGATCTCCCTCAGAGCCCGGGTGGCCTCGGGGCGGAAGCCCGCAAGCTCCCCCGTGCGGAGGGCCCGCGCAAGGTCGGAGCTATAGGCGGGGAGGGGGGGAAGGAGCCCCTTCAGGGCCCGGGCCTGGGCCTCGCCCTCCGGGGTGAGGGGGAGGTCCGTCCAGCCCAGAAGCTTCCCCTCCCGGTTCCAGAGGGTCTCGCCGTGGCGCACCAGCCAGAGCTCCACGGGGTGAGTTTAACCTTGGCGCCCGAGGCGGGAGGGTGACGGGGGTCTGGACTGGTAATACCCCGCCGCGGGGAGGGCTAAGTACCCCGCCGTGGCTGGGGCCCCAAAAGGGCGTACCAGAGCGTAGGGAGGGGCTTTCTATGTGAGAAAGGGTGGGTGCTTATCATGGGACCTGTGGAGGGCCGCGATCCAGAGAGCGTACTTGAGATGGCCCGGGAGCGCATGGGCCAGCTGACCAAGCCTCCCCACTCCTTGGGCTTCCTGGAGGAAGTCGCCCTGCGCCTAGCCGCCATCCAGGGCCGGGTGAAGCCCGAGCTCGGTCGGGGGGCGGTGGTGGTGGCCGCCGCCGACCACGGGGTGGTGGCCGAGGGGGTTTCCGCCTATCCCCAGGAGGTGACCCGGCAGATGGTCCTGAACTTCCTCCGTGGAGGGGCGGCCATCAACCAGTTCGCCAGAGTGGCCGACTGCGAGGTCTACGTCTTGGACGCAGGGGTCATTGGGGATCTTCCCGATCACCCCAGGCTCCTCAAGGCTAAGGTGCGGGAGGGGAGCGCCAACCTGGCCCAGGGCCCCGCCATGAGCCTGGAGGAAGCGGAAAAGGCCCTCCAGGCAGGCCGCCTGGCGGCCAGGCGGGCCCTCGAGGAGGGGGCCACCCTCCTCGCCGCGGGGGACATGGGCATCGGCAACACCACGGCGGCCGCGGCCCTGGCCGCCGCCCTCCTGGGCCTGCCTCCGGAGCGGGTGGTGGGCCGGGGGACGGGGGTGGGGGAGGAGGGCCTCTCGCGGAAGCGGGAGGCGGTGAGGCGGGCCCTCGCCCGCCTGCGGCCCGGGATGGGGCCCCTCGAGGTGGCCGCCGAGGTGGGGGGGCTGGAACTCCTGGCCATCGCTGGGGTCTACCTGGAGGGGGCGGCGTGGGGCGTCCCCCTCCTCCTGGACGGTTTTCCTGTCTCCACGGGCTTCCTCCTGGCGAGCCGCCTCAACCCCGAAGTCGTGCGCTACGCCTTCGCCGGCCACCTCTCCCGGGAGCCCGGGCACAGGGTGGTCCTCGAGGCCTTGGGCCTGAGGCCCCTTTTGGACCTGGACCTGGCTCTGGGGGAGGGGACGGGGGCGGTTTTGGCCATGCCCCTCCTCCGGGCGGCGGCCCGCATCCTCCACATGGCCACCTTCGCCGAGGCGGGGGTGAGCGGGTCCCAGTAGAATGGGGTGGCCATCATCCTCACCACGAGCGGTTCGGTAGAGGGACGCCAGGTGGAGGCCTACCTGGGCATCGTTTTCGGAGAGGCCATCGTGGGGGCCAACCTCTTCCGGGACCTCTTCGCCCAGATCCGGGACATCGTGGGCGGGCGGAGTGGGGCCTATGAGGCCGAGCTCCGCCGGGCCCGGGAGCTGGCCCTGGAGGAGATGAAGGAGGAGGCCCGCCGCCTGGGGGCGGACGCCGTCATCGGGATAGACGTGGACTACGAGGTGCTGGGCGGCAACAACTCTATGCTGATGGTGACGGCAAGCGGCACCGCCGTGCGCCTCAAGCCTACGGGGCTGACCAAGTAGGCCTTGCGCCCCTTCCTGGCCGCTCTAGCCCTCCTCACCGCCCTCCCCGTGCGGGGGGTCTTCTCCCAGGAGGAGATGAGACGGGGGGCGGGGTTCTTCCCCTTGGTGGGCTACCTCCTCGGGGGGTTCTGGCCCTGGCCTCCCTCCTGCCCCTGCCTCCGGGCCTCGAGGGGGCCCTCCTCCTCGCCCTCTGGCTGGGCCTCACCGGCTTTTTGCACCTGGACGGCCTTCTGGACTCGGCGGACGCTCTCCTTGGGGCCAAGCCCCGGGAGAGGCGCCTGGCCATCCTCAAAGACCCCCACCTGGGGGCCTTCGCCTTCGGGGTGGGGGGGCTTTACCTCCTCCTCAAGTGGCAGGCCCTGGTCCCGCCCCCTCCGCCCCTCTTCCTCCTCCTGCCCGGCTTCGCCCGCTTTCTCGTCCTTCCCTTCCTGAACCTCTACCCCTTGGCCCGGGAGGGGATGGCGGCCCTGGTGCGGGGCTGGCCCCTCCTTCCCTCCCTGATCCTGGCCTTGCCCTTGCCTCTCCTCTTTCCTCTGCCCGCCTTCCTGGCCGTCCTCGCCGCCTTCGCCGTGGCCCGGCTCGCCCTTTCCCGCCTTGGGGGGCTCACCGGGGACGTGCTTGGGGCCATGATCGCCCTGGCCGAGCTTGGGGGTCTGCTAGGCTACGCCCTATGGAAAGCCCTAGGCGGGTGAAGCCCTACACCAAGCCCTTGGGGGAAAGGCGGGGCCTCCTCATCGTCTACACCGGGGACGGCAAGGGGAAGAGCACGGCCGCCTTTGGCCTGGCCCTAAGGGCCCACGGTCGGGGGCTTAGGGTGCGGATTTTTCAGCTCCTCAAGCACCAGGGGGCCCGCTTTGGGGAGCACCGGGCGCTGGCGAGATTGGGCATCCCCATAGAAGGCCTGGGGGACGGGTTCACCTGGAAAAGCCGGGACCTCGAGGCCTCCGCCCAAATGGCCCGGGAGGGGTGGGCGCGAGCCAAGGAAGCCATCCTCTCCGGGGCCTACGACCTCGTGGTCCTGGACGAGGCCACCTATCCCTTGCGCTACGGCTGGATCCTCCTAGAGGAGTTCCTCGAGGCCCTAAAGGCCCGGCCTTCCCACGTCCACGTGGTGGTGACGGGCCGGGGCGCCCCCGAGCCCCTTTTGGCGCTGGCGGACACGGTGACGGAGATGCGAAAGGTGAAGCACGCCTTTGACCTGGGGGTACCGGCCCAGAAGGGCATAGAGCACTAGGGGCCTCCTTGGAGGTATGCTTTAGGCGATGACGGAGAAGAACCTGGCCCGCTTTTACGCCATTGCCCAGGAGATTTGGAGCCAGCTTCCTCCTCAGGCCCGCTTCCGCCCCGTGGAAGACGGCAAGATTCTAGCTCGGCACCGCACCTTTCTGGAGGGCCTGACCGAGGGGCTGGTTCAGGGCTTTTACGACACCCTCTTCGCCCACCCTCCCACCCGGGCCGTTTTTCGCGAGGGGGAGAGGCCTCTTCGGGAGAAGACCCTGAGGGACTGGTACCTCCGCACCTTGGCGGGGCCCTTCAACGGCCAGTACTTTGCCTGGCAGGCCCTGGTGGGCCTGGTTCACGTGCGGCGGGGGGTGACCAACGCCATGATGACCAGCATGTGGAACTGGCTCACGGAAGAGGTGGCCAGGAAGGCCCAGGAGGCCCTGCCCCCTGAGGAGGCCCGGGCCCTGGAGGGGGCTTTCCGCAGGCTCGCCTTCACCGTGGCTGCCCTTATCTCCGAGGAGTACCTGGACGCCTACCTCGAGGCCCTGGCAGAGGGCATGGGGCAGGAGCCCGCCTCCTTCCGCGCCCTGGCGCAAAGGGAGGCGGAGAGGCTTCTGAGGGAGCTAAGGCCCCGGTGAACCCGCCCCGACTCCTCCTGGCCGCCCCCCACTCGGGCGCGGGGAAGACCACGGCGGCCCTGGCCCTCCTCCTCCGCTTCCGGGAGATGGGCCTAAGGGTGCGCCCCTTTAAGGTGGGCCCAGACTACATAGACCCCACCCACCTGGAGCGGGCCGCGGGGCTAAGGCCCTACAACCTGGATGGCTTCTTCCTAGACGAGGCGGGGCTCCTCGGCCTCTTCGCCCACGGGGTGAGGGGGGCGGACCTGGCCCTCATAGAGGGGGTCATGGGCCTCTTTGACGGCAAGGACCCCTTGGGAGAGGTGGGCTCCGCCGCCCAGGTGGCCCGCCTCCTGAAGGCCCCCGTGGTCCTGGTGGTGGACGCCCGGGGGATGGCGGGCTCCATCGCCCCCCTGGCCCTGGGCTTCGCCCACCACCATCCGGAGGTGCGGGTGGTGGGGGTGGTGGCCAACCGGGTGGGTTCGGAGCGGCACGCCGAAATCCTCAGAGAGGCCCTGGCCCCCTTTGGCCTGCCCCTCCTGGGCTGGCTTCCCCAGGACCCCGCCCTGGAGCTTCCCGAGCGCCACCTGGGCCTGGTCCTGGCGGGGGAGGTGGAGCCGCCCCTAAAGGCCTTGGGGCGGGCGGGGTGGTGGGACCTGGAGGCTCTCCTCCGCCTGGCCCAAGGGGCTCCGCCCCTTCCCGAGGTCCCGCCCTTTCTCCCCGAAAGGCGCCCTCCAAGGGTCCGGCTCGCCTACGCCTGGGACCGGGCCTTCGCCTTTTACTACCCCGAGGCCCTGGAGCTCCTCGAGGCCCTGGGGGCCGAGCTCCTCCCCTTTAGCCCCCTCGAGGCCGAGGCCCTCCCCGAGGCCGAGGCCCTCCTCCTCGGGGGCGGCTACCCGGAGCTCTTCGCCGAGAGGCTTTCGGAAAACCGGGCCATGCGGGAGGCCATCCGCCGCTTCCCTGGCCCCATCCTGGCCGAGTGCGGGGGGTACATGTACCTCTCCCGGGGGCTTTGGGTGGAGGGGGCCTTCTTCCCCATGGTGGGCCTGGCCCCGGGGGAGGCCCGCATGGCGGAGAGGCCCGTCCTGGGCTACCGGGAGGTGGAGGCCCTAAGGGATAGCCCCGTGGCCCAAAGAGGGGAGAGGTTAAAGGGGCACGAGTTCCACTACGCCCGCCTTTCCCCCTCTCCGAGCCCCGCCTGGCGCCGGGTAGGGGGAGAGGAGGTGGAGGGCTTCACGGACGGGCGGGTTCTCGCGAGCTTCGTCCACCTCTACCTGCCCGCCACCCCAGGAGCGGCGGAGCGCCTTTTGCGCTCGGCGGCAGGGGGAGAGGGAGCTTAAGCCAATCCCTTCCTAAGGATGGGGAGAAGCTCGGGTCGGACGAGCTCCGGGGGCGGAGCCTTTCCCTCACGGAGAAGGGCCCGGACCTTGGTCATGCTGATGGAAAGGCGTTTCTCCCGGTGCCTATCTGGGCAAGTCCTCTCCGAGGCGATGCCGCCGCAAAGGGAGCAGTGGAAGACCGCCCCCACCTTGACGATCTCAATCCCTAAGGGGGGAAGCCGGTCAAAGATGCGGTGGGCGGCGTAAGGGTCATAGAAGTCCCCCACCCCGGCGTGGTCCCGCCCCACCAGGAAGTGGGTGGCCCCGAAGTTCTTCCGCACCAGGGCGTGGAAGACCGCCTCCTTGGGCCCGGCGTAGCGCATGGGGGTGGCGAGGCCGAAGAGGGCCACCCGCTCCTCAGGGAGGAAGTGGCCGATCAACGCCTCGTAGGCCTCCACGATGACCCCCGTGGGGAAGTCGTCCTGTTTCTTGGCCCCGAGGATGGGGTGGACCAAGACCCCGTCCGCGAGCTCTAGGCCGAGCCTTATCAGGTACTCGTGGGCCCGGTGAGGGGCGTTGCGGGTCTGGAAGGCCACCACCCGCTTCCAGCCTCTTTCCCGGAAGAAGGCTCGCACCTCCTCCGGGGTCTTCTCCAGGGGGGTGCGCTCCCTGGCCTTGAGGACCTCCACCCGCCCCCCTAGGGCGTAGGGGCCCTTGGCGTAGAGGCGGGCCACCCCCGGGTGGGCTTGGCTCTCCGTGCCGAAGACCGCTCGGGCCAGGGCCCCCAGGTCCAGCTCATAGACCTCGGCCACCTCCAAGAGGGCCACCTCCTCCCCCCGGTGGCGGAGGAGGACCTGCTCTCCCGAGTGCACCCGGGGCTTTTCCGGGAACTGCAGCAGAATGGGTATGGTCCAGACCTCCCCCGTGGGAAGGCGCATCTCGTGGGCCACGCTGAGGACCTCTTCCCGGGTCATGAAGCCCCTGACCGGGTGGAAGACTCCCGTGGAGAGGTTCTCCAGGTCCAGCCTTTCGTCCTCGCCGATCTCCAGCCGCAGCAGAGATCTGTCCATGCTAAACCTCCGCCCAAGCCCTTTTGAGGATCCAGGGAGCAAAGGCTCCCACCACCTTCCCGATGGCCCAGACCGCCGGGGAGGCCACCTCTACCCGGTCCTCGGCTACCTGGCCCAGGGTGGCCAGGACCCGCTTTTCCCTCGGGGTGGAGGCCCGCTCCACGAAGAGCGTGGGCTCTTCTGGGTCCCGTCCCAGGCGCAGGAGCTCCCGGGCAATCCAGACCCGCCTTCCCACGCCCATGAGGACCACCAGGGTGGGGACCTGGGCGAAGGGGGCAAGGTCAGGGTAGCCTCCGCCTTCCAGGACCCCCGAGACCACGGCGAAGCCTTGGGCCAGGCCCCGGTGGGTCAGGGGAAGGCCCGGGGCCAGGGCGCTCGTGACCCCGGGGACGACCTCCACAGGAATGCCGTGCCTCAGGAGAAAGCACACCTCCTCCCCGCCCCGGCCGAAGACCATGGGGTCCCCACCTTTCAGGCGCACCACCAGGGGGTAGCGGCGGGCATAGGCCAGGAGGAGCCGGTGGATCTCGTCCTGCTTGCGGCTTTCCCCCTCCCCCTTGCCCACGTAGACCCTCTCCCCCCGGGCCAGGGCCAGGACCCTCTCGTCCACCAGGCGGTCGTAGAGGACCACGGGGGCCTCCTTGAGGAGGCGGTAGGCCTTCAGGGTCAGAAGCTCCGGGTCCCCGGGCCCCGCTCCCACCAGGTAGACCCTACCCATGGGCTACCCCCCGGTAGACCAGCTGCCCGCCGATGAAGAGGAGCCAGAAGAGGAGGGCCACCCTCAGGGGTTCTCGGGGAAGCCTCGTGGCCAGGAGGGCCCCCGTGAGGGCCCCTAGGACGCCGCCCGAGGCCAGGGCGAGGAGGAGGCCCTCCTCCACCTGGCCGAAATAGAGGTGGACCCCACCCCCCACCAGGGCCAGGACGAGGCCGAAGAGGAGGTCGGTGCCCACCACCTTCTGCGGGGAAAGCCTGGTGGCGTAGAGGAGGAGGAGCGTTCCCAGGGCGCCTGCCCCCGCGGAGGAGAAGCCCACCTCGAGGCCAATCCCGAAGGCCGCCGGGGGGAGGAGTCCGGGCCGCTCCTCTCCCCGAAAAGACCCCTTAAGGCTCCGCCAAAGCCCAAGCCCGGCGGAAAAGACCACCGTGAGCCCCACGAGAAGGAGGACCAGGTCCTTGGCTCCCTTGAGGTGGGCGAGGAGGAGGCTTCCCAGGACCACCCCCGGCGCCCCCCCGAGGAGGAGGCGGAGGAGGGGCCAGGGGGCCACCTGCCCCCGGAGGAGGTAGACGGCCCCCGCCGGGACCTTCACCAGGAAGCCGAAGAGGAGCGCCGTGCCCACGGCCACCTCCGGGGGAAGCCCCAGGGCGAGGATGAGGAGGGGCGCGGTGACCGTTCCCGCCCCCACCCCTGTAACCCCGATGGCGAAGGCGATGAGAAAGCCAAGAAGAAAGGCCATCTAGCCCTCCTTTCCGTGCAGGTGGATGCCGCACTCCAGCTTGCCCTTGCCCGCCCAGCGGCCCGAGCGGGGGTCGTTGGGGTCTAGGGGTTTGGCCGTGCAGGGGGCGCAGCCGATGGAGAGGTAGCCCTGGTCGTAGAGGGGAAGGTAGGGCAGGTCCTCCACGGCCAGGTAGGCGAAGACCTCCTTCAGGGTCCAGTCGTAGAGGGGACTCACCTTCCTCAGCCGATGCCCCGAGGGCAACAGGGCCTCCTCCACGGGTTGCAGGCTGGCCCGGGTGGGGGACTGCTCCCGCCTCAGGCCCGTGAACCAGGTGTCGTGGGCCTCGAGGGCTCGGAAGAGGGGCTCCACCTTGCGGATCTGGCAGCAGCGGTGGGTATCCGTCTCGTAGAGTCTTCCATAGCGGCTTTCCTGCTCCTCCCGGGAAAGCTCCGGGACCAGGTTTACCAGGCGGAAACCCAGGCGCCTTTGCATTTCGTCCCGGTAGGCGTACACCTCGGGGAAGTGGTAGCCCGTGTCTAGGAAGAGGACGGGGATGTCGGGCCTTTCCCTGAGGAGCAGGTGAAGGACCACCACGTCCTCCGCCTGGAAGCTGCAGGTAAAGCAGGGAGCTTGGCTTTGGGCTAAAGCCTCTTTCACCAGGGCTTGGGCTTGGGCTAGCCTGTCCACGCTTCCACCTCCTTTAAGACCTCTTCCACCCGGGCCTTGGCTTTGGCTAGGCCCTCCTTGGGGTCCAGGTCCAGCTCCTCTAGAGCTTGGTCCACGATGCGGTACCAGAGCCTCTTGCGCGGCTTAAAGCCCGGGATTTGGGCGATTCTGGGCCTCAACGTGCGGAAATAAGCCACGAGCTCCCCGAAGGCTTCGGGGAAGAGCTGGGTCAGGCGCTCCTTGAGCCGAACGGCGAGGGCCGGGGCCGCTCCCGAGGTGGAAAGGGCCACCACCAGCTCTCCCCGCCTCAGGACGGCGGGGAGGATGGCGCTGGCGTTTTGGGGGTCGTCCACGGCCACCAGGAAGATCCTGCGCCGCTCCGCTTCCGCCCTGATCCAGGGGTGGATCCCCTTGTCCTCGGGGTGGCTCACCACCAGGACGTAGCCCTCGAGGTCCCCCTCCCGATAGCCCCGGGGGATCCAGCGGATCCTCCCTTGGGCCGCCAGCTCCTTAAGGCCGAACCGGTCCTCCCGGGCCAGGACCGTGACCCGGGCTCCCGCCTCTAGGAGGGCCTGAAGCTTGGCCTCTGTCTCGGGGCCGCCCCCGATGAGGAGGACGGGGCGGTCCCTTAGGTCCAGCATCAGGGGGAAGTAGGTCATGCTACCTCCTTCTGCAGCGCCCTTTTGAACCCTTGGAGGAGGCTTCCCAGGCGCTCGGTCTCGTCCACGTAGAAGGGCCTCACCCCCCACTCCCTTAAGGCATCGGCGGTCACCCGGCCCACGGCCAGGGCCTTGACCCGGGTGTTGAGGGCCTCCGCCAGGGCCTTGGGGTCCTTGGCCCCTTCAAAGAGGAACTCCACCTGGATGGCGGCCACGAAGGCCAGGGCGTCCACTTCCCCCCCAAGCACGGCCTCCTCCAGGCGCAGGATCCCCTCGGGGTCGGGAAGGTGGCGGTAGGGGAGAAGGGGCAGGACCCGGTAGCCCCGAGCCCGCAGGGCCCCCTCCAGGAGGGGCAGGGGTTTGCCGTAAAGCTGGAGGGCGGCCACGCCGCTGCCCTGGGGGAGGAGGGGGAGAAGGCTTTGAGAGGTGCCGTCCCCTACGGCGTGGGGCGGAAGGCCGATCTCCCGGAGGGCCCTGGCCGCCTTGGCTCCCCGGGCCAGGCGGAAGGCCTTTTCCAGGGGCTTCTTGAGGTTCAGCCCGAGGTCCTGGGCGGCCCTCAGGAGGTCCTTGATCCCCACCCCCGTGGTGGCCAGGAAGAGGTCCACGCCCCGGTCAAGCTCCCGGAGGCGGTCCTCGTACTCGGGCACGGGGACCTTCTCCGTGGCCTGGACGGGGAAGAGGAGGGGGATAAAGCCAAGCCGCTCCGCCAGGGCCTTGAACTCCTCCTTGCGCCTCAGTCCGGCGTAGGCCATGCGCATGGTGTCCTCCTCTCTGGGCTCCCAGGCTGGCCTGGGGCTAGACGGCGCACTCCCCGCGCCCAAGCCGGACGCTGAAGGCCTCCCCCTCGGCCCCCAGGTCCTGGTAGAACTCGGGGGCTTCCTCGTAGGGGGGCACCTCCTGGAGGTCCTGGAGGAGGGGCTTGAAGGAGGCGGCCCCCACCCGGTCCAGGTAGGCCGGGAAGCTCTCCCCGTTTTGCCTTTCCTCCAGGTAGCGCCGGAGGATCCGCTCCACCGCCTCGGGGACCCTGCGGGCGGGGACGCGCCCCACCACCTGGCCGAAGCGGGCCTCCCCTTCCCGGGTGCGTCCCCCCAGGAGGAGGACGTAGTGGGGCACCTCCCTTTCCCCCACCTTGCGGCTTGAGCCGTAGAAGCCGAGGTCGGCGATGTGGTGCTGGCCGCAGGAGTTGGGGCAACCGGAGATCTTGAGGCTGATGGCCTTGGCGTTGGGGTCCTGGGCCAGGGGGAGGGGAGCGAGGTGCCCCTCCAGGGCCTGGGCGAGCCCTCGAGAGTGGGTGATGGCCAGGTTGCAGGTGTCGGCTCCGGGGCAGCGGGTGATGTCCAGAAGGGTGTGGGCCCCGGGCTGGGCCAGCCCTGCCTCCAGGAGGGCCTCGTAGAGGCCCCCCAAGGCCTCCTCGGGAACGAAGCGGAGGAGGAGGTTTTGGCTGATGGCGCTCCGCACCTCGGCGGCGTAGGTCTCGGCGATGGCGGCCAAGGCCCTCAGGCCCTCCGGGGAAATGTCCCCTAGAGGGAGGCGCACGGCCACGGTGTAGAAGCCCTCCTGCTTCTGCCGGTAAAGGTTGGTGCGCCGCCAGGCGTCAAACCCGGGGGCGAAGGAGAGGGGTTTCCTGGGAGGCGAGGGGAGCCTGGGGGGTTCGGGAGGGGGAGGCGGGGCCCAGGCCTTCAGGTCCTCCCCCGTGGCCGTGAGCTTCACCAGGCGCCTTTCCTCCCGCACCGCCTCCCGGAAGGCGGCGATCCCCCACTTTTTCACTAGGAACTTGAGGCGGGCCTGGGTGAGGACCTGGCGGTTGCCGTGGCGGTCAAAGAGGCGGATGACGGCCAGCATGGTGGGCAGGAGGTCCTCCTCGGGAGTGAAGGCCTCCAAGAGCTCTGCGCTCATGGGGGCGGCCCCCAGGCCCCCGCCCACGTAGATGCGGAAGCCCCTCCTGCCCCCTTCCACCGCCGCTACCACCCCGATGTCGTGGATGGGGGTGCGGGCGTGGTCCGTGGCGCACCCCTCAAAGGCGACCTTGAACTTCCGGGGCAGGTTCTGCCCCACGGGGTGGCGGAGGAAGTAGCGGTAGGCGGCCAGGGCGTAGGGGGTCACGTCAAAGGGCTCCTCTGGGGAGACTCCAGCGTAGGGGCAGCAGGTGATGGCCCGGATGGAGTGGCCGCAGGCCTCCCTTGTGGTGAGGCCCACGGCGTTCACCGCCCGGAGCACCTTGGGCACGTCCCGGCGGTGCACGTGGTGGAGCTGGACCGCCTGGCGGGTGGTCACGTGGGCCAGGCGGTTTTCCGTATAGCGCTCCGCCACGTCCGCAAGGACCCTCAAGGCCTCGGGGGTTACCAGCCCCACCGGGAGCTTGATGCGGACCATGTGGTGCTCGGGGCGGCCCCGGATGCCGTAAATGCCATTCTTGAGCCGGTAGATCCGGAAGTCCTCCGGGTCCTCCTCGCCGGCCTCGAGGCGGGCCAGCATGGCCTCGAGGTGGGCGATCTCCCGCTCTGCCGCTTCCGATAGCCCCATCTACGGCCTCCTTTCCCCGCCCAAGGCGGGTTGCCGGCTATGGTATACCAATGAGTCTGTGAATGTCAAGGGTATAGGCCGCCCTGGGGTTGTGACCAGGACCCCTTGCCTTTTACGCCTTCGCGGGTATACTGCGCCTTGCAGGCTAGGGGTGCCCCAATGGAGGGGCTGAGAGCTGGGTGGTCCCAGCAACCCTTGGAACCTGATCCGGGTAATGCCGGCGGAGGGAAGCCTATGCGGATAGAAGCCCCACAACCCATTCCCGCC
>Ga0272445_1000761_pt1 | contig 27912 bp, 33 predicted proteins | sample YNPCB0031_FD_194404 | JGI IMG/M metagenome (GOLD analysis project Ga0272445, IMG submission 194404) | Hot spring sediment microbial communities from Yellowstone National Park, WY, United States - YNP-CB-003-1 | ecosystem: Environmental > Aquatic > Thermal springs > Hot (42-90C) > Sediment... | reverse complement strand
CTATACCTCCACTTGATGGTTCTAAGCTTTATCTTCTTTTTATGCCCTTAGAATCTTATATTTTGCTCGAAGCATACGGTTTTGCTTTCATAATTTTATTTTTGCTCTTCTTTCAAAACGCCTTTTTCTACTTTATTAACAAAATTTTTCTTTTTTTAATATCCTCTTGATATAATTTATAAAAATGAAAAAATTTTTGCTCCCCCTTTTAACCCTTTTTATTTTTCTTTTAATCTTTTTAGTTTTTATTTTTGACCTTCCTTCAAAAATTTCCTTTAAAACGCATCAAAAAGAAATAGAAACTAAGGCAAACAAAATTCAAAAAACAGAAATTGAAAATATTAGTTACTCTTTTGGCGATTTCCTTTTAGAAAAAGAAAAATTAAATGAAGAAAAAATTTATGCTAAAAAAAATGAAATTTTAACTTTAAATTTTAAGGCTCTTGATAAAGACTACGAAATCTCTATAGATGGTTATAATCTTTTTCATAAAATTCCAAAAGGAGAATCAAAAACCTTCCAGTTTCAAGCCTTAAATTCAGGGGCCTTTGACATTATTTGTTTAAATTGCAAAAATAAAAAAATTGGTAGTATAATAATAGAAAAATGAGCAGCAAAAATTTTTTCCTTTATTCTCTTCTTCTTTCCTTTATTATTAACTTCTTTCTTTATTTTATTTTTGAAAATAAATCAGCTATAGGTCAAGGAGCATACTGTCAACCTCTTCCTTATCTTACTTTTAGCGGTTCTTGGCCAGGACAAGGTTATCTTGTAATGACCTCATCAACTCCAAATGTTTTAGTGAGGTATGCAGGTGGAACTTTAATTACAGGCTCTGGATTAGCAAATTACATATCTAAATGGACAGCGCAAGCACACTTGGAAATTCTATTATTTATGATAATGGAACCAATGTCGGCATTGGAACAACAAACCCAGCTTATAAATTAGATGTCTCAGGTGATGTAAGAGTTACAGGTACTCTTTATGCAGGAGCAATTTCTGGAACATACACAGGAACAATCAATGCAGTCAATGTCTCAGCAGGTCAATTTGGGGCCAATACAGGAGGAGGAAATTATTCTTTTCCTGGAAATGTTGGAATTGGGACGACGACACCTATAACTTCACCTGGAGGTGGTTTGCATGTTTTTAGATCAGGAACAGATGCTGTTATAAGAGTTGAAAGAAGCGCTGGTGTAATTCTTAACATCGAAGCCGGCACAATAGGAGGAGCTGTGATCAAAACACTTAGTAATCATCCACTTAATCTTGGAAGTAATGGTGTAAGCGAGATTTTAACTATTGCAACTTCTGGCAACGTCGGCATCGGGACGACGAACCCTTCAAATAAATTAACCGTTGATATAGGATCTGCTGGACCGGTAGATTCGGGTATTACGATTGTTGGTAATACTTCATCTTTCGGTGATCTAGGATTAAGAATTAAAAACACAGGACCAGGAGGAATTGAATGGTATATAGATTCCACAAATAATAATAGTGGCTATGGAGGAGGAAAATTAGCTTTTGTTCCAGGAGTAGGAAGCTCGCCTGTAATGGTTTTAACAAATACTGGCAACGTCGGTATCGGGACAACGGCACCGAATCATAAGCTTACTATTTCGAGTAGCGCATCTGGTAATTCTGTTCAGATGAATATTTACAATCCAACAGCTGGTACTGGACAAGTTGCAGGAATAAGATTTCATACTGCTTCCGGATGGAATGTTATGTTAAGAACTAATCAAGACACAGCTTGGCTTGAATTAACAGATGCTAATGGAAATTGGGTACATCGTTGGAGCGGCGGTAATTATTACGCATCTGGCAGCGTCGGCATCGGGACGACGAATCCGGGAGGTTATAAACTATATGTAAATGGAGACGCTTATATAAGCAATACTATAAGAGGAGCTACTTTTGGTTTTGGAGGTATGTATGCAAGAAATGAAAATACAGGATATTGTTTAAGGATTAATCCTATAACCGGAGGATGTTCTTGCCCGGCCGGATTTAATGATTGGGCAACAGGTTTTGACAATTCAGGAGCAGACCCTCCTGGCGGTGGCGGTAATGATCAAATACATATATGTTGGAAATAAATAAACGTTTGAAATAGATAAATAAAATAAATAATAATTTAAAAATTAATTTCTTTTTTTGGAAAGATGAGAATATGGATAAAGAAAAACACTTTGGTTTTATTGCCCAAGAGGTTGAAGAAGTTTTACCAGAACTTGTAAGAAAAGACTCACAAGGAAAAAAGACTTTAAGCTATAATAAACTTATTCCTTATTTAGTGAGAGCCATACAAGAACAGCAGAAGGAGATTGAGGAATTAAAAGTTCAAATTCAAAATTCTAAGCACTAAATTCTAAAAAATTAAATTAACTAGTTAATGTATTAACTTGTTTTATTGTAAGGTCCATTTTAAAAGCTATAACTTCTTAAACGGGCATTGCAAATTTTTGGACGTCCGACGTCGGAAATTTTAAATTCACATTTATAACTCATTAAACTCACTAAACTTGTTAACTAAATAATTTTTAAATTGTTAATTAATGTCATTTCGTGATATAATTATTTTAATGGCTGCAATTAATATTTCAGATAAATTAAAAAGAGAATTAAAAAAGATGTCTCAAAAGTTAGGGATTTCACAAGAAGATTTATTATCAGAAGCTATTTTATATTATTTACAAACTTTAAAAAATTTAATTGATTTAAGAAGAGAACTAGAAATTTGGGAAAAAACAAGTGATATTGATTTAGTAAAATTTGAGAAAGATAATGAAAAAAGGTGATGTTTGTATTATAAAACTTTCGATTGAAGTAGGCCATGAACAATATGGACAAAGGCCCGCTATAGTTATCTCTGATACAGGCGTCGGTATCTTAATAGTTATTCCTCTAACATCTAATCTAGAAGCATTAAGATTCCCTTATACTTTTGAGATTTTGCCAGATAAGCATAATAATCTCAAACAAAAATCGGTTGCTCTAGTTTTTCATCTTAGAGCAATTGATAAATCAAGAGTTGTAAAGATAGTGGGCAAAATTAATAATCAGATTAAAAAGAAAATTGATTTTATTTTAAAAGAGATGCTAGGTTTATAAAATTTTATTTAATCCACCTTAATTGATCCTTTTTCTCACCTACAAGTCTTTTAAATCTTCTTTAATAAAAAGTAATAATTTATTTTAAGATTTTCGTGATATAATTATTTTATGGCTAAAAGAGACAAAAATTTAATAAAAATAGGTAAAGAAGCTGTTGTTATTTTAAGCTTGAGAGATTGGGAAAAAATAAGAGAATATATAGAAGAATTGGAAGAAAGAGAAAGATATTTGAGAGCATTAAAAGAAAGCGAGGGTAAAAGAGGTGTTACATTGAATGAGCTGAAAAAGAAATATAAATTGAATGTATGAAGTTATCATTAAGCCTAGAGCAGAAAAAGAATTTGCTAAACTGCCAAAAGAATTGAAAGAGAAATTTTATATTGAATTTAAAAAGTTATCTCAAAATCCCTTTGCTCATCCTCAAATAAAAAGAATTAAAGGAACTAAACTTGGTTGGCGTCTTCGTATTGATAGATGGCGAATTTTGTTTACTTTGTTTCCAAAAGAAAAAAGAATTGAGATTGTTGATATATTTCTAAGAAAAGAAAAAGAAGACTATAAAAAAAGAAGAAGGTTAATACAATAAAAATTCAATATAATGGTAGCATAATTTCAGTACTTAATCCACCTTAATTGATCCTTTCTTTTCACCTACAAGTCTTTCAAATCTTCTTTTTTCGATAACTTCTTCTTTCATTAAAACTTTTGCAACCTTTTCTAATTTATCTTTTTTAAGAGTCAAAACCTTTAGTGCTCTTTCTAAAGCTTTATCAATTATTCTTTTAACTTCTTCATCAATTATTTCTGCAGTTTTTTCAGAGTATTCTTTTTCTAAATAAAATTCTCGAGGAGTTCGAGAAAAAGAAATAGGCCCCAATTTTTCTGACATACCAAATTTTAAAACAAGCTGTCTAGCAAGGTCAGTGGCAATTTCTAAATCACTGCTAGCTCCAGTAGTAATGTCATTATAAATTAATTTTTCTGCTGCATAACCACCTAACATTGAAGCTAATTCGTCTAAAAATTCTTTTTTGAAATAAAAGCTCCTTTCTTCAAGTGGTGTTTTTAAAGTATAGCCACCTGCTTTTCCTCGAGCAATAATTGATATTTTTTGAACAGGACTAGCAAAAGGAAGATAATGGGCAACAAGAGCATGTCCTGCTTCATGATAAGCAGCAATTTCTTTTTCTTTCTTTGAATAAACTTTTGTTTTTCTTTCTGGTCCCAACAAAACTTTATCAATTGAATCTAAAAGATCTTCTTGTTCAATAAATTCTTTATTTCTTCTTGCTGCTAAAATAGCTGCTTCATTACATAAATTAGCTAAATCTGCTCCTGAAAAACCAGGAGTTAATTCTGCTATTTGCTTTAAATTAACCTTACCAACCTTTTTATCTCTTAAATGAATCTTCAAGATTTCTTCTCTGGCCTTAACATCTGGAAGATCCAAAACAATTTTTCTATCAAATCTTCCAGGACGAAGAAGAGCAGGATCAAGAACGTCTGGTCTATTAGTTGCACCAATAACAACGACTCGAGTTCCTTTTTCAAAGCCATCCATCTCTACTAAAATTTGATTTAATGTTTGTTCTCTTTCCTCATGCCCACCAGTAATTCCAACTCCTCTTACTTTCCCAATAGCGTCAATTTCATCAATGAACAAAATCGAAGGTTGATTTTTTTTAGCAACTGAAAAAGCGTCACGAACCCTAGCGCTTCCGACACCGACGAACATCTCGACAAATTCAGATCCAGAAATATAAAAAAATGGAACGCCAGCCTCAGCGGCTACACTGCGAGCAAGCATGGTTTTTCCCGATCCCGGCGGCCCCACCAATAAAACTCCCTTAGGAATCTTGGCGCCAATTTTTAAAAATTTATCTGGATTTTTCAAAAATTCAACAACTTCCATTAATTCTTGTTTTGCTTCTTCTAAATCAGCAATATCTTTAAAGGTAACTTTGTTTGGATCATCAGGATTATAAACTTTAATGCCTGATTTTCCGAAACTAAAAATTTGTGAGGTTCCTTTTTGAGTTTGTTTAAACATTTGCCATATAAACCAAATAATAATAGCTACAGGAAGAACATTTAAAATAAAGGAAAGTAAAAGCTGCCCAAAAGAAAATTCTGGTTTTTTATTTATCTTAATATTCAAATAGTCGTTTTTAGGTATTTTTTCTTTTTCAAAAACCTCCCAAAGACTTGAGTTAGGATCTTTAGAAGTTCTGAAAATTTTTCCATCTTTAGTTACAAAGATAATATTTGAATCTGACTCAATATTTATTTCTTTTACTTCTCCTTTTTTAACTTTATCTAAAAAGTTAACAAAAGAAACTTCTTGCTCTTCTTTTAGTTTTTTTTCACCGATAAAAAAGATAAGAAAAAAGAGAACTAAGGAAAAAAATAAGACAAAATATTTTAGTTTTTCACCTTTAAGCATTTAAAGGTTTTAAGACAAGATGTTTTTCTTTAGGATTAAGAGTTTCAATAATAAAGTTATATTTATTTTCAGGTTCTAAACTTTCAAGGTTTTGGAAGATGAAACCTTGAACAAAACCATAATCTCCAACCTTAAGTTCAGCTACTCCAAAAACGTTATTTTTTTCTTTCAAAACTGCTTCTACTTTGTCTCCTTCTTTATAATAGTCGCTTATAAGCGTCCAAGGATCAGGCCTTAGGTCTCTTAAAGAAAAATTAACCTTATCTTGCTTTATCTGAACAATTTTAGCTTTAATAACCTTACCAACAGGAAAATTGCTACTTAAATCTTTAGCCAATTCACTAGGAATTTCCATAATATGAATCAAACCATCCATAGCTGGATTTTCATTAAATCTTACAAAAATTCCAAAAGGACTTAAACCGACAACTTTTACATCCATAATCTGTCCTACTTGAAGGTTAGAAATAATTTTTTGGTAAATTTCTTCTTTTGTTAATTTCTCTGAAAGAACTAATTTGTTTTTTTGAGGATCAGCAAGCCAAACTCTGCATTTTATTTTTTGTCCTACAAACTTTTTAAGATGCTCTAAAATAGCTTCTTTATTATTATTGACCCTTGGATAATATTCAGGAGAAAGCTGGGAAACAGGTATAAAACCTTGAATACCTTCAACTTCAACAATAAGACCACCTCGATTAGCCTCTTTAACTTCAAGTTCCAAAATGGTTTTATTTTGTTGATATTCCAAAATTCTCTGCCATTTATTTATCTGAATAGTATCTTGAAGCAAAATTTCGTAATTTCCATAACCATCATTTAAACCAACAATTCTTACACCAACTCTGTCACCAACTCTTATTTTTTTAGCTATCTCTTCACATTCTTTATAAAAAATTCCATAAAGCCTTCCAGTACCAAAAGGACTTAAATCTACAAAAAGCTCACCTTTCTTCTTACTAATAACTACACCTTCTAAAATGCTTCCAATCTTCAAATTCTTAAATCTTATTTTTAATGCTTGTGTTTGGTTTTCTTGAATTTCTGCTGTCATTTTTGCTAATTAATATTTTACCTCAATTTTTGTGTTAAAATAAAAAATATGGTTATCAAAAAAGAAAATTTAGGTACTATTTTAGAATTTAATGGAACAAGTTTTTTACTTGACCCTAAAGAGTTTAGGGCTAAAGAAAATTATACAATAATTTCTTCTAAACTTATCAAGGAGAAAAACTTTGATAAAATTTTTGCTTTTCCTGGTGAGTACAATGTAGGCGACGTTTTTATTTATTCTTTTCTAAATGAAGATGATAGTTTAAGCCATCTTTTTGAAACAGAAGAAGGTTTTTTGCTTTTTACCAATTCATATATTTCAGAAGAAAACATTAAAAAAATTAAAGATATAACTCAAAAAATTGAAGCTCTATGTTTTTTTGAAAAATTTAAATTTGAAGATATCTTTAAAAAATTTAACCCTGATGTTTTAATTACTAAAATACCCATTAATCTTTCTAACTTCTCTAAAAACAAAGGAAAAAGTTTTAAAATAAATTTAAAAAGGTCGGAAAAACAAATTTACATTTTAGAATAATGGTTAAAAAATTTAAACCATTAATTTTTACTTTAGGGGTTATGGCAATTCTTCTTTTTTTCTGGTGGTTTAGCGGCGGTTCAATTATTTACGGACTTAAAAAAGAAACGCCTCCTTCAGTTAAGGCCACAGCTTTTATTTTTAGAAACTTTCAAGCAGGTACAGCTTTTATTTTGAATTCTTTAGCAGATTTTTTGGGTAGGTAATGAAAAATTTAAGAATAATAGCTCAAGAAATAACATCAGAACTTAAGAGAGCCTATTTAGATTATGCTCTTTCAGTTATTATTTCTCGTGCCTTACCTGATTCTCGAGATGGTCTTAAACCTGTTCAAAGAAGGATTTTGTATGTAATGAAAGAATTAGGTTTATGGCCAAATGAAAAATTTACTAAATGCGCTAATGTCGTTGGTACTACTATTGCTCGGTATCATCCCCATGGAGATCAAGCGGTTTATGATGCTTTAGTAAGAATGGCTCAAGATTTTTCTCTAAGATACCCTCTTTTAATTGGTCAAGGAAATTTTGGTTCTATAGACGGAGATCCTCCGGCTGCTTACAGATATACAGAAACTAAACTTTCTCAGTTTGCAGTTGAAATGCTTGCTGACATTGATAAAGAAACTGTTGATTTTAGACCAAATTATGATAATACTCGCGAGGAACCAGTTGTTTTGCCAGCTAAAATACCTAACTTAATAATTAATGGTTCGATGGGGATTGCTGTTGGTATGGCTACAAATATTCCTCCTCATAATTTAACTGAAGTGATGCAAGCAGTTAAAGAAATTATTAGAAATGAAAAAATAACTGTTAAAGAACTTTTAAAAACAATTAAAGGACCAGATTTTCCTACAGGAGGAATTGTTTATGCAGGAGAAAAATTAGAAAAAGCTTACAGTGAAGGAAGAGGAGGGATTATTATAAGAGGAGAAATAGAAGTTGAAGAAACCAAAAGAGGAAAAGAGTTTTTAGTTATTAAATCAATTCCATGGCAAACAAGTAAAGCAGAGCTTGTTAAAGAAATAGCTAATCTTGCCTTAGAAAAAATAATTCCAGAAATTAAAGACGTGAGAGATGAATCAAATAAAGAAGGAATTAGAGTTGTTATTGAAATTAAACCAGAAGCTGATATAGAAAAAATCAAAAGGGATCTTTATAGACTTACTTCTCTTCAAAAAACTTTCTATTTTAACTTTATTGCTTTAGAAAACGGAATTCAACCTAAAACATTTGATTTAAAAGAACTTCTTCTTACTTGGATAAATCACAGAAGGGAAGTTATTAAAAGGAGAACAAAATTTGATTTAGAGAAAAATAAAGAAAGAGTCCATCTTTTGGAAGGTTTTGATAAAGCTTTAGAAAACTTAGATAGGGTCATTGAAACTATTAAAAAGTCTAAAGATAAAAAAGAAGCCTTAGAAAATTTAATGAAAAAATTTAAGCTTTCGGAAAAGCAAGCTGATGCTATCTTAGAAATGCCACTTCGAACTTTAACACAAATGGAAAGACATAAAATTTTAGAAGAACTTAAAGAAAGAAGAAGTCTTATTCAAGAGTTAGAACTCATTTTAAAAAGTCCTAAAAAAATTGATGAAATTATTATTAAAGAAGCTGATGAAATCATAAATAAGTATAAGTCAGAAAGAATAACAAAAATTGTTTATGAAGAAATTAAAGAGGAGAAGAAAATTATCGAAGAAAAAACTTTCTTTCTTTTAATTTCTGATAAAAATCAAATCTTTACTTTTGAAGAAACTAAATTAGATCTTGAAAGGCTTATTAAAAATAAAATCTTTCCTAAAAAAGTTTTTCTTTTAAATACTAAAGATCACCTCTTAATAGCTACCTCGAAAGGAAAAATTTACTTTCTTAATGCTTATGAACTTTATCAAAAAGACCAAAAATATTTAGAATCTTTTATAACTTTGGAAAGTGGTGATAAAATAGTTTCTGTTTTCCCTTCAAGACATAAAAATTTAATTTTATTCACTAAAAAAGGTTTAGTTAAAAAACTAGAAAAAGTAGAAGTATTCTCAAATAGAAAAGTTGGTGTTTTAGGAATAAAACTAGAGGCTAACGATGAAGTTATTTCTGCTTTTGAAGTTAAAGGAGGCGAAGAAATTTTTGTAATCACTTCCGAAGGTAATATTTTGATTTTTAAAGACAATTTGCCAATCCAAAAAAGACAAGCTAAAGGAGTGAAAGGAGTAAAAGGCGAGGTTCTTTTTAGCGGAGTTAAAGACGGAGAAAGGCTTATTTTATTTTTCAGTAAGGGGTTTGTCAAATTTTTTGAGATAAAGGATATAAAAACGCAGCAAAGAGGCGGTAAGGGAATTTCTATTTTTGAAAAAGATAAATACGGTTTTCCTCTTTTCGCTCAAGTGGTAAAAGAAGAAAAAGAAGTTCTTTTAAACGATGAAACAGTAAAGAAAATAAACCTTAAAGAAATCCCTTTGGTTAAAAGAGTCAATGCTCCTAAAAAAATTCAAGGCATAAATGAGATTAAATCTGTTTTTCTTTTTTAAATGTTTACTAAACCAGGAGAAATTGTTAAATATTTAAAAGATAAAAAGTATATCACTACTAATATGAATGGGGCTGATTTTGGATGTGGGAGCGGTTATTTTTCGGTTCTTTTAGCACAAAGCGTTTTACCTTCAGGAACAATTTATGCTATAGATATTTTAGAAGACGAACTGAAATCAGCACAAGAATTTGCCAATAATTTAGGAGTGAAGAATATAAGATTTTTAAGACAAGATTTAGAAAAAAACTCAGGTTTAGCTGACAGTCAAGTTGATTTTGTTTTTATTTCTCAAGTTCTCTATCAATCAAAAGAACCTCAAAAGATAATCAAAGAGGCTTTTAGAGTTATAAAAAATAGTGGTTTTTTAATAGTTTATGAACCTCAAGCTTCAAATTTTCTATTTTCTGGTCAAAAAGTACATTCCCAAGAAGAAATTGAAAAAATTTGTACTGAAATAGGTTTTAAAATATTAGAAAGAAAGGAATACCCTGGTTTTTATCTTTTAGTTTTTCAAAAATGAGATTTGATTTAGGAGAAATAAAAAATAAAATTTTAACGGATATAAAAATTCAGCTTATTTTACTTACTGCTCTTACTCTTTTTATAGGTTATATTTTTTTAAAGCCATCTGGAAAAGAAAAACCCAAAACTTGCTTTAATACTGATTTAAAAATTTGGGCTCCTTTTAATAGAAATGATTTTTTAAGTTTTATTTCTTCTTTTGCTTCTAAATACTGCCTCAGAATAGTTTATGAAGAAATAAAATTTGATGATTTAGAAAAAAGATTTATTTATTCTTTAGCTGAAAATAAACCTCCAGATATTATTTATGCTCCTAACTTTTTTGTTTTTAGAAATAAAAAATATTTAGAAGAAGGCTTAGATAAAAAACTTAAACTTTCTAAAAAATTTTTCAAAGAAGAGATTGATTCTTACGGCATTCCTGTAAATATTGATTCACTCCTTTTTGTTTATAATAAAAAAGTTTTTCAGTTTTTAAATTATAATCCACCTAAAACTTTAGAAGAATTAAACGATCTTATAAAAGATTTTAAAGACAAGGGCTATAAAGATTTTTATTTAGTTTCTTTAGGAACAAAAGAAATTAAAAACAAAAAAGAAATTATTTTAGTTTTAAAGTCTTTAAAGAAATCCTCTATTCAAGAAGCTATTAATACTTACTTTAGTTATAGCGATGAAAATTCGCCAAATTTTGTTTTAGCAAGAAATTTAGGAAAAGATGAAATCAGCCTTTTTTCTTCAATTAAATCAGCTTCAGCTTTTGTTTTCTACGAAGATCTTAAAAAAATTCTTAAATTAAATCCTAAAATAGACTATGAAGTTTCTCAAAATCCTATAGAAACATTTCCTCCTTCATCTAAAAATTTTGTAAAAGTCTTTTACTTTACTTTACCTAAAGCTTCACAAAAAAAAGATATCTCCTTTTATTTTCTAAGTTGGCTTTTTAGTGGGAAAAATTATGCAAACTTTATAGAAAAATTTGATCTTATACCCAATTTTACTCTTCAAAACTTATCAGAAGAAAAAGAAGCCTTTATTAAAGGAGCAAGTTTTGGCTCTTCATACTTAGAAATTATTTCTCAGGAAAATTATAATGATTTTGAAAAAATTTTAAATATTTGGGAAAATAATAAAGAGGAAGGGCAAAGAGCTTTGTCTTTACTTAATTTGAAATTTTAAATGAAAAAAATCATTTTATTTTTATTTATTTTTTCCGTTCTTTCTTTGCCAAAACTAGCTTTTCTCCAAAACGAAGATTTTTCTAAAGGGATAGTTTATTGCCAGAATGATCCTTGCAGTTTAGAAGAAATTTTTTTAAATATTAGAAGACTTCTTTCTTTTGCTGTTTTTATTGGTTTTTGGTTTTCTGTCTTAGTTTCGGTTATTGGATCTTTTTTATGGATGTTTGGTGGCCCAAGGCCCGATTTAGAAAAAAGAGGTAAGGATATGATTAAAACAGCAATTATAGGTTATATTCTCCTTTTAAGTGTTGGTGTTATTTTTGATTTTGTTTTAGAATTTTTCGGTCCTAAATTAAAATATTAGTAAAATGAAAAAATTAATTTTCCTATTTTTAATAATTTTTGCTTTAAAAATTGCTTTTTCAATTGATGTTATGCCTCCAGGAATTCAAGATCCTTATCAAGGTATAGGTTCTCAGGAGCCAAATGAAGAAGATCAAACATCAGATCCTTTTTATTCAATTTTAAATTTTTTTAAAGAACCCATTTATTCTAGTTTAAGATGCGGAGCAGGAGCTAAATCAGCAACAGAACAGATTTTTAGATGCATTTTTGATATTTTGGAGCTTCTTAAAAGTTTTGCCATAATTTTGATGGTTATTGCTTTTTTTGGAGCAGCTATTTATCTTATCACCACACCATTTTTTGGTTTAAAAAATGTAGCTACAGCTTGGAAAATACTTACTTGGACTCCCGTAGGTATTGTTATTGTTCTTTTAGGAGACCTTATTAAAGATCAAATAGAAAGAATAATTTTTGGGCCATGAGAAAATTTTTATTTTTAATTTTATTTTTAACTTTCAATTTAGGTTTTGCTCAGATACAAATTGAAAAACCAGGAGAAGTTATTGTTACTTGGACAGAAACAACAGTAAATCCTTGTCCTCCTGGTATATTCGGTAAAGGACCTTGTGAATTTATTTCTTTAATGGAATTTATACAAAGAGTTTGGAATTTTATTTTATATTTAGCTCCTTTTTCACTAACTGCACTTATTATTATCGGAGGATTTTGGTTTTTGCTTATTACTTTTAAGCCAGAAGCAAGAGATATTGGTTGGAGATATATTAAAAATGCAGTTCTTGGTTATGTTGTTTTGCTTGTCATTTCAGGAGTTTTTACATTAATTAGATTTATTTTTGGGGGTCCAAGTTTTTAACAATTTTATTTGATTTTTTATTTTTTACTTGTTAAAATTTATTAAAAGGTCGAATGAATTTTTAAATTAAAAAATGAGAAAATTTAATAAATTATTCATTGGATTAGCTTTATTTTCAACTCTTTCACCAATTTTTTTAACTTACGCTCAAGAGCCAATAACCACAATTCCAATTATATCTGATTGTATAAGCAGAACTGACATTGTTGATAAAATTCTATGTGTAGTTCAAAAAGTTTTTTACATTTTAGGTTTTGTAGCTCTTGCTGTTGGTGCTTTTAGTATATTTCAAGCCGCATGGACATTCATGACAGCTGGAGAAAAAGCAGAAGAAGTTGGTAAAGCTAGAAGCAAAATTGTTTTTGCTATCGTTGGAATAGTTGTAGCTCTTCTTTCTTTTGCTATTGCTTTCCTTATAAAACAACTCCTTGAATCTTCAAGTTAATAAAATTTAATGCTCGAACTTTTAGCTCAGATAGCTACAAATACTTTTCCTGATTTACCTCCTATTTTATGTGAAGATTTAGATTTTTTAACTTGCGTTTTTTCTATTTTTAGCCAAATTTTGTCTATTGTAAGTGTTTTAGCAATTTCTTTTGCTTCTTTAATGTTCGCTTGGGCAGGTTTTCTTTATATGTCAAAACCTGAAAAATCTAGTGAAATTCATAAAAGAATTTTATGGGGTGCAGTTGGACTGGTTGTTGCCCTTCTTTCTTATGCTATAGTTTTACTTATTACTAATTTAATTTCTTTTAATTCAATTTTTGTTTTTGCAGAAGAACTTCCTTCTTTTTCTCCACCAGAAAAGATAACTTGCGGAGGCATCGAGATTCCTTCTGTTTTCGAAACTTCAACTCTTTCTCAGAATGCTTGGTCAGTATGTTTTTTTTACTTACTTTTTTTATTTTTAAGTTATCTTTATAAAGCTGCTTTTTTAGCTACAGCTATTATGCTTATTTGGACAGGTTTTAATTATATGGCTAAACCAGAAAAATCTTCTGAAATTCACAAAAACTTTATTTATATTGCTATAGGAATTTTAATTTCGTTTTCCTCTTTTACAGTAGTAAAACTTATCGAAAGGTTTTTCTTTAGCTTAAGATAAAATGGAACTTATTCATCCAGAAGTTTTAAAAGTTTTTATTAATTTTTTTAGATTAGTTTTTACCTTTATCTTATTTTTACTTGTTTTTCTACTTCTTTATTTTGGTTTAAGATACATTTTAGGAGGTAAAAAAGGAGCAGAAGAATTTCATTCGAGAATAGTACCCTTGATTATAGGAATAATTGTCATTTTTCTTTCTTTAACTATACCTAGTTTGATAAGAAGGTTTTTTGAATGATATAATAAAAATAACAGGGCAGGTGGCGGAATTGGAAGACGCACAAGGCTTAGGACCTTGTGGCCGAAAGGCCGTGAGGGTTCGAATCCCTCCCTGCCCAAATTGCCCCCATCGTCTAACAGGTTAGGACACCAGCTTCTCAGGCTGGAAATACCGGTTCGAATCCGGTTGGGGGCAATGGAGGGGTGGCAGAATTGGCTAATGCGCCGGTCTTGAAAACCGGTGGCCCTTGTGGCCTTGTGGGTTCGAGTCCCACCCCCTCCGCTAAAGCTTGAAAAATTTTTTAACCCAACCTTTAAATTTATAATAAAAAACAAAGATAAAAATAAAAAAAGCAAAGATTAATTTTCCCAAAAAGTCTAAAACTTCTGAGGGCTTATTCATTTTTTTCAATTATAATAGGATTAGGTTCATAAAATTTGCTTCCTACAATAAATCCCATTCCAAAACTGAAAAAAGAAATAAGAATTATAAAAATAAAAAGTTGTACCTTTTTGTTTTGAAAAAAATTTTTAAAAATTTCCATGATCGAAGAAAATAGACTTCTTATAATTACTCTTATTTTACTAAATTTTATGATAATTTCTTTAACAGCTCTTTTTTCTTTAGGCAAATTTGATCTTTTTTTAAAACAAATACTTTTTTGGCTTATAGGCTTTTTTCTCTTTTTTTCTTTTAAATTTATAGATTACAAAATAATTTTTGAAAAGTTTTATTTTTATCTTATTTTAGCTTTTAGTTTTTTTCTTCTTATTTTAGTTCTTTTTACTCCAGGGCATATAAAAAGCTGGTTTAATTTAGGACCATTCAGTTTTCAACCATCTGAATTTGCCAAACTTTCTTTTTTTCTTCTTTTGTCTAATTTTCTATCTTATTATCTTTCGAAATTAAAAAACATTATTTATCTTTTTCTCTCTTTTTCTTTACTTTTTCCTTATATTTTCTTAATTTATCTTCAACCAGATATGGGAATGGTTTTCCTTTATTTTCTTATCTGGTTTTTTTCAATATTATTTTTTCTTCCTAAAAAAACTTTAGCTTTTATTTTAATTTCTTTTTTTATTATTTTTCTCTTTCTTTATTTTTTTGTTTTTAAAGAATATCAGAGAGAAAGAATAATTTCTTTTATTTTTTCTGGGAAAGATCCTTTAAAAACAGAATATAATTTAAGACAAATAAGAATTGTCTTAGGAGTGACTAACTTTTTTGGTTTAGGTGTTGGCAATTCAGAAATTGGTAAATATGGTTATTTACCTTCTGCAAGTACTGATTTTATTTTGACTTTTATTATTGAAGAAAGAGGTTACTTTGGCTTTCTTATTTATCTTTTTTTGATTTTTCTTTTAATAAGAGAAATTTATAAAACCTATTTCTTTTCTAAGGACATAAACATTAAAAATTTTACTTATTTAGTTATTATTTATTTTTTAGTTAAGTTTCTTTTAACAACACTTATAAATTTTGGTATGTTTCCCATAATTGGTCTTCCTCTTCCATTCCTTTCTTACGGTGGCTCGCATTTGATTTTCGATTTATGGCTTTTAGGCATTTTAAATTCTTTTGAAGAAAAAAGAAAATGAAGAAGGCTGTCTTTATTACTGGGCCTACTTCTTCAGGAAAATCAGACTTAGCTGTTTATTTAGCAAAAAAATTTGACGGTGAGGTTATCAATGCTGATTCTCGTCAAGTTTATAAGTTTTTGGATTGGGGAAGTGGAAAAATTACTCAAGAAGAAATGAAAGGAATAAAACATCATCTTCTTTCTATAGCCTCTCCTAGAAAAAATTATTCTTTAGCAAGATGGCTTAAAGATGCTTACAAAGCATTGAATGAGATTACAAAAAAAGGCAAAATACCTATTTTCTGCGGAGGGACTGTTTTATATCTTAAAGCTTTAAAGGAAGGATGGAGCCTTCCTGAAGTAAAGCCTGATTATAAATTAAGAAGAAAATTAGAAAAATTAAGTAAAGAAGAGCTGATAGAAGAAATAAAAAAAATTAACCCTTTAGCTTTAGAAAACCTTGATTTAAATAATAAAAGAAGATTAATCAGAAGGCTCGAAATCATATTAAAAACAGGGAAAATTGAACCTCTTAAAAAAGAACCAAGGCTTAACCTTCTTATTTTAGGTATCTTACGCTCCTGGGAGGAATTAGAGAAAAGAATAGAAGAAAGACTTGAAAAGAGAACGCCATTTATTATTGAAGAAATAAAAAAATTAAGAAAAATAGGCCTTTCTTTTAAAAGAATTATTTCTTTTGGCTTAGAATATGACTGGTTTGGAAGATATGTTCTTGGTGAAATAAGTCTTGAAGAGGCTAAAAGAGGTTGTCTTTTAGAAACGAAAAGATTTGCTAAAAAACAAATTAGAGAACTTAAAAAAATAAAAGAAATCGTTTGGATTAAAAGCAAAAAAGAGGCAGAAGAAAAAGTAAGAAGCTTTTTCTTCACATAATTTTTAGAAAAAATTTAAACTTTTTTAATAAAATGGTAATTAATGAAAGTTTTAATGATAGGTTGGGAACTTCCGCCCTTTAATAGCGGAGGTTTAGGAGTTGCTTGTTTTTATTTAGCTAAAGAGCTTTCAAAAAAAATTGATCTTACTTTCTCTCTTCCTTTTAAGCTTCCTTTAAATTCTCTTCCTTTTAAAATTATTTTTGCTTCAGAAAAGTATTTTAAAACTAAAGGATATTATGAAAAATTTATGCTTCCAGTAAATAATGAACTTCTTTCACTTGTTTTTTCTTATGGAGAAAGAATTTTGTCAGTTTATCATGAAAAACCAGATTTAGTTCATGGTCACGATTGGTTTTCAGCGCCAGCAACTATTTTTTTAAGTGATTATTTTAAAGTACCTTCTTTGATTCATGTCCATTCAACAGAAGTTGAAAGAACAGGAAATAATCCCAATCCTATCATCTTTAAAATAGAAAAGGAATATTTTAACAAAGCTGACTTTCTTTTAGCAGTGGGTGAATTTACTAAAAATGTTTTGATTAACGTTTATGAAGTTCCTAAAGAAAAAGTTTTTGTTTTGCCAAATGGATTTGATTGGGGAGATAAAGAAAAAACAATTCCTTTTTATATTAAATACCTTAAAGAAAATGAATGGAAAATTGTTCTTTTTGTTGGAAGACTTGTTCTTCAAAAAGGACCAGATTATTTTCTTCATACTTTACCTTTAGTTAAAAAATTTATTCCCAAGGTTAAATATGTCATTGTTGGTTCAGGAGATATGTTTCTTGATTTAGTAAGAATAGCAAAAAATTATCATGTTGAAGAAAATGTTCTTTTTACTAATTTTTTAAGAGATAAAGATCTTTGGGGAATTTACAGCTTAGCAGATCTTTTAGTTGTTCCCTCAGTAGCAGATCCCTTCGGATTAGTTCCATTAGAAGGAATCAATTTTTATCTACCAGTAATTGTTTCTTATCAGACAGGTGTTGGTTATTATTTAAATCATATGATGAAATTTAATTTTTGGGATGTTAAAGAAATGGCTAATAAAATTGTAGGTATTTTAAAATATGAAAGTTTAAAGAAAGAATATACTAAAAATCTTTTTTATGAAGCAAAAACAAAATTTGATTGGAAGAAATCAGCAGAAGAACTCTTTAGTTTTTATAGTAAAATTTTAATTAGATAAATGCCCTCAGTGGTTTTTTATTTTAAAGTTCATCAACCAAGGAGACTTCGGCATTATACTGTTTTTGATATTGGTGAAAATAAAAATTATTTTGATGAGGAAAGAAATGTTTTTTATTTAGAAAGAATAGTTAAAAAATGCTATCTACCAACTTTAAACATTCTTTTAGATCTTATAAAAAAAACTAAAGGTAGATTTAAATTTTCTTTAGGAATAACAGGGATCTTAATTGAAGATTTAAAAAAGAACTTTCCTGAAGTTATAAGGCTTCTTCAAAAACTGGCTCAAACAGGCTCTGTAGAATTTACAGGAGAAAATTATTATCATTCTCTTTCCTCCCTTTATTCTTTAAAAGAATTTAAAGAACAAGTTATTAAGCATAAAAAATTAATAAAAAATCTTTTTAATCAAGAGCCTTTAGTTTTTTCTAATACCGAACTTATATATTTTGATGATTTAGCTCCGATAGTAAAAAGTTTAGGTTTTCAAGCTATGCTTGCTGAAGGCGTTCCTTGGATTTTATCTTGGAGATCACCAACTTTTTTATATGAAGATCCTGGTAAAAATATTATTCTTCTTTTAAGACACTTTAAACTTTCTGATGATATTAGCTTTAGATTTTCTGCAAGATGGTGGGAAGAATGGCCTCTTACTGCTGATAAATTTTCTAGTTGGCTTAATGCTTTTAACGGAAATGGAGAAGTAATTAATCTTTTTATGGATTTTGAAACTTTTGGAGAACATCAATGGCCAGAAACAGGTATTTTTGAATTTTTAAAATCACTACCCTTTGAAGTTTTAAAATATAAAGATTTAGAATTTTCTTTGCCAAGTGAGGTCATTAAAAAATATCCTGTAAGAGATGTCTTTTCTTCTAAATCGCCTGTTACTTGGGCTGATACTGAAAGAGATCTTACTGCTTGGTTAGGAAACGAAATGCAAAGAGAATGTATAGAGCTTCTTTACTCTTTAGAAAACAAAATGCCCTTTCATCTTAAAGAAGTATGGAGAAATCTTCAAACCGCAGATCATTTTTATTATATGTGTACTAAATGGTTTGCTGACGGTGATGTCCATAAATACTTTAGTCCATATGAAACTCCCTATGATGCTTATCTTAATTTTAGAAACGTTTTAGAAGATCTTAAATTAAGAATTAACGAATCAAATGTCAAGATACATTTTCGAAGTTAGTTGGGAAGTAGCTAATAAAGTAGGAGGGATTTATACTGTTCTTTCGAGTAAGGCTAAATATATAAAAAAAAGATATGGAGATTTTTATTTTTTAATCGGTCCGTATTTAGGTGCTAAAAACGAAGCCGAATTTCATTTTTTAAAACCGCCAGAAAATTTTGAACCTATTATTAATGATCTCTATGCTAAAGGAGTAATGGTTTATTATGGAGAGTGGTTGATTGAAGGTAGACCAAAAGTTTTTTTAATAGATTTTTCTAAATATTTGTTCCAAGTTAACTACTTAAAATATGAACTTTGGGTTAAGTTTCAAATTGATTCTTTAAGAACAGGAGATGACTATAACTATCCTTTAGCTTGGTCAAGGGCAGTAAGTGATTTTATTGAGGAGGTTAGCAAAAGAGAAGAATTTAAATATTCCATTTTTCATTTTCATGAATGGCTTTCGGGATTTGCTCTTCTTTTTTCTTTGGATCTTCCTATCATTAAGATTTTTATGACACACGCTACTGTAGTTGGAAGAACTCTTTCTTCTTTAAATTTTGATATTTGGGAAAAACTTAAAGAAATTGATCCTTTAGCTAAAGCTTATGAGTATGGCATTGAAGCTAAACATATGGTAGAAAAAAGATCAGCAGAAAAAGCAGATTATTTTGTAACTATTAGTCAAGTAGTTAAGGAAGAAGCAGAAATTATTTTGGGGAGAAAGGTTGATTTTATTTTGCCTAACGGGTTTGATCTTTCACGATTTCCAACCTTTGAAGAAATCTCAAGCGAACACCGTAAAAATAAAAATATTATTTTAGAATTTTTGCTTTATCTTTTCACTCCTTATTTTAAAAAACATTGTCCTGTAGAAAACTCACTCATTTTCTTTACTAGCGGAAGAAAAGAAATTGTTAATAAGGGCTTTGACATTATTATTAAGGCCTTAAGCATTTTAAACGAAAAAATGAAAGAAGAAAATATAAGTAAGAATATTTTCTTTTTCTTTTTTGTTCCTGATGAAATTAAAGATGTTAATCACGAAATTTTAAATAATCTTATTGTTTACAAAAGTTTAGAAGAATACTTTGAAAGTATAAAAAATGAAATTAATTCAAAAATTTTGCATTCTCTTTTACATAAAAACTATAATCTTACTTTAGAGCATATTTTTTCTTCAGAAGAGCTTTTAGAAATTCAAAGAATTTTAAATCAAATTAAAGCCTCTGGAAACGTTCCTCTTTCAACACATATTTTGAGTGAAAATAATGAATTTATAAAGCTTTTTAAAGAAGAAGGGCTTTTGAATAAAGAAGAAGATAGGGTTAAAGTTCTTCTTTATCCTATTTATTTAAATCCTGCTGACGGATTTTTAAATCTTAATTATTATGAAGCTATTAACGGTTGCCATTTGGGTGTTTTCCCATCTTATTATGAGCCATGGGGATATACTCCTTTAGAAAGTTTAGCGGCTGGTGTGATGACAATTACAAGCGATTTAACTGGTTTTGCTAATTATCTTGAAGAAAAAAGACTTATAAAAAGAGATTTTCCAGGAATATGGATTTTAAGAAGAAGAGGAAGAAAAAATGAAGAAGCTGCAAAAGATTTGGCCCAAATGATGATGGAAATAGTTAAGATGAAAAGAATAGAAAGAATACAAAACAAATATGAAGCTAGAGTTTTAGCTTCACATTTTGATTGGGAAGAAATGGTAAAAAACTATTTTGAGATGTATGAAAAAATAATTAAGAAATTAAATGAGAGTTAATTTTTTGGAATTAAATCTTTCTTTAGAAGGTCTAAGTGATAAATTTTTTCTTAAAAGGGATAATCTTTGGTTTATTTTTTCTAGTGAAAAAAGCAGATTTTTTGGAGGTTTTTATTTTAAAGAGAAACCTTTTAGGTTTATTGATGAAATAAAATTTTCTTCTAAAGTAAAAGAAATAAATATTGTTTCTCCATTTGAAGTTTTTTTAGAAACCGATAATAATCAGGTTTATTTTTCTTTAAGAGAAAAAAATTCTTTAGAAATTAGAACTTTGAATTTTGAAGAACTCTCTCTTTCTTTTGATAGCAATTTTATTTTTAATCTAGATCCTTTTTTAAGACAAATAAGATTTGAAAGATTAAATTCTAATACTTTTCTTTTTAGTTTTTATTTTGAAAATAAAAAAATTTTAGATATTTTGATTGAATCTTCAAGTTTTATAGAATTTGAAGGGAATTGGTATGAAAAAGAGATGGATTTTGATGAAAAAAGAAACTCTTATCCTTTTAAATGGTGGGTTTTGGGTGATTTGAAAACAAAAACCAATTTTTTACAAATAAAAATTTTAGAAGAAAAATCATGCAATTTTTTAGAACCTTTTAGTTTTTCAGACAATCATTATTTAAATTTTTTTCTTTCTCGTTTGAATAATCTTGTTTTAGAAAATTATTTACCAGCTGGCTTTCCATGGTTTTTTGAGAATTGGTTCAGGGACGAGCTTCTTTCTTTATATTTTTTGAGAAATTTTTTAAATCAGAAAAAATTTATTTATAAGTATTTCTTTAATCTCGAAGAGATATGGAATTTAAATAAACCTAATGGAATCATTGCTGCAGATACTTTACCTCTTATTTTTATTAATCTTTCTGATGAAGATATAGAATACTACTTTAATTTAATAAAAAAATTTTTGAATTTTTGGGAAAAGGAATTTTTAAAAGAAAATAATTTAAATCTACCACCAAAAAGTACTTGGATGGACACTCTTGAAAGAAAAGAAGCCATAGAAATATATGCACTTTATCTTAAAGTCCTTAAAAGACTAAGTTTGAAAGAAAAAGAATGTTTACAAAAATACGATTTTTATTTAAAGTTTTTAAAAGAAAAAGCGAAAAACTTAAAAGACGTTAATCTTATTTTTGTTTATCTTTTTCTTCCTGAGCTTTTTAGCAAAAAAGAATGGTATTTAATATTTGAAAACTTTATTAATGATTACTTTTTAAATTGGGGAGGCATAAGTACTTTAAGTTTTAAAGAAGAAGGATTTTTTGACAAAAATACAGGAGAAAACCCCTTAAGTTATCATTCTGGTGATTCTTGGTATTTTTTAAATAATGTTTTTGCTTGGGATTTAAAAAATTTGCATGAAAAAAAATATAAAAAAATAATAAATAAAGTAATTTATGCTTCTCTAACTGATCTTTTAAAAGACGGTATTTTGGGTTATTCAAGCGAGCTTAGCTCTGCCAAAGAAAGAAAAAGTGAAGGCTCTCCTCTTCAAACCTGGTCAATGTCAAGTTTAGTTTTTTTACTTACTTCTTTCCAGAATTTTGATATCTTCTTCAAATCTTTGAGCGATTGACATAACGTCATCACCATAAAATCTTAGAGAAAGATTATCCCAATTAGAACCAGCAAAATATATCATCGCTGCTTTCCATTCAGCAAAGTAAGTTCTTGCATCGGCACCAGCATCTTTAAGATAAAGCCCAGCAGCAACAAAGGAATCTAAAATATTCCAAGGAGAAGGTGGGTTATTTCCAGAAATTTTAGAAATTCTTTCCTTATATTTCATCCATGTGGAAGGTAAAAATTGAGCAGGTCCCATAGCACCTCCCCAGCCATACCAAGGCTTACAAGATACAGGCATTTTATTAGGATCTAAACCTAATTCTTTAACTATTTCTTCAAATATAGGTCTTTCTGATGGTTTCATAGCATCTTTATAATGGCAAGTTCCTACATTTTGTCCTAATTTTGATTCATAATGTAAAACGGCTAAAAGAAAAGCAGGTCTTATTCCAGTATATTTTTCTACAATTTTTGCATATTCATAAGCTTCACCAAAAGTAATTGGTCCAGCGCCACCTGCTAGTCTATAAATTTCTTTTCTTATCTCTGCTGCTGTTCTTTCTGACTCTTCCAATTTTTTACTATATTCTCTTTCAAGTTTTTGTGCTTGAGCTAAAAGCTTGTTTTTTTCCTCTTTTAAATCTTGAAGTTCTTGATATTTTATTTTTGAAAGCATGAGAAGATTGTTTTGCTCTTCAAGCTGATTTTCCAATTTAGTTTTTTGTTTATTTAAAATTTCGTTAAGCTCTTTTAAATTATCTAATTCGTTATTAATACTTTCTTGAACTTTTTGAAGGTAATAAAATTGACTAAAATAATCCGAAAGTCTCGCTTCCGCTAAAAACACTTCAACAATACTTCTTTGTTTTAACTGATAGTAATACCTTACTAAAACCAAAAGATAGCTTTTAGACTTTTTTATTTTTTCTTCAGTAAGGTTAATTGATTTTTTTGTTTCTTCTATCTTTTTATTTAAATTTTTTATTTGCAAATTAATTGCCTGAATTTCAAGTTCCGTCTTTTTTATTTGTGAATTTACCAAGTTTATTTCTTGCTGTATGCTTCTTTTTTGATTTCTTATCTTATTTATTTCTTTTTTGTAATTTTCTATTTCTTTTAAAACTTCTTGAAGTTGAGCTTCAAGAGATCTTTTTTTAGCTTCAATTTCAGGAGGAAGAGTTTTTTGTGCTATCTGAGTAAATGAAAGAGGGGCAAAAGCAAAATTGATTCCTATAAAAAGCAAGATTAAAAAAATAATTTTTAGGCTTTTAGCATTTAAAAAATAAGAATAATTATTTTTTCTTTTAATATTAAAAAGATCCAAACTTTTAGGTTTTATATCTTCAATTTTTTTCATTTTTATGAAGCTGAGGTTTGCGTTTCTTCTTCCACTTTAGCTTCTTCAATTAAGGTAGCCACAGGGTTTTCTGAGCTAATTAAAACTTTTATGTTAGGAGGTATTTTAAGATCTTTTACGTAAATAGTATCTCCTATATTTTTTAAGGAGCTTAAATCAACATATATAGCTTGAGGAATATCTTGTGGTAAACACTCAATTTCAAGTTCTTCCAAGCTTATGTTAACAACACCGCCAAGTCTAACACCAGGAGCTTCACCGACAAATTCTAATGGAACTTTTGTAGTAATTTTTTCTTCTAAAGATGGTACAAAAATATCAAAATGAATAATTTCATCAGTTATAGGATGAAATTGAACTTCTTGTAAAATTCCCAAAAATTTTTTTTCATCAAAATAAACTTCAAAAAGACCAGATTCATAATTTTCGTAGAATTTTAAAAAATCCTTTTTATAAGCTATGATTGGAGTTGAATCTAAATTTGGTCCATAAATAACTCCAGGAATATAACCTTCATTTCTGTAACTTTCTGCTTTTTTGTTTTTTTCTCTTGGAAAAACTTTTAGCATTTTCGTGCCCCCGGCAGGACTCGAACCTGCAGCCACCGGCTTAAAAGGCCGTTGCTCTACCAATTGAGCTACGGGGGCTATTTGCCCTGCCTTTATAGGCAGGGCAGAGAGGAGCCGTCAAAAAACCTTCAACGAGCCCCAGTAAAATAAATTATAAGGCTTTTTATGATTAATTTCAATAGTTTTAAAGAAGTTTGTCAGCAACTTTAGAGGCAGCGTAAGAAAATGGTTTTGTTTTTACTTCAAAACCGTAACTTTTCACTAAACTTATAATTTCTCTAATTGTAGAATGGCTTTTTCCATTTGTTCCTAGGTCTAAATGGAGCTCAAAAGAAAAAGTTAAATTTTTTTTATTTAATTCTTTTATAAGTTCTTCACTGATATTTAAAGAAATAATAGCTTCTTGCCAGAGTCTGTCATATAAAGCTAAAGGTTTATTAAAAAAAGTCTTTTTCCAAAAAAATCTCCCGCCTCTACCAAGCCGATGTACCGCTATAACAGAAATAAATTCTACTTTCCTTTCAAACATCTCAGAATCTGTCCCCACCATAACCTTATATTCAAAATTTCTATCTTCTTTTATGAAATTTTCTATTGTTTTTAAAAGCTCTTCTTTACTTAGAAGTTCACCGTTAGCCTTTTTAAAGCCAGAAAGCATCTTAAATTAATTATACACAAAAATTTGTTTTTTTGTTTTTTTGTTTTATAATTCTATCTAAAGGTCAAATTAATTAATTTTAAATTAATCATGAAAAAGGGTTTTACTTTAATTGAACTTTTAATAGTCTTAGCTTTAATTTCTATTTTAGCAGGTATTTTAATTGTCGTTATAAAACCACAAGAAATATTTAGAAGAGCTAGAGATACACAAAGAAAAGGAGATTTAAGTAATGTTCAAAGAGCTATCGATGCCTATTTAGCTGATGTTATGCAAAATCCAAATATTTCTGTAAACTGGTGTACAACAACTATAATTTCCTATTCATACCCCTTTACATCAGCACCTGCTGGCTGGCCAACTACTACTGGATATACAGTTACAGGAACAACAAGTACAGCAGTCAATGGAACTGGATGGGTAAGATATGTAACCTTAGCTTCCTCAACTTTAGTTAATCTTTCCTCTCTTCCTTTAGATCCTTTAAATAGCACAGTTGGCGGGACAGGTTACTTTTATGCTTTTGTTTGTACAGGAAATGCAGGAGAATATGAGTTAGATGCTAAACTTGAAGGAGATACAGCTTCTATGCAAAATGATGGAGGAAATCAAACTGGACTTTATGAAGTTGGACCAAATAAGAATCTTTATTAATCTTTAACTAAACTAAAGGTTTCTAAAGGATAACCATTTAAAAATTCTTTTGAGTTCATTCTTTTTCTATCTTGAAGCTGAAGTTCGTGTATAACAATAAAACTACCATTAATTTTGAGCCCCAATTCATTTTTATATCTAAAAAAATCTCCTAAATTGATTTTTCTTATATTCTCATCTAAATTTTTTTCTTCAATTTTTTCTATAGAAAAAATTTTTAGCATTTTCTTTTCTCCTTTGTGCCAAATATAAACATATGTTCCTGGTTCAGGATTTAATGCTCTTATTTTTCTGTCCCAGATTTCATAAGGCTCTTTAAAATCTAAATAACCGTCTTCAAATTTTATTTTTCTTGTATAAGTAGCCTTAGCTTCATCTTGAGGAATAGCCTCTATTTTCTTTTCTAAAAAGGGTTCGATAATTTCCTTAAGTTTAAAACCGCCTAATTTCCCTAATGTTTCTTCAAGTTCAAGATAAGTTTCATTTCCTTTTAAAGATATGCTTTCTATTCCTACTATAGGTCCATGGTCTACAAGTTCATCAATTAAAAAAATAGTTATCCCAGTTTCTTTGTCACCATTTAAAATTGTTTCTCTTATAGGATTAGGACCTCTATATTTTGGAAGAAGCGAAGGATGAACATTTAAAATACCCAATGGAAAAATATCTATAATTTCTTTAGGTATTATTTTTCCAAAGCCAGCAATAACGCCAGCTAAAGGTTTTATTAAATTAAGTTCCTTTTTAACTTCTTCCCAATTTTTTACTTCTAAAACAGGTATTTTTTCTTTTAAAGCAAAAAGATAAACTTCATTAGGTGAAACTTTAAGCCCTCTTCCTTTTCTTTTAGCCGGAAGAGTAAAAATCAAAAGAATTTTATAAAATTTTAAAAACTCTTTCAAAACATAAATGCCAAACTTTGATGAGCTAAAAAAAACTATTGGCAAAATTTTTTTCATTTATTTGAATATCTCCTCTTTATTAACTTCTTCGAATTTATAAAGTTTTTCTGCTTTTTCTGCAAAAAGAATTCCATTTAAATGATCCATTTCATGTTGAATAATTTGTGCTAAAAGACCTTTAGCTTTGATTTTTCTTTTCTTGCCAAAAAGATCAATATATTCTACTTCCACTTTAGGGTATCTTTTTATTTTTCCCCATATACCAGGAAGAGAAAGACAACCTTCTTCAAGCAAAATTTTTTCACCTTCAAATTTTATAATTTTAGGATTAATAAAAGTTAGAATTTTATTTTTATCTTCAGCGATAAAAATGGAAAGATTTAAACCTATTTGATTTGCTGCTAAACCGACGCCATGATGTTTTTTCATAACTTTTTTCATCTCACTGACAATTTTTTTTATATTTTTATCTATCTCTTTTACCTCAACCGTTTTTTGTTTTAAAATATCATTAGGGAAGGTTATTAGTTCATACATCTTTTATTAAAATGCAAAAGTTAATTTTTGACATCGAAACTTATGGACCAGAATTTTCTGAACTTCCCGGAGAAATCCAAGAATATCTTTTAGAAAAATTTTCTAATGATTTCAAAGAAAAATCAAGAGAGGAACTTATTGAGATTATTAATGAAAGGATTTCTCTTTTACCGCAACTTAGCGAAATAATTGCTATTAGTTTTTACAATCCTGACACCCAAAGAGGAGCTGTTTATTTTCAAAGTAAAGATGAAATTGAAGATTGGTCGGACAATTTAATAGATTTTAAAAGATTTACTTCAGAAGAAGAGTTAATAAAAAAATTTTGGGAAATTGTTCCTAATTATCAAGAGATCATCACTTTTAACGGTAATAAATTTGATATACCATTTTTACTTTTCCGATCATTAAAACATAAAATTAGACCAACTTATTCTCTTTTAGATAAAGAATATCATATTGACCTTTATGAAAAATTAAGTTTCAATAATAGAATTCAAAAAGTAAGTTTGAAATTAGCAGCTCTTTCTTTAGGTTTAGAAGATCCTAAAGAAAAATTTGATGGTAAAAAAGTAAGGGAGCTTATAAAAAATAAAGATTATAAAAGTTTAGCTTATTATGCGTTGGGTGATGTTTTAACAACGGCTAAGCTTTATGAACTTTGGACGAATTATTTAAGATATTTTTAAAAAATGAATAAAATAAATAGCCTTGAAGAATTTAAAAAAGAATTTGGCTATGTAATAGATAATACTTGGTATCCACGAGTAACAAAAATTTGTGAAATTAAAAGCAAACCTGCTCTTTACTATTTTTACGCTGAAGCACCAAACTTTAAAGAAGCTACAAGTAAAAAAATAAAAGCAGCTGACGAAGGAAAAATAATTCATGAAATTATTGAAAGCTTTATACAAAGAAGACAAATTATTGTTCCTCCAGAATATGAAGGTATTAAAAAGGCTTTTGAAGATTTTCTTAAAAATCACTCCTTCTTTTCTAAAGAAGATTGGTTAGAGAAAAAAACGGTTCATTTTCTTCATAGATATGCAGGAACTTTTGATATAATTGGTGAGCTTGACGGTCAATTTTCTTTAATTGATATTAAAACCTCTCAAA
>Ga0272445_1000760_pt1 | contig 27936 bp, 24 predicted proteins | sample YNPCB0031_FD_194404 | JGI IMG/M metagenome (GOLD analysis project Ga0272445, IMG submission 194404) | Hot spring sediment microbial communities from Yellowstone National Park, WY, United States - YNP-CB-003-1 | ecosystem: Environmental > Aquatic > Thermal springs > Hot (42-90C) > Sediment... | reverse complement strand
GTTTAAAATTTGTTAAACCTTCCCAATCTGAAATTGATTGGTTTGAAAACCAAGTCAAAGATAAAATCTGGTTCTCAAAAGACTCGGAATACCCTCACGAACTCCTAAAAAAAATCTTAGATGAACTTGAAAAAATCAGAAAAGGTAGCTGAAAAGAAAAATAGAATCTGTGTATCTTCAAAAAACTTCAAATGAAAATCCTATTATTATACCACCGGCAACATCAGAAAGCCAGTGATCATTCACAAGTATTCTCCCCGCACCTACTATGAACGGTAAAGAATAAAACACCGCAGAACATAATTTACTTTCACAGACTTCCTTTGCTACGGTGAAATAGACTGATGAGCTCGCTTGGGAATGCCCTGACGGAAATGACCGCCATCTATTTTCAAATCTCAAAGGATAAAAAGAATATTGGTATTCTGCCCAAGCTGGTCTTTCCCTTCCAGAAAATTTCAGAGATTGAACTATGAAGGTAGTAAAAACCAAATTGTAAATAGCTCTCATAAACCCCAACCTCACTTTTTCGTTATCTGAAACCAAACCAAAAATATAACCTGCAAAAGAGAAAGGAACAAGAAAAATTCCTTCACCCAAAAAACTCATAACTTCTCCTACATCTTTCGTTTTGTTATAAGAAGATAAAACAAGGTTTCTTACATATTGATCAGCCAAAGATAATGGTATAGCAGCGGTTAAGGCCACCGTAGTTCCAATGATTACCTTTGGAAATTCCTCCTTTTTTCTTTGGAATTCAAAGGATATGTCAGAAGCCAGAATTTGCAATACAGATTTTTTTTCTCCACCAAAAGAAAGCGGGAAAGAGAAAATAGAATAAGAAATAAGCCAAAAAATCAAAGACAAAGACAAAAACCGAAAGAAAATACCAAACTTACTCCATGCTTCCATCTTTTTTTTTTCACTCCATGCCTTCGTCTTTTCTCATCTTGATATTTTCTTGAATTTTTCTTGACTTTATATCTTCCATTTCACCGGCTGACCATATTATTTTTGGCGTTATAAATATAAGTAAATTAGATTTCTGCACCCTTTTTTGAGATGATCTGAAAAGGAAACCCACGACAGGTATATCTCCCAGGATTGGAACTTTTGCTCTTGAAAGAGAAGTTCTTGTTCTCATAAGACCTCCAATAACTGCTGTCTGACTATCTTCTACTAAAATAGAGGTTGTTGAGGTTCTCTTTATTGTAGCTATACCGAGCTGCTGAACCGCAAGTCCCGGTGGTGGTTCTTCTGCAACATCTGAAATCTCAACTGATATATCAAGAGAAAGCTTTTTCTCCTCTTTTATAACATGAGGGGTAATTTTAAGTATTATTCCTATATCTTGTCTTTGTATAGTTATAGTTGGCACAGCTGCACCCCCTGGACCAGCAGCAGTTATTATTTGACCAGTTGGGAATGGTACATTTGTAGCAACTCTTATTTCTGCTTCTTTATTATCAAGTGTAAGTATGTGAGGGGTTGAAAGAATATCAACTTGTGTATCAGTTGCGAGAGTGTTCAAGATAGCAGCAAGAGGAGGTAAAGATATAGTTTGCCCACCAACTTCAACACTCGCAGGCGGTAAAGAAAATCCAAAAAGAAGCCCAGATATATTAGCTATCTTAGTAGGATCTACTATCTGAAAAGGTAAAGGAGCTCCAACAGATTCTCCTAAAACAGCTATACCTTTCTTTGTTGTCCCCTCCATTCTAACTGATATATCTTTTCCACCAAGAAAAGATAGACCGTATTGAGCAAGTCTTGAAGAAGAAATTTCCATAATAACAGCGGAAACAAAAACCTGCCTTCTTTCTACATCTATCTTACTTATTATATCTTTTATTTTTTCAAAGTCTGGTGGAGAAGCTATGATTATGAGTGAGTTCGTAGATTTATCTGCGGCTATTCTCACCGGTGCCTGAACAACCTGAGGTCCCGGTTGTTGTCTCAGCCCACCACCTACTATATTTTGTAAAATAGATGAAACTTCCTCTGCTTTTGCATATTTGAGATAAACAACATTAACTTCTCCTCTCTCCTCTTGAACATCTACCTTCTCTATAACTTTTTTGAGGTACTCTATATCATCAGGTTGAGCTACGATTATTATAGAGTTAGTTCTTGGTTCAGCTATAACTTTGGGTTGCTGCTGAGGTGATACTGCAACACGGGGGATAGATGGTATTATTTGAGTTAAAATATTTACGACATCTTGCGCAATAGAGTATTTGAGCTTTATCATTTCAGTAGTAAGAGGTGGAGGAACATCTATTTCATCTAATATCTGTGTTAATCTTTCTATATTTGCTTTTGTTTCTATGAGTATTATCGTGTTTGTAGGCATGTAAGTTTGTAAAAACGCATTACGGGAAATCAGATTCCTGAGAACACCCGCAACTTGGTCAGCATTTGCAAAACGAGGAGTTAAGACCAAAGTCACATACTCTTCTGATGGTAGCAGTTTTTTTTCTTTTATTACGGTTTTTATTGGACTTTGACGAGCCTCAGCAGCAGGAACTATTTTTACGATATTCCCAACTTCAACCTGCGCAAGGTCATTAGCATAAAGGATAGAATTGAATATCTCAAGTGCTTCCCTTTTTGTAACAGGCCTCGGAGAAATTATCGTAACTTTTCCCCTTATTCTCTGGTCAAGAAGATAGTTTTTTCCAGACCATTCCGAAATAAGTCTAACAAGGTCTAATATGTCAATATCTTTGAAGTTCATAGAAACCCTTTCTTGTGCTATTGATGAGTAAAATGGTAGAACGCAAATAGCAAAAGAAAATATCAAAAATAAAACTTTCGTAGGTGAGAGAAATCTCATTTTTCTTAATTTAACAAAAAGTAACATCTATATAATTAAAATCGGCTTGCAGTAAGCTTTTATTTCTACTATATTTTGACAAAAGTCGCTCTTAAAACATTAGGTATTTTCCTTATCCCCTCAATAACATCATCGGAAGGAACAGAATCTATGTTAACAAGAGCAACAGCTTTTCCACCGGGTTTTTCTCTACCAAGGTGTATTGAAGCAATATTTACCCCCCTTTCTCCAAGATAAGTTCCTATCCTTCCGACAACGCCTGGTTTATCTTCATTTTCAAAGAATATTATATTCCCAACGGCTGGGGCTTCCACACGCATGGAATTAAGCTCTATAATCCTATGTTCTCCCTGAAAGACAATACCGCCAATTGAGAAAATTCCTTGCGATGTAGAGATTTCAACTTTAACTTGAAATTGAGCTCCACCATCTTTTAACACGGTTTCTCCAAATAAGATTCCTTTTGATTTTATAATATTTTCAGAGTTAAGCGGAGTTGCCAATTCCTCACCAAACATATTTTTCGCAAATCCCCAAGCTACACCAGCTCTCACAATATATGTTTCGTCAATTGTGGTTGATATTTTTATTTCCTTGATAGTGAAAGGATACGCTTGTGCTAAAAAAGATGCGAGTTTTACTCCAAGCTCAAAAAACTGAACTTTGTCCTCTGGTATTGGGAAGAAATTAACTGCGTCTTGAATAATACCATACTTTAAAAATTTGACAATCTTTTGAGCAATCTCAACAGATACATTTCTTTGTCCCTCTATTGTTGAAGCTCCAAGATGCGGAGTGACGACGACATTATCTAAATGTAAGAGAGGATTATCAGGGTCCGGTGGCTCTTTTTCAAAGACATCTATTCCAGCTCCCCAAACTTTTCCCTCTTTTACATACTTTGCGAGAGCATTCTCATCTATTATTCCACCTCTTGCACAGTTTATAATTATAACTCCTTCCTTCATTTTCTGAAATTCCTTCTCACCTATCATCCCTTTTGTTTTATCACTGAGTGGCACATGAACGGTTATTATATCTGATTGTCTTAAAAGTTCATCAAGATCAACCTTTTTGAACCTTTGATCATCAACATAAGGATCGTAAAAGATAACATTCATTCCGATAGCCTTTGAAATTTCTCCTACTTTCTTTCCTATGTTTCCAAGTCCGACTATTCCTATTGTTTTTCCTGAAAGCTCACGCCCTACAAACTTATTTTTCTCCCATTTTCCTTCTTTTAAAGATTTGTGAGCCTGCGGGATCCTCCTTGCGGTAGAAAAAATCAAAGCAATTGTATGTTCAGCTGTCGTTATAGCAGCACCCAAAGTATTCATTACTATTATTCCTTTTTCTGTCGCAGTCTTTACATCAATATTATCTACACCTATCCCAGCCCTACCCACAACTTTGAGGTTCTTTGCGCTATCTAAAACTTTCTTGGAAACCTTCGTGGCAGATCTCACGATTAATGCAGAATACTCACCAGATGATAGGAGCTTCATTAATTCATCTTCTTCAATTTTCTTTCTTTCATCAACTTCAAAATGTTCCCTCATTAAATCTATCCCAGCCTTATCTATCCCATCACAAGCAAGTATCTTTTGTTTTTCTGTGTGAGTATCACTTACTTTCATCTCCCTAATTACCCCCTTTCAACTTTCTAATTTTGAAAAGGGACAATAAAAAACGAAATTTTCAAAAGTTATTTTTTAAATTTACAGAAGATTTTTTACCAAAATCTTAAACTAAATCTTAAATTAAAAATAAAAGGTGAGAAACTATGGATGGAAGGTTAAAGGATATATATATAAAGTTTCAGGAGATAAAAAGAAGTCTTTTAACACCAGAGGATATTGAAATCATAGAAGGAGAAGAACTAATAAGGATTTCAGGATGGGGAAAAATCAAATCCGCACTTGGTCTTTCAAATGAAATAAAATTATCAGAAAGAATAGAGACTGGAAATAACGGTGTCAAGAAAATATTGTGGAGATATATAATAAGAGTTTCCTCACAAGACGGTATATTTTCAGAGGGTGAGGGAGTATGTTCGTCAGATGAATTAGAAGGTAAGCCTGAAAACTTTATATCATATATTGCACAAGCAAGAGCCTTGAGCAGAGCAATATCATTCCTTTTGGGTATAATAAATATGTCCGCAGATGAAATTTTACCCTATCCGACAAAAAAGGAAAAAGTGAAGGAAGGATTAGCTATTCCAGAAGAGATAGCAGAAGAATGGCACAAAAAAGAAAAAAGCCTTGAAAAAGAAATGAGAATATACTCAGATGTTCTCTCTACACAAGAAGAAAAACAAAATTTATATGAAACAAATAAAGCAAAAAACGAAGAACCAGAAGAAGAAATGAAAATTGAGAAAAAGAAATTAACCTCAATACAAAGGCGTGAAATTTTCTCACAAATAGGTGAATTCTTAAACAGGCTCGGAACCAAAACTCCCGAGGAAAAAAGAGAGTATGTTTCAAAAATTTTGAAAAGGCAAATAGTGAAATCATCCGAACTCCAAGACGAAGAACTCCTACTGCTTTATGAAACTCTAAAAAGAGAAGTTGAAAAGAAATTAACAAGATGAAAAATCAGCTTGACAAAAAATAAAAACCAAATTAAAAAGTCAAATTAACAAGATTAAAAAGTCAAGTACAATAATGAATGAAAGATTGAATGAAAGATTAGGCTTAAAACATATAGAAAATCTAAAAGATATAAAATTAGTTTCAAGAGAAAGAGCTCGGGAACTGGACTTGATAGCAGATAAAGAATACAGCATTCCAACTTTACTCCTTATGGAAAACGCAGGAAGAATGATTTCAGAAAATGTATTAAAGATTATAGCAGAAAAGGGATTTAAGAATGTTGTAATTATTGCGGGAAAAGGAAACAACGGCGGAGACGGATTTTGTGCAGCAAAACACATAAAAAATCAAAGAAAAAAAACAGATATCAAAATCATAATATTAGAAGATGAGAAGAAGATAAAAGGCGATGCACTCGTAAACTTCCAGATAGTAAAAAAAATGGGAATACCAGTAGTCCAGATAAGAGAATCCGATGAACTAAAAAATATCTTACCAGAAGAAGGAATAGTGATAGACGCAATTTTTGGAACTGGACTTTCAAAAAATATAGAAGACAAATTTATTTTAAATACAATAGATGAAATAAATCTTTGGAAAGAAGCTAAATGTGAAAGAGACAAAAAAAGATTTGTTGTAGCAGTTGATATACCATCTGGGCTTGATTCAAACCAGGGAGTACCTCGCCCAAAAGCAGTAAAAGCAGATATGACAATAACATTCGCACCAGCAAAGGTAGGATTATTCACTGGCGATTCGGCAAAATTCACAGGTAAAATAATTATAGAAGACATAGGAATACCCGTAGAGCTTTGGGAAAACTCTGAATTCACCCTGATAGCAAAAGAAATAGTAAGAGGAATTTTGAAAGGAAGAGATGATCTTTCACATAAAGGAACTTATGGTCACCTTTTATGTATAGTGGGCGGACTTGGCAGAGCCGGTGCAGCTGTTCTTTCAGGAAAAGGTGCTCTCCATATCGGCACAGGACTTGTCACAATCATAACTCCTGATGTAGTTTATAATCCAGTCGCGTCAGGAGCAAGAGAGTTTATGGTGATTCCAGCTCCATCTCAAAATAAAACCTTTTCAGAAAAAGCTTGCGAAGTTATAGACGAACATATTGAAGGCAAAACAGCAATTCTTATAGGACCAGGAATCTGGGATGAGGAAGGAAGCAGAAAAGTTCTAATACACACTATAAACAGAGCAAAAGAGAAAAAAATACCTGTTGTAATTGATGCAGATGCAATAAATATACTTTCCCACTTAGATTTAGGAATTCTTGACGGTGTATCCGGAGTTATAACTCCGCACCCGGGAGAAGCTGCTCGTCTTATCAAAAAAACAACATCCGAAATTCAAAAGGATAGAATTCAAAGTGCAAAAGAAATAAGTCAAAAAACAAAACTTGTGTCAGTTCTCAAAGGTTTCAGAACCATAATAACAGATGGAAAAAACTTTTTCATAAACACAACCGGCGGAGCCGAACTTGCCACCGGGGGAACAGGCGATGTACTGGCAGGAATAATAGGAGGACTTTTAGCACAGGGATATTCTTTGATGGAGTCAGCAGTTGCAGGTGTTTTTATTCACGGACTTACGGGAGAAATTGTATCAAAGGAGAAAAAATTTAAACTTTCACTCGCAGAAGAAGTAGCAGAAAACTTAGAAAGAGCTTTGGCTGAAATCTTTTCTGTTTAAGCTTTTACTATTTAAGCTTTTACTTTTTTTTTAATCTTACTTTTCCACGATAACTTGGGATTGAACGAATTTTTTTCTATTCCCTTCAAAATTAAGAAACCATCCCATAAAATCACCTCTTTCTCCTTTAACTATTGACATTATGAGATAAAATATTCCCTCAACAGCTGCTTCAAGGTCGTACTGCGATGCAATAGGCGGATGGTCTGGGTGTGTGTGATATATTCCGATTATATCCAAATTTTTCTTATCTGCTTCATCTTGAATACGGATGAAATCAAGAGGATCAAGTATAAACCTTATTGGATTATCGCTTAAATTTTTTGCCTCTTTAACTTCACTACTTATAAAAACTATCTCGTTTTCATTTTCTTCTATTTTTCCCAAAATTATTCCGCAAGCCTCATGAGGGTACTGTCTTTTTCCGTGTTGAGCTATGGAATCAAGCAAGCTCTCATCTATAATAAGCTTTGCTCTTTTTGTTTTTGAAGCTTGATTTTCCATATTTCCGAAATAGATCAAAAATAAAATTTTCTAAAATTTACACACAAAGTTTAAAAATATTGATATGAAGAAAAAATTCCTCTTTTTCATCCTCTCAACTTTATTTATATTACCCAGATGCAGTAAGGAATCAAAAAGTAATAATATACAAATCCGTGAGCCAATAATAAATGAAATTTTAGGTGGAAACGAAAAATTGATAGAAGTTCCTTCTCAAACATCAAAATTATGCATTTCAGGAGGAATAAATATAGAAAATAAAGATGAGATGATAAAATCTCTTGATATCTTGAAATCAGCTGGATTTGATGTAATTCGCAGAGATTTTCTCTGGGAGGAATTAGAACCAGAAGAAAATAAAATAGATGAGGTGAAATTGCAAAGATACAAGGAATTTGTAAATGAAGCAAAAAAAAGAAATATTGAGGTAATATCACTTGCAGCGTATGGGAACTGGTGGGCATCAGATGAAGCAAAAAGTTGTTACCAAGCCTGTTTGGAATCTGGAAAACAAGAAGGCGAATGCAAATCCCCATGCACAAAATTAGTCCCCGATCCACAAAAATATGGAAAGTTTGCAGGTTTCCTTGCGGAAAGCTTTCCTGAGGTAAATATGTTTGAGATTTGGAATGAACCTAACTGGATTATGTTTTTGCAACCAAATTCTCCGGAAAAATATTCAGATATTTTCTTTGCGGCAAGGTCAAGCATAAAAAAATATGGTGAGAAAAAAGAAGTAATATTAGGTGGACTTCTTATGCACGAAATACCAAATTCACCGAGCTCACTTCTGTATAACTGGCGTGAGTTTTTAGGAAATTTGATGGGAAGAAACATTCTAAATTTAGCAGATTCAATCGCCTTTCATCCTTACATAGGACCAAAACCTTTACCTTATCCACCTTCTTTACCACCGGAGGACTCAAAAAATTCAGCAGGTTCTCTTATATACTACATTTCATCTTTGAGAAAGCTTATAAAATCTTTTACATCTGAGGAGAAACCAATTCATATAACCGAGATAGGATGGCCAGCAAATTATTCTGAAAAGACAGGAGAGACTTACGGTTCAGATAGGTTCATATCAGAAGAGTTGCAGGCAAGCTTTATAATAAGGTCATTTGCTATTTCCTCTATGCTCGGTGTAAAAACATTTTGCATATACACCTTAAAGGATTTACCAGATGACTTTCAAGCATATAACAACGCAGAAAAATATTTTGGAATTTTGAGAGAAAATTTTACTCCGAAAAAATCTTATGAGGCAATAAAATTTACGATGCCGAAAATAAAAGGAAAATATATGGGAGATGTAAAAACAGAAATTGTTGATGAAACAGAAAGGAATAAAGAAGAAGGAGAGAAAAAAATAGTATTTTCTCCTGCATTTGAGGGGGAAGATAAAAAATTACGAGCTATATTTTGGGTCGTCGGACCGGATGGCACAGAACAGAAAGAAAAAATAAAGGCCAAAGCATACATTCCAGAAAACTCGGAGATATTCTCAATATATGGAGAAAGAATAACAAATTACGAAAAGGGCAAAGGTTATATAATTTTAGAGATTTCTTCATCACCTCAAATTGCAGAGATAAAATAAAAATTATGGAGGTATCCCCAGAAATATTAGAGAAAGCAAAAAAAGTAGAAGAGCTTATAGCTGAATGGGAAAATGCTCTCGAATCAAAAGATATGGAAAAGCTCAAAAAAATAGCTTATGAAATACTGAAAATGGGAGATGAGTTTATGAAAAAAATATGGAAGGATATAAAACCTGGTGAAAAAATTTCTGATGTTGCAAAAAAAGTAATTGAGCAAGGAAATATATGAAAATCTCACTCCTTTTTGAGCCAGGGCATCATAGCTCTTAATTTCTCTCCAACTTTCTCAGCCTCTATATTCTCCCACTCCCTGAGTAATGAATTAAAAACAGGACGACCTGACATATTCTCTAATATCCACTCTTTTGCAAATTTACCAGAAGTTATCTCCCCGAGAATCTCTTTCATTTTTTTTCTCACATTTTCATCTATGACACGCGGACCCCGAGTTAAATCTCCGTATTTTGCAGTATTTGATATATATTTTCTCATCATTTTAAACCCACCTTCATAAATCAAATCAACTATAAGCTTCATCTCATGAATGCATTCAAAGTAAGCAAGTTCTGGTGGATATCCGGCTTCCACGAGGGTTTCAAATGCAGCACGCATAAGAGAAGTTAGCCCTCCGCACAGCACAACTTGTTCCCCAAAAAGGTCTGTTTCTGCTTCATCTTTGAAGGTTGTTTCTATAACTCCTGCTCGGGATGCTCCTATCCCCTTTGCATAAGCAAGAGCAACTTGCTTTGTATCACCGGACGGGTCCTGATAAACGGCAAGTAAAGCCGGAACCCCCCTGCCCTTTAAAAACTCATCTCTGACAAGTTTTCCAGGTCCCTTCGGAGCAACCATAAAAACATTAATATCTTCCGGAGGGACTATTTGCTTGAAGTGTATGTTAAACCCGTGAGCGAAGGCGAGATATTTTCCCTTTGACAGACCTTTCTTTATCTTCTCTTCATAAACCTTTGGTTGTTCTTCATCTGGTATGAGAATCATTATAACATCAGCCCATTTTGCAGCATCTTCTACCTCCATAACTTCAAGTCCAACTTTTCTTGCCACCTCCCATGAAATTCCTCCTTTTCTCAATCCAACAGCAACTTCAACTCCGGAGTCTTTGAGGTTCAGAGCATGAGCGTGTCCTTGACTTCCAAAACCTATAATTGCAACTTTTTTGTCCCTTATATAAGATATATCTGCATCCTTTTCATAATATATGTTGACTTTGTTTCCTCTCTCGCTCATTTTTATCACCTCCTTAACAAGATTTTACCTGACCGGTAATGTTATCACATTTCATTTATGTCAAAAAAATATAAAAATCATTAATTCAAAAAATAAAAGTATAGCTCATAACTTTAAAAAGTTTTCAATCTCCAACTATACTTTTTTATACATTAATTACTTTTTCAAAAAGCATTTTCAATATGCTCTATCCTTACATTATCAGGAGTAATTTCAACTGATATAATATCAAACCTTACATTGAGATTTTTAATTTCAAGATCTTGAACTTTATAATGTGAAGATAAAAACTCTTCTGCAACCGAGAGAATTTTTCTTGTCTTTCTTTCATCTACCGCTTCTTGAGGGCTTCCAAATAAGTTTTGCTTTCTCGTTTTGACTTCAATAAAACACAAAAATTTTTTATCAGGTGAAATGGCTATTATATCTATTTCTCCGAACCTTGTTCTGAAATTTTTCTGAACTACTATATAATCATTCTGTTGTAGATATTTTTCTGCTAAACTTTCTCCTAAAACTCCTATTTCCCTTCTGAGATTTCTGACTTGTATTTTTCTTCCCACTCTTCCCAATCTGGCGTAAAATACCTTAATCTTATTTTTTTGTATTCTTTTGTAGATACTAAACCTGCGTAGTTTTTAATTCCAGTTTCCTCTGACATTTTCTTGATAACATAATTCGCTTCTTCCTCATCTCTTGCGTGAATCATAGTAAAAATGGAGTAAGGCCAGGATGGATAAGTTGGTCTTCTATAACAGTGGCTAACACTTCTTACTGATGCAAACTTCATCCCAATTGAATCTATATATTCATCTGGACCTGAGACATCCCAAACAGCCATGACATTATATTTAAAACCTGCTCTTTTGTGGTAAAGTATTGCAGCATACCTTCTTATTTTTCCTTCCGCTCTGAATTTTTCATACCAAGATTTGAGTTCATCAAAGGAAAAATTATGCTTTTCAATAATACGAGCAAATGGTTCCTTCTCGGGAAAAATGTTTTCCTGAAGAGCTAAAATTGCTGGTATTTCATCAGGTAAAATTCCGCTTGCCTTCCTTTCCTGCTCGGTATAATACTTATACTTTTCTTCTCCCCCAGGATCTTCTTCTCCTGTCATATCTAAAACAACACCGATTTTGTAAAGTTTTATTGTAGGCAGCATTATCATCTCATCTGCTCCGCTTATTTTTTCAAGAATTTTCACTGTTCTTTCAAGTCCTATTTTTGAATTTGGTGGAACCGCGATTGTGAACCATATGTTAAAATCGTGGTTCCTTCTATAATTATGACTAACACCTGGGTGTTGATTTATTATGCTTGCGGCAAAATCTTCCTTTTCCTTCTTTACTTTCGCAGCAACGAGCATGGATTTATACCCCAAAGACCTCGTGTCAAATATTGCGCATATCTGCCTTATGATCCTTTTTTCAAAGTTTTCTTTAACAAAATCTATAACCTCCTCCTCTTCCAAACCCACCATTTCCCCTATCTTTTTGAACGGTCTCCACTCGAAAGGAAAATCAGCTTGTATAATGTTTAAAATCTTCTTTCTTCTCTGCTCAATATCTTCACTTACCACCAACATATAAAGAAATTTGTATAAAATTACAACTACATTACTAAAATTCCGAAGATTTTCTGATTCACAAAAAACTGGAACATATTAAAGGATTCTTTTTTTGCTTCATACATTAAAAGCTGATGATTTGTCATGTTTTCGTCCTGCTATTGCCAATCAATAAACTTTATCTTTATTTTCCCGACATATTCTAATACTTTCACCCAATCCGAAACATTTCCTGTTCCTATTCTTATTCTCAAAATATCAGCTGGGAAAAGCCCCCAGGTTGGGTCAAATTCTATCCAATTTTTCCCATCAAAAGCCTCTACCCATGCGTGATAAAAGAACGAACCTGAATCATAAACAAGCCCAAATACAACCCGAGAAGGAATTCCAATAGCCCTTAAAATAGCAACAGTAAGAATAGAGTGTTCGTTGCAATCTCCTTTCATAGTTTTAAGGACCTGTACGGCAGACGGCATGCTCAAAACAGATGTTTTCTTCAAACTGCGGAAAACCCAATCTGACACATATTGAATAGTTTCTACAACTTCATTATTATCTCTCTCTTTCTCAAAAATTCTCCTGCTTTTATTATTTTTATTAGTACCCTTACTCTCAACATTTCTTTTCAATTCTCTGGCTAACTTTTTTATTTCTTGACTATCAGATTCTATCAAAAGTTCTGGTTTAGTATAAAGTTCTAAATTACGGTTATCAAACAGAGGTGAATCTTTTAGCTGAACAACAAAACCATATCCCTCCTTTGAAACCACTTGCCTTGGAGGAAATGAAGGAATATAATCAACTCCCCATACGAATAAAATTGCTCTCTTTATACTCCTCCTTTGAGCTGAATCCGGATACTTACCTTCTACTGCAACGGAAGTAGAAAAAATTATATCTACATCTTCCGGCGGAGAAGAAATTATTTCTTCTCTTGACGAAGTAATTGAAGAGATACCCATAGTCCCCTCCTCTTTCAAGAAATTTCCTTTTTGGTCAAAATAGATGAGAGAAGATATACCTGCAAATATTTTTTTGAAAACTAAAACATTCTCACTTTTCTGAAAAAGTTCAATATAAAGTGTGTCAAGTCTTATAACAGATGGATCAAAATAAAGCAAAGAAAAATTTTTCAACTTGCTTTGATCTCCCTTCCTTATCATATCAGAAATTATAAAAATAAATGAAGAACCAGTAAAAACTTTCTCCGGGATACTGAAACTCTTTGTCCCTTCACCAATACGCACTAAAAATTTATTTTCCTGAACCTCACCCTTAACAGCAGTACCACCACCTTCACTTTTGATCTGGAACTCAAAAGATTTAAAGGAATAATCAGGATTCTTTGTCCAAACGAGTTGAGCTTTTACTTCTCTTTCTTGTCCCATGGCTTTGAGCTTCATATTCATCACTTCTTCCACAGAATCACCCTTTAATCTGACAATAGAGTATCCTATGTTTTTGCCCTGCATCCGGATTTTCTGCCAAAGTTCAAAAGAAGCGAAAGATTCAGAAAGAAAAAAAACAAAAAGTGAAAAAAATAAAAAGAAAGGAACTAAAAAAAGAAACCTATGCAAAAAGAGATTATGTTTTCGTTCTATGAACATTTTGTATATCCGCAACTCATACATATATAACAACCTTCCTGAAATGTAAGAGAAGAAGAATGACATTCAGGACATATTTCAAATTTTTCAGTTTCTTCTCCTGCCACTTTTCCTATCTCTTTTTCTGTACCTGGGTTCGAAGGATTATTTTTACTTGGAGCTGCATTTGAACCTAATTTATGATCATTACTGATATGAACTTCTTCTTTCTGTTCAGATTTTTGTTCAGACAGGTCAGAAGAAGTACTTTGCTTCCCATCAACAACCTTATACTGGTGGTGAGATAGATCTGGAGGATTTTTCAGAGATAGAGCAAATCTTATAGCTTTGGCGATTCCATCTGGTATGGAAGAGACTGAAAAGCTTCTGTTATCAATTTTGTTCCATGAGACCTGTTCTGTTTTTATATTTTCCAAAGTTTCGGCTAAGTCTTCTGCTGGTACGCCCTTTTGCAGTGCAAGAGAAACTACCCTACCCAAAGCTTCCGCACAAGCCCTGAGTTCAGACCCAGGTTTTGAAACAACAACAAAAACTTCCTTTATCTTACCTTCAAGAAAGTTGATCGTGATAAACATGGAACCATGCGGAGTTCTTATTTTTGTTGTCAGCCCCCTCATAGAAAACGGTCTCTCAAAATCCTTTGCTCCCATACAGAATTATTTTACTTTTTCATTAGAACCTTCTGAATTTTCCCAATAAATTTTTCCAAATAAAATAAAACTATCTCCTTGATATTTTCAAGGAAGCAGTCCCTAAAATTGCACAAACTAGGTCATCAAAAGATATACCCCTGAAATTTGCAATTTTTGGGAGCAGTGATCTTTCAGTCATACCTGGGATGGTGTTAAGTTCAAGAAAGTAAGGTTTATTATCTCCTATTTTAGTTTTAAAATCTACTCTTACTGCTCCACCGACATTAAATCTTTGACATATATACCTAGAAATTTTAAGTGCTTCCTCAATTGTATAACGATCAATAGATTTAGGAGGAATCACATAGTTTGTATTTCCTTTATACTTTGATTGAAAGGAGAAAAATTCATCATCTTGCGGAATTATTTCAAGAACAGATAAAGGAATTTTTTCGATGAGCCCTATGGTAAATTCAGGTCCGTCCAAAAATTCTTCTATTAGGACAGAAGCTGAAAATCTGAAAGCCTCATCAACCGCTTTTCTTATTTTTCTCTCATCTTTCTCCCTGATTATAGAAACACCAAACGAAGAACCAGAAAAATTAGGTTTTATAACACACGGCAGACTGATCTCATTCATTACTATCTTTATAGCTTCATCTTCTGAACTTGCTGCAAAGAAAGCCGGTTGAGGAACTAAATCCCTCAAAGCGAGCCTTGCGATGAATTTATCCATAAAAAGGGCAGAAACAACAGGGTCAGGAGAAGTATAAGGGATTTTGAGGATTTCAAGCATACCTTGAACAGTTCCATCTTCCCCATATCTCCCATGAAGGCATATGAAAGCTGCATCAAAATTTTTTAGGTAATTTATATCTGGAAGAGGAAATACAATTTTTTCCGTGTTGAACCCACTTCTTAAAAGAGCAGAAAATACAGCTTCACCGGTTTTTATTGAAATTTCTCTCTCCTCTGATTCGCCTCCCATTATAACGCATACTCTCTTGAAGTTTTTAGATTTATTTTTATAATAATCTATTACTGAGAGGATTTCTTTGTCATCAGCTTCGTTATCAAAAATTTTTCCCACTTTTTAAAATTTTACGAATTTGAATTGAATCAGAGAGCTCGTGATTCACTTAAAGATAAATTTCTCTTTATGCGAGAAACTTTCTCAATCCTGTTTATAGCAGCAACAAAAGCTTTTGCAGAAGCAACGACTATGTCTGTACTTATACCCACTCCGTTTGCAGATACATTCCCGATTTTAAGCACAACAGAAACTTCACCCTGTGCATCAGTTCCACCAGAAATAGATTTCACAGAGTAATCAACAAGTTCTGGGAATATACCAAGACAACTTTGAATAGCTTTGTATACAGCATCAACTGGACCATCACCAGATGCGAATGCTCGTCTTATTTTATCCACATCTCTTATCACAACTGTTGCCGTCGGAACCAATTCAGTTCCACCAGCAAAGTTAGCTGAAATAAGTTCATACCTATCTTCTTTTTGAGTTTTTAGCACCTCTTCAAAAACCACTGCTTCTATATCTTCATCATATATCCTTTTTTTCTTATCTGCGAGCTCTTTTATTCTTTTATAAACTGCTTTGATTTCTTCTGCTGAGAGTTCATATCCCATCTCCGCAAGCTTTTTCGCAAGAGCATGTCTTCCTGAATGCTTACCGATAACTATCTGCGAACTCGGGAAGCCCACATCTTCTGGTTTCATTATTTCATATGTAAGAGGATTTTTCAAGACTCCATCCTGGTGTATCCCAGCTTCGTGAGCAAAGGCATTCTGACCAACAATAGCCTTATTTGGCGGAACCTGAACGCCTGTTATTTTGGAAAGAAGACGAGATGCCGGATAAATCTCCTTCGTATTTATAGTAGTATAAAATTTTGAAAAGAAATCTTTCCTTGTTTTTATAGCCATAACAACCTCTTCTAATGATGTGTTTCCTGCTCTCTCTCCTATACCGTTGAGTGCAACCTCACACTGTCTTGCCCCCCCTAAGATCCCAGCAAGGGTATTAGCAGTTGCAAGACCAAGGTCATTATGACAGTGTACAGAAATTATTGGATTTCCAACTTGTGAAATAGCTTCCTTCAATCTCTTAATAAGTTCAAAAAACTCAAAAGGTAAAGTGTATCCAACGGTATCTGGGACATTTATTACATCTGCTCCGGCTTTTACGACTTCTGTAAATACTTTTATGAGGAAATCTTGGTCTGACCTTGTAGCGTCTTCTGCGGAAAATTCAACTTCATCTGCATATTTTTTTGCAAGCTTTACAGCTTTTACAGCTTTCTCAAGGACCTCTTGTTCAGAGAGTCTTAATTTATATTTCATATGAATTTCACTTGTTGCGATGAAAACATGAATTCTTTTTCTTTTTGCGGGAGCTAACGCTTCCGCTGCTTTTTCTATATCCTGCTCCTCACATCTTGCAAGGGCACAAATTACTGGCTTTTCAAGTGCTTGGGAAATTTCTCTTACAGCTTGAAAGTCCCCTTCTGATGTTATAGGGAAGCCTGCTTCTATTATATCAACTCCGAGCCTTTCCAACGCCAGAGCCATTTTGATCTTCTCGTCTATTGTCATGGAAAAGCCCGGCGCCTGCTCTCCGTCCCTTAAAGTTGTGTCGAATATGTAAATTTTTTCCATAATATATGTTCTCAAAAATAATATTATAAAAAATGTAGAAAAATGTCGTAAAAACAACAATTATGAAGAAAATCTTCTGCTTGAAAATAATCAACCATAAAAAGAAAGGTGGAATAAATAAGAAGTAGTATATATAGCTTCTTATTTTCAACTCTTTAAATGACCTGAACTTTAAAGTGCTAACCTGCAGAGCTGATACAAAGACAACAGTTGCAAAAGCCAAAATTTCAATCAACAGAGTTCTTTCATAATCCGAAAGAAGATTGATAACAGAGATAATCAGAAATGCCCCCATAGGAGAACTTAAACCTTCAAAATATTCCTTTGGTTTAGTATCGGAATTTACATTAAATCTTGCAAGTCTTATAGCAACCGCTAATGTAGGTAGGAACGAAAAAATTTTCCCCATTTCAGATTTACCAAAAAACAAATTCAAAATAATGGCAGAAGTGGCAAGACCAAAAGTTACAAGGTCAGCAAGAGAATCAAACTCAAGACCAAACCTTGATGATATTCCTAAGGACCGAGCTATCCTTCCATCCGCCATATCAAAAATCAAACCGAAGATAACAAAGTAAAACGAAAGATGAGTTTTTCCCTCAAAAGCAAACAGAACCGCAAGGAAACCAGAAAACAAGTTCAAAGAAGTCAAAAAGTTAGACAGGAATCCAAATTTTTTCTTCTCCACCTAAAAAAAGTTAATAATTGTTCTGACATATTTATGATTTCATTAACATTTTCATTAGTATAACATTTTCGTTAACATAATTTGTTAGTTACTTTGAGAAACAGCCGGAGAGCCCAAAATGGATTATAAGAAGAAGATATATACGCTTGCTTTTCTTATCTTTACTCTTATAACGGCTGGAACGATCGGGTACATGATAATTGAAGGATGGAATCTCCTTGATTCACTCTATATGGTGATAATTACTCTTGCAACTGTTGGATATAAAGAAGTCCGCGAGCTATCACCTGTTGGACAAATTTATACTATGCTTCTCATATTGTCAGGTACCGGATTACTAGCTTATGCAGTAACAAATTTGAGTATTATTCTCGTAGAAGGTAAATTATTAGAAATTTTACGGAGGGAAAAAATGAAAAAAGAAATAGAAAAACTTGAAAATCACTATATAGTTTGCGGTGCAGGAAAAACAGGATATCATATAATAGAAGAACTCAAAAAATTAAAATATAAGATAGTAGTCGTGGATCTATCTCCACAATCAATAGAGGATGTATTATGGATACAAAAAGATGCAACCAGAGATGAAACCCTTCTTGAAGCAGGTATAAAAAAAGCAAAGGGACTCGCTGCTGCTCTTCCATCGGACAAAGAGAATCTTTTCGTTGTTCTTACAGCAAGAAACCTCAACCCATATTTAAGAATTGTTACAAAGTGCCAAGATGTTGAAAACGAATTAAAGATGAGAATGGCTGGTGCAGATGCAGTCGTCTCTCCAAACCGAATAGGAGGACTAAGAATCGCATCTCAACTTGTTCGTCCCACAGTTGTCTCATTCCTTGATAAAATGTTATATGTAGGAGAAAAGACTTTAAGAGTAGAAGAAGCAAAAGTTAATAAAGGCTCATCATATATAGGTAAGAAATTAGGGATACTGAAAAATGAATTTGAAAAAAAACTTAACCTTGTTCTCGTCGCCATATCGAGGGAACAAGAATATATATTCAACCCATCAGAAGAGACAGAATTGAAAGAAGATGATACCCTTATTGTAATCGGAGATATAGATTCCGTAATTGAATTAAGAAAGATTCTTTCTTAACAGCCTATCATTAAAATAGGTTCTGGGATGTTTTAGTAAAAGCCTTAGGGATTTTACCAAACCTCTTGAAGATTCAAATTCATGTACCTTTTCGCAACAACAAAAAATGCAAAGATTTTGTTTTACCTCAAGTTTGTGTAATAAAAAATAAATTCAAAGAATGAAGGGAGGCAAAAAGGATAAGAAAAAGAAATATTTATTGGTAAAGAGGAAAAGGTCGTCAGGGGACTCAAAGAGATCAAGAGAATCAAATAAATCAAGAGAATCAAGCAAATCAGGAAAATCTCCTTCCAATTCTTCCTATCTTCTTTCTTTTTACTTCCTTTCTTTTCGTTTTCTTTCTTCCTTCCCATCCTTTCATTCTTCATACTAACTTCTTTTTCCATTTTTGTTTCAAAAGAATTAGAATTTCACTTATTTGCGGAGCAAAATATAAAGGAAATTGAGGTATCTCATATTGATAAAAAAGATCTGCTTATATGGAAATAGATTAACTAATTATAAACTTACTGGTTTTGTGTTATTGATATTCCTTTTGATGCCGGCGGGAGAAAATCAGCAAAATCTCTCTCAATTTTCAAAATTGCATCTTTGAGGAAATTTGATTTATACCTTTGAAACTCCTTCGGAACAACCACCCGAACCATATCTATTTCGGAAAAGATTTTTTTTGGAACATCAGACCCAGTTTGAACAGCATGCAGATAAAGAAGTCTTTCTAAAACTTTGAATTCTTCCTCCTCATCAATATTCTTCAAGAAAATCCATTCAGAATTTATAAGACGCGGGAGTAAATCAGACCACATAACAAATCCTATTCCTCCTGTCATACCAGCTCCGAGATTTTTCCCAACAGGTCCTGCAACAACACAAATCCCCCCTGTCATATACTCCATACAGTGATCTCCTGCTCCTTCAATTACTGCAAAAACTCCTGAATTTCTTACTGCAAATCTTTCCCCTGCTCTTCCCTTCACAAAAAGATATCCAGAAGTTCCTCCGTATATGCAAACATTTCCGATTGCCACAGCATTATCAACCGGAGGTATTACAACTATTTCTCCACCTGAAAGAGCTTTACCAAGATAATCATTAGCCACTCCGTGCAGTATAAATCTCATACCTCGTGTAAGGAATGCCCCAAAACTTTGACCTGCAACTCCTTCAAACTCTATCTCAACCGTTCTTAGTTTGAGTCCAGGTTTCAGAGATATTCCGTCTCCCCATTTTTTCGCTATTAAACCTGCAAGTGTTGCTCCAACGGACCTGTGCGAGTTATTTATTTTATATTTCAAACTTATCTTCTTTCCATTTTCTAATTTTCCCCAAGCGTCTTTAACTATTCTTCCGTTCAGGTCTTCTTCTTCCGTTTCGGGTCTATCATTTCGTGTCAGTTTGTTTGAAATTGATTTTTGAGACAGAATTTCAGATATTCTTTTATCAAGCATTGCGTCAATTTCTGAATCTGATTTATCTGGCAAGTCATATACGAAAGGGTTCTCCCCACCTTCTGCTATGTTCAAGAACAACTTTTTCAGGTACGATATATTTACATTCTTTTTAGTTTTTTGGAGTTGAATATTTTTGGGTTTTATAAGGTCGATTCTACCTATTATTTCATTTAATGAGCGAGCACCAAGTGATGCTAAAATTTCTCTAACTTCCTCCGCAATAGCTATAAAATATCTCTCTATCCTTTCTGGGAAACCTGGGAACTTTCTCCTTAATTCCTCCTTTTGGCTTGCTATACCAACTGGACATGTATTGAGGTGGCATTGCCTTGCCATAATACATCCAATAGCTACCATAGCTGAACTTCCAAACCCATACTCTTCTGCACCTAAAATTGCCGCTTTGACGACATCCCAGCCGTTGAGCATTCCTCCATCTACCCTTAACCTTACTCTCTCTCTTAAATCATTCCAGATAAGTATGGCTTGCGTTTCAATAAGTCCGAGCTCCCATGCTATCCCGGCGTTTTTGATTGAGCTTGCGGGTGATGCTCCCGTTCCTCCATCATGACCTGATATCTGGATTGTGTCAGCATAGGCTTTTGCAACACCTGCTGCTATTATTCCTACTCCAGCCTCTGCAACAAGCTTGACAGCTACCCGAGCTTGCGGATTAACTTTTTTGAGATCATATATAAGCTGCGCTAAATCCTCTATTGAATAAATATCGTGATGTGGTGGTGGTGATATAAGAGTTATACCGGGAACAGCTCTTCTCACCCTTGCTATCTCTTCTGTAACTTTTATTCCGGGGAGCTGTCCGCCTTCTCCTGGTTTTGAACCTTGTGCAATTTTTATTTCAAGTTCTCTACAATTTACAGCATACTCGGTTGTAACTCCAAATCTACCAGATGCAATTTGTTTCATAGTGCTTGAAGCCAGGTCACCATTCTCATAAGGTTCAAATCTTCTTGGGTCTTCTCCTCCCTCACCGCTTCCCATATTTGCTCCGATTCTGTTTACTCCTATTGCGAGTGTTTCATGAGCCTCGGGTGATAGGGCACCAAAAGACATAGAAGAAACATAAAACCTTTTTACTATATTCTCAACCGGTTCAACCTCATCTATTGGTATAGGGTCTCCCAGAGGTTTTATATCAAAAAGGTCTCTTATCTTTACCGGCGGTCTTGACTGAACTTGTGCTGTAAACTCTTTGTAAAACTCTTTGTTTCCGGTTTCTGTAAATTTGTGCAGTGGTCTGAAAACAAATGGATTCTTCTCGTGATACTCTTTCCCTCTTATGAACTTGAAAAATCCAAGATTTGGGAGTAAAGGAGAAGGATCTTCTGACCATCTATAAAACTCAATATAGTCATCTGCGAGTTCTTCATAGCCTACACCGTCTTGACCGAACCAATTAGGAGTTCCTGTGAAGCAGAAATCAACAATCTCATCTTTAAGTCCAATTATTTCAAATATTTGAGCACCTCTATAACTTGAAATGTGAGAGATTCCCATTTTGCTCATTATCTTTTTTATGCCCTTTTCAACCGCAGATTTGTAGTTTTTGACGAGCTTTAATCTATCTTGAATTTCCTGAGCTTTACCTCTGTGCTCTTCTTTTATGTGATAAGCTGTCAAGAATGCGAGCCAAGGTAAAATTGCGTCTGCACCGTATCCCAGAAGACAAGCAAAATGATGTTCTTCTCTTGGCTCTCCGCTATCAACTACAATAGAAGCTTTTAGTCTCAAACCTCTTCTCACAAGCTCTTGATGAACAGCTCCAACAACCATCAACGACGGAATAACGACTTTTCCATCTTTTCCGGCAGTTCTATCAGAAAGTATTATAAGCTTTACTCCATCTTTTTCAACCGCATCAGCTGCCTCATAGGCTATACTGTAAATTTTTTCTCTGAGTGAGGATTTTCTGTTCAGATCAAAGACAGTCTCAAAAATTCTGAAAGGTAAATTCTTTTTCAGTTCCTCTAAAATTTCCTCTGTTACGATGGGACTATCTAACCTTATAACATTTGCGTGTTCTTCGTCATCATAAGTTATATCTCCTTTCTCTCCTATTGTAGTTGATAAGGACATAACTATGTATTCTCTGTATGGGTCTATCGGTGGATTTGTAACTTGTGCAAATCTTTGTTTGAAATAAGAGAAAATATTTCTCGGGACTTGGGACATAAAGGCAAAAGGAGTATCATCTCCCATAGAGTAAGTTGCTTCTTTGCCAAAAAAAGCCATTTCCTTGAAGAACCTTTCTAAATCTTCCTCTGTGTATCCGAAAGCTTTCTGCAATCTTATCAGCTCTTTTTCATCTATTGAGGAAAATCCATCTTTTGTAATTTCAGTTGAGAATTTCTTTGATTTCCTTATCCATACCGAATATGGTTTTATACGAGCGATTTTTCCCTTTATCTCGTGATCCCTGTAAAGTCTTCCCTCTTGTGTATCTATGTATATCATTTTTCCGGGTCCGAGCCTATCTATTTCTTCAAATTCTTCAAGAGCAATTTCTCTTGCAACCCCTATTTCAGATGCAGCAATAACCAATCCATCTTTTGTTATCCCTACTCTTGCTGGTCTGAGACCGTTTCTATCAAGGCACGCCCCTACTCCTACTCCGTCAGAGAAAGCTATCGCAGCTGGACCGTCCCAAGGTTCAGTAAAGTAGTCATAATACTCAAAGAATGATTTGACATCTTCTGGCATATCTGGGACAACCTCATAAGGTTCTGGAATTAGCATTGCCATAGCTTCTGGGAGTTCCCTTCCTGAAAAGTAAAGAAATTCCAGCATGTTATCTAACATAGAGGAGTCGCTTCCACCTTCCCATATAATTGGTCTTATGATTTCAAGTTCATCTTTGCTCCAAACCTTTGTAGATAAACTTTTTTCCCGAGCTCGTGTCCAATTTATGTTCCCCAGCAAAGTATTTATTTCTCCATTATGTGCGAGAAATCTGAAAGGATGAGCAATAAACCAATGCGGATGCGTATTTGTACTGTATCTTTGGTGAAACATGCATATTGATATCTCATAGTCCGGATCCTGCAAGTCAAGATAAAATTTATCTACTTGTGTCGCTACGAAAAGTCCTTTATAAACAATTTTTTTTGTTGAAATTGACGGTATATAAAGAGAGATTTTCTTTTCTGCTGATTTTTTTTCTACAAACTTTCTCAGAATGTAAAGTTTTCTTTCTGCTTCTTTCCAATTCCCATCGTACTTTATGTAAAGGTGCTTTATTTGAGGTTTTGATGATTTTGCTATTTCTCCAAGTGCATTTTCGTCTTGTGGAACATCTCTCCAAAAAAGTGGAGAAAATCCAAGTTCCTTTGCAAAACTTTCTGTTATCTCAAAAATGAAATTCTGATGTTCTTGAGAGTTTGGAAGAAAGAAAACTCCTATTGCTACTTTTTCGGGTTCCAAATTATTTATTCCTCTTTTTTCAAGCTCTTTTTTGACAATTTTCAGAGGAATTTGAGTCATTATTCCTGCTCCATCTCCTGTTTTACCGTCAGCAGATACTGCTCCACGATGAATGAGATTCTTTACAGATTCTACCCCTATTTTCAGTATTTTATTTGATTTCTCTCCCTTGATACTTGCAACAAAACCAACTCCACATGCAGCTCTCTCTCTATATACATACATTGCCGTTTTCACCTCGTTTTCAAGATTCCTATTTTTTTATTTAAATTTCTACTTTTTCTATTCCAAACACAAGATAAAATCTACAAAGTTCAAAAATAAAAAAACAAACAAATTACTCTAAAATTTCACAAAATAGATGATATCATGATGGTACAGGTAGCAAGTCAAAATCAAATAAAATCAAAAAGTTGTCATCACGAATTTCCACCAGATTGAGATGGAACGGAGCACCATTCTTCAATATCTTGCGGAGTTTTTATCACAGGATTTTCACCGCAGGCAGGACAATCTTTTCTTTTTCTCACTTTGAACATAGAGAATTCGGTAGTTAGCGCATCAAAGACTAAAAGTTTTCCAATAAGCGGTTGCCCTTTTCCTAAAATAAGTTTCAGAACTTCATTCGCTTGCAGAAGTCCAATTATTCCCGGAACAACTCCTAAAACACCGGCTTCTTGGCACGAAGGCATAACACCTGGTGGTGGAGGTTCGGGATAAAGACATCTATAACACGGACCTTCTGCTGATGGTATGAATGTGGAGACTTGACCTTCAAATCTCAGAACGCTCCCATAAACATAAGGTTTTCCCAAAATTACACAAGCATCAGACACAGCATACCTTGCTGAAAAATTATCCGAACCATCTAAAACTATGTCATAATCTTTTATGAGGTCAATTACATTTGAGGCTGATATTTTTTCGTTTATGGCGACTACTTCAATATCTGGATTTAGCTTTTTCAATTTTTCTGCTGAAACGAGAGCTTTTGGTTTTCCGACATCTTCTGTTGAGTATATTATTTGTCTTTGGAGATTAGATAAATCCACTTTGTCAAAATCTGCTACTGCTATTTTCCCAACACCCGCTGCTGCAAGGTATAAAGCTGCTGGTGCTCCCAGCCCGCCTGTGCCTGCTATGAATACGCTCGCAGATAAAAGTTTTTTCTGCCCTTCCCCTCCTACCTCGTCCAATATTATTTGCCTTGAATACCTGAGTATCATATCATCGTTCAGAGTTATTTTCTTTTTTCCGTTCAGAGCCATTTTTTTCCCTCCCTTGAACTTCTAATTTAAAACAGAAAACATAAGAAAATTTCATTTTCGGCAAAAATGAAGAAAAAAAGAAATAAAATATATAAAAATTTTCTGAAATATGTTCAAGATAAACATTCCTATTTTTTTTCTCACAGATTACGGCACAAAAGATGAATATGTTGGTGTTGTAAAAAGCGTAATTTTATCTATAAACCAAGATGCAAAAATAATTGATATTACCCATGAAATTCCTCCGCAAGATATATTCTCAGCTGTGTTTATAATAGATAAAATTTTGAAGTATCTTCCTCAAAAAAGTATTATTTTAGCTGTGATAGATCCGGGAGTTGGTGGAAAAAGAAAGTCTATCGTAGGTGAAAGCGAAATTGAATTCCCCAAAGGAGTAAAGAAAAAGATTTTCTTTGTTGGTCCAGATAATGGAATATTTACTCCTATTTTTCTTCAAGCAAAACATTACAAAGTATTCGAAATAAATGCGGAGAGGATTTTAGAGAAAGCAAAAAGTTATGGACTTTTTCTTGAAAAATCAAATACATTTCACGGGAGAGATATATTTGCCCCAGCCTGCGCTTTGGTGTCAAAAAATCCTGAAATCATCAAGGAAATTTCACTAAAAGAAGAAGTTTTACCTGTAAAACTGGAACTACCGAAACCACAAATAAAAATAATAGAAGACAAAGAAGCAGAAAAAGAAACAAGTAAAGAAAAAGAAATCATAGGTCATATAATTCATATAGATAAATTTGGAAACCTTATAACTAATATTCCAAAAGAATACCTTGAAGGAAGCAGAATAAAAGAAATTGAGATTTTGAGAGCAAAACTCAAAGAAAAAAAATCGCAATTAAGAACAAACAAGTCAGAAAAAAGAATAAAGATAAAGGCTCCACTTGTTAGCTCATACGATAGCGTAAAGAAAGAGAACCCTTTACTAATAATAGGTTCTTATAATACTTTGGAAATATCTGTGAGAGATGGGAGTGCAGAGAAAAAGTTTGAAGCAAAAAGATTTGATATAGTAAAAATAAAATTGATGAAACATGAATAACAAAGACAGTCAGAGTACAGAAAAAGTAAAAATCAAAAAATTTAAAATTTTAAAATATGGAGTTCAAAACAAAACAAGACGATTTTGAAGCCTCAATAAATATGATTCCACTTGTTGATATCATGCTGGTTTTACTTATAATATTTATGATAGCTGCACCTGTTCTGAAACACTCTTTTGAGGTAAATACCCCGGAAGCTACTTCTTCTACCCCAACAGAACAAGCAGAAGATACTCCAATTGTAACTGTGACAAAAGATGAAAAAATAAGGCTTAATGGTATTGTTATAAGTTCTCTCGATGAGTTACAAAACTATTTAGAAAAACTAAAACCAAAAGAAATTTTAGTAGAAGCAGATAAATCAGTAAGATATGGATTTGTTATATCTGTAATGGATGTTATAAAACAACAAGGGATTGAAAAAGTCGGACTCGTAACCCAGAAAAAATAATTTCTTCTTAAAAATAAACAAGAGAAAAAGATTTGAAGTTCAAACAAACAAAAAATCACTTTATTAAGTTAAATAAAATAAATAAAAATTTACTTTATAAGAGTGAAAACTCTGCTGAACCTTACAGATTTTTCATATGAATCCCAGGAGAAATATATTACGAAAGCTTTTCCTTTTATGTTCTGTATATTTACCGGTCCCCAGAATCTCGAGTCGTTAGATTCATCTCTATTATCTCCCATCACGAACACATGTTCAGGAGGAACTTGGAATGGTCCAAAATCATCTCTTGGTGGTCCGACATAATTATCAGAGAAAAATCCCCATTTATCTTCAATTTCCCTGCCATCTATGTATATCTTCTTTCTTTTTATTTCTATTGTCTCACCTGGAAGAGCTATAACTCTTTTTATAAAGTCTTTTGATGGGTCTTCTGGAAACACAAAAACTATCACATCTCCCCTCTTTATTTCCCCCCATCTGAATATGTATTTATAGTAAGGTATTCTCAATCCGTATGCTAATCTATTAACAAGTATATAATCTCCCACGAGCAAGGTTGGTATCATCGAACCTGATGGAATTTTATACGCTTGAACTGCGAATGTTCTTATAAAAACAGCTAAAACGAGAGCGATAAAAATATCTCTTATTATTCCTACTGATGCTTTTTTCATGTTAAGCTATGAATTCAGTTGGCACCTTCTGAGCAGTTTTGACCATATCTTCTGCTGCCTTAACAAACTTAACTATTGTTGCAAGATTTCCTTTGAGTTGCAACTTACCTTGTGCAAGAGCTTTTATCGGTTCGAGCTCACCATTTATAATCTGCTTCCATCTTGCATAATCTCCATATATCACAAACGGAGCTTTCTCTCCTTCCTCCTTGCTAACTATTTTAGCCTCCTTACAAAAACCTTTATCTATATCAAGCCACAAATAAATATCTTCATTTATACCTAATTTCTCATCCTTCTTCACCACAAGTGATATCGGACCATATGTCCAACCCTTTCCAGATTCTTTCCAAGGTCCTGCATTAAGTTCTTCTCTATATTTTGCAACCCACTCAGGTGATGGAAATTTTAGCTTCATAACCAACTACCCCCTGTTCTTCTTCTATCCTAAAAATTAAAATATGGAAAAGTCTTTAATGTTTATCCAGATATTTTTACAGAACATTTTTCAATACACAAGATACTTTCAATAGAAAGGGAAATTTTTAGACGATAAATATATCTACGCGCTTACCATCTGTGTAAAGAAGGGCTTTTCTATCGTTAAGATCTATCTCATGAGATTTTTGATTGGCTTCTCTAATTTTTATTTTTCCCTTTATTATAGCAAGAAATTCTGCATGCTTTTCAAGAATCTCTGCATCTCCCATCTCAGTAGTAACATATATAGAAATTCCATCTCCTTCATATAACTTTTTCTCTGGGGATGAAATTTTTATCCTCATATAAATTTTAGATTTTTATCTTTTAGAAAAAACTTGA
>Ga0272445_1000758_pt1 | contig 27961 bp, 23 predicted proteins | sample YNPCB0031_FD_194404 | JGI IMG/M metagenome (GOLD analysis project Ga0272445, IMG submission 194404) | Hot spring sediment microbial communities from Yellowstone National Park, WY, United States - YNP-CB-003-1 | ecosystem: Environmental > Aquatic > Thermal springs > Hot (42-90C) > Sediment... | reverse complement strand
GAGCCAACCGTTGAGGAAAAAATTAGGCGTCTCCGCGAGATGAGGGAGCAAGCCAAGCTGGGAGGCGGACTTAAACGCATAGAGGAACAACACGCAAAGGGCAAGTTAACTGCAAGAGAACGCATAGACCTCCTCCTAGACCCTGGAAGCTTCAACGAACTTGACCAGTTCGTCGTCCACCAGTGCACAGAGTTCGGCATGGCCGAACGCAGGTACCCAGGCGACGGCGTCGTAACGGGTTATGGCACTATAGAAGGAAGACTGGTCTTCGTTTTCTCACACGACTTCACAGTTTTTGGAGGATCTTTGGGCGAAATGTTCGCCAAAAAAGTTTGCAAACTCATGGATCTAGCCATGAAAACAGGCGCGCCGGTTATAGGCTTAAACGACTCCGGTGGGGCGCGCATCCAGGAAGGCGTGGCAAGCTTAGCCGGATACGGCGACATATTCTTCCGCAACGTTATGGCTTCAGGCGTCATACCTCAAATATCCGCCATAATGGGGCCTTGCGCTGGCGGCGCCGTTTACTCGCCAGCCTTAACCGACTTCATAATTATGGTTGACAAGACAAGCTACATGTTTATCACGGGACCAGACGTAGTCAAAGCGGTTTTAGGACAAGAGGTAACATTCGAAGAGCTTGGGGGAGCCATGGTGCACAGCCAAACCAGCGGCGTAGCCCACTTCATAGCCAAAGATGAGGAACACTGCATCCAAATAATAAAGAAGCTTTTGAGCTATTTGCCAAGCAACTACCTTGAAGACCCACCCTATGCGGAGACTGGAGACGACCCTAACAGAACAGACGAGGAATTGACGCGCATAATCCCAGACGACCCGGACAAACCATATGATGTAAAAGAGGTTATCCGCCGCGTGGTGGACAATGGCGAATTCTTCGAGGTTCAACCTCTCTGGGCTCCAAACATAGTTATAGGGTTCGCGAGACTAAATGGACATGTGGTTGGCATAGTGGCAAATCAGCCCGCCCACTACGCGGGAGCTTTGGACATAAACTCGTCTGTTAAAGCCGGAAGATTTGTGCGTTTCTGCGACTGCTTCAACATACCCATAATAACCTTCGTGGACGTGCCAGGTTTCCTACCAGGCGTAGAGCAAGAACACGGCGGCATAATACGCCACGGCTCAAAACTATTATACGCTTACTGCGAAGCCACGGTGCCAAAAATAACCGTTATACTTCGGAAAGCTTACGGCGGAGCCTACGACGTCATGGGATCAAAACATTCAGGAGGCGACATAAACTACGCTTGGCCAACGGCCGAAATAGCCGTCATGGGACCCCAAGGAGCCATAAACATAATCTTTAGGCGGGAAATAGCCGAAGCCCCAAACCCAGAGCAGAAACGCCTAGAACTAGTAAGCGAATACCGCCGAAAATTCGCAAACCCCTACGTGGCGGCGCAGAAAGGCTACATAGACGAAGTCATTGAACCAGCCGAAACAAGGCCAAAACTTATCAGCGCCCTCGAAATGCTAGGCACAAAACGCGAGGCTAGGCCCGCTAAAAAACACGGCAACATTCCACTATAGATAAATAACCGGTTCTGCAGAATTTCACCCTCACCATTCTCCAGAGTGGAAAGGTTTGGCTAGACCCGTCAAAATTACGGATACAACGTTTCGCGATGCGCATCAGTCTTTGATGGCTACCAGAATGCGCACTGAGTCGATGCTTCCCGTTGCTGAGAAAATGGATATGGTTGGCTTTTTCTCCATGGAGGTTTGGGGAGGCGCTACTTTCGACGTTTGCATTCGCTACCTTGTTGAGGACCCTTGGGAGAGGCTTCGCCAGCTTAGAAAGCATATTAAGCGGACGCCTTTGCAGATGCTTTTGAGGGGGCAGAACGTTGTCGGCTATAGGAATTATCCGGACGATGTTGTAGTGAAGTTTGTTGAGAAGGCAGCGGAAAATGGCGTAGACATATTTCGGGTTTTTGACGCTTTGAACGATGTGCGTAACATGGAGACTGCCATAAAAACTGTTAAGCGGGTGGGTAGGCACGCGCAGGGCACTATCTGCTACACTATAAGTCCAGTTCACACGATAGAATATTATGTGAACGTTGCCAAGAGGCTGGCACAGCTTGGCTGTGACTCCATATGCATAAAGGATATGGCTGGAATGCTAGCGCCTCAACCCGCCTACGAACTTATAACCGCCCTTAAGAGGGAGGTAGGCCTGCCTGTTCATTTGCATTGCCACTGCACAAGCGGGATGGCCATGATGACCTATCTAAGAGCATGCGACGCCAAGGTGGACGTGTTAGACACGGCTTTTTCGCCCCTCGCTTGGGGCACATCCCAGCCGCCTGTAGAATCGATTGTGGCGGCTTTAAGGGGGACACCCCACGACCCAGGGCTTGATTTGGAGCTTCTTCAAGAGATTGCCGAATACTTTAGGGAGCTTAGAGAGAAATATTACGACCCCCTTGGGCTTATAGACCCTAAAGCTGAGAGGGTTGATCCTTCAATAATGGTTCATCAGATTCCGGGCGGAATGTTCTCCAACCTTCTTGAACAGTTGAGGGAGCAGGATGCTGTCCATAGGCTTAAGGAGGTTTTGGAGGAGGTTCCGAGGGTTCGGAGGGAGCTTGGTTATCCACCGTTGGTGACGCCTACAAGTCAGATTGTTGGAACCCAAGCTGTCTTAAATGTGCTGTCTGGAAAACGCTACAGCGTAGTGCCCAAAGAGGTTAGGGACTATGTTAAGGGTTTTTACGGGCAGCCTCCAGCCCCCATAGACGAGGAAGTTAAAAGGCTTATAATAGGCGACGAGGAGCCTATAACTTGTCGGCCAGCAGACCTCCTTGAACCAATTTTGGACAAAATTCCGGAAGAGGTTAAACTATACATTGAAAGCGAAGAGGACATGCTTACCTACGTGCTGTTTCCAGCCATAGCCCTAGAGTTCTTTAAGAAACGAAAGGCGAAGAGGGAGGAGGCCAAAACCGCGGTGCCTAAGGAGAAGTTGGCTGAGCTGGAAAGAGTGGCGGCCGTTTCAGCGGTTGTCGCCGTTCATTTGGCTGAACGGGGCGGAGTTAAAGCCTTAACTTTGCAGAGGTTTAGGCGTGAAGTTTCCCCGTGGGTTTTGGTTTGGCGCAAAAGTTTAGCTGAACATGGTGTGTAAACATGTCGATGTACGAGGTTTTCGTGGACGGTAAACTCAAAAGGGTTGAGGTTTCAAGAATTGGGGAAGCCTTTTTCACGGTTAAGGTTGACGGCGAAGCCTTTACGGTTCAAGTTCCAGAAGGCAAACCCATTTATGGTAGAGGTTTTCAGGTTAAAGTTAACGACAAAGCTTACACTGTGCTTTTGGCGGAGATCAGCAAGACAAAGCCTTTTACCGTTAAGGTTGAAGAAGTCTCCTTTCAAGTGGAGTTGAGAGCACCGCCTACGCATTCATTTACGCCGGTGACCCAACCAACCTTTCAAAGGTTGACGATTGGGCCTGCAAAGCCTAAGCAAACGGTTTCCGGAACAGTTACCGCGCCTATGACTGGCAAAATAATCTCTATAAAGGTTAAGAAGGGCGACCATGTTAAGGCTGGACAGGTTTTGTGTATCTTGGAGGCCATGAAGATGGAAAATGAAATCACCGCACCTGTGGCTGGAACTGTTCGGGAAATCCTCGTTTCCGAGGGCGCCTCAGTGAACGAGGGCGACCCGCTTTTTGTTGTGAGCTAGAATATTGCTGGAGGCTTGTATTCGCCGAAGACTTCCCTAAGGACGTCGCAGATCTCGCCTAACGTTGCATATTCCCTGACAGCTCGAATAATGTGGGGCATGAGGTTTTCATTTTCCTTTTCGGCGGACCGCCGAAGCATGTCCAAGGCTTTCTTAACTTTGACGTTGTTTCTCTGACGTTTCACCTCTTTTAGGCGTTCTATAAGCTTTTTTTCGATTTCTGGGTCTATCCGCAGAATCTTCACTGGCGTTTTCTCTTCGCTTACGAACTCGTTCACGCCTACGATTATGCGTTTTTTGCTTTCCACTTCCTTCTGGTAGCGGTAGGCGCTTTCCATGATCTCCCTCTGCATGAAACCCTTTTCTATGGCTGCGACAGCTCCACCCATTTCATCTATCCGCTGTATATATTCGGCGGCTTTTTCCTCAATCTGCTTAGTCAGATACTCCACGTAGTAGGAGCCGCCGAGGGGGTCTATAGTGTCCGCCACGCCGCTTTCGTGGGCTATTATCTGCTGGGTTCTGAGGGCTATGGTGACTGCCTGCTCGCTTGGTAAAGCGTAGGCTTCATCGAAGGAGTTTGTGTGTAGGGACTGGGTTCCGCCTAAAACCGCCGCTAGGGCCTGCAGCGTTACGCGGATAATGTTGTTTAGGGGTTGCTGGGCTGTAAGTGAAACGCCGGAGGTTTGGGTGTGGAAGCGCAGCATCCAAGAGGCTGGGTTTTTAGCCTTAAAACGTTCCCGCATGATCTTCGCCCAAAGACGTCTGGCCGCCCTGAACTTGGCAACCTCTTCGAAAAGATTGTTGTGGGCTGCAAAGAAGAATGAAATTCTGCTGGCGAACTGGTCAACGTTTAAACCCCTGTCTACAGCAGCCTGCACGTAGGCAATGGCGTTTGCAAGGGTGAAGGCAACCTCTTGGACGGCTGTGGCTCCTGCCTCGCGGATGTGGTAGCCGCTTATGCTTATCACGTTCCATTTTGGCACGTTTTTGGCGCAGTATTCAAAAATGTCCGTGACTAGGCGCATGGAAGGTTTAGGTGGGAAGATGTACATGCCTCTGGCAACATACTCCTTTAAAATGTCGTTTTGCACGGTGCCGTCCAACGCGTTTTGGGGTACGCCTTGCTTTTCGCCGACGACGATGTACATGGCAAGCAAAATAGCGGCGGGGGCGTTGATGGTCATGGAAGTTGTTATTTTGTCAAGGGGTATGCCATCAAAAACTATCTCCATGTCCCTTAAAGTGCTAACGCTTACGCCAGCCCTTCCCACCTCGCCCCTCGCCATAGGGTGGTCGCAGTCATAACCCACCTGTGTTGGAAAGTCGAAGGCTACGCTGAGGCCTGTTTGACCCTGGCTGAGTAGGTATTTGAAGCGCTGGTTTGTCTGTTCAGCTGTGCCGAAGCCCGCATACTGCCTCATGGTCCATAAGCGTGCCCTATACATCGTTGGGTAAATGCCCCGCGTAAAGGGGTACACGCCTGGAAACCCTAAATCGCAAAGATAGTCAAGGTCTTGTACGTCTAAAGGTGTGTAGAGACGGCTTACCGGGATATCTGAGGTGGTTAAAAACATGCCCCTTTCAGGGATTCGTTCAACGCTCTTAGCCACAACTTCCTTCTCCCACAACTCTTTCTCCCGGCGGATTTTCTCCAAGGCTTTGTCGTCAAACAAGCGGCACACCCAGAACTACATTTTTGAAGGCGCATATAAATGGCTATTTCAACACCTAAGCCTGCGCTGTCGTCTTTAAAGTTTAAAGGGTTGTGGCTTCAAATTCTTGGGTGGCGGAGAGACATGAAGATCACGTTTTGGCTGTTGGACGTGAACTATGAAGTTGAAAACCATGAGCCCGAGGTTTGGCTTTGGGGGGTTGACACCTCCGGAGACAGAGTTCTCGTTATTGACAAGAGTTTCCTCACGTATTTTTACGCCGTTGTTAAGGAGGGCTACAGTCCAGTCAAGCTTGCCGATGAAATCACGTCGAGGAGGGCGCTCTGTCCCTTCATAGTCAAAGTTGAACCTGTTGAAAGACGTTTTTTCGGCAAACCTGTGAAAGCCTTAAAGATATACTGTAAAGACCCAGATTTGGTGGCGAAGTATGCCAAGGCGTTGCAGAAGCTGGACGGCGTTAGAGAGTGCCTCGAAGACGACGTCCGGTACTCTATGCGGTATCTAATTGACAACGGAGTTGTCCCATGCGGCTGGCATGAAGTTGAAGTTGAAGAGGAAAGTGAACGGCGCAACGTTAAGGTTGACCGTGTTTACGTAGCTAAAAGTTCTCCGCGGTTTGTTGAGAAAACGGAGGTTCCAAACCTGAGGGTTTTAGGCTTTTCAATGATATGCTACGGCAAGGAGGGGGCTCCCAAACCGGACAGAAACCCTGTTGTCATAATCTCTACGGCTACGAACACTGGTGAGGAGAAGCAGTTTATAGCGGGGGATGACATGAACGACAAGCCCATTTTGGAGGCTTTCATAGACTACGTGCAACGCTTTGACCCGGACGTCATTGTTGGCTTCGGCGTTAATAGGCAGGATTGGAGCTACCTCAACGAACGCTGTAAAAGACTTGGGCTGCGTTTGTCCGTTGATAGGGCTGGAACGGAGCCCCACACAAGCGTTTATGGTCACGTCTCAATAACAGGGAGGGCTAACGTAGACCTCTTTGACTACGCCGACGAGTTTCCAGACGTGAAGGTTAAAACTTTAGAAAATTTGGCTGACTATTTGGGTGTAATGAAGATTGAAGACCGTGTTTTAATTGAGGATGTGGAGTTCGCCAGCTACTGGGACGATAAGGAGAAACGCGAAATATTGAAGCGGTTCTCCATGGAAAATACCCGATGCATAATGGGTATAGCTAACGCCATCCTAGATTTCGCTATACAGCTTTCAAGCCTTGTGGGTTTACCCCTAGACCACGTTGGAACAGCGGCTGTGGGCTTCCGTGTGGAATGGTTTCTGATAAAACATGCCTACAAAATTGGGGAGCTTGTGCCGAAAAGGGTTGAACAGCCTTATAGACCATATGCCGGCGCCATTGTGCTCAGTCCCAAACCTGGGCTCCACGAAAACATCGCCGTCTTAGACTTTGCCTCCATGTACCCAAATATTATGATAGCTTACAATCTCTCTCCAGACACTTATGTAGCTCCGGGGGAGCCGACGCCACCCTGTGGGGTTTTCGAAGCGCCGGAAGTTAGGCACCGTTTCCGTAAGGAGCCTCCGGGATTTTACAAGGAGGTTTTATCATACCTCATCGACGTGAGAGGCGAAATCCGAGCGAAAATGAAGGAATATCCTCCGGACAGCGTTGAGTACCGGGTTTTGGATGCAAGGCAGAAAGCCGTAAAGGTTATAACAAACGCTTCTTACGGCTATGCGGGTTGGATTGGCGCCAGGTGGTACATGAAACCCGTCGCTGAAGCTGCAACCGCTTGGGGTAGGCACACGATTTTAACGGCCATTAAAATGGCTGAGGGAGAAGGCTTAACAGTTGTTTACGGCGACACGGACAGCCTCTTCATAAAATACGATCCGGAAAAAGTGGAGAGACTCGCAGAAAAGATATGCGAAAAACTAGGTTTGGAGATAAAGCCGGACAAAATCTACACGCGAATATTCTTCACAGAAGCCAAAAAACGATACGCGGGCCTCCTTCCAGACGGACGCTTGGACATCGTTGGCTTAGAAGTCATAAGGGGAGACTGGGCCGCCGTAGCCAAGAAAGTGCAGGAAAAGGTTTTGGAGGTTGTTTTGAAGGAGCAGTCCCCCCAAAAAGCTGCGAGGGTTGTGAAACAGTTTATTCAGGAGCTTAGGCAGAGGAAAATTCCATATCGAGATCTGGTGATATGGAAAACTCTAACAAAATCCGTTGACGAATACGAGGTTAAGGCCCCCCACGTGGCAGCCGCAAGAATGTTGATGGAAAAGGGCTGGAAACTCGCCATGGGCGACAAGGTTGGCTATGTCGTCGTCACGGGGTCTGGAAGGCTTTATGAACGGGTTAAACCATACATGTTCGCCAGCTATGACGAAGTAGACGTTGAATACTATGTAACCAACCAAATTGTGCCAGCGGCAGCTCGGGTGCTTGAATGTTTCGGCATAACTGAGGAGCAGCTGCTAAAGGCGGGGCCGGAAGAAGGGGTTACGAGGAAGCTTACAGACTTTTTTGGAGGTTAGTTTCCAAAAAGGTCGGAGAAGGTTGCAAGCTGCACGTTTAAAGGCGTTTTAACGGCTTCTGAAATGCGGGATGCAATGATGTTTTTTATGTTTTTCTCGCTGGCTATGTCCACTATCCGCTGGGTTATTATGCCATCGAAAACAACTGTGTCCACACCGCCAACCTGTTGAAGCCTTTCAGCCAGCTGGCTTACCGGCAGCCTCTCAATAAGCTCCATTTTCTCGTTTAGAAGCACGGCTTCTAAGGTTCCCTCTAATTCCTTCGCCCACTGAATTACCTCCTTTGGAAATTCGGGTGGACGCTTTTCCCTTCTTGGATGCTTCAGAAGATCTTCAACGGGAACCCTGGCGGCTAAAGCCTCAAAGATTTCCTTGCAGTTAAGCTCTTCAACCTCCTTACCCCTCGGCGCCCTCGCCACATACTTTATGTTTGTCACCTGCAGCAGCTCTTTGAGAATCAAATCTCCACCTCGGTCTCCGTCGAGGAAGGCGGTTGCCTCCTTTTCTCTGCAGAGCTTCTTGATGGTTTCGGGGACTTTTGCACCTTCGAGGGCTATAACGTTGTGGATTCCACATCGAAGAAGGTTGATGACGTCAGCCCTTCCTTCAACAATTATTATTTCCTTTGAACTGTCAACCTCCGGTCCAGCTGAAAGCTCTTCCGGACCGTACTTTTCAACCTTAGCCACCTTGAGGGTTTCGGCGAGTTCCTTGAAAATTTCATCAACAGTCGGCATTGTTTCAATAGTCCACTGGTGAAGAATCTCCTTAGCCCTTTCAATGATGGCCTTCCGACGGGTTTCTCTGACATCTTCAATCTTCTCCAGGATGACTTTGGCGGCGCATGGGCCTACACGGTTTATGCTTTCAATGCTTGCTGCCAATAGGGCTGTGGTGACACGGTCGAGGCTTGTGGGAATTATTATAGTGCCCGTTGTTCTATCGTTTTTCGAGTGGAGTTCAATTTCGATTCTGCCTATTCGTCCGGATTTCTGGAGCTCCCTCAGGTCCAGTTCTGGTCCGAAGAGGCCTTCTGTTTGTCCAAAGACTGCTCCAATGACATCCGGTTTCTCAACAACCCCATCTACTTCTATCTTCGCGCGGATTACATACTTTACTGTAAGAGTTTGGGATGAACCCGTAAGCGTCACCTCCTTTATGCATTGTTTATGCCTTAACTGTCAGTTAATTTGTGTGAGAGAACAGCTCTCAACACTCGAGTTTAGTTATAATTACTGCTGATATATATTACCTTTTACCTTTATGAATCTCTAATCTTGTTTTTAACGTTTTCATGTATGTGGCTAAGCCTTCTACGTCTTTGACTTCTCTACCCGTTAGGCTTGAAAGTTTAATCCAGTAATGAATGTTTGCTTTTATGCCCGCTTTTTCCATGTGATTTCTTAGTTTTTCTGTTAGTTCTCGGCCTTCTCTGTCAAAGTCCAGCATTAGTATAACTTCCTTCGGACATTTGTCTTCTATCTCCGAAATCACGTCGATTATTGTTTTCAAACCCTTTTTCGCGAACACCATTTTGCCTGTTACCCCAAGACTTTTTAGGGCTTGCTCGTCCTTTCTCCCCTCAACTATGACTGGTTTTCCGCTTTTGGATTCTTCGGCCAGCTGTTCCAGAATCTGTTGGATTTGTTCGGCTTTCTCTTTCAGACGGGTTGACAAGGCTTTTACCTTGTTACCTCCGCCTTCTTTACGACTTCCAGGCTTTCTCGGGCTTCCCTGTCTGTTTCAAAATACCGCCTTATGGGTTCAAGGATTTTGGCCAGCTCCTTTGCAACGGCGTCTTTCAAGTCTTGCGGGTGGAGTTGTCCTGCTTTGTAGGCTTTCTCCAGTTCCGCGTAGTCTTCAAAGGTTATTTTGCCGCCGTACTTGGATGGGCGTTCCACGGTGAAAGAGTCTCTTTCATGGAATATTATGTATTTGGCTATTTCAAGCACTGGGTTCATTTCCGTCTGTCTTTCTGGACACCATGCCTTTCGCAGTTTCGCCCTTATTTGCTCTTCAGTGTCGTGGATGAATATGGCTGTCCAAGGCTTCGACTTGCTCATTTTACTGGCTATAACCTGCTCCAGCTTGTCCTTTGTTGGAAGCGTAACCGGTTCAGCAAGACCCATCAAGAGGTGGTGGTGCACCGCCACCGGTTTTTTCCACCCCATTTTTGGGAAAATCTCGCGGGCTAGGACGTGGGCTTTGCGTTGGTCCATTCCGCCGTGGGGTATGTCGGCGCCTATTGTTTTTATGTCTACGGCTTGCATGGGCGGGTAGAAGTACTGCGACAAATCAAGCTTTTCAGTTTCACTTCGCCCCATGATTGTTAGACAGCGTAGTGTGCGCTTCAATGTCATGTGTTTCGCGAACTTCAGCAGACTACGCCAATACTCGTCATTGTTATGGTAAAGCTCAGAACCCACAACTATTTTTACGCCTGGACAGAAAAACTGGAAAGCCTTTGCATAGTACTTTGTGGCTTGGAGGATTTTGTCCCAGTCTCCCCCGAACTTGTTGTTTATGAAGCTGTGCCAGTCCGCTAGGTAAACCTGGCAGCGGATGCCGGCCTTCATGAAATCGTTTATCTTAAAGCCCGAAATGACAAGATTTCCAAGGTGCAGTAGGCCGGAAATCTCAAAGCCTATGTAGTGGCCTGGATGAGGGTTTGTTTCAAGCAGCTCCCGTAGCTCGCTTTCGACGAGAATCTCCTCTGTGGGTGGACGTTTAATCAGCTCGATTTTGGTTTCTATGTCCAAGCCCAGTCAAACCTTTCACATTATATGCAAACGCTTAACTTAAAAGTTGTTTCCGAAAAGTGCACGATGTTTTATCGCGGGCGCTCCTGCTTGTCTCCCGACGTCACCTATCACTTAACTTCATCGTGGAGCCGTGCGCTCCCCTCGGTTAAGCTCTCTCCGGCGCGGGAGTTTAGGGGCGCCCGCGCCCGCCGGTGTCCCATGCTTGGGTAAACCCGCCTTCATGGCAACAAGCGCCTAAACGCTTGCCGCTCAGTTGGGTCCGTCGGCATGGATTTGTCCCGGCGGGGTTCGTTGGAGGCTCCCTATGTGAAGCTGTTCATTGCCAAGTAGGTTTTAAAGTTTTGAAGAATTAAATGTTGCTCTCCTTCGGGCTCTCGGTTAAACTTTTATCGCTGATCAACCATTAACGGTGTTGGTTTAAAAGGGGATGAAGGTGAAGGCCCGTGTATTGTTCGGCTTGATTCTGCTTATTGCCACAGTTTTATGTTTCAGCGTTCAGCTTTCTTGCGCTGAGATAATGGTCTGCTGGGTTAATGTTATCCCAGAAAAACCGACGGAACTCGACGATGTTAAAGTTTTTGTTAACTTCCTCTTCTACACAGACCCGCCACACGTTGTTGATTTTAGCAAGGTTCACAGGGAAGGCAACATGTTTTCCGTAAATGTGACTATTCATGTGCCCAGAAGGGACGAGTTTGTTTTGCAGGTTGTCCATAACCAAAGCAACACTTACACTCTTGGAAGGCTTGAAGCTGGCGAATATGTTTTTAGGGTTTATGTCCAGACGGTTCATGGAAGTTGTGAATATTGGCTTGAGAAGGAAGTCACGTTTACGGTTTATGAACCGCCCCATGCTCCGGAGATGCCAAGCAGCGGCTACTTGCTGGCTCTGTTAGCTTTAACGTCGGCAGCGGCCTTCATGTTGAAGTTTCGAAAAAGAAGCTGAATTTGTTGCTGGTGAACTGTTAGATAGATAGCTTCAACGTTTGCAGTGAAATAACATGACTTCAGTTTTATTTTCTACTCTCCCTCTCTAGTTTTTCTTCGTATCAGCCATTCTAGGTCTATTTCGAGGGCGGCGGTTGGGTTTTCGATTTCAAAGTTGTTTAGCACTTGTGGGTGGATTTCGCCCAAAATGCCCACCTGTTTTTTACCGATGTGGATGGCGGCTGTTCGCCCCTCTAGGAAGCTTGGATGTTTAGCCTCTTTTATTTGCCAGTCCGCGGCCCCAATGTTGGCCAGAAACGCGTCGCAAACTGACCTTATTTCGGTGTAGTTGGCTGTGGAGTGGCATGTCACAGCCGCCATGTGCAAGCGTCTTTCGCACATGGTTTCGAGGCGTCTGTCTATTTTCGCCACATCGGACACTTCGAAGAGCTTTTGGGGGTAGCTTTCATGCCTATTCTCGGCTAGGTTCTTTAAAAGCCCTGGTAGAAGCGTTTTCCTCATTATGGTGTATTCGGCTGATACCGGGTTGGCTATGCGCACCGGGTTTTTTGGTTTCAAACGCATAAGCTCGTAGTGGATCCTTTCATTTGTCAAAGTGAAGTTCATAACCTCTAGGAAGCCTAAGCCTGTCATGATTTGGCGGACAGTTTCAGCCAGCCTGTTACCCGGATGTTTTCCGCCGACTGTCGCGGCGGCTGGTATTGTTGGCTTAAGCCTATAGTAGCCGTAGCCTATGGCAACCTCTTCGACGAGGTCTATTTCATGCATTACATCGATGCGGTATGGTGGGATGGCGACCTCCAAAACATCCCTTTCAACGGGTTTGGCTTCCAGCCGGCACTTCCGCAAACAGTGGGCAACCTCGTCCATGGAAAGCTTCAAGCCGAGCATTTTGTTGGCGTATTTAACCCTAAGCCTCATTTTTTCCGGTTCAAGGTTGGGCGAAACCAGTGTGCGGTCTGGATAATGCACTATAACTTCTTCCAATTTGCCGCCCATGTCCGCAAGCGCCGTCGCTAAAACTTTTAGGCTTTTCTCCACAGCCTCAAGGCTAGGCCCGGTAACGTCCAAGAAAAGGTTCCGCGTTTTCTCGTCAACCCTTGTTAATTCACCGTTTATTATGGGCGGCATGGATAAAACCCGTCCATGTTTATCGATAAGCAGCGGGTATTTGGGCGCCCATTCGACAAGGTGACGGTAGGCTACACCTTTCTCGTGTTTTTCCAAAATATCCTTGGGCGTCATCATCTCAGTTTTGCCCAGCGGCACGAATTTCACGCTTGTAGGCTCCACGGCCGTGTATGTGAAGGGAGGCTCCACAGCGTCCAAGTTGTGGATGCCTATAGAGGCTTTCTTACGGTTTCGTCCAACACCCCAGTGGAGGTCCTCCTGCATTTCCATAAGCTCAACAACTGCGTCTCCGTCTAGCTTGACGTCGCGGACAACGGCTGCCAACATGTACGGCCTAACGGCTGCAACAGCGCTGTCAACGTTTAGAACTATTTTCGGAGGTTCAGCGTGATATTCGGGCAGCCCTGTTTCCAGTTCAAGGAAGCCCTTCAAGGCGCGGGCTACACCTGCATGACTGCAGAAGTCTATGCGGTTTGGGTTGTATTCGGCCTTAACATAATCCTCGCCTACTTCTTCCAAATCGAAGCCCAGCCATGGCAGCCACTTCGCCAACTCCCCAACGGTTACAGGTTTGCCCAGAAACTTTGCCAGTTTTTCCACTTGAAGCTTTATCACAGGCATAGGGGTGTCCTCCTGAGCCAGCCAACGCTGTTTCCATATAACATGCGAATATCATCTAAACCAAGCTCTATCATGGCTAAACGTTCCAAGCCTCCGCCCCAAGCAAGCACGGGGCATTTAATGCCTAGGGGCGCCAAAACTTCGGGGCGGAACATGCCCATGCCGCACAGCTCTATCCAACGTTCAAGTTTGGGGTGATAGGCCACAGCTTGGGCTGAAGGCTCCGTATAGGGGAAGTAGCTTGGCCAAAACTCTATTTTCTCAATGCCGAATTTGGTGTAGAACGTTTTCAATGTGCCCATTAAATCCCGAAATGTAGCCTTCTTGTCAACTATTATGCCTTCAATCTGATGAAACTCCGCCAAATGTTTATATGTAACCTGCTCGTTGCGGTAAACCCTGTCTACGGAAAACACCTTTATCGGCGGCTTCTTGTGAGTTGCCAAATACTTTATAGTTTCAGCCGTCGTATGCGTTCTCAAAACGAGCTTTTTTGCCTCTTCTGGGCTCCACCTGTAGCCCCAGCCTTTAGAACCCGTAATCCACCCGTCCTCGTGGGTTTTCGCTACCGCATCCACAAGCCTTTTTAGGGGCAGCCGGCCAGTTTGGGGGTTAGCCAGATAAAATGTGTCCATCATCTCACGGGCTGGGTGGTCTTGAGGCTGGAACAAGGCGTCAAAATTCCAAAAGGCCGTCTCCACCAGTGGGCCGCGGATTTCCGTGAAGCCCATCTCTAAGAAGATTTCGCGGGCGCGTTGAATAATCTGCTGCAGTGGATGCGTTTTACCCGGGTAAACAGAAGGACCAGGTGCAGTCACATCAAATCTTGTTAGCTTCACGTTTCGCCATCGGCCCGAAACTATTAGTTCAGGCGTAAGCTGCGTGACTTCCTCAGCTATTTCTAACCCTTTTCTGGCTATTCGCCATCCTTCCTCGGTTAACTCCAGTTCGCGGTAAACTTTCTCCTCGATTTCAACCAGGTTGCGTTTTCGAAGGGTTTCCAGAACCTGTTTAAGGCCCTCGCTTAATTCTTCAACCTTCACGGAGCGTTTTTCGAATATGTTGGCTAAGAGCTTCTCGTCCTCTCCCGGAGGCGGCTCGACTTCCACATTTAACGTGCATCTTTCATCCCTTAAGGCGCCCCAATTCTTCTTTTTAAGCCAACCTAAAGCTATTGGAACCATTTCGGCCTCCAAGTCCGACTCCTTCACAGCTTCGTCCACGCTTGCTTCGCCGCCAAGCCTTAACAATGCACGGAGTAGGCGGCGCTCAGGCAAGCCATATTGGGCGTAATACTCACCTTCGCTGCTTAAAGAGGCAACCCTCCAACGTTTTTCGTGGACTTTAACAAGCCCCTTTTCAGAAAGGGTTAGGGCAGCTCTCATGACAGCTGAATGGGCCAAGCCGCCTTTTTCGGCAATATCCTCCACTGAGGCTTTTCCGTTGAGAATCCTTAAAGCCATCAAAGTCTTTTTCTCGTGAAGTCTTAAACCAGCCATTTTAAACACCCAAACCGCTTTTATGTTCCTTAATTGCGCTGGGATGCTTACATACAAAGCCTTTGAGACTTTTTAAGCTATACTCATCAAAAACTGAGGCAGCGAGGCGCTTTATGGAAATTGGCGGGGCATCCCTTCACCGGCGACAATAATGGAAGCGTGAACCGCATATTTATAGGTTATTCCAGAAGCCGCTTCACAAAACTTAATACAAGTGTTGAAAAGTATTAGAAGCCGAAGAAACCCTTAAAGAGGGCGCAGTTTGGCCGGTGAAGAGCGAAACGAGATGGTTGTCACCCCTTGGGAGGTTAGGGGCAGGGTAGACTATGAACGTTTAATCCGCGAATTTGGAACCCAACCCTTAACTGAGGAGCTGCTGCAGAGGATAGCCAAATACACTGGTGGGCTTCACCTCCAGCTTAGGCGTAAAATCTTCTTCTCCCACAGAGACCTTGACATGGTTTTAGACCTTTACGAAAAGGGGACGCGCTTCGTCCTATATACGGGTAGGGGGCCTTCTGGGCCTGTTCACATTGGGCATCTTGTTCCATGGATTTTCACTCGGCATTTGCAGGAGAAATTTGGGACAAGACTTTATTTCCAAGTGACGGATGACGAGAAGTTCGTTGTGGACGACGAGCTTAGGCTTGAGGATACGAAGCGTTTTGCCTACGAGAACGCCTTAGACCTAATCGCCTTAGGCTTTGAGCCCGAGAATACCTACATAATCTTTGACGTGGAGGACATTGACATGCTTTACGACATAGCCCTCGAAGTGGCTAAAAGAATAACCTTGTCCACGGCGAAGGCAACCTTCGGCTTTCAGGAAAGCACAAATATTGGGTGGATTTTCTGGCCGGCCATACAAGCTGTTCCATGCTTCCTCCACGCCAAACTCACAGGCCAAAATGTTCCTGCACTTATTCCAGCCGCCATAGACCAAGACCCTTACTGGAGGATTACCAGGGACGTGGCGCCTAAACTCGGCTACCACAAACCAGCTCAAATCCACTGCCGATTTCTGCCAGGGCTGGGTGCGGGCGGAAAAATGAGCGCTTCAGAACCTGAAACATCCATATTCACCACAGATCCGCCTGAAGCGGTTAAGCGTAAGATTTGGAACGCTTTCACCGGCGGCAGGCCCACGGTGGCTGAACAGCGCAGGTTAGGTGGAGACCCGACAGTATGCTCCGTCTTCCAGTACTTCTACTTCCTTTTCGAGGAGGATGACGACAAACTAGCCGAGAGGGAGTGCATGTGCAGGGCTGGCGAAATCCTGTGCGGCGAATGCAAAACGGAACTAACCGAAAGGGTTGTAAGATTCTTGACGGAGCACCAGAGGCGGCGGGAGAAGGCCAGAAACATAATACACAAGTTCCACTTAAAACGCTAGAGGAAGGGGGTTGAAATGAAGGAGAAAAACGTTGTAAACGTCAGTTTGTCAAACGCTTACAGGCTTGTCCACCCCATGCACACGGTTCTTGTCTCATGCGCTGGCAAGGATGGAAAACCCAACATTATAACGCTAGCGTGGGCCATGCCAACCTCCATTAACCCGCCGCTAGTTGCCGTGAGCATTGCACCCCGCAGGTTCTCGCATGCCCTTATCGAGGAAACGGGCGAGTTCGTGGTGAACGTTCCAACAATGGAAATTTTAGACGCAACCTTTTACTGCGGAAGGGTGAGCGGAAGAGACCACGAAAAGTTTAAGGGAGCCGGCTTGACACCGTTGCCGGCTAGGCGGGTTAAGCCTCCAATAATCAAGGAGTGCGTCGCCCACTTGGAGTGTAATCTTTATGGCAAGTGTCCAACAGGAGATCACACAATCTTCGTGGGCGAGGTTTTGGAGGCCTACGCCGACAAAGACTGCTTCAGCGAGATCGGCGGCTACAACCTTGAAAGGGCAAGAATGGTCTTTCACCTAGGCGGAAACGAGTTCGCAACCCTTGAGCCAAGAATTTACAGACCGAAAATTTAAAAATGAGGGTTTAGAACTCGAAGCTTTCTCCGGGGTTTAAAACCACAACCTTAACCTTCGCCGCCTTTTTCTTCAATTTCTCAACAAAATCTTCTGCTGACTGGGCTAGAACGGGGAAAGTTTTGTAGTGCATCGGTATAACGGCTTTAGGCTTCAAGAGTTTAACGGCTTCTGCGGCTTCTAAGGCGCCCATGGTGTAGTATCCGCCTATGGGTAGAAGCGCCAAATCCGGCTTGTACAACTGCCCAATAAGCTTCATGTCTGTGAAAAGCCCTGTGTCCCCAGCGTGGTAAACTGTTTTGCCTTCTCCTTCCACAACAACCCCCGTGGGTGCCCCCCTTGAACTCGTGTGGAAGGCCTGCACCATGTGTAGTTTTATACCCTTCACATCCACGCATCCGCCAATGTTGAACCCAACAACATTTTTAACTCCATTTTCGCTGGCGTAGTTTCCAAGCTCAAAGGTTGAAGCGAAGGTGGCGCCCGTGCGTTTGCATATGGCTACGGCGTCGCCCAAGTGGTCACCATGGTCGTGTGTGACGTAGACAACATCTACCTTGCTTACCTCTGAAGCCTTCACTGGCGAGGAGGGGTTTCCGTCAAGCCACGGGTCTATGAGAACAGTTTTCCCGGCTAAATCAAGCTGGAAGGCTGCATGTCCAAACCATGTAACCTTCGCCATCCCACCCCTCCACAATCAAACCTTTTAAAGCTATGTTTTGGTTAATAAAGGTTAAAGTGGAGGCAAACTGGAAGTTTGGACGAAGAAGCGTTTAGAAAGCTCCGCGAATCTGGAAGAATTCTCCGAGAAACCCGCGAGGAGCTTAAGGGTTTTATCCGGGAAAACATGCCCATAATTAAAGTCTGCGAGAAAGCGGAAGAGCTCATAAGAAGTAAGGGTGCAAAGCCAGCCTTCCCATGCAACGTTTCAATAAACGAAATAGCCGCCCACTACACTTCGCCGCCGGGCGACAAAAGAACCATTCCAGAAAACTCTCTAGTGAAGGTGGACATAGGCGCCCACGTGGACGGCTACGTGACGGACACTGCCGTAACAGTATGCTTCAACCACGAGCTTCGAGACATGGTGGAAACAGCTGAACAAGCCTTAAAAAAGGCTATTGAAATAATCCAGCCGAATATGTCCACATCCAAAATCGGGGCAGTCATTGAACAAGCTATAAAATCCAGAGGGTACAGGCCCGTATCAAACTTGACGGGGCATCAGGTTGGCAGATATCTAGTGCACGCTGGAACATCTTTGCCCAACGTGGCGCACATATCCCTCACAAAAGTTAGGCTAGGCGAAGCCTACGCCGTCGAACCCTTCGTCACAGTTCAAAACGCCGCGGGAAAGGTGGAGGAAAGCGGCGAGGTGACAATTTTCCGTTTCGTGAAACAGAAGCCTCTAAAAAACCCCTACGCTAAAAAGCTCCTAACGTACATTGAGGAAAACTTTAGAACTTTGCCCTTCGCTGAAAGGTGGCTTCAAGGCATTGTACCCCAAGAACACTACCAGGAAGCTTTTCGTGAACTCCTTGTTTCAAAGGCTGTTATGGGCTACCCCGTTTTCGTTGAAGCTAGCGGAAAACCCGTAGCCCAAGCAGAACACACGGTTCTACTCGTTGAAGACGGCTGTTTGGTTCTAACCTAAAAGGGGAAGGAAGGCTTGCTCTTCTCTCGAACTTCCCTGTAAATGGCGGTTATCAACATTTTCTCGTTGCATTTCTGACAGACATCCACCTCCTTAAATATGTAGTCGCCGCGCTGGAACTCCCGGACAGTTTTGAAGCCGCATTTCCTACACTCGATGGTTGTCGTTATAGGCGGCAACTCAATTCTTAAACGTATCAACCGCTGCCTCAGCTGGAAAAGCATGTAGGTGCCAGCCGCCACGCCTATGAAGCCAACAAGCAGCAGAACCATGGCAACTTCATGTTCGCCTGAAAGGTAGAATTGAAGCGAGTTAGCTAAAGCCATGACGGCGATTACTAAGGTTATGAATATCGCCATCAAGACTAAGGGTGAAACTTTCACAGCCGGCTGCTGTTCGGAAGAGTTTTGGCTCAAGACGTTCCCCCGCTTACTGTCCTATTCCTATGGTGTTGCCTACGCCGCAAATAATAACCTTGTCGCCCTCCTTGGTCCTTTCCACTATGAGCTGCTTGATTCTCTCGATGGCCTTATCCGCAGCTTCAAAAATTTCCCTCCTCATGGGTGAAACCGCGTCGCCGATATCCTCCTTTATTATTACGGCGTTTATCGGTATGCGATACTTTAAGATGGTTTCCTCAATCTTAAACTGGTCCACCCCTGGACCCCCAATGGCCGCGCCCACGCCGTCAGCCACCTCGCCAACATCCTCTCCTTCGAGCTTCAGGGCAGCGTCAATCATTATTATATTGGCAATTTTACCCTCGTTTTCCTCTATAATCGTTTTAATGGCGTCTCCAGGCTTGCCCACGTTTCCACCTGGTCCCTCGGCTTTTATGACGTAGGCTGTTCTCCCCTCTATCGGAACAGTTGCTACAACGCAGTCTTTAGGCACTTTCCTAATTTGATAGCCATGCATAAGCTTTGCGGCGACGAGGGCGCCGACGCCGTCGCCTATTGGCTGCCCGTAGGCAAAAGCCTTAAGGGCGCTGGCGTATGCTTCAGCCTCCCGCATCACAAGGGGCAAAATCATTTGAATCTGCATTACAATGTAGAGGCTCAAAGTTTTCTTGCCAAGCAGGAAGTAGTGCCTTATAACCTTGTAAATGTAGTTTAGCGCCATAGCCGCTTCAAGCGTGTTCTCCAAATTGTTTATCTGGGTTTCGTCGGCGGAAGGTGCCAAAAGCTTAACTTCATCCTTAAAACGGGTATCCCTAACATCTAAAATATGCTCCAGCTTCCATACGACCCCCACAGGGTCGAGGCTTTGGGGGTAGATGGTGAAATACTCCAGGAAACGGTCAACCCTCGGCGTGGGGTCTGTTTGAGGTTTTCCCACCTCCTTGATGGCTTCTATGGCTATTCTCCGCCCCTCATCCCTCAAATACTTAAGCTTGTAGAGGGAGCTTTCAATCTCGTTAAGCCAGATGCGAAGCTGAATCCTCTGCCCATAAAACATGGAAATAAGCATCATAATTATGAAAATAATCCACGCTATCTGGGAAAACAATTCACCCGGCACCTGAAGCAGCCAGCTTTGCATAATAGCCAATGAAGTTAACAGCATAACTGCTATGTTCACTAAACCACCTTTCGTGAAACTAGCAAAATCTCGGTTATAAGCTTTAAGATATTCCAAGTAAGTATGCAAAATTCAGAGGTCGACTAAATGCTCCACAGGTTTTTCAAAATAATGTTCACGCCGGCCACCACAGGCATGGCGGCGAACACGAGGTTTAGACTTCTGCTTTAAAGCTTCCGACTTGCGTAGGCTCAAACCTGGGCGCCGGCGACGGCACCTAAGCCGAGGCAGACGGCGTACAACGTTTGAACGTTTCCCCCGGAGTTGTAGCATATGACAAAACAAGCCCAGCCCTTACGTATCTACTTCAAATAGTTCACCGAGGAGCCAGCGAAGTGATTATGGTGGTTGCCAAACATGTGCCAACAGCCGCCGCGGACTCAAAACCATAAGAAGCGTTAATAAGGGAATAATGAAAATTCCGCCGCCGACGCCTGTTAACGCCGCAACCGTGCTTACCAAAAAGCCAAAAAGGGGGAGGGAACAGCCACTCCCACGTGCCAAATACTCAACACGAAACGATGCGAGTATGAAAAGATTAAGAATTCTGTTTAGCTATTTAAAATATGCCGTGCACTCGCTGAATCTGTTTAAAATTGGCGGATTAAATGGGGCTGCCGGCTTTCCCGGGTTCGCGTGGCCGAAGACCACACTACTGCCGGGAACGGAGCGCGGTTTAACTTCCGAGTTCGGAATGGGATCGGGTGGGTCCCGCGCCCTATGGCCGGCAAACCCCAAAATACACCTTCAGCAATCCTACATTAACCTTTCGCTTTAGAGCCGCCTTTTCAGCTTTTGAGGAGGGTTTCCCATATTCCGAAGCCGCCGACAGTTTCAGGGCGCTCTACAGGGTTATACCATTGTTTCCTTGTGCCTATCTTGGAGCGCATTTTCCATCTGAGGGATTTCGGCTCTTTTTCCACAGCTTCCAATATTTTATCCACTTTGCGGATTATTTCTTCCCTATCGCCCATGCTCACCTGTTTAGGGTCTATTTCCGCCCGAGAAGCCAGCTCATCCAACCTTGTTAGAAAAGCTTTAACCTTTTTGAGGTTGGTTATGGCCGTATACCAGAACCCCCAATCTTGAGCCAGAAGTCTGGCTATATATGAGGCGTCCACGCTCTCTCTTTTCTGTTTTAGGTTAACTTCGTGGGCTTTTAACAGAAGAAGGCAGTCTTTAAGATCTTTGACGCTGAAAGCCTCCCAAATCTGGATTTTCTCAAGGAGCAGATCTGTAACAGTAACTGTTGGATAGTCCAGCTCAAGCCTTCCTCTAAAATCGATGGGGTGGTTTGCTACTAAAAGCTTGTCAAAGAAAACATCCACGTAGAACCAGCCCTTAGGATGGAAATATATTTGCCTTTCGGAAGCCGCCGTTGAAAGGGTAGCCCTTCTTCTCGCGTAACCCAACCTGTCGAATAGAGCCTTCACTTGTTCCCTGAAGCTTCGATAGGAGACTAGATCTATGTCGCTGTATTCTTGTCCTCCAGCGGTTCCAGCGCCTACCCTGCCGAGTTTTTGGGCGAAACCTCTATTTTCTTGACAGTGGATCGCTATGCCCAGTCCGCCTAGAACCCTCAAAACTATGCCTTCACGTTGTGCTTCTTCAACGATTTTCTGGGCCTCTTGTAGGAAAACCTCCGTCGGGACAACGCCTTTCCATTCTTCGGGCAACTCACGCTTGATCTCCTTGTCAAGGAGCCAAGCCATGGAACCTACCCTTCTATCCTCTGGAGCCTCGTGATTTTGTTGCCTTTAAACTCTATGAGGAAGGCTCTTAAAATACCCTCCGCGTACTCGCTTCCTGGGTTTACGCAGTACGTCCTCCCAATTTTCATGGAGCCGGCTGACTCGTGGATGTGTCCATGAAGCCCCAGGAACGGCTGGTATTTTTCAATCATCTTCCTAACGGCCTTCGAGCCCACGGGAACCATAACGACGCTTCCACTTCGGATCACTGGATTGAAGTTTTCGTCCAAGAGGGGGGCTTCGTCGAGTTTCGACTGATAGGGCGGGGCGTGGAAGTTGAATATGGCATTTTCAACGTTTTTGACTTTGGAGATGTACCTTTCAAGGCGTTCTTCAAGCTTTTCCTCCTCTTCCTCGCGGGAGGTTTTCCATGGGCTTGGGTTCACCCATCCACAGCTCACCATTTCATGGGAATCATCAACCTCTACCACTTTGCCCTCTCCGTTAATCACGTGTTTATGGTTGTTCACCGTCTCGTCTATAACCGGCCTGTCATCGTTTCCTGGACAGACAACCACCCGGACATCGCTTGGAAGTTTCTGCGGAATCAAATCAAACCAATTCTTTAGGGTTGAAACCATGACTTCCTGAAAAACCTCGTCAACCTTCCTTGGGTTCTTAACCATCTCCTCATATTCGTCTTCGTCCGTTATGTAGGGGTAGTAGCCTATACCCCTAATCTCCTTCATGGCTTTATCCAGTTCGCTTTCCTCAACCACATGGGTCTTCTTTAGATGGTAGAAGGAGTATTTTCCGTCCCTGCGTTTGACTATAGGGACCAACATTTTGCCAGTTAAGTCTCCGCCGCATATCGCCACGTCAACCTTCAGCATGGCAGAGGCATTTAGGAACTTCCGCCAAACACCCTCTGACCCATGCATGTCCGTGGCGAACAAAATTCTCGTCTCCGTCTCCCTCTTCTTCTTAAACAAAAACGACACTTCGAATCATCCTTCCCAGCGTTTTCCATAGTTTCCCACTATAAAGGCGAGGCAGTGCTATTTAAACCTAAAGCTTTTATGGAAAGTTTTAAATTCAGTTAGGGCTAAAACTAATTATCCGGGTTCTAAGAATGGTTGCGAAAAAACCTGAACTTTTTGCCAGAGAGGCAACAGGCCTTGTAAGGGAGATAGGTTTCACCCTCGGCGTCATCATAATCCTAAGTCACGTCATAGGGTTAGGCTGGCAGAAGCGGGCTTTCCAGTTTGCCGGTCCAGCGCCCATGCCGATAACAGACATGCCCCTAGGCTTACCAGCCATGTTCTGGGCCTTCCTAGCATGCGGCATCGTGGTGCTAATCACCGGATACGCGGCAGGCTACGTCGCAGCGGCCATGCCAAGGTCGGGTGGCGGCTACGTAACAATTTCAAGGGTTATACACCCATTCGTGGGCTACATTGCAGCATGGCTCATGTTCCTTGCAGAAGCTTTCTCCTACGGCCTTATAGGCGTAGCCGTCTTTGAAGCCATCACGATATTCTACAATATCGCCTTAGCCCCAACAGTCATAGAAATCGGTGCAGCTGGACTTTTTATCGGCGGTCTGGTCATAGTTTGGATTTTCGCGATAATCGCCCTTCTTGGAACGAAGCTATATGGACGTCTCATGGAAGTCCTCTTCTATATTCCAGCGGTGATCACCATAATATTCTTCGCGATGTGGATTGCAGGAGCTATGAACCCGGACTTCGTTGTGAAAGGCGTCACTGATGTGTTAGGGGTAACTCCTGAAAAAATCGTGCAGCTTGCTAAGGACACTGGTATGGTAGAACACGCAGCGGGATTCTTCGACGCTTTCTCACTTGCTTTGGGAGGAGCTTTCTGGGCTTATATGGGCTGGTACGCCACAACATTTGTTGCTGGTGAAGTTAAAGAAGCGAACAAGAAGCTTCCAATGATTCTTCTCGTTTCAGGCTTGGTCATAATGGTGGTTTACCTTTTGGCTTCTTCCCTATCAGCCATCGCTTGCATGAATGTGGCTTCGGATGGTAAATGGAGCTTCTACCAAGCTTACGCTTGGCTCAGCTACCCGCCAAGGGCTGCTAAGGATGCTGTCGCAGCGGCTGTAGAAACCATCCCGAACTTCCAGAAAGCATGGAGCACTGGAATCGCTTCAATGGTCGCTAGGGGGATAGGATTAGGATGGCTTTCTTGGCTTATAGCGCTTGGCGGCGTCTTATGGGTGGCCAACGACATCCCACCCTTCCTGCTTGTTGCTTCGAGAACATTCTTCGCTATGGCGTTTGACAGAATGATGCCCGAAAAGTTCGCTTATGTCAGCGAGAGATGGCACGCCCCTGTATGGTCCATAATAGTTACAGCAGTTTTCGCAATTCCAGCATGCATGGCTGAAGCAGACTTTCCAGCTGGTGCGGCAACATACCTAGCCTTTGCCGGTGTGGTTGGAACAGACATTTTCGACGCCTTCTTCCTAACGCTGTTCTGCCTTTCATGTATGCTGCTGCCTCTCGAAAGAAGGGATATCTACGAACGGGCGGCTGTTAAACATTCAGTGGGAACGGTTTGCACCCTCGGCTTCTTCGCAACTCTAGGCGGCGCCTTCTGCCTCTACATATTCATTAAAGAGTCGCCTTGGATCTGGTCGCTGTTCACATCAGGCGCCGAGGTAGGCGACATAGTTAGCGCTATAGGCTTCTTCGGCTGCATAGTAGTTGGCATACTGCTTTACGTCTATTACATGTACAGAAACACTACTAGAGGCATAGACATGCGCACACTGTACCTCAGCATACCGCCAGAATAGCTTAAATACCCTCCCTTATTTTTATCCTTCGTGGCATGGTGTTTTAGGCTTGTATGAACTGGATCTCGCTGTCGATATGGTAGAAGAGCAGCTGGTCAAGGGGAACCTGCGTTGGCTAGCCAATTTCAATGAAATCCGTAAAGAATACAAGGTTGGCGATTTAACATTCCCCCTATACGCTTGCGGGAGTCTACAGGAAAGGGGTTTCTTCCTTTCAAGAATATTCTCGGCGCTTGTAACCCCAAAATACAAGGTTCACCTACTCATTTACACGGAGCAAAGCTTTGACCCAAAACTTGTTAGAAAGCTGATTTCAACTTGCAAAAACAGGTTTGGCTCCGAGGACTGGATTTTCCTCGGACTTGTTCAAAAGGACGCATTCCAGAAGGCTGTAAAGGAAACGGTTGCCAGCGTTGCAGACAGAAACGTAGGAGTAGTTGCCTACAGTTTGTCCTCGAAGGAGAAAGTTTTTTCTGACAATGTTTTAGGCAAAGGTTTGGCGAAACAGTTGAAGCTGGCGGAAGCCAAGTTCGAAGCCTTCGACATTCCAAACTACCTGAAAAGCTTCACAATAACATTTCTTTCCATGGTATTGCTCCTCGTGCTCCTAATGTTTCTGGGGATGCAAAACATTATTAACCCTCTATCCATGCTGGTAGCCGTTTTAGTCTCACTCCTTTTAGGCTACCGCCTATACAAAAACCGCTACCATGTCACGCTTTCCATGAATAGTAAAGGCTTCCAGCTTCAGGAGGGCAAAAACGTGAAAGAGGGTAAATGGGCTGATTTTTCAGACGCAACCATCTACATTACACCTCAACGTGAAACATGTTTAAGGCTCTACTCAAAAGAAGGAAGCGTGGACCTGCCACTTTCAAGGGCTGGGCTGTCAAGGAAAGAAACATATTTATTGGTCAAACGGCTCATAAAGGGAGGCCCAGAAACCCAATAATTTCGTTTCTGAAAGAACCGTTATCTACCAGTAGCCCAAATTTACGTTAGAGAGATGATTTATGGAGAAAATTGCCGTTATAGGTGCTGGAGTTATAGGCGGAGCTATAGTTAAAAGCCTTTTAAAAAAGGGTTACCAGGGTAGGGTTATCGCCACCAGGCGAGATTTGGAAAAACTCAGAGAGCTCGAGAAGCTTGGAGCTTATGTGACGACGGACAACAGAAAGGCTGCCGGAGAAGCTGACATAATATTCCTCTGCGTTAAACCAAACGATGTAGAGAAAGTTTTGAGGGAAATAAGCTCGGAGGTTGAGGGTAAAATTGTTATTTCCACAGCCGCCACCATCCCTCTCCAGTTCTATAAGCAAATAGCGCCTAAAACAAAGTTTGTTAGAACTATGCCTAACATCGCAGCCCTCGTGCAGGAGTCATTCACCGCCTACTGCTGCGACGAAACCTTCAGCAGCGAGGAAAAGGAAAAAGTTAAACAGATCTTGGACGCGATGGGGGTCTCCGAAGAGGTTGAGGAAAAGTACATGGACGCCATAACAGCCCTAAGCGGAAGCGGACCTGGATACATTTCCATAATCATAGAGGGTTTAATGTACGCTGGGCTAAAAGTCGGTTTGCCCAGAGACCTAGCCCTCTACAGCTCAGCCCAAGCGGTTCTCGGAACAGGAAAACTCATTCTAGAGACAAAGGAGCATCCAGCTAAGATAAAGGACATGGTTACCACGCCGGGCGGTACAACCATAGAAGCGATTTTTGAACTTGAGGGAAGCCAAATACGTCAAGCGTTAATGAAGGCTGTCGAAGAAGCAACCAAGAAATGTGAGAAAATCCGGGAAAAAATATTGGGGACGAAATAGCGCCTACTCTATGATAGGCGTTTCAACCGCAGTGTTCCACCAAGGCTTATCCCACTTCTTGTCGACAACAGGCAGCGCCCTTAAAAGTTCCTGCACCCGCTGGGTCACCGTTGAAACCTCGTTTTTAGACATCCATCTTGCCAAAACATCAGCCCTCTCAAGCAGGTTTTTTAGGTTTAAAGCGACGGTTAAGGCGAGCTTCTTATCCTTCTCCAGAACCTTCCGCATCTTCTGGGCGTTGATTTTTTCCGGTCCAGCTCCGATTTCATGGTCCAGAAATATGGCGCAAACGTCCTTAATGTCCTTCTCCTCCATCCCTATTATGATTTTGTCCCTTGCGTAGTATGGATAGGATAGAACCCTATAGTCGCATCCGTGCTGTTTCAGCTCTTCCAGGTACTCTTTCGGCATGTCAAATATGAATTGGGCTTTTGAAATTATGAGGTTTTCTAAGCCAACAGTGTAGAGGTTCTCCTTGTACCTTGGGAAGGCTTCGCGTATGTCCACCTTATGCCTCAAGTCAATGATGTCGCAGAAAAGGTCCAAAATCGTTATTTTGGGCAACCCGTCGGCGGTTATGTCGCAGATGGTTGTCAATCTGTATCTTTCGCCATGTCTCCAAGCGTTAAACCGCCTATCATTCGCCGTTGCAAAAGACTTGTATTGGGTGCCGAAAGCCTTATCCATCTGCAACAATAGCCTGTAAAAGTCAACTCCCTGCTTCTTGGGAACTATGAAATCCGTGTCCTTAATTGGTCTTTCTAGAGAGCCCCCTGCGTTCGCGCTTGGACAGTGAATTTTAACGGCGGCGCCTCCGAAAAGCAAAGCAGGAATGGGGTTTTTGCTAACCACCTTGCCAAACGCGTTGGGGTAAAGTTCGTGAAGCCTCGGCGCGTTCACAGCAGCCCAAATGGTGACTATGGCGCTTCTCATTGGAAAATAGTCCAAGTCTATGTAGGAGGGTAGACCCAGCTTCTCCCTTAGCTCCGCCACATCCACATGGGAGGTCAGTGGCAGGTCAACCTCATAGGTGGTTCCATCTAAATCCCTGTACAAGACAAACCTGCCTGAACAGGCAGCCACATCCTTTCCAGCTGGTTCTCCGCTACGTTTAATTGAAATCTCGCCGAACATTAACAATAAACCGAATAATCCTTCACGAAACAGTAAATAAGCGTTATTCTTTTTGGAAGAGATGGAATAACGCATATATCCAAATTCCATTTAAACTCTTAATGCTCGTGAAGCCTCGGGGCCGTAGTCTAGGCAGGTATGACGACGGGCTCCAGAACACCTACACGGGTTTGCGGACCCCACGTGGGATGAAGAGGTTCTGGAGCGGTCGGTAGGGAAACCCGTAGAAACAGCCTTCGAAGGCTGTTTCGGGGAAAGGTCGTCGGTTCAAATCCGGCCGGCCCCACCATTTAACAATGTAAGACAAGAGGGGCGGTTGAGCTTTATATGAGGTTATATCCCGTTAAGACGGGGTTTATTCACGTTGGCGACAACGTTGTTGACGTGGCTTTAAAGGCTTTGTCTGGGCAGAATTTGTCA
>Ga0272445_1000757_pt1 | contig 27964 bp, 23 predicted proteins | sample YNPCB0031_FD_194404 | JGI IMG/M metagenome (GOLD analysis project Ga0272445, IMG submission 194404) | Hot spring sediment microbial communities from Yellowstone National Park, WY, United States - YNP-CB-003-1 | ecosystem: Environmental > Aquatic > Thermal springs > Hot (42-90C) > Sediment... | reverse complement strand
AAGAATTGTTAAAGAATTCTCTTATTCGCTTGAAGCAAATGGAAATATAAAGAAAATCAGCTTGAACGAACTTCCAAAAGGAATTTATATAATCAAGGTCAATACACCTTATAAATCTACAAAGGAAAAGGTCATTCTCGTAAAGTAAAATGATTTTTAATTTAAAGAAAGGGGAGGTATTTTGCCTCCCCTTTTTTATTTTTAAGCCAAAATGAAAAAAATAATTTTTATATTTTTTAGTTTTTCTTTGCTTTTTTCTGAAAAATTCCTCCTAAAAATAGACATACCTTCCCAAAAGGAAATTGACAAAATAATAGAACTTAAAATACCTGTAATTGAAAATCTAAATAAAATTCTGATTGCAAATCTTGATGAAACAAAAATAGAAATTCTTAATAAAAATAATTTCTCCTACAAAATACTTGATAAAAATCCTGAAAATAAAATTTATTATATTGTTTTTCCTTCTCCTTTTACTGAGATTAAAGAAATTGAAAAATTTGGAGATGTTATTTTAAAAGAAGAAGATTTTTTAATAATAAGATTAAAGGGGAAACCAGATGAAAATTTCTTCTCCGGAAAATGGGAATTAAAAAGGATAAATTTCAAAGAAATTAAATTAAAGCATTCAAGGGAATTTAAAAGAGAAAAAATTTTTAGGGGAAATCCAATAATTGAGGAAATAATTTCAAGAATAAATAAAGATAGCATTTCTTCTTATATAATAAGATTACAAAATTTTAAAACAAGATATGCATCAACTGATAGTGCAAGGGCTGCTGCTAATTGGATAAGAAATAAATTTTTATCGTTTGGGTATGATAGTGTTTATCTCCATTATTTTTCAGCAACATATGCACCAAATGTGATATGCACAAAAGTTGGTGAAGTAAATCCTTCTGAAATATACATAATATGTGGTCATTTTGATTGCACATCAGAAACCCCTCAGACAAATGCACCAGGTGCAGATGATAATGCATCAGGAACTGCAATCGCTATTGAAGCAGCAAGAGTAATGAAGGATTTCCATTTTGAGGCAACAGTCAAATTTATTGCATTTTCAGCAGAAGAACAAGGTTTAATTGGAAGCGAAGCATATGTTGCACAGGCACATCAAAATGGTGATCAGATTGAAGGTGCATTAAATTTTGACATGATTGGATATGATGAAAATACAAAAAGAGTGAGAATATTTAAAAATGATGCATCAACATGGCTTGCAAATTTTGAGGCAGCAATCATTGACACATATGTCCAGGGATTAACCTATGGAATATATACTGGAACAGCAAATAGTGACCATTATTCTTTCTGGCAATATGGATATGATGCAATTATGGACCATGAAAATAGATTTAATCCGTATTATCATTCAACACAGGATTTATTTCAATATCTTGACCCCTCGTATTTTTATTTGATAGCAAAAGCAGGGATTGCCTGCCTTTCCGCACTTGCAAGACCCTTTAATCCCGGTATTCCTGATATTCCAACAGTTTTTACACCTTTCAATTTTGAAAAAACATTTACAAAAAATCCTATATTTAAATTAACTACACATGACCCGCAAGGTGATGATGTTATTTATAGAATATTATGGTCAATTGATACACTCTTTACAAGTCCTGAAAGCGTAACAACTCCTCCTTATCCAAGTGGTCAAATTATAACATATACATTACCTTCCCCACTTATGAATAAAAATACTTACTGGTTCAAAGTAAAGGCAAAAGATACAACAACTGGTGGATGGTCTTCATTTACTCCAAAATTTTCTTTAACAATTGATACATCAATGCTTTCAAATACCTGCTCATGGTATCAGACAAAAGGTGCACAGTTTAAATATAATATTTTTGATGGAACAGAAATACAAGGTGATAGTGTTGTTTTAAAACCTCCTGGAATATATATTGATACATTACTTTTTGAAAATTTTGAAGCAGGAAATATTCCAAATGGATGGACCGTTATTGATGGAAATAACGATGGTTATAAATGGGTAGTTGGAACAACATCTGATTTGGGAAGTTATACACCACCAAACTATGGAACAAAATATGCCTTTTATTCAGATGATGATGCAGGAAGCAATGTTATAAATTATAATGAAGAACTTTGGACTCCTAAATTTTCTGTCCCTTCAAATATTTTAAATTTAAAATTTAAATATGGTTATGGATTTAGAGTTTATCAACAAGGAGAGAAATATAGAGTTCATTTCAGGAAAAAAGTAGGAGGTTCATGGACAAATTGGAGCGTGTTGAAGGTTTATACAACAAGTGTTTCAGGGACAGATTCGTTTGATTTAACAAACCAGCTTCCTTTTGATTCAATACAATTTAGGTTCTTTTATAGTGATTCAAATTCTTTTTCACACTGGGGATATGCATGTGCAGCAGACAATGTATTATTAATTTATTCTTATGAGTCGCAGTTCAATGAAGGAACAATGACAACAGCACCCTGTTTTTATAAGGACCTTTCACAAACTTATCCAAGGACAACATGGGGATACATATACTGGGAAAAAAGCAAACCCGAGGATTCAGTAGGGGTTCAGGTAGAATACTTTAATGGAAGTTCATGGCAACTTGTTCCTGATGCAGTATTACCAGGAAATTCACAAGGATTTTTCACAAATAATAAAATTGGACAGGTTCAAATAACAAATCTTGATACATTAACTTATAACACTTTAAGGTTAAAAGTAATTTTTGTTAGAAAACAAAATGCTCAAAATCCTGCCCTTCTATGGGTTGAAATTGGAAACCCAACAACCTCTATCCAGGAAATTACAAAAAATTCATTTAAACCTGAAATATATGCTTATCCAAACATCTTTAAGGATAAACTCTACATAAAATACATTATTCCTCCTTTTGAAAGAGCAAAAATTAAAATTTATAACATAACAGGAAGAAAAATTAAGGAAATTTCTTATAATTCAAAAGAAAAACCAGTTTCAGGAATATATGTATTTGAAGAAAAAATTCCGCAAGGAATTTATTTTATAAAATTTGAAACAAAAAATTATAAGAAAACTTTAAAGGCAATACATATAAAATAAATAAATTAAATAATTGACTTAACAAATTTTAAAGGTTTATAATTTTTTTCTCAAAAATTAATGGAGGAGTAAAATGTTACCACCTTTTAAAAATGAACCTTTCACCGATTTTAATTTACCTGAAAACAAAGAAAAAATGATAAAAGCAATTGAAAGGGTCGAAAAGGAAATGGGAAAGGAAATCCCCCTTATAATAAATGGAAAAGAAGTTTATAAAAAGGAAAAAATTAGATCAATAAACCCATCCAACAAAGATGAAATTGTTTGCCTTGCTCAAAAAGCAGAACCTGAAGATGCTGAAAAAGCACTTGAAAGTGCGTGGAAGGCATTTAAGGAATGGCAATTTTTTCCACCAGAAGAAAGGGCTAACATTTTATTTAAGGCAGCAGAAATAGCAAGGAAAAGAAAATTTGAACTTTCAGCAGTAATGGTTCTTGAAGTTGGTAAAAATTGGGCTGAAGCAGATGCTGATGTTGCAGAAACAATAGATTATTTTGAATTCTATGGAAGAGAAATGTTAAGGTATGCAGAAAAACAGCCATTAACACCATTTCCAGGTGAAATAAATGAATATTTTTATATCCCACTTGGTGCAGGTGTTGTTATACCACCATGGAATTTCCCTCTTGCAATCCTTTCTGGTATGTCATCAGCAGCAATAGTGACAGGGAATTGCATTGTTTTAAAACCTTCTTCAGATGCACCTTTAACAGGATATAAGTTTTATGAAATTATGAAAGAGGCAGGGCTTCCTGATGGAATTTTGAATTTTATAACAGGACCTGGAGGGAAAGTTGGAGATTATCTTGTAATGCATCCAAAAACGAGATTTATAGCATTTACTGGTTCAAAAGAGGTTGGATGCCATATATATGAAATGGCTGCAAAAGTTTTTGAAGGACAGATATGGCTTAAAAGAGTCATTGCAGAAATGGGTGGCAAGGATGCAATCATTGTTGACGATGAATGTGATCTTGAAGATGCGGTAGATGGTGTTATCATCTCTGCATTTGGTTATCAAGGGCAAAAATGTTCTGCATGTTCAAGAGCAATAGTTCATGAAAAAGTTTATAAGGATTTTCTTGAAATTTTAAAAGAAAAAGTAGAAAAGATAAAGATTGGACCTGCAAAGGAAAATTATTTTATGGGTCCTGTAATTAATGAAGCAAGTGAAAAGAAAATTCTTGAATATATAGAGATAGGGAAAAAAGAGGGAAAATTGCTTATAGGTGGAGAAAAGGCAGAGGGCAATGGTTTTTATATAAAACCAACAGTTTTTTATGATGTTGATCAAAAAGCAAGAATTGCACAGGAAGAAATATTTGGTCCTGTTCTTGCTGTTATAAAGGCAAAGAATTTTGACCATGCAATAGAAATAGCAAACGATACAATTTATGGTTTAACAGGTTCAGTTTATACAAAAAATAGAGAAAAAATTTATAAGGCAAAAAAATATTTCCATTGTGGAAATTTATATATAAACAGAAAATGCACAGGTGCACTTGTTGATGTTCATCCTTTTGGTGGATTTAATATGTCAGGAACAGATTCAAAGGCAGGTGGAAGGGATTATCTTCTTCTTTTCCTTCAAGGGAAAACTGTATCGGAAAAAATTAGATAGTGGGAGCAAAGCTTTTATATCCAGATGGAAAAATTATTGAAGTTCAAAAAGGGAAAAAATTAGGAGAATTTCTAAATGAAATATACCTTTGTGGCAAAATAGGAAACAATATAGTTGATTTTTCCTATGAAATAAAAGATGATGAAGAAATATTAATATGTGATTTTAAAACAAAAGAAGGAAAACTTTGTTTCTGGCATACATCTTCCCATATTCTTGCAAATGCAGTAAAAGAAATTTTCCCAGAAGCAAAACTTGGAATAGGACCACCTGTTGAAAATGGATTTTATTATGATTTTTTTATTGAAAAACCATTTACTGAAGAGGAACTTAAAAAAATAGAAGAAAAGATGAAGGAAATTATAAACAGGAATGAAGAACTTGAAAGGATTGAAATAGATTATGAAGACGCAAAAAAGATATTTTCTGAAAAAAAAGAAAATTTTAAAATTGAACTTATTGAAGAAATAAAGGATGAAAAAATAACAATTTATAAAAATGGAAATTTTATTGATTTATGTAAAGGTCCTCATGTTAAAAATACAGGAATTATAAAGGAGATAAAAATTCTTTTTTCATCTGGAAGTTATTGGAAGGGTGATGAAAGAAATGCAAGGATGCAAAGGATTTATGGAATTTCATTTCCAACAAAAAATGAATTAGAAGAATTTTTAAGATTTTATGAAGAAGCAAAGAAAAGAGACCACAGAAAAATTGGGAAAGAACTTGAACTAATTTCTTTTTCAGAAGAGATAGGTCCTGCACTTCCTATATGGTTCCCAAAAGGTGCAATTATAAGGAAAATAATTGAGGACTTCCTTTATAAAGAACATTTAAAAAGAGGTTATCTTCCTGCAATAACACCACATATTGGTAAAAAGGAATTATGGAAAAGGTCAGGGCACCTTGAATTTTATAAAGAGAACATGTTTCCTGAAATGAAAGTTAGTGAAAATGAAAGTTATTTTATAAAACCGATGAATTGCCCTTTTCATATTGAGATTTATAAGTCAAAAATAAGGTCATATAGAGATTTGCCTTTTAGAATTTTTGAATTTGGAAGTGTTTATAGATTTGAAAGAAGTGGTGTTTTACATGGTCTTACAAGGGTAAGGGGATTTACACAGGATGATGCACACATTTTCTGTAAAGAGGAAGAGGTAAAGGATGAGATTAAAAATGTTATTGACTTTGCTCTATTTATTCTTAAAAAATTTGGATTTGAAAAATACCATATTTATATCTCAACAATGCCAGAAAAGCATGTTGGAGATGAAAGAATGTGGGAAATTGCAACAAATTCATTAATAGATGCAGTAAAGGAAAAAGGGATAGAATTTGAAATTGAAGAAGGTGAAGGTGCCTTTTATGGCCCTAAAATAGACATTTTAATAGAGGATGCCTTAAAAAGAAAATGGCAATGCACAACAATTCAATTTGATTTTAATATACCTGAAAGGTTTGAAGTAAAATATAGGGACAAAGATGGAAAAGATAAGAGCGTATATCTTATCCATAGAGCACTTATTGGCTCTTTTGAAAGATTTTTTGGACTTTTAATAGAACATTATAATGGATTTTTCCCATTATGGCTTTCTCCAATACAGGTAAGAATTTTAACTTTAAATGAAAAGGTAATAGATTATGCAGAGAGAATTTTTGAAATATTAAAAAAAGAGGAAATAAGAGTTGATACTGATTTTTCTCGTGAAAGTATTTCCTATAAAATAAGAAATGCTGAAAATGAAAAAATACCGTATATAATAATAATTGGAGAAAGGGAAAAAGAAAAAGAAAAAATTTCTTTAAGAAAACATAAAGAGGGGGAAAAAGGAATTTTTGAAATAAAAGAGTTTATTGAGATTTTCAAGGAGGAATTAAAAAAGTATGGGTAGGAGAAAATTTTTTGGAGGACCTGTAAAAAGGGAACCAGAACCTTATAGGGTGAATGAAAGGATAAATGCAAAGGAAGTAAGAGTGATTGATGAAGATGGAAAACATCTTGGAATAATGGATATAAAATCGGCACTTGAACTTGCTTATTCAAAGGACCTTGACCTTGTTGAAGTTGCCCCAAATCAAAATCCTCCTGTTTGTAAAATAGTTGATTATGGTAAATTTAAATATGAGATGAAAAAAAGGGAAAAAGAATCTAAAAAAACACAGGGCGGAGAAGTTAAAGAAATATCCTTCAGACCAACAACATCTCCTCATGATGTTGAGATAAAATTAAAAAAAGTTAAGGAATTTCTTGAAGAAGGAGATAAGGTAAAAATAAGGATTTTCTTTAAAGGAAGGGAGAAAACAATGTTTGAAAAAGGAAAAGAAATATTCTATCAAATATTTGAGAAAATGTCAGAATGGGCTGAAATTGAAAAAGAACCTACCCCATTAGGATTAAATCAATATGTTGCAATTGTAAGAAAAAAGAAATAATTTTTATTTTCAAAATAAAATCCCATTTTTAATTTTTTTAATTTTTTTTCACTAACGAAATAGGTTTGTAAAAAAGAAATAGCATGATTTAAAATTATTCCTTGAAAAATTAAGTTTTGGATTTGCTCTATTTTTCTTTCCCTTTCTCTAAGTTTCATAAATTTGATCCATTTTTTCTCATCCTCCCAATACCACTTTTCCTTTAGTTTATTTTTCTTAACATACTCTTCCTGCTTTTCCTTATCATCAGGATATAAAATCCTTGCTTTTCTCCTTAAATATTCAAGATATTCATCATAAGAAAAAAAATTTTCAACATTTATCCAATAATTTTCATCTTTTATGTAAGGATTAGCATCAGCATGTATTTTTGCAAAAATTTTATAACTTGAAACTGTATTTTTAATTGTCTTTTCAGAAAGAAAATAAGAGGTTAAAAGAAAACCTTCTGATAAAAAATAAATTTTTGCAATTTCTTTCTCTTTAAGTAAATATGTTCCTGTTCCGGGAATTATTCCTGATAAACCAGCATATATTAAAGGACTTTTAAAATTTAAAAAAGTTAAAAGAAAAATTATCATTCTTCCTCCTTTTTAATAACACTTGCATCAACAACAAAATCACCTTCCTTCAATTTTATAAGTTTTATACCAGAAGCGCCTCTTTTTAATTTTTTTATATTTGAAACATTAATTTTAAGGATGTTCCCCTCTTTTGTCATAATTACAATATTATCATAAAGGGAGGCACTTTTTGCCCATGTAAGATTGCCTGTTTTTTCATTAATTTTCTGAAAAACAATTCCTTTTCCTCCTCTATGAGTAATCCTTATTTCCTTTGGGCTTATTCTCTTACCAAATCCCTTAGATGTAAGTAAAACAATTTCTTCTCCTTCCCTTACAGGTGTCCCTCTTACCACTTCCTCTTCACCTTCTACTTTTATACCTTTTACTCCATAAGCATTTCTTCCCATAGGTCTTATCTCATCTGAATTTATTCTTATTCCAAGTCCATTGCTTTTAACAATTATTATTTCATCTCCTTCTTTTATTCTCAAAACATCAACAATTTCATCTTCGTCAGGAAGCGCAATTCCTATAATTCCTCTTTTACCTGAATTTTTAAACTCGTTAAGAAATGTTTTTTTAATCATTCCCATTTTTGTTATAAAGAAAACATAAATATTCTCATCCCATTCTGAAACTGAAATCATATCAACAATTTTTTCATCTTTTTGTAAGGGCAAAATTGAAGTTATATGTTTACCCTTACTTTGAAGGCTTCCTTCTGGAACTTCAAAACCTTTCATGCAATAAACTTTTCCTCTATTTGTAAAGAAAAGAATACTTTCATGGGTATCAGATGTAAATATTACTTTTGGAAAATCTCCTTCATAAAGGAATAAACTTGTTCCAGCTCCTCCTTTCTTTTGAACTCTTATTGAAGACACTGGTAATCTTTTTATAAAACCCGATTCCGTTAAAATGATGTTTATTCTTTCCCTTTGAATCAAATCTTCAACATTGATTTCTTCTGGTTCTTTTTCCAATATAACTGTTCTCCTTTCATCTCCATATTTTTCCTTAATTTCTAAAAGTTCGTTTTTAATTATATCCATAAGCAATTTTTTACTCTTTAAAATTGACCTATATCTTTCTATGTCTTTTATAAGGGAAGCATATTCTTCCTCAATTTTATCTCTTTCAAGTTTTGTTAGATTTTGTAATCTCATTTCAAGAATTGCCTGAGCCTGTCTTTCACTTAAACTAAATTGTTTTATAAGGAGCATTTTTGCTTCCTTCGGTTCTTTTGATTTCTTTATAAGATTTATAACTGCATCAATATTTTCAATTGCTATTTTAAATCCTTCAAGAATATGCGCCCTTTCTTCAGCTTTTTTAAGTAAAAATTCTGTTTTCCTTCTTGTAACTTGTTCCCTATGTTTTAAATAAAGGGAAAGCATTTCTTTTAATGTCAAAATTTTTGGTTCACCATCACAAAGGGCTAACATTATAACTCCAAAAGAAGTTTCAAGAGGTGTAAATTTATAAATTAAATTTAAAACAACATCCTCATTAACATTTCTTTTTAATTCAACAACTACCCTTATACCATCCCTATCCGATTCATCCCTTAAATCTGCTATCCCTTCTATTTTTTTCTCCCTTGCAAGTTCTGCTATTTTTTCAACAAGTTGTGCTTTATTAACCTGATATGGAATTTCTGTTATCACTATCTTTTTATGACCATGAGCACCTTCTTCAATATTTGCTTTCCCTCTTAAAATAATTTTTCCTTTCCCTGTTAAATAACATTCTCTAATTCCTTTTTTACCTAAAATAATTCCGCCTGTTGGAAAATCAGGACCTTTAATGAATTCTAAAAGTTTTTCATCTTCTGCATCTGGATTATCTATTAAAAAGACAAGAGCATCAATAGTTTCTTTAAGATTGTGAGGAGGAATATTTGTTGCCATTCCAACTGCAATTCCCGATGAACCATTTACAATAATGTTTGGAAATTTTGAAGGTAAAACTGTTGGCTCTTTTAATTTTCCATCAAAATTTGGAACAAAATCAACTGTTTCTTTATCAATATCTTCAAGCATAAGAATTGCAAATGGGGAAAGCCTTGCCTCTGTATATCTATAAGCGGCTGGTGGATCACCATCAATTGAACCAAAATTACCCTGCCCATCAATTAATGGATATCTTAAAGAAAAATCCTGTGCCATCCTAACAAGCGCATCATAAACTGCGGCATCTCCATGGGGATGGTATTTACCAAGAACTTCTCCAACGACATTTGCACATTTTTTAAAGGGTTTATCAGGAGTCAAACCAAGTTCAAGCATTGCATAAAGTATTCTTCTATGAACTGGCTTAAGACCGTCTCTTACATCAGGAAGTGCTCTTCCAACTATAACACTCATTGCATAATCTATATAACTTGTCCTCATTTCATCTTCTATATAAACATTTTCTATTTTCTCAGGCATGTTCACCTCCTAAAATCTTATTTTAACTTTCTCGTCAACATATTTATTTATTTTTCCAAGAAAATAAATTGGCTCTTTCAATTTTTTAAAATAATTTTTTATATAATTTTCCTCCTCTTTTGAAATTATTATAAGCATTCCTATACCCATATTAAAAACCCTGAACATTTCCTCCCATTCAACATTCCCTTTTTCTTTAATAAACATAAAAATTTCTGAAATTTTAAAACCTTGAAAATTGATTTCAGCAGAAATTTTATCCTTTAAAACCCTTTTTAAATTTCCCTCAAATCCTCCCCCTGTTATATGAACGCATGCTTTTATTTTATTTTTTAAAATTAATGGATACAAAATTTTAAAATAACTTCTATGGGGGGTTAAAATTATATTTTTCAATTTCCTTCCTGAAATTTTTGTTTCAAGATCTATATTGTTTTCTTTAATAATTTTTCTTACAAGAGAAAAACCATTTGTATGTAATCCTGAAGAAGAAATTCCAAAAATCAAATCGCCTATTCTAATTTTTTTTGGAAGAACATTTTTTTTATTAACAATTCCTATCATGCATCCAACAAGGTCAAAATTATCATCTTTATATATATCTGGCATTTCAGCAATTTCCCCTCCAATTAAAGAAACATTGTGTTCTTTTAAAGCCCTTTTCATACCTTTAAAAATTTTTAAAACATCAAGATTTTTTAAATTTGAAGAAGCAATATAATCAAGGAAAAAAATTGGCTTTGCACCGGAACAAAGCAGGTCATTAACACAATGATTTACTATATCAATTCCAATTCCTTCAAAATATCCTGTCTCCTTAGCAATAATTAACTTTGTCCCAACTCCATCAACTGTTGCAGCAAGATAATTATTTTCATCTATCTTATAAAGACCTGAAAACCTTTCTCTTGAAATTGAATTTAAAAAATTTTTTATCTTCTTTTTTATAAAGTCCGAATAATCAACATCAACACCAGCTTCCTTATACTTCATATCTCCATTCTATATCCTTAATTATTTTTTTAATTGGTTTTTCCATCATCTTTAAAATTTTCCTATAATAAGATAAATCTCTTCCGTAAGGATCAGGTATTTCAGAGATAGGAGAAAGAAGCCTTACCTTATTCCCAAATCCCATTTTTGAAATTTCTACAAATTGTTTTCTTTCCATCACATATATAAAGTCAGCCCATTCAAGAGTTTCTTTATCAATATTTTCTGCCTTATGAAAGGAAAGATCAACCCCTATTTCTTCAAGAACTTCTTTTGCATTTTTACTTATTGATGTAAAAGGAATTGCACTTATTCCCCTTGACTTTATTTTTATATTTCTTCTTAAATAATAGGGTAAATATTTTCTCATTATTCCCATTGCAATTGGTGATCTGCATGTATTTCCTGAACATACAAAAAGAATGTTAAGGTTTAAATTTCTATCAATTTTTATTTTTCTAAGAATTAAATCTTCGATTTCGGCAATTCCTATAGGTCCTTTTCTTAATAACTTAAATGGGTATTCTGATAAATCAATCACAGTTGAAGGCAAAAGACCTAATGAATTTTCAGTTATTAAATAATCAATTTCATTTTTAATTGATAGTGGAAGGTCTTTATAAAAAACAATAGATGGGGAGCCTGATAAATTTGCAGATGTTGTTGCAAGAGGACCTGTTTTTTCAAGTAAATTAATTATTAAATCATGATTGGGAATTCTAACACCAACTTTACCTTCTTTTGATATCCATAAAAAATTCCCTTTTAATTTTGATTTAAATATGCAGGTTAAAGGACCTGGCCAAAAATTTGAAATTATTTTTTCCCTTAATATACCAAGTTTTTTATGAGAAATAAATTTTTTAAGTTCTTCTTTATCCTTTATAAAAATAACAAGCGGTTTTTTCTTTTCTCTTTTCTTTAAATCATATATCTTTTTTTGACCTTCAAGATTTAAAAAATAAGTCCCTATTCCCATCACTGTATCTGTTGGAAAAACAATTATCCCCCCTCTTTTAATTATTTCTGCTGCCTTATCTATTTTTTCTTTAATGGTTTCCATAAAATTTTAAGCCCACGGGCGGAATCGAACCGCCGACCTCTTCCTTACCAAGGAAGTGCTCTTCCGACTGAGCTACGTGGGCAAGTTTATTATTATAAAGGAATTAAATATTTTTAAACAATTTTGCCATCCCTCATTGAATAAACTTTCTTTGTGTGTTTTACAACATCCTGGGAATGAGAAACTACAATTATTGTTTTCCCTTCGTCATTTAATTTATCAAAAATATTCATTATTTCTTCACCTGTTTTTGTATCAAGGTTTCCTGTTGGCTCATCTGCTAAAATTAAATCAGCACCAGTTACAAGTGCCCTTGCTATTGCTACTCTTTGCGTCTCTCCACCTGAAAGTTCTGTTGGTTTATGAAATCTTCTATCTATAAGACCAACCTTTTCAAGATATTCAAGGGCAATTTCTCTTCTTTTCTTCCTTTCCATACCCATATAAATTAAAGGCAATTCAACATTTTGAAGAGCATTTAACCGTGGGATTAAATTAAAAAATTGAAAAACAAAACCAATTCTTTTATTTCTTATTTCAGCAAGTTCATCCTCATTTAAATTTACAATTTCTCTATCTTCAAAAATATAATTTCCAATTGTTGGTTTATCAAGAAATCCTATTATATTTAAAAGTGTGCTTTTACCAGAACCAGAAGGACCCATAATCCCTATATAATCACCCTTTTGAACTTCCAAATTTACTCCCCTTAAAGCTTCTACTTTAACTTTATCAATTTTATATATTTTATAAATATTTTCAAGCTTTAAAAATTTCATTTTTTTACTTTTACTCTTTCTCCTTGTTTAAGAGAATTTAAAACTTTTTGAGGACCTATTATTATTGTATCATTTTCTGAAACACCATCAGTTATTTCAACCTTTTCCTTGCCCTGAATACCTATGGATACAAATCTTTTTTCTGCCTTCCCCTTTCTTTTCACAAAAACAAAATGTTTATCTTTTTCTTTTCCAATTGCAGAATAGGGCAAAGTAAGAACATCATTTTTCTTTTTTGTAATTATTTCACAGGAGGCATTCATTCCAGGAAGTAAAAGTGAATCACTTTCAATTAGAAGAATTTTTATTGGGAAAAAAGCAGTTCCCTGCGCTTCAATTCCAGAAGATGAAACTGGAACACCACTCACATTTTCAACAATACCTTTAAATTCTTTGCCCTCAAAAGCAGAAACCTTTACAACTGCACTGTCACCTTTTTTAATTTTTGAAATTTCATTTTCATTAATTTCACCATTAACAAAAAGTTTGCTCCTATCAGCAATAACCATTATAACATTGCCTGGAACATTTATTCCAACAACTGCCATCTCACCTTCTTCCTTATTTATACTTAAAACTTCCCCATCAATTACACTTCTTATATAACACTTTTCTAAATTTTCCTTCGCTTCCTTTAAAATAAAACTATCAGATTTTAAAAGCGATTTCATAGAGAGATATTCAGATTCAATTCTTTCAAATTCACTTTTTGAAATCAAATTTTTTGTAAAAAGTTCTTTTGCTCTTTCATATTCATTTTTTAATACTTCATATTTTGAAAGGTCTGCCTCAATCCTTGCTTCCATTTCCAAAACTCTTGCCCTATAAGTTTCAGGTGATATTATGCATAATATATCCCCCTTTTTTACCTTTTGCCTTTCTTTAACCATTATTTTTTCTATTCTTCCCATTACATCAGAACCAACTTCAACCTGTTTATAAGCTTTTATTTTACCTTCCATTTTGACAATTTCAGCAATTTCACCCTTTTTTAATATCTCTATTTCAACCTCTTTTACCTTTTCACCTTGGACAAAATTTAAGAGGATAAAAAGGAAAAGAGTTATAGCGATTATAACTCCTATAAAAATTTTTCTTTTCATTTCACCTCCTCAAGAATTCCTGATAAAAATAAAAACATATATTTGTATTTTATATAATCATATTTTGAAGAAATTAATTTCATTTCCCCATCTATCAAATTTTCTTCTGCCTTTAAAAATTCAATATATGAAATCTTTCCAACCTGATATTCTGCAACTGCAAGATTATACGCTTCCTTTGCTGCCTCAAGATAAGAATTTGCAAGTGAAATTTTTTCTTTTGCAAGTTTTAACAAATTAAAGGCACTTCTTGTTTCCTCAAAAATTTGAAGTAATGTATTTTCTAAATAAATTTTTTCAATATCATAATTTTTCTTATAAGATAAAACATCAAATGGATAGTCAAAAAACTTAAAACCAAAAGAAAAGTAAATGCCTTTTGAAGTTTCAAAATTTTCTTTAAAATATGAATAACTTTTTGGAAAAATTGTATCCTGATATGTTATATAATAACCCCATTTAATTTCAGGTAAAAAGGATAACGAAGTGAAAAGGAAATCAGAAAAACTGCTTTTTTTCTTTTCCTTAATTGATAAAACGAGCTCCCTTCTTTCCTCAAGTTTTTTTAAAAAATCCTCAACTTCATAACTTATTTCTTCTTCTTTAAATTCAAGGTCTTTAAGAACAACAATTTTTTCCTCTTTAAATCCAAGTGTAAGTAAAAATTCCCATTTTTTATTATCAAAATTTTTTAAAGCTTCTTCATATTCCATTTTTTTATTTTTTAAATTTATATTTGAATTTAAATAATCAAGTTTTGAAATTGCCCCAAGTTTATATTTTTCTTCAAATATTTTAAAATTTTCTTCTGCTCTTAATAGAGATTTTTCCAATACCTTCAAAATTTTTTCTGACTTTAAAACTTCAACATAATTTTCAAGAACACGAATAAAAAGCTTTTTCTTTGCCTCAATTTTAATAAAATTTTGAGAACTTTTTGAATAGAAACTATTTATAATATTTCTTATCCCTACGGGAGAAAAAATTTTTTGAGAAATTTCAAAAGTGAAAGAATAGTAAGGTGAAAAAGGATTGAATTCTAAATTTCTCTGAGTATTTGTATAAGTTCCTGAAATTGATAGATTTGGAAAATAGGAAAATATTGATTTGTAAAATAAAATGTTTTTTAGGTTTTCATTCTCGGCTTCTATTTTGTAATCATAGTTATTCAAAATTGCGATTTTATAACTTGTTTCAAAATCAAGTTTTAAAGTGTCAAGCGAAATTAAGATAAAAATTATAAAATTATTCATATCTAAGTGCTTCCACAGGGTTTAATTTTGATGCTCTTGTTGCAGGGTATATTCCAAAAAAAAGACCTACTATGCTGGAAAATATAATTGCAACAAAAATGCTCCATAAGGGAATGTAAGAAGGCAGAGGAGTTAAAATATCAACAATTTTTGCTAAAAAAATTCCAAGAAAAAGTCCAAGTATTCCACCTGTAAGTGTTATAAAAACTGATTCCGCCAAAAATTGAAGCAATATGTCTTTTCTTTTTGCACCCAATGCCATTCTTATCCCTATTTCCTTTGTTCTTTCTGTAACTGAAACAAGCATTATATTCATTATTCCTATTCCACCAACAATAAGAGCAAGTGAAGCAATTCCTATCATTGCAAGAAATATTCCTGATGTTATATTCCTATACATTGAAAGAAGCATTCCCTGAGTATTTAAAGAAAAGTCCTCATCTTCATTGAAAAATAAATTTCTTCTTTTCCTTAATAAATCCCTTATTTCTTCCATAACTTCTTCAATTTTAAAACCTTCTTTAACTTTCACAACGATTGCTGGTGTCTGAAAAGCCCTTGTCCATCCAGAAGGAGGTGGTTTAAAATATAAAAGGGAGGTTGTAAGAGGGATTAAAATAACATTATCAAGATTTTGCCCAAAAAGTTCACCCTTTTTATCCAATACTCCAATAACTTCAAACCTTTCTTTCCCTATAACAATTTCTTTACCTATTGGATTTTCATCCTTAAAAATATTCTCTGCTACAAAAGGACCTATTATACAAACTTTTTTATTAAATTCATTATCAGAATCTATAAAATTCCTTCCCTTTTCAACTTCCCTTCCTGAAATTGAAATATATTCAGGAGTAACTCCTTCAATATTTCCAACATTCAATGTTTTATTGTTATATTTTACTTCTGATACACTATAAATTGGATAAATAATTCCAACTTTTAAAACACCTTTTAATTTCTTAATAAAATCAGCATCTTCAATCTCTAAATCTTTCCTTTTTTCAATTTCCTTCCACCATTCTCTTCCTCCCCCCATAATTATTCTCCATTTCCATTTTTGAATGTATATAACATCTGAACCAACACTTCCAAAAGATTTATAAACAAAATGATTTACACCTTCAATTATTGAAATCATAGTAATAACTGTTGCAATCCCTATTAATATTCCAAGTGTTGTTAAAATTGTCCTTAACTTATGAACCTTCAAACCTTGAAAAGCATTTATTATTAAATCATCAATTTTCATTTATTAAATACGACCAAAAAATTAAAAATGTTTCAAAAACCAAACCCTTTTCTTGTTTTTAAACCTAAAATTGAAATTACAATTGAAATGAAAAGCCATAAAAGGTAAACAAATATTAAGGCATTTCTTTTAGAAACTTTTGAAAGAACATTCATACCACATGCAACTATATAAAGGGAATAAATTGTAAATATATCAATCTGACTTAAAAATAAATAAAGGAAACTTTTCTCATTTAAAAATGGGAAAAGGATTGCCAAATCCATATGAACTTGTATCTTATTAGTTAAAAGAGAAATTGGAAATTTAACATAATGGGCAAAAATATTTATGAATTTTGAAGACATGACATATAAAAGGGAATGATTAAATTCTGAAATTCCTCCAATTAGTGGAACTAATATATGATAAAAGGAAGAAATTAGAAGGATGACTATAGGAAGGAAAATAATTGTGCCAAATAAAGTTTGAAAATTTAAAAAACCTCTTGATAAAAATTTGCTTATCATTTCAGTGTCTTGGTAAGGTAGATTTTGACTTTGTATAATTTCAAATCTTTTGGGATAAATTATAAAATTTACATATAAAAGATTTATGAGAAGGGAAAATAGTATTAAAATTAAAAAGGGAATAAAAAGATTTATCTTTTTCCCTTCTATTTCTTTAAATCCATTTTCAGGTGAATATAAAATCTTTATTATATTTTTCATTTTTCCATAACCTCCTTTAAATCCAAAAAGGATTTTTGATCAGAAATTATAACCTTAACATTATCTGAAAGTTTATCAACATATAGATATTTTATATATTGAGGATTCTTTCTTAGTTCTTCACTTATTATTCTTATTGCTTCAGCCTTACCCATTGCTTCAATTTTTTTTCTTTCAGCCTCTTTTCTTTCTTTTTCAAGTATATATTCCATTCTTTTTACTTCTTCCTCTGCAATTTCCTTCTCTTCTACAGTTTTTAAAAAATCAGGTGGAAGCTTAATATCTTTTAAAATTATTTTTTCCAATATAAATCCATCTTTTTCTAAAATTTGTTTAACCTTCTCCTCTATCCTCTTTTCTATCTCTTCCCTTTTTTCTGAATAAACTTCTCTTATTGAATAATAAGGAAGAGTGTTTTTAACAGCACCTTTAATCACAGGTTTTATTACTTTATCAAAATAATCAGGACCAATATTTTTATGTATTTCTATAATTTTATCCTTATTTAATTTAAACCAGGTCGTAATTTCAACCCCAACCGTAAGTCCTTCTTTTACATAAGAAGATAAAACATTTTCCTTTTTTTCTTTAGTTTCAACAAAATCTTCTGCAAACAATGTATATTCCTGTCTCCTCGTATCATAAGAATAAGTTTTATAAATCAAAAATGGAACAATTTGGAATCCTTCACTGGTAAAAGAATATTTTTTATTAAAAATGTTAAATTTAAGCAAAACATAACCTGTTGGCACATATCTTATGCTCATTAAAAAGTATAAAAAACATAAAGAAAAAAATATGACTATTATAATAAGGGGATTAAGAGAAAATTTTTTCATCGTTATTATCTCTCCCTTTTCTTCTTTAAGTATTATTTTAATTCCATATTTAAAAATAACATATCCAACTATCCATAAAATAAGCAAAATTAATATTATTTTTAACATAAAAAATTTCCTTTTTAATTGACAATTTTTTTCAAATGATGTATAATTTTAATGTAAAATTTGTATAAAATGTCAAATTAAAGGAGGTTTATATGCCGGGAGGGAAAAAAGGGCTTTTAGGAATAGATATAGGAACATCAAGTTTAAAGATAGCATTTGTGGAGAAAAAGGGTAAGCAAATAGTTGTAAAAGAACTATGGGAAAAGGAATTTCCACCTGATACAATTGTTGAAGGAGAAATAATGGATAGGGAAACAATTATAGGATTTATAAAAGAATTTATAGATGAAAAAAAACCAAAAACAAGAGATGTTTCAACATTTGTGCCAGCAAATAAAGGAATAATAGTCAAAAGAATAAAAGTTGAAAAAATGCCAATAGAAGAAGCAAAAGAAAGCATAAAATGGAATGCTGATCAATATATTCCATACGACCCTTCTGAAGTATCACTGGATGTGTCAATAGTGAATCCAGATGCAGGAGAAAATGAGATGGAAGCACTTCTTGTTGCTGCAAGAAATGATATACTCACTGATTATATCTCTCTTTTGAAAGAAGCAAATCTAAATCCTTATATTATTGATGTTTCAATTCTTGCACTTTACAATGTTTATGAAATGAATTATGAAAAAAAAGATGAAGTTGTTAGCCTTATACATATAGGAAAAAATTTTACTCATATTGTTTATGCAGGAAAAACTGGACCAATAATTTATAGAGATGTGACTTTTGGCACAAAGGAATTAATAAGAATGATTCAGGATAGATTCGGAGTAACATCTACAGAGGCTGAAAGAATAATAATGGGAAAAGAGGAAAGAAAATTGGAAGATTTGAAAGATCTTTGTAGCTCTTTTTCAGAAATGGTAAGTGATACTATAATTAAAAGTTTTGCAATATTGCCTGGAAAAGAAAAACCTGATAGAATAATAATTTCAGGTGGCGGGGCTTCTGTTCCTGATATAGAAAAAAGGGTTGAAGAAAAAACTCTTGTTCCATCTGAAAAATTAAATGTGTTTAATAAAATAGATATTGATGAAAAACTTTTAGCAGTTGGGAACATTGACAAATATAATATTTTATTTCCTCTTGCTATAGGTCTTTCAATGAGGGGTGTGATATGATAAAAATAAATTTGATGCCAAAAGTAGAAATAGTTCCAAAAAAACCAAGGATAACATTGCCTCCAATTGCAATTACAGATGTAGTAGGAGCACTACTTTTAATTATTACCCTTTTATGGATCTTTTTCAGTTGCGCTGTAAGTAGAACAAGAATTGCAACAACAAAATACAGAATTGAAAAAACAAAAGTTGAACTTGCAAAACTTGAAGAAGCAGTAAAAAGGGTTGATTATCTTAGAAAAAGAGAGGCAGAACTTAAAGCACTTATTAATGAAATTGAAAACTTGAAACCTTTAACAGTGCGGGAAGTAATTATTCTTGATGAGATCGCAAAAATATTGCCTCCTTATATATGGATAAATAAATTCAATCACAATTCTGAGGCAAAAACAATATCATTAGAAGGAACAACCTTTTCTGCTCTTTCTCTTGCAGACTTTATTACAAATATAAAAAAATCGGAATTATTTTCAGATGCAACTTTTAAATCTTTCACAAAGAAAACAGAAGAAAAAGTAGAAGTTATAATTTTTCAACTTGAAATAAAAGTAAATCCTGATGTAATTTCTAAGGTTTTTGAAAAGGAGGAATAAAATGGATATAGGAAAATATAGATTTTTTATAATAAGTGTGCTTTTTTCACTTTTAATTTTTCTCTTTTACCATTTCCTTTTTTATTCAAAATGGCAAAAGGAATTAAAAAAACTTCAAGAAGAACTAAATACTCTTCAAGCAAAACTTTCTTCTGCAAGGCAAGCAGTAAGAGATTTACCAAATTTGGAAAGAAAAATCAAATCTTTGGAATATAAGTGGGAACTTTCAGCAAGGCTTTTACCAACAGAAGAGAAAATAGATGATGTTATAAGGGTAATAACTCAAACAGCAATGGGTTCTGGAATAAAAATATTGGAACTTAAAAGGGGTTCACCCTCACTCTATAAAACAATAACTGCTTCTGCAACACCTACCCCAAAAGCAAAAACAACACAACCACCTGTTCAAATATCAATCCAGCAGGTTCCCTTAGATTTAAAAATAAAATCAGATTTCAATGGTTTATGTGAATTCCTATCAGAAATTTCAACACTTCAAAGATTAATCACAACCTGGAATGTAAACATAAATTCAAAGGAGGATGAGAATTATACTTTGGAAGGTTCTTTACAGGCAAAAATTTATATATTTGGAGGTGTAAAATGAAAAAAATTTTAATAATGGCAGCTCTTTTTGGAATCATAATTAACTGTGGTAAAGGAGAGCAAAGAAAAGAAGAAATAGAAAAATTTGAACTGCCAAAAATAAATCCAGAAGAAATTAAAATAGATACACAAGCAATAAAAGATACATTTATGCCAAAAGGCTATCCTTACCAAGCACTTGAAAGACCAGACCCCTTTAAACCCCTTGTAGGTGTTAGTGTAAAAGAGGAACAAAGGGAAATAGATTTATCTACTTTAAAACTTGTAGGAATTTTAAAGGGAAATAAGGGAAATGCTGCTCTTTTTGAAGGAAGTGATGGTAGGGCTTATTTTATAAGAGAAAAAGATAAAGTAAGGGGGGGATATGTAAAGGCTATAACTTCAAATGAAGTTATAGTTGAAATAACAGCATATGGAACACCTATAGAAGTAAAATACTCGCTCAGGTCAAAATAATAAATGTGTGGAATAATTGGTTATATTGGAAATAAAAATGTAGATAGTGTTTTACTCGTTGGACTTGAAAAACTTGAATATAGGGGTTATGATTCGGTAGGAATTGCTCTTATAAGTGATAATGAAATATTTGTTAAAAAACAAAAAGGAAGGATAAAGGACCTTGCAAATTCCTTAAATGGAACACCTTTAAAAGCAAATATTGGGATAGGTCATACAAGATGGGCAACTCATGGAAAACCAAGTGATATAAATGCCCATCCTCATCTTGATTGCAAAAGAAGATTTGCTGTTGTTCATAATGGGGTAATAGAAAATTTTGAAAAGTTAAAGAAGAAACTTATTAAAAAAGGACATAAATTTGTTTCAGAAACGGATACTGAAGTAATTCCTCACCTTTTAGAAGAATATTATAATGGAGATATTTTAAAAACAGTTTTAAAAGTCGTGAAGGAATTAGAGGGTTCTTATGCACTTGCAATAATTTCAAAATTCCATCCTGATAAAATAATAGGGGTGAGGAAGGGTTCTCCACTTATAGTCGGAATAGGTGAAGGAGAAAATCTTCTTTCTTCTGATATACCTGCAATTTTATCTCATACAAGAAAAATTATAACTTTAAATGAAGAAGAAATAGTTTTAATTGAAAAAGAAAATGTTAAAGTATATGATTTTCATGGAAAAGAAAAAAGAAAGAGGATAAGGTATATAGAATGGGAAGAAGATATGATAGAAAAGGGAGGTTATCCCTACTTCATGCTTAAAGAAATTCATGAACAGCCAAAGGTAATAGAAGAAAATTTAAAAAGGGTGATAATAAGTGGCAAGATAAAAATACAGGAAAATGAATTTTTAAAATTTTTTGAAAATAGGAATCATATAATATTTCAAGCTGCTGGAACAAGTTATCATGCATCCCTTTATGGGAAATATATATTTGAAAAATATTTAAAAATTTTTGTAGAAAGTGATTTATCCTCTGAATTTAGATATAGGGAACCTTTACTTTTAAAAAATACACTAATGATTGCTGTTTCTCAATCAGGTGAAACTGCTGATACACTTGAAGGAGTAAGGCTTGCAAAAAAGAAAAAAATACCTATACTTTCTATTGTAAATGTTAAAGGAAGCACAATTGATAGGGAATCAAATTATACAATTTATATAAATGCAGGACCTGAAATAGGAGTTGCTTCAACAAAGGCTTATACTGGAGAGCTTTTTTATCTTTTACTTATTTGTCTTCTTGTATCTTATAAAAGAAACATTATAAAAAAGAAGCAACTTAAAGAAATTATAGAGGAACTTGAAAGAATACCAGATAAAATTCGTTATATATTGGGTAAGGAAGAAGAAATTGCTGAAATTGCTAAAAAATATTATAAATTTAACAATGCAATATTTCTTGGAAGAGGACTTCATTACATAACTGCACTTGAAGGAGCTTTAAAATTGAAGGAAATCTCTTATATACATGCAACTGGATACGCAGCAGGAGAAATGAAACATGGACCGATTGCTTTAATAGATAAGAATTGGCCTGTTATCGCAATTATTCCAAAAAATTATCTTTATCAAAAAATGTTATCAAATGTTATGGAAGTAAAAGCAAGAGATGCAAAAATAATAGCAATAACAAATTCACCTGTAAACGAACTCAAAAAAATTGCTGAATCAATTATAATAATTCCAAAAACTATACCAATCCTTGAACCAATTTTAAATATAATTCCACTTCAGCTCTTTGCCTACCATGTTGCTCTTTTAAGGGGGTGTGATGTTGATAAACCAAGAAATTTGGCAAAAAGTGTAACAGTAGAATGAAAGAAAAAGTTTCTTTTGAAATAAAGGAAAAAGAATGTGAAATAAATATTACTGCAAAGGATTGGGCTGGACTTGTAGATGTTGTTGCTGGAATAATTCATAGAAGGAAATTCAATATTACATTCTTAAAGGGTGAGGTTGTTGAAGATGATATTGCAAAATTAATTATAAAAATAGGTTTTAAAAATGAAGATGAAAAACAAAAATTCTTAACACAAATGGAAGAAATGAAAAGAAAGATAGAAAATGTTTTGGAATATGACCCTGCAATGATTGAAATTTTAAAAACTGGAATAATAAAGATAGAAAAATTTAAAGAAACCCTTAGTGCTGTTTTTGAACAAATTAAAAATGAGTCAGAGGAAGAAAAAAAGAACATTCTTAAAGAGGCAGAATATTTCTTTTCTTCTCGTTCATGGTCCTACATAGAAGAAAGAAGTCCTTTCGACCTTGCAAAACAAATAATAACAAATTACAAATTTCAAAAGGAAGTTAAAGAAAAAAATGAACTAATGGTAAAAGTGGAAAATATTAAAACAATAAGAGAAAATCTAACATGTATAACAGTTGCATGGTGGGATAGAAATTTACATCTTGATTTTCTTTTGGACATTTTAAGGGAAATATTACCAAATTTCAAAAGAAAATTTGATAAGCAATTTACTACACCTGATGGAATTACAATCATAAGACTTGAAATTACTGATGAAAATGAAAACCCACTTCCTTTTGAAAATCATCCCTTCATAGAAAATTATATTAAGACACACTTAAAAAAATTTACGACGATGGGTTTTGAAAAAATAAGGATAAGTCCTGAGATAATAGGAAGGATTTTATTACCAAAGCTTATTGAGGAAACAAAAAAAACATCTATTCCACATGTTTATTTCTTTTTACAAGGCGTAACAAGGGAATACTTTTATTTAAAAACCATTTTTGTGACAGAAACAAAAAGTGAAATTCATTTAAAAAAACTTTTAGAAATTATAGAAAGTAATGAAAACATATCAATCCTTTCTATAAAACCACCTTCAAAAAGTGATGGAGTTGAAGTAAATATAGTGGATTTAAGAATATCAAGAAAGAATATACCCTTTTATGAACAAATTTATAATGAAATAAAAGAAATATTTAAAAATGTTTTAGGAAATTATAGAGATTTTGATGAAGGATTAAGACAAATAGAAATAAAAAATTTAAATGAAGTAATAAAAATACTTTCTTCAAGTGGAATTGAACCAAATAATATTAAAAAATTTTTTTATAACCTTGATGAATTTTATAGAACATCTCGTGAACCAAAGGAAATAGCAGAATCTCTAAAATTTATGTGGGATACATTAAAAAGCACAATTTCAGAAGGTGGTCTTTTAAAAATTAACAAAAAAGAAATTGATAACTCATTAATTATTTGTATAGCTGGTAAGGGGGCAGATGATTTTTTTAAAAATTTTATTGAGTATATTCCTGAAGAAGAAAATTACATATTAAAATTTGAAGAATTTAGCATACCTTTATATTTACTTATACTTAAAAAAACTAAAGAAATTGAAGAATTTTTTAAAAAGGAGGAAAAATGAAATTGTTAGAATATGAAGGGAGAAAACTTTTTGAAATATATGGAATACCTGTAAAAAAAGGGGAAGTTGCTGAAACCCCTGAAAAAGCAGGAGAAATTTTTGAAAAAATTAATAAAAAAGCTATCATAAAGGCACAGGTTCCTGTTGGAGGAAGAGGAAAAGCAGGTGGAATCAAAGTTGCAAATTCAAAGCAAGAAGCAATAGAAAAGGCAAGAGAAATTTTAAATTTAAAGATAAAGGGATTGCCTGTTAAAAAAGTTCTTGTTGCTGAATCAGTAGATATAGACAAAGAACTTTATTTGAGTTTAACACTTGACAGATCAAAGGATAAAATTCTTATAATGGGATTAAAGGAAGGAGGAATAGAAGTTGAAGAGATAGCAAAAGAAAGACCAGAAAGTATTTATATGGATTATTATGAACCATTAAGAGGTATTTCTCCTTATCAAGCAAGGAATCTCGCAATTTGGTTTTTTGAAGAAAAGGAATTACAAAATCAAATAATTGATATACTCTATAAAATGGCAACATTATTTAAAGAATGTCATGCTTCCTTAGTGGAAATAAATCCATTAGCAGTTTCAGGAAAGGAACTTTTTGCAGTTGATTCAAAAATTATTCTTGATGATAATGCTTATGATATATATAAAGAAAAAATAGGGGAAAAGGATTTAACATATGAAGATAAAAAAGAATTAATTGCAAAATCATCAGGACTTTCTTATGTAAAGCTGGAAGGGAATATAGGATGCTGTGTAAACGGTGCAGGACTTGCAATGGCAACAATGGATATAATTAAAAAATATGGTGGGGAACCTGCAAACTTTCTTGATATTGGAGGTTCTTCATCACCTGAAAAAGTTAAAAAGGCAATGGAACTTATTTTATCAGATAAAAATGTTAAAGTTGTATTTTTCAATATATTTGGAGGAATAACAAGGTGTGATGATGTAGCAAAAGGAATTGTTCAAGCATTAAAAGAAATAAAATGTGAGATTCCGATAGTTGTAAGATTGACAGGAACAAATGAGGAAGAGGCAAAAGAAATACTTAAGGAATTACCAAATTTAATAAGTGTGTCAAGTATGGTTGAAGGCGCAAAAAAGGCAGTTGAACTTGCAAAATGAAAGTTGGAGTTGTTGGAGCAACAGGACTTGTTGGGGAAATTTTAATAAAAATAATTGAAGAGGATAAAAGGGTTAAAGAAATTGTTCCTTTTGCAACAGGTCAAAAAAGGAAATTTATAAATTTCAGAAATAAAAAAATAAAAATCAGAAAAATTGAAGAAATAGAAGAAACCGATTATACATTTTTTTGCGTTGAAAGTGAAATAGCAGAAAAAATTTATCCTTTGTTTTCAAAAAAAACAAAGTTAATCATAGATAATTCAAGTGCTTTTAGATTAAAGGAAGATGTTCCACTTGTTGTCCCTGAAGTTAATCCTGAGGAAATTGAAAAAAATAAAGGTTTAATTTCTAATCCAAATTGTTCAACAATCCAGCTTGTTATACCATTAAAGGCACTTGAAAAATATAATCCCTTATATGTAATGGTTGCTACATATCAATCTGTTTCTGGTGCAGGAAGGGATGGGATTTTAGCATTAAAATATGAAAGTAAAGGTAAAAAATATTTAAAAAGTCCCTTTGATAAAAAAATATTCAACAATTTGATACCAAAAATAGGAGAAATAAAAGAAAATCATAGTGTTGAGGAATGGAAAATGATTCTTGAAAGTAAAAAAATAATGAAAAGAGATATAAAGGTTTATCCAACATGTGTGAGGGTTCCTATTGAAAATTGCCATTCCCAATCCGTTTTCATAAAATTTGAAAATGAAATAAATGAAAATGAAATATTAGAATGTTTATCAAATTTCCCTTCAATTAAACTCATAAAAGACATAATATCACCCCAGGATGTAAAAGGAAAAGATGAAATTTATATATCAAGGATAAGAGTTTATGAAAAGGAAAAAATCGTTTCCTTTTTCTCAGTTTTTGATAATTTGAGAAAAGGTGCAGCAACAAATGCATATCAAATTGCAAAAATAATATGGGAAGGAAGGTAGAATCAAGTGATATTCCAATAGAAATATATTTTAGAGAAATCTCAAAATATCCTCTTTTAACCCCGGAAGAAGAAAAAGAGTATATTAAAAAGGCAAAAGAAGGAGATAAAACTGCAATAGAAAAAATTATATTGTCAAATTTACGCTTTGTTGTTGAAATTGCTTCAAAATACAGAGGAATGGGGGTTCCAATTGAAGACCTTATAAATGAAGGAAACATTGGACTTATAAAAGCAATAAAATATTTTGACCCTAAAAAAGGAGTTAAATTCCTTTCTTATGCAATATGGTGGATAAGACAATCAATAATGAAAGCACTTGATGAAAGGAGTCAATTAATAAGAATACCTTCTGACCAAAAAACAAAATTAAGAAAAATAAAAAAGGCAGAAATGGAATACTTCCAAAAATATGGGGAATTGCCTACGATAGAGGAACTTTCAAAAATCACAGGGTTACCAAAAAAAGAAATAGAAGCATCCTATGAAATATTCCATAAAGAACTTTCACTTGATAGACCTTTTACTGAATCTGAAAAAAGAACATGGGAGGAAATGCTTGAACAGAAAGCATTACCTTCTCCTGAAGAATTTTATAAAAAAGAATATATAAAAGAAAAGATTAAAAAATCGTTAGAAGAACTTGATAAAAAAGAAAGAGACATAATTTCCCTTTATTTTGGAATAGAAGATGATATTCCAAGGTCCTTAGAAGAAATAGGAAAGATAATGAATTTGAGTAAAGAAAGGGTAAGACAATTAAAAGAAAGGGCCCTTTTGAAATTAAAGGAGAAACTTTCAAAATATAAAGGAGTAGATTTAGAATGATTTAATTATTCAATTTCCTTTAATTTTTTAAGTTTTTCTTTTGTTTCTTCAAGATATTTTTTAACATCTTTATAACCGGGGTCAATCTCATAAACCTTTTCCCACTCCTCTATTGCTTTCTCAAGCATATCCTTTTTATAATATTCAATCCCCTTTTTATAATGAAATTCCATCAACTCAAAATCCTTTTCAGTTAATTCTTTTTCCTTTTCCTCAACCTTCAATAATTTTTTGCTTTCTTTTGGCTTCTCTTTTACATAAACAGGAACCTCTTTAACTACTTCAACTGTTTCGGTAATCTTCTTTATTTTTATCTTTTCCCTGTAATCTACCGATAATCCAGCAAAAAATCTATTTTCAGCATAGGAAATGTAAAAATCAAAAGGAAATAAAGCATATTGAAGACCAAAAGAAGGATAAAATTTTTCCCCTACCATAAATCCTGAAAAAATTTTTAAAGAGGGCAAAAAAGGCAAATCCATTTCCTGTCCAAAATGATAAGCAAAATTCTCAAAATTTTTTTCAAACAAAAATTCACAAAAAATTTTTAAAATGTTAAGGTCTCCAAAAGCCCCACTCTGAAATACATAAAGATAATCTTTTCTTTTGAAAGAATAAGAAAATATATAATTTATTCCAGCAGAAAAATATTTTA
>Ga0272445_1000756_pt1 | contig 28062 bp, 17 predicted proteins | sample YNPCB0031_FD_194404 | JGI IMG/M metagenome (GOLD analysis project Ga0272445, IMG submission 194404) | Hot spring sediment microbial communities from Yellowstone National Park, WY, United States - YNP-CB-003-1 | ecosystem: Environmental > Aquatic > Thermal springs > Hot (42-90C) > Sediment... | reverse complement strand
TACACTCTGCTCAATGCTGAATTTTTCAACATACACCTCTCTCCTCACTCTACCTCGAAGTGGTGAATCAATAGAGTTTAATCTTAGGAAACCATGTAGTAGTCCAACTTCGCTACCAGTTAGCACGTAGATGATATTGCTGAGATTATCAATAGACCAAGCTAGCAGTAGATCATACCTCTTATTAGAGAATCTAAGGTATTGTGCTTCATCGAGTGCAATTATAAAAATCCTTCCATTCCTCTTACACCAATCATCAATCAAGCCTAAAACATCAATAAGTCTTAGAGAACTTCGTCTCCTACTAACTCTAAGCTCGATAAAACCCATACTAATAGACTCTATTCTAGAGATCAAATCAGAAAGTATATCTCTAAGCTTTTCATATAAAACTCCACTCTCTCTGAGTTTACCGAGTAGGGTCTCCACGAGAATAGACTCAGAAACACCTCTGAATCCACTCTCGAAGTATAGTGCTCTAACATCAATTATTGCAAATGGCTCACCTATCTCCCTTAGAGCAATATTAACTAAACTAGATTTACCAACTCTTCTAACACCATATACTACAATGAGTTTCTCTCTACTTCTCACGGCATCTAAGATCTCTTCTAACTCCCTCTCTCTGTCAAAGAGGTCTCGTTTACTAGTTTTTACAACTGGATCAAAGAGCAAACTTACCCCTAGTATCTAACTTACCGGGGGTAAGTTTATAAATACGCTATCAAAGGCGTTTATTTTATAAAACTTATGTCTACAAACACGGTCATTACCTTGAGAATAGGGATAATGATCAAGGTTTATTGAGTGAAGATTGTGGAATTCGTTGACTCATTAACTCCTTTACTGTGAATTGTTCTCTACGCTTCTAGCTCCCTTGGAGGTTGCTGCTCATCTATACTAATAACGTGGCTATAGATATCCATATCGATATCTCTAAAAACACCTCCTTTACTCTGGAAGGAGGCGCGTCTCTTAAAATATATTCTAGAGAGCAAGATAGTAACACTAGCAGAGGTGATAAAGCAAGTTATTGGTACCATAAAATCCTTGATCCCAGGAGACTCGAGGAAGAAATATTGAGAGTAGCTATTCAGCTAGAATTAACAGCCTACGACTCCTCATACGTAGTGTTAGCAATGAAACATGGCTTAACACTAGTCACAGAAGACAATAAGCTAAGAGAGAAGGCGAAAAACCTAGTTAAGGCTATAAGCCTAGATGAATTAACTACGCTGTGAACTAATCACTAATTATCAATGACTAGGAGCAAACACTATTCTCGCTCTCTTCTCTAGTTGCAGTCAATATTGTTTTCGGTAACCCAGCATATATGCCACAAATCGTTACCCACGAGGCCGAGTCTCCAGGGTCTCCGTCTTCTAGTCCCATGACGTTGCACACTACAAAAATGTGTTGATCAGCCTCAGCAAACCTAATCTCAAGGTCCGATAACCCATCCGCTAGCACCTTCTTTAAGCGACCTTTTACCTCTATGTAGAGTAGATCGTGTGGCTTCATGATTCTATTGTTCTCCAAGAATATATGGCTGCCTCTCTCCTCATACAGCTCAGCTACATAACACACCTCCAACTCCATACACTCTTCGAGCTTTCCTAGCATACTTATTCTAGACTTTTCCCATTTGAGGTCCATCTAAGGGGTATGTTACACGAGGCTTACACGGGCTCCTAGATCCCCCTTAAGCTCGCTCCTATTTAGCACTAATAACGGGATTTTACCAAAGTAACCATAACTTGTAATACTATGGCTCGTGCTTTTAATCTTGCTTACTAAAGTTTAATAGTGTTTTAAGTGTTTTAATAGTTTAGTTAAAAATGGTCGTAGTCAATGTCTACTTCAAATTTATATGCAGGCATTATTTTGACTTCTATGGAGTGGTTTGAGAAATGCCTTACTAAGCAATGTACAGTTTTTCACTTCCCCCCGGGTCGCAACCCGAAAGTTAAGAACTTAGCTCCAGGCTCTACCTGCTTCATCTTAGTGAGGCCCTCCCGAGGAACTCCCAGAAAAGAGTGGGTTTTTGTCGGTGAGCTAGTAGTTGAGAGCGTTAAGCTAATCGACAGTAAGGAGTTTCGAGATACATACGCTCCAAGAGCTGTTGAGGCAGACATACCTTTCCCAAAACCCGGTGAGAAAGCCTGGATAATAGAGTTTAAGCACTTAATGAAGTATGAAAAGCCTGTTAAACTCGAAGTGTGCAAAGATATCAAGACATCAACTAGTAAAAAGCCTCTTAGTGACTGGTTAATATCAGGTTTCACGCTTATTAAGCCGGTGGATGCCCGTGGAGTGATCGAAGCTATTAGGAGGAAAGCTGAGATAATAAGACCTCCGTCACATGAAGAGCTTGTTGAGGAGCTAATAGAGCTAGGTAAGTGGCTTGGCTTCGTGGTTAAGAAGGAAGAGTACACGCCTGATAGACTCTATAGGTTAGACGTCGTATGGACTGATGCAGAGGGGCATGCCCCATTAAAGGCTTTCGAAGTCGAGGTTAGCGGCGATGTTGATAGAGCACTAGCTAGACTTGCCCATGCTTTTGACAAGTGGCGTTGCGAGCAATTGTGGTTAGTAGTAAGCGACGAAGCTAGAGCAGAAAGAGCTAAAAAGCTAATTCAGCCTATGTTAGAGGGCTCATTCGCGAGAATAAAGAGCAGGGTTAAAATACTGGGCTGGAAAGAACTACACGACACATATATAAGTATAAAGCTATACAGCGAGCTTGTAAAAGAGCTTTCAAGAAGATAATAATGAGCGAAATGTATTTAATTAGCTATATTCCAGCGTAATGCTCTAAGAAGAACTTTCACCGACTCTGCTTCTTGAAGCAACACTTCATGAAACAATGAAATCGCGGAATTTACCATATACGAAGAAATATCTAATTAGTGGGACTCCTTATAATACTACTGGGCTTAGGTGTTTTTGATGTCTTTTAGTATTGATGACGTTAAAGCTACTGTAGATGAGCTGGTTAGGAAGGGCCCGGCATACATTGTAGGGCTCTATGTATACTTCTACTCTCCCCGTGAATACCTGCATAGAAACCTCGTTGCTACTCTCGAACCAGCTTATGGAGCAAACATTGCTAGTGAAGTTTACTCGGAGCTCGAGGAGTCATTTGAAGGCGTCGATATGCAGACTAAAGTGAAAATTGAGAGTAGAGAAATGAGCTTGGAAGAGTACTTAAAGAAGTACATATTAGAAAAACATGTGGTAAAAGCTGTTCTCGAAGAAGTAGAGGGGCGTCTTAATAAGATATCCGAAGAGGAGAGAAAAGCCCTCTCAGTAGCGTGCGCTATTGTTAATGTACTTAAAAATAGCAGTTACCCGGTACTCTCAGTTAGTTATTCCCTATTTGCAAGCGACTTTATGAGTGTGAGCTCAACTGATGAAGAGTACTTCTCAAAGGTTGTTTCAAGCGTCTTGGGGGTAGAGGTACCTAATATTAGAGCTCTCTTCTACAAGTATCTCTTGGGTTTTCAAGCCGACTGGTCTTCTCAAGCACACAATTACTACGTAATGAAAATTTATCCATTCGTAGCATCATACATTGAAAGCCTTGCTCTAAAAGCACCAAATTACGTTAAGATCCTCGATAGATTCAGCATTAAATCTAAATTAGATGAACTTTACCTGAGAGGAGAGTTTTTAAAGCTAGCTGTAATAAAGCGAAGTCTCTCTATTAGGGAGCCATCAAAGTTTCTATCATATTTCTCCGGTAAACCATATGAGCAATTATGCAAGGAAGCTTTTATTGAAGGCATAATAAGCGATTGCTTTGTAAACCCGCTGGTACAGGGCCATGTAAAAGAAGCTCTAGAGGATTTGCATGAAAGAGCTTTAAATGAACTAATAGGGCTGTTCAACAGTATTCTTGAGAAAGCTGGATATAGTTCAAGTGGTTACGGAAATAGCCGTACATATACTAAAACTTCAGCGAAGACTATTCACATACTATTTCAGCCATGGCCCGAGGACATCCTTCTTCTCTCCTCTCTGAGAAGTGAGAAAGCCGATGTAAATGCCATAGTTATTCAGGGGGCTCCATCCCAGCGATTTCTCCAATATATACAAGCACTTGGTTCAGAAGAAGTGTTGTGGCTCTTTATTGATAAAGAAAGGTTAGTTGTGGCATCTAATACTTACAGAAGTGAGGTTCACGAGGAGCTCTTGAAAATACTTGGTTCTAGCCTCTCTATAGAGTTTATGAGCCCGACCCCAGTGAAAGTAGAGGGGGTAAGAAAAACTGCGGAGATTCAGAGAGCTCCTAGCTTTGTAGTGCAACCACCTGCTTTACCTTCTGTGAGGAGGTCTAGTTCTAGAGACATCCTTGAAGATGTCGTTGCAAGCGCGCTTGAGGCTTTAGGCTTCTCTGTTAGAACAGATCTTAAGGTTACTAGTAGATCCGGTACGGAGGTTGAAATAGATGTTTTAGGAGAGAAAGTTGTTGGAGATGCCAAGTTTGTTGTATATGCATCCTGCAAGAACTGGGATAAACCTGTTGAAGTTGGCGTTGTCAGAGAAGAGTTTGGAAGAGTTCTTCAAATGTCACTAATACCGCATGTAAGAGTTCTAGTGGCTACAGCGTTCACGGAGTCAGCTAAGAGAGAGGCCATTGCAAACGGGTTTGTGGTAATTGAGACTGGAGAGAAAACTCGCGAGGAAAACTTAGAGAGGATTTATCAGAGAGTCTTCGAGAAGCTTAACAAGCTGTTCATGGGGGTAGCCCCTAAGTGGCTCCAGGACCTAGCTGAGAGAGCTAGAAAAGTGGCTGAAGAGATCAGAAAGATTGGAGACGAGCTTGAAAAAGCAACTAGCTCATTTGGACGCTGAGAACGTGCATAGGTTAAGCAATTTAGATTCTGAAGTTAACAAGGTATTTAAAGCGTAGCTCGAATCTTAACCCCCCTTACAGACCCAGCAACTCATTTCAAGAACTACTACTTTAAGCTAAGTAGTGATGGTTGAACAATAAATACGTGAGTTTAGCTAGCGCTTTTTGATTACAGATACATTAGCATTGCATTAATTAAAAGTTTTTATCTAAAGCAGCTTTAGTAATATCGGGTTTAACTCATGGTGGTAGAGAGAAGTGGAATAATAAGCATAATTGTATTGCTTTTCGTTACTTTAGCGTTATTTGAATACTCCATGGTCTTAGGGGAGGTGATATATGGGCCTAGAGACTGGGTTCGCTATAGGTATGTTATTAGAACAGTTAACGAGACTTGCATCTGGGTTATTAGGATCACCATTGAGTGGGTTAATGAAACACATGTTAAGTACTCTGGGGGATTAGAGGGGTTGGTGTCTGGAGGTGACCTTTGTCAGTCTCTCACAACTCTATTAATTCTGGGTTTATCCCTGGAGTCCGAGAAACCAGTAGAACTCAACACCACTACACCAGCCTCTAAGAGGACAATAATTAACCCCTCTTACACGGGGACATATACCTACGAGAACACCACAGTAATATACTACAAGGGCATACTTGTAAGCTACTATTCAAACGCTACTACACCCGTGGTTGGCCAATATGAAGCGATCATCATTGACACATCCATAGAGGAGTTGAAAGCCCTACTAACGCCAACTACCTCACCCACAACTACAACCACATTATCACCGACTCCTACAGTAACTCCACAACTTTCACCAACACAGGCGACTCAAACAACCGCTCATTGGACACCTTCTCCAACAAGCACACCACTAGCAACCACTCCACTGCTAACAACTCAAGAGAGTCCACTGCGAACAACCATACCTCTTAGTGGTGGTGTTAGCACGTACTTGATTCTCGGAGCCGTAGTCGTGATCATAGCGTTATTAATAGCGTTCTTAGCTGCTAGGAGAAAGCGCTAATTTTTACCTAATCAAGTATCAAGATAGTTAAAAAGGTAGTTAAAAATGACATAACGGTACTTCGTTAAAGTTGAGTGTTAAATATAAAACGTGAAGTGAATATTAAGCTTTTGCTGAACCACTCATTAATTAAACCACCATGTATCTAGTCTTAGAAGACAGTGGTTAGCGTTAAGTGGAAATTCCTTAAAAGCCTTGGATCTGTTGCTTAAAGCTAGCGTCTTCTAGGTGTTTTTAGTCGTTTACTCATGAGGTATACTGATTTATAGTCTAGGGCTTCTCTCTGTAGTGTGCTCTTTAAGGTGTTAACATCTTCGAGTACCTTGTTGTAGATACTTGGCTCTCTTATCCACGTAAAGCACTCAATATTCTCTGTAAGCCCGGCCTCTGTGAAGTTCAACGACCCCAACCCCACAGCGCTCTCTGTTAATATGATCTTTGCGTGTAGCTTACTACTAGTCACGATCAGCTCACTTATCCTCGGATAGTAGTGCTCTTCGAAGACGGGGGTATACTTGAGGAGTAGGAGGAGCCCTATGATGAATAAAGCCACGCCTAGAGGCGGTAGCACTATCCCTAATAAGCCCCCTACAATGAGCATGTAGAGACCAGCTCTTGCAAGTCTCGGTTTACCAGGCCTTTTTAATCTCTTCTCGACACCTATCAGCGTAGTCAGCCCCTTAACGTGGGATGGTAGAGGATCGTTCGTGGTGATCAGGCTCACCTCGACTCCTCTCGAAGCTAGATCTACGAGGATCTTCGCAGTCTCTCTAGATATCCAGGGAGACACAATGAACACTCTCCTAGAGGAATAGATGCTCTCGAGCACGAAGTCCCTAAGCCCCTTACCACACCTCACCTCGATAGACACGTAGACACCTCTACGCTACATTGCCACGTTCATCCTAGGCTTTGCACGCTATTTATTGTATTGACCTATATTGATAGTTTTTAAAGAGAGTTGATCTCGACGCGGTACTTTACAAGTCAACGCTATAATTCAACACGTTAATGTCGAGTTCTAAAGTCAACATTAACCAGGTCGGTATCAACGCTTACTAAGACCTCGCTTCCTCGGTAATCAATGACATTAACGTCGCTAATGCATTAAGAAAGCTTTGCACGCCAATAAACCTTTAGACCTATTGAGCACGATCGCTATTTAATCATTATTGTTTCTAGTGTTATTTCTATAATATTGTTACGTGGCTTACTCCGTTTGGAGAAGACTAATTAGTGGAGACTCTAGTCAACGTCTATGGAATTGGCAGGATTGGTCAAACACTATAGTGTTGCAGATGAGAGGTATCAGCGTTCTTTTAATCTCGAAACACATCTTGTTTGTTTCTCTTCTCGCGTAGTTGTCGTTATCGTTTTTGGTAACTCGGCACATACTCGGCAAACCGCTGTTCAAGTCTCTAGATTTTTGTTATTCTGAGCTCATGACACCGCATACGGTGTATTGCACCAGGCACTTTCCTAATTTTTCGAATAGTTGATCCCGACTACACCTTGACCATATACTTAAGCTTAATTTGGTGTTTTCACAAAATATAAAGTAGCGGACTCTGTGTGTAAAATGGCTATGAGAGTACTTAAGAAGATCCACAAAAGACGATTCATAGGATTGCACCTTGGCAGGCTATTCGGAGATCAGATAAGTCCCTACTATACTATGAAGCTCGGTACGTACACCTACCACTATTTCATCACAATTGATCTACTTAATGAAGCGCTATTAAGCGTATCGACAACAAGCTCCGAGGTGATCAAGAGAATAAAAGAGTCTATTACATCCGGGGGGATAGAATTCGTTGTTGGCAAGTATGCATTAACATATCAAGACAGAATCTTAACGTGTGGTTCTCTTAAATTGCTAAGCTCGGAAAGGCCTGAATTCAAAAATACTCCAGAACTCTTAAGAGATGCCATAAAATTTGCAGAGAGATTTGCAAAAGGAACAACTCTATACTCGCAACTCGCCGCTTTTCCATTATATATAACGCGAGGATCTGAAAACTTACAAAATCTCTATAACACAAACTCGGCGGTTATTGTAAGCCCTGAAGGCCACACTTGCTATGCTGGGTTTCTATTTGGAATAATAACCTCGACTTTGATAGGCAGGAATATAAGAGACAACATTGGGAAGCTACCACACGTCGAGTATTACCCAGGGATCGTAGTTAACGTAAAGTCTGTCGCGTGTAGACCCGAGCTATCAAATACCGATTCAACTATTAGGTGTCATTCCATACGATCTGAGGCTTTAATAAGTAAATCCATCATCCCACAACTAATACTCGGGAATCAAAATATAACTAGCAGGCTTGCATGCATAATGTGGTGTCCCAAACTAGAAATAGAGAAACCCATTTTAATAGGATTCAAAACCTTGAATAATGAAGAACTAGCCAACTTCATATTCGGTAAATCGCTACTCCTATCAACCTTAGAAACCATTAATGAAGATAAAGCATACCGGATATATATACCCGAAGAACGTCTTCAAAAGACCTATAAGAGCTTGGTGAATGAAATCAAGTACAGATTAGGGATGTCATTAGATGGAAACGCATCCTTTGAAAACATTATCAGCGAGCATGAAAAACGGGGGCTACTATTGAGATTTCATCAAAAGAAGATGTTACTTCCTATAACCATGGAATTCTATCTAAGAACGCGTAAGCTCCTAAATTCCAGTATTAGGAACTTGATCTTAGTGAAAAAGCTGAACGATGTAATATATCTGAACAAGCGTGACAGCAAGAAGCTGATAGGGTTTTCAAGTAGAGTATGGATCATAAGGCCTCTATCCCGTGAAGATAAATTAATGATCATATGAACGAGATTGCCCAGGTTTGACTATCGAAAAACGTTCTCAAAGCCTTACCCTGAGTTCAGCTTTATAGGTTTGAAGAGGTTTAATGCCTGTTCCAAAATTCCACGATGTGTATATCCTTAAGTTGTCAAGCTCTATCATTTTTCCATGATGAGGCTCTTCAGTAACCTTCAACTTAAACCTACCATGAAATACACCCTCAAGAGATCTTAATCGCCCTACAAGATCCGGTTTAGATGTTAATAAACGTTTGTCCATCTCTAAAGTCATTTTGAGTTCCCGGTTCTTCTCTAACAATTGTCTAATTAGGGGAACAGTCTCTTCGCTGATCTCCGAGGTGAGTACATAAATAGACCTCCTTGCGAGAAAACTAAGGTCTCTAAGCTGATCTCCCGTGCAATCGATTCTCGATATGGAGAGATTAGCTTTCTCTAACCCCTCGATACCCGTTCCTAAGAACTCCAAGAAAGCTAATAATAAGCTCCTAGAAATCACAAACGGCTGTTCAAGTGCACTATGACAATCTGGCACCTGCAAATCGAAACCACATCCATCCATACACATGTTTGGAAATAGCATTTCTATTAAGATCTTGTAGAGCTCCGCTTCAAAAAGTTCTTCCAGAACATCTCTTACGACACGTTGATCTAATTTAACTTTGCTCCCCAGATATGAAGCGAGATCATCGAGTTTTCTTATAATATGCCACAGAATTACGTATACAAATATCTGCGAATCTATGTAAGTATTAGAATGGATCATGCTGTTCACTGTGTTAGACAATAGTGCATAGAACTTGTTAATTACTTCGTAGACCTTGTTTGTAAAGTCTACATCAACGCCCCTTTGAGTTTTTGACGCCACTTTATCTGCGACGATTATCGCGATATTCTTCAGCGCTTCCTGTTCTGTTGATGTAGGTTCAATGGAGATTGGAGAGCTAGTAATTACTTCTTCGATAACCTCTTTGAGCGCTTTTGGACTTAATTTATTAACACCAGCCTTTACACTTGAAATTTCGCGTGATAATCTACTAGCGATTTCGCAAGATGCGCCTAACATCCCATTTTTGGTGTTTTCATAGACTCCCGCTAGTATGTACTTATCTGTTATACTATAGAAGTAATCGATATACGCTTGAATTTCGGGTGCACGGTTAACAGCGATAGTGTGGATAACATGTGCTAAGGTGTGAGCAACTACTTCTGCGGTGAACTCTCTAAGTCTATTGAATTCTTCGACGTCTTTTTCGATAAACTCTTCGGCAAACTTCTCAATCTTCTCAATATTATAATGGACAGATCTCCTGTTCGCTTCAATCGAGAGTATGAACCTCTCGTTATTTTTATCGATCTCTAAGTCGAGTCTTAAATCATTATTGAAGACCTTATACCATAAGTACTTTGAGATTAAGAGGTAATAAAGAGGCATGTAAATATTATTCCCATCAGGTCTGAGCTTTATAGTAAGGGAGATATTATTCTTATTTACCTTTAAAACATTAATAAAGGCGTCTATTAGAGACCTATCAAAGGCTACTAGAAGGGCATTGGTGCTGAAATGCCCCGTACTAATCTTCTTTTCTAATTGTAGTTCTATTTTCCCTACTTTTTCTAAGTACATTGTAAAACTGTTAACATCCTTAGACATGAACACATTATTTATGGTTATGAACACGTAAGGCATCAAATAAACCTCGTCTAATACGCTGTGAATGGTATGAGAGGATTCAACGCTTATTTTAGAGTATACTTTGGGGAATATCTTTCTTCGCCATTCATAAACTCCTCGACCATAATACTCCCTGCAAAGTAGTATTTTCTTTCCTTCTTCTTTGCAGGGATCGCAAGTTTCTCCGAGCGAAGTGGGATCTGTTGTAACTACGTAACCATCGTAACATGTTGTGACATAATTCAATGTAAAAGGCGAATAGCCTCGTTCCTTCCCTAAAGGTAATATGCGGGCGCTTAGTATTTCTGGGATTTCGCTTCTTTTAGGCGATCTCTTAATCTTCTTGGCGATCTTATGGAGTCCATAGTAAATCCTTATAGAAGGTTCACCACTTCTAAGCTCAAGCTCGAGTTCTTTATATAGAAGGGGTTTTCCGTCGGAAAGCACTCGTGGTATAATAACTTCCTTAAGGATTATTTTGTCCCCGAGATCTTCATAAATCCCGCATATGATGTCTTCACATCGAACTTTTTCATCATATTCTCGATTAAGATAGTGCTGAAACTCTTCAAAAGCCTCTTTGAGCTTGTCTTTGTTTTTAAGACCTTTAATAGCCGTTACAAACCACACATAATCGCCTTTTAGCTTAATTACGAGGTCTTTACTCTTGTATCTGCTCTCGAAAATGGGAATCGGTTCGAATGGTGGTATTCGAGAAAAGAAAGTGTCAAAGTCTAACACTACTATATCTTCATCTGTCTGAGGCGGCCATAGAGTGCATTTTATCTCATGAAGGAACGGGCTCACAAAGACCGATAGCCCTGCTCTCTCGTGTACAGCATCTATTACCTTACGTACTCTGCTATAGTACTCTTTACGACTCTTAATGCCCTTACTCATGATGTCACCACTCTGCAGGGACTACTTTCGCGTTTGATCTTCTCATAAATGTTGTCGAACCTCGTAATGATGTGGTACAACTCTTCATGCTCTATTAAATTTCTATTAAGTAGTCCTGAAAGTACAGAGGGCAAGTCTTTATATATTTCATGTAGTTTTTTGAGCTCATCTTCTAAATTGATGATTTTACCGATGAATGACTTAATGAATCCTCCAAATTCCTCTCGACTCATTAAGATATCAAAGAGGTTATTACGCTGAATCTCCAAGAGCACCTCATTATATTTTCGTCTAAGTTCCTGAAGATCTTTTAACCACTTACGTATCTTCTCGATGTCGGCATCTCTTGTTTTCGTTGAAGTTTTCTGTATTATAGGCGTGAAGATGTCTGCAACTTCTGAGAGACTTTTTATACGTTCTTCTACAAGGCTTATGCAAATATCAAGCTGTCTAAGTAACCAATAGTATTCTCTACATTCCTCTACGTTTTTGAAGCCGAGCGTTTTCATAGCATTCTCGGCGTCACCCAACAATTTGACCAATAGTTCATTATATTCTCTAGCGTGTTCCCGAAGATTAATCAGAATTTCACACTCCTTTTGCTCATTTTCTATTTTTTCTAAGCCGTGCAGTTTGCCGTTTAAAGCTGTCATTGTTAGTAAACCTCTTAATGCGCCAAGTTTCTTTACGGCATCGATCTCTCTTGCAACTTTTACACTTATTTCACTGATGGCTTCTTTGTCAAGCACTTTAATCGCATCCGGGGTTAGGAAGCCCTTGACCATGAGAGTTAGTGTCTTGTTCTTTAAAGCCTCAAATAGCTTAATGTATTCTAGTGGATTGTTCCTCACAATCAATAGTGCTAAAGTTGTATTTAAGGTGTCACTAAGTCTTCTTCCAGCTCTTCCAAACCTCTGAATAATGCTTGGTAATTTATCGGTGAAACCTACGTTAACTACTATTGCTACTCCGGGATAGTCGACTCCGAGCTCTAGTGAACTTGTTGCCACAACCGTGTATATGTCTTTTTCATAAATTCCTTTAGCTATCTTCAATCTTTCATCAAGCGGTGTTCCCGAAAAAACCTTTGCCAGCCTTGGGAATAGGTGTTCTTTTAACTGACCTTTTTCCTGAGAATATTTCAAGAGCTCTGAAGCGTCTTTGGAATTGTTCAGAGCTGTTTTAAGCAAGTCGGTATAATGGCGAAGCGAGAACCTGGATCTCGCTGGGTCTAGTATTTTACCCCAAGACCCCTTAAGACCAGCATTATCTAGTGGAGAGCCTAACTGAAGATCGTTTTCTATAATTGCATGAACTCTGTTGAGCTCTCTAACATTGTTCAAGAATATTATGGTTTGCTTAACGGGCATTCCAAGTGAATCTAGTACTTTGTTCATGTAGAGTAGAGCTGCTGCAAGTTGCGAAAGGTAGGTCTCCCACGAGTAGGTCGGGTTTATGACCACAAAGCCGAATATGACAAGTTTTTTAGTTAACCCTATTTTCCCACTTCTCTCTAACGTCTCTATCTTATTACGATCCTCTACAACTATGTCACTATAATTTAGAAGCAAGGGAGCTTCATCGGTCAGCTTTTCTGCTAGTTCTCCTGCATTTGCTATTGTTGCACTAGATAGTATTACCTTCAGCGGATCAAGCCTATTCATGAACCTAATGTAATTCAAAGTCTTGAAAGTATAATAAAATAACCCTAATTCTGCTGGTTCATATTCGTGAACTTCATCCAGAATAATCATGTCTACAGGTTTGTTTAATACGATATCGCGTATATCTAAGTCTTCATCTTGCCTTGCAATAACACGAAAGAACAAAGTGTACAGGTTAGTGATGACTATATCGGCCTCTTTCGAATCTTTCCTCGACCATTTTACGAACGAGTAGCTGGTATCGTAATTACTCCCTTCTTTGCAGGCAACACTAGCTTCTCCTCTATTTCGATGTACCTGAATTACTAATGTACCATTCTGGCCGCATTTTATGCCTCTAAATTCTATATCTTTCGCTTCTACTCCACTTTCTACGACTCTTTTGACCTCATCCTCGATTAGACTAGTGTCTCCATCTCTGAGAGCTACGGAGAAGCTTACATTAAGAGAATACTGCTTGAGCTTCTCGTTGAGTATTTTCACTAACTTTATTGCTCTCTCGGACTGGTCTATTTCAAGGAATTTCCGCGGATAAACAATAAGAACTCTACTTCTTCTTTTATTCTTTAAGTCGAGCAAGAGCTTATACAACGTAATGAATAGAAATATTTCAGTTTTTCCAGACCCAGCAGGTGCCGTAATTACGTATACGTTTTTGTCTCTGAACGATGCTATGATCTGTTTCAGTGCTTTGAGTTGAAAATAAGTTAACCCCTTAGCTCCACGTGCATTTAGATACTCTTGAAGCGCCTTTATATAGATTATTGCAAAAATTTCGCCGAGGTTTCTAATCAAAAACTCGTGAAGCTCTCTTTCCTCATCTATACCATCGCGACGTGGTAGTAACAAAGCTTGTGAAAAGTCATCGATATAGTGCTCGCCTATTATGAATCCTGAGTGAAGAACCATTTTCCCGCCGCCAGGTTTTATACGAATATCACTAGCTCTGAGTAACGTGTCTATATGGAATGTTCTGTATCGAAGCTCTTTCTCACTAAGCGCTAATGGGATTAAAAAGCCTCGTCGAATTAGTTCCTCTAAACAGATGTCGGTAGCTCCTATAGACTTTGTAATGAATTTCAGTTCATCAATACTTAATCCATAGTCGATCTGTCTGAATACACAATAGTCCTCATATAATAGCTTATCTGAAGACACGTAACAGGGAATATTAGAGGACCCTGAGCCAGATAGCAGTTTCACTTCGTATTTTATTATCTCATGATAAAGATCCTTGAGAGTTTTATCGTCGCAGATGTCAACGCTCACTAGCCCACCTAGGTGTAACCCTTATGATAAATTACTCTTGGTCCGTTATATTTAGTTACTTTCTCGACCTTTAAGATGGCGATGTTTTTAAACCTGCTTCTGCCTAATTTGCCTGGTGCTTCGCCAATATATGAGCCGATCTCCTTAATGTCTAGGTTCGTATCGATCTCCGCGAGTCTACTTTCTATTAATCTTAACACCTTTCTTCCGCTCGGATCATCACTAAGTAAAAGGTATATTTTGCCACCGCTTTCTAGCTCTGTCGCGATCTTCGTGAGAAGATTTGACAGTTGATTTGCGTAGGTATCTAAGTTATACACGTCTAATACATCCTTGTTGTTAGTCATAGTTGCAATTCTAGGTTCATAGCCTGCTATGTTCGCAGCAAAACTGTAGACTAAAGTTATAGCATCATACTCCACTTTGCCAGGGTATGGAGGATCAAGCACTACGACGTTGCATTTACTGTAGTCTACCTCAGTTGCACTCTTAGCTTCCACCTTAACAGAGCCGGCCTCTAAGCCTCGGTCTTTGAATAACTTGCAGGTCTGAGCTATTTTTCTAACGTAGGTAAACAATGTTCCACGCCCTATGGTCTTCATGCGTCTAAAGTCTACGGCTAAGGGATTGAGCTCCGCGGGGTACTTGGGAATCCAGTAACTTTTGATAACAAGGCCCGGATTGATCTTTCCATACGGCTGGTAGTAGTAAGCCAGGAGAGACGTTGTTCTTATAGCTGTCCCAACCATGGTTACTGCAACATCGAGTATGTGAGGATTCTTCTCGTTTTTTGCTTCTTCTAGGAAAAGCTTGAGAGTTAGCAATTGACGTGGTGTAAACAGCTCCTCCCAGCAATATATACCCTCTTTCTCTAAACGCCTCGTCTCCTTATACTTGGGAATTGGTGTGCACGAGTCTCTCAAGAGGCTTCTAGCCTTCTTTTGTGCCTCAACAACGTGTTTAGCGACTTCGCTATCTTCAATTAGACTAGTGAAGACCCTTTCTACTTTTCCATCTTCTCGAAGTCGATATAGTTCAGCGGCATAGGCATATGTCCTATCACCCATCTCTATGAGGCTATCACGTGGCATTTTCAGTTTTTCGTAAATAGTGACGTTGCAGTCCTCTATAATCTTGCCTTCCTCCGTTAGCGCTAGCTTGATCACTTTACCACCCACCCTCTTCAATCCAAGCCATCGTGGTACGGTGCAGTAGTTAGAATCGCAATCTCTGGTGAGGAAGGTGTGAACGTAACAATAGTCGCTGATACACCATAGACTTTTCACCTTGTTTGCTAATCTCACTAAAATTTCTTGTAGGCGGTGAACGATCTCTTCGCACCCCCTACTCATGATCTTTAGTGTCGCGTTGACGACTAAAGTACTTGCGGGGTTTATATCACTACAGTAAACGTCTTTAGCTCCTAGGAACAACGCCTCTATGCATGTGGTGCCACCTCCACACATAGGGTCACAAATAGTCAAATCCTTAGGGCTCTTCGATGGCTTGTAAGAGAGGCGCTCAGCCACGTACTCATCTATGTCTTGTGAGGAGACACCAAGAGCGTCTAGTAGTAGGCCGTAGATAAGCATTGTTGGGCGTTTACCCCACCATTTAAACACATCGTGTGGAAGCAGTCGCCTACCCGCTTCATACCTCCAGGCGTTTTTCAGTAGCTCGTTTAATGTTCTAATCTTAACCACTCAGCAAATCCCTCACAATGAGCTCCATATTTTTAAATCTAGGGAGTGAAAGAAAAAGCTTACATATTCTACTCAACACTAAAACGCTCCAGAAGCTAGAAATTGATTAAGGCGATGAAGCCGTTAGAGCAGAGTTCTTATGTTGAACCAACAATAGGGCTTTTAAAGAGGGATCTTAAAAGCGCTCTCATGTGGCCAGGCCCACTACATGCACCATACACCTTCGCTCGAGTAGTGAGCGATACTTAAGATATTTTGGAACAATTTTAGTTTTTTGGTGAAAGACTATGAGCAAAGAGCCTAAAGAACTCAAGAAGGAAGCGAAGAAAGAGAGAAAACCGAGGACCCCAAAATGCAAATAGGGGACAACTTCGAGTGATCAGCGGTGCTTTTATAGACTTAACTTAAAGGTATAGCATTTTTACCATGGTAAAGTATATCGTGATTCAAAGCTCATTCTATAAGGAATACTAAGAAACTGCCAGATTGATCTAAGTGGTCTTAAAACTACCACTACTTAGTATTATACGCATTTTAACTTCGGAAACCAGGATAACGGAATAGTAACGTAGTCACGGGGCTCTAAATATCAGAGTCTCGTGGTTGAGCAAATTGTGAAGTCGATTAATCGTGGAAGAAGTATTGAAGTGATCGTTTTATGATGTTTCTCGTCGTGGTTACGTCTACTCGGGGCTCTAAGGTGTGAATTCCTCATTTTCCATGTAACTAATTTATGCACGACGGATGTAGCGTGTTTTTCTACTTCACCGCACTAGGTCTTGTAATGCTCTCTTGATGTTATCTGGTATTAGTCCTAGAAAGATGTTCTTTATTTCTGCACTTATAGTCTTATGTAGTTCTTCAACGTCAGGCTTTCCACTACCTAATTCTATTACTATGAATCCATCATTGAACGCAATCCTTCTAGCATTTTCTTCTACGCTTTTTGCTACTAGGATCTTTAGGTGTGGTTTCATGGGTAATTGTTTTATTCTCATTTGCTCGGAGTTGACGTCGTCCATGTTTATAGTGGAATCCCATTTTTCGCATGATACATATACTCTAAACTCGTATTTACTGATCTCCTTGGTAGCCCATACGTCGACGGTGATAGTACTAGTTCCACTGGTGAACTTCTTGTCAATTTCAGCTTTAAAGCCTAGATCAGATAGCACGGAGGCCACAACGTACTTGGAGATCTTACTAGATACATCTACGTAGGGAGCTGGAATAATAACATGGTAACCCTTCTTAAGTCCCGGTAAAATCAATGTTAGAAAACCGATCTTCTGTGCTCCACTAATAATGTTTATTATCATTTGATCTTCTGGCCTATCTGGGTTCAACCAGGTTTTAAATGATCCTTTCTTAGTCTTACAATCAGACACCTTCTTTAGTTTTATAAATACCTGGGCGTACTTTTCGACACTACTGAAGTCGGTGCCTTTTATAAACGTGTATAAGGCTGTAGCGAACCCATGGTAGTGTTCTTCTTCGACTTTCTCGAGTAGATCTGCATTTTTCTTGATTTCCTCAATGTATTTCTCTAACTCGTCTAGAAGCCTTATGGCTTTAACAAGGTCTGTGTCTCGAAGCCCAATATTTCTTAGTGTACTAATAACGTTGTCTTTGAGACCTTTAACGTGGAAGAGGCGTATGTGAAGAATCGACAAGTAGAGAGTAGATATAGAAACAGGATCTCCCCTCTCAACTATGAGACGAGCAAAACCAGGAAATTGACTGCTCGTACCGTGTTCAGAACTCATAGAAACCCCCAAGTCTATACACAAGCCTATTTTTAAATGTCAAAAGAATCATTTATATCGTTGTATGTAATACCACGATATATATCATAGTTATTAACGATAGAGCAAACCACTCATCTATATCAATTATGTCAATACCAAAAATACCCTGAAAGTAAAACACGTAGCTTCTTAACTACGCAAACATTATACTCGCTCTTTTCTCTTTACGCGTGGCTATTGATATTATCTTTGGCAACTCTGCATATACTCCACAGATCGTGATCCGTGTTCCTAATTTCTATTCTCTAAGTCCACGACATTACATGCTTAATAACATATGTATTAATCTCCGCGAGCCTAACTTCGGAATTAGTCAAATTATTACTATATTACCTTAAGAATAAACAAATAGCCGATGTAAATAGAAAAGCATAAGCATTTAAGAGTGATCTTTTAGGTCAAGCTACACAAAAATACCGTGAATACATAGAACTCTTTTTGGCAGATAATAACAATGAATAATAGCTCTTCTTGGTGTTGTTTTCATTGAGATCATATATTCCTAGCTACATTTATTGACTACTATTCACCGAATATCTTAAATGTCCACTTGAAAATGTTCACGAGATATAAGCTAATCACAATGTTCAGATTTGTATTATAATTTACCATATTCTACTTTCGTAAATTAGTACTTCTCGTTAAATTGCCGATCTGCTCTATTGAGCTATTTATGGTATTAGACATTATTAATCAATGTTGCTAATAGATTAACGTATAAATTCTAAATTATTATAAAATGTAATGGGAAGAAATAAATATGACCCGCCACTCAATTCTACGAGCCAGTGAGGATTGGTGTAAGGCTGCATCTGCTGGTAAAGTTAAGGTTTATGATTTCCGTAGCTCGAGGAAAAAGGGAATTAGGTCTTTAGGTCCCGGCTCGGTCTGTGTTGTTCTAACATTAAGTTCTAAGATATTTTACGGAGAGTTCACAGTCACAAAAGTAAAGCGCATCAGTGCGAGAGAGTACCAGGAACTAGCCAGTGAGGGGCTTATACATGAACCTCAACAACTCAAACCAAGCGATAAGGTCTGGGTCTTGTTCTTCGATGAATTCGTGGAGTATCCAGTTAAAGTACACCAAAGTCAACTCACAGACGTCAAGACCGCAACCAGTAAAGAGCCTATAAGTGAATGGGTGATAACTGGTCAGGCCTACATTGACGAGCAGGCACTAGAGGGAATAAGGAGAATTGCTAAAGTCTTTGAAAGCCACGAGTGCATAGAAATGAAACTCCTAGAACTAGGTAACATGCTTGGTTTTAAGACATATACAGCTGATCCTGGGAAGAAGTGTGGTGATAGACAACTCGGGGAATTAACGAGTCTAAGTCCCGAGGAGCTTCCGCGAGACATAACTAGAGAAAGAATCGATGTTGTATGGTACTATAAGGCTGGCGCACATTATAAGCTATTTGAGGTGGTATTGACAACGGATATTATAACTAGTTTAACCAAGTTTTCCAAGGTAAGCGGTCTAAACGCTGAGTTCTTTATTGTAGCAAATATCGATAAGGAGCGGGAATTTAATGATGAAATAAGGCAGAACCCGGCATTCAGTATTATTAGAAATCGGACGAAGTTTGTAAGTATAGACAAGGTCAATAAACTATACGAGTCGACAAAGCAATGGGTGGAATACGCAAAAACTCTGAATTTACCATATCTCTAGAGTACTACACAGTAAACTATATGAAACATTATTACGCGCATTTTTTATTATTTCTTTTCATAAACCAAGTGCTTGTTACAGGTTATGTGAGATATAGCTAACTCTTAGGATACGCTCAGGAAAAATTAGGAGTAGTTTATGAAGCCCGCATAAGAATTAAGGCTTGAGAGAAGAATATTTAGAGAAGACCAGGAAGTTTCTCTGCTTCTTCTCAGAGCAATAGAGTAGATTAGGTGAGTCAAAACGAGATTTATCGAGTAGGAGTTTATAGTGATCTTATTGCCCACAACTTTATGGTGTAATTGTTCTATTAATCCAACATTATAGCATACCTATCGAGATACTTTAAATGCTTTAATTCAGGCAATTGCTTCTCTATAGACTTGTTACGAGATTGCTGGGGTGAGTAAAGGTGTGATTAGGAAGCAGTGTTTTTATTCTGTCTTCTGCTTCTCTAATAATTCTTTGATTAGTATTAGTGCTTTGTCTATTACTGCTTCTCTTTCTAGTCTCGTGGCTGCTTTTTTCAGTGATTCAGCTACTCTCAGCTTGATACTTGGATTAGCTCTTTTACTGACTTCGCTCACCAGCCCCTCTAGTGTGTTAATATATCTCTCGAGTTCTCTGCTCTCTTCTACTCTTAGACCTGAGAGTGGTATTCCTGGGTAGGCTACTCTCTTCACGTACTCGTACTCGCCTTTAGGCCCCAAGTAACACCTCCACCTAATTCTCCTCTTACCCCTATACACCTCGTGAACAGCACAGAGATACACTCTACCGTGAATTCTCAACTCCTCAATGTAGAATCTCCTACCACCACACCTAGGACACCTTGGCTCAAGCGCTTCTACTAGTAAACCCGCTGAAATACCACTTTCTCGTAGCTTCTCAATTAACTCCGTGACTTCTCTGAGCTCACTTAGTGTTTTAGTAGCTTCATACTTCTCGACAATCTCCATGAGCCTATTGAAGTCTACGAGCTCAATGAGCTTACTTCTAGCAGTTTTTAAAACTGCATCTAGTCTCTCAGCCTCCTCTAAAACCCCCCTCTTAACCTCCTCGCGGAGTTCTGCAAGGTTCGCCTTCTCGCTCACACCATTCACCCCTAAAATTTTAGGGGTGAAATGGCCCCTTAAATACTTAGCCTCACCACAAAACCAGCAATCAGGACCTCAACAACTTAATTGACACATAGCCCCCCTAAAAATTTGGGGGGATTAGTGCAGGTGCATGAGTGTAAACTCTGTGGAGCATGCCGTTATTTTTTAGTAGTGTGTTTTTTAGTGTCTCTTTCTCACCTCTTAGGCTCGTAGAAGGGACATCCCAGTTCGTTCCGGAGATCTCCCACTCTTCTAGATGTCTCAGCGTTCTAGCCCCAAACACATTCTCTCAGCTGAGAGATTAGTGTTGAGCTTTGCGGTGTTAGGTTGATGTTCTAGGCTTGTTCTCTACCTAACACCGTTTCTCGGTAGATGGTGGTTCACGGTCTCTCATATCCATTGACTCTGGGTGGGGGGTGGTCAGATGTTAGTTGACCGCGCTATCTTATTTGCTGAAAGCACTTATATTTTCTATTGAGTTTTTTCAATAGCAATTGACAATAGCAATTGACAACTCGAATCCCCCATTGGGATTTTACATAGCAATTGACAGTAGAAAATTAGCTCTCAGATTTTACATGTAAAATGGCTGTGGCAGTTTCTACTTGTCAATTTACATGTAAACTGACAATTGAGATCTACTGTGAGGAGTTTACATTGTCTAATGAGTGTCTAATATTGTCAATTTACACTTGTCAACTGATCTCGTAGTGTGTAAAATTAGATCAGAGTTTACATAGCAACTAACAATAGCAAATATAAACATTAGACACTTGACAATTAAAACACACGTCAACCACTGTCTTGTCAAATCTAAACGCGCCAAGTAGCATGATTTAACCACGCAGGATCAAGCCTCATAGATGACAGGTGTAGACCCGAATAGATGCGGGAAACCCTCGCCTCTTAAGGGCGAGGAGGAGGTCAGATAGCACTCACAGCTTGGCATAGTTAACTGAGCATTTAACTCTACCGGGAGATCTAGAGGATAGTTGTATCGAAACTAGATGGGGGCCTCATCGCAGATCCTGTGTCTTCACGTGTTCACATTCTTCTTTCATGGATAAGGTAGACCCAAGACTCACTCTAGAGGTAGCAGTGCTACTAGTGAAGAAGTGGGCGAGGAGGAAGTCCTTAAAAGGTACCGTAAAACACCCTGAAACACTGACAAACACCTTGATAAACGGTATTACCCTCCAAGCAATCCTCCGGGTAACCTCCGACCTAGACCCACCTAATACCTAGTTTTACCTAGTCATGCCTACTATAAGTTACTCCGATAATGGAGTAGCATATCGTGTTGAGACTACTCTACAAGGTTACTAGGAGAGAGGTCTTGGAAAGCATGGGGGCATCTAAGGGGTAGTGGTGCGTGTTAGTAAACCTCAGTCTTAATTGATGATTAAGGTGAGGACTCTAGCTACCCTGTACTTGAGACTCCTCCCATAGCTTGTAAAAGAACGTTTTGCACTGCTTCACAGTAGCTCTATCTGTGATGTATACCCCTATCTGCCTCTGGTTATCCAGTCCCTCAGCATCTAGGTCGGCCGTGGTAATTATAGCTGCCTCCTCATCGAACACTATGAACCTGCAGTGAACCATGTTGTTTACCCTTAACTCTACGCCCTTTTCTCTCAAGGTCTTTAAAGCATCCTCGTGAGCCTTCTTGTCGGGTTTCCTCGTTATAAGCATTACGCGGGTTCCCCTCCCTCTAAGCTTTACTAGATACTCCGCACCTCCCTGGTCTAGGTAGAGGCTTACAGCATCTACCTCACCCCACACTCTACTCTCCACGAGAGCTCCGAGCCTGGTCTTTATGGTCTTAATCCCGGCTCGGCAGGTAACTTCTCACCAGACAGTACAGCCATGAGCCTCTCGAACTCCCTAAGATCCTCCTCGAAGAGCCCGAATAACTGAGCAACAGCTAGGTCTAGCTCCTCCTCTACTTTCTTCAGCTCCTCCTTGGCATTAATTCCTCTGCAGTAATCCGGTTTCTTCTCAGCATAAATACACTTAGCGAGCTCATGAGCCCTCCTAGAAAGCTCGGCTATTTTCCTATGTAGTCCGTTGCTAGGATCATACTTAGGTATCTTGATATAATCTAGGATATGGGTTTCTGTCTCCAGCTGGGATACGTAAGCCGTTACTACACCTCTCACGATCAGCGAGTTCAGCACGCCGGCTAGATAGTATGCTTCATCAGCAGAAGCCAGAGGCACTAACATTAGTTTATGGTCTGGGATAGGTACCTTAGAACCTAGATACCTATCATTAACCTCACACAGCACTGCACAAGCAAAACCACCTTTCTGGGTAATCTCCTTCCACACAACTTTATAGGGCGAAAACGTATATGCACTTATGTTGTCTATAATATAAAAGTTCTTGTTGAGTTCCTCCTCGGCTTTTTTCCTCTCAGCTTCTAATTTCGCTTTTTTAATTTTCTTTCGTAATGAGAGAAACGGTTTTATACTGCGTTTCTTCAATTCTTCCTTGTATTGAATGAGATAGCTGTAGGTGTTCGGGAACTTCACCTTCATATCTTCAGGTTTATACGGCTTGCCCGTAGTCGGATCATGTGGTATTATCACGTATCTGTCCTTATATTCAGCGTACCACCTCTTCATATCCTTCCCTCTTAACAACGGATATACGAGGTCTGGTTCCACAACGGCTTCCACTTGCTTGACCTTCTTTTTATCACGGGGTTCAGGTGGGTTAGTTATTACTAGTTTACCGTCAGGTGTTTTACCCTTTACTTGGACGTAATAAACTTGGTTGATGCCGACATACACTCCTGCGTGTGCTTTATAATATTGAGTTCCTGTGAGCAGTTTTCTAACAGCGTTGATCGCACTTGGTGTCATCTGCATCCAAGGTGATTCTGGGTTTCTAGGCTCTATGGGGATCATAATTGCTTCATATCTCTTAGTCTCCTTAAGCACCTCCTCCAGGGGTTTATCTGTAGGCACTGGCTTACCGTCTACGCTTACCCAGATGAAGTGCTTGATCCCGCCGACGTTCTCCTCGAAGGCCTTCAGCAGAGACTTCTCGCACCTCTTCCTTACATCCTCTGGCATACTGCTCAGGTCGATGTCGCAGAGCTTTTCCTCCACCACCGCACCGGTCATATTTTCCGCCTCTTCAAATGGCTTTAGGGCTACCAGATCGTGTACTACGTGTATTTTAGTCCTCCTAGCTAGGAAAGCTCTAAAACCTGCTCCTGCCTGTGTCTTAAACACTGTGAATGTGATTAAGAAGCCCAGCTTACCTCCCGGCTTGAGGTATAGATCGAGGCATCTAGCTAAGAAGAGCATTGCTAGGTCTTTTTTGAAAGCTCCTGTTGATACTACTTTAGACATTCCATAGTAGTCCCATAGTGGCCTACTTATCTCTCTATATTCCTCTGGTAGGTTCTCCCAGTTAACCCATGGAGGGTTGCCAACTACGTAGTCGAATTTTCCTTTAAGTATCGGTGCAAAGGCGTTTCTAATTATCGATATCCATACACTGTTTTTGCCCTCCTCTTCGAGCTTGAGTAGTTTTTCGTAGAACCTGGCTAGAATAGAGATTTCCTTTTGATCTAGCTTATAGGCATATTCCATTCTCTTCTTAAAGTCTTCAACACTATATCTACTTTCAAGGTACCCCACAATTTCAGCTAGGATCCTCTGCAACAATCCTTTCTCAACTATAGTAACGGGTATCTCAAATTCTCCGACAATCGTTCTTAAAACATAAGTGTTTCCATAGAGTCCCGCTCTCTTCTCAATCATTATAGAGTCTGCCAGATATACTGGGATTTCTATTGTTCCCCTAGCATATGCCAAGAGATCTGCTATTGCTAGTAGATAGTTTGTCCTAGCTGTTAGCACAGCTAGCGGGTTTAAGTCATAGCCTACAACGTTGTTCAATACATAGTTTAGTAGAGCGTCTAGTAAGAAGTGTTCTTCAGCATACCTTCTCAACCTGCTTATATAGAGTATTAGGAATGTTCCTGAACCACATGCCGGGTCGAGGATCCTTAGTTCTAGTGGTTTTAATGGATCTTCTTCACCCATCTTCCTCAGATTGTCTAAGCTAAGCCCTACCTCGCCCAATATTAGGTTTGCTAACCAGTCTGGCGTATAGTACTCTCCCAGCTTATGCCTTAGATCACTTGGTACAAGGTTCTGGTAGAGTCTCTTTAAGAGGTCTCTAGCGAATTCAGGCTCTAGTTGCGGAGTAGCTATCTCGTAGACTGAAAGAACTCTAATAAGCTCTGCAATGGCATCACCCAGATCCTTGTCAAGCTCGTCTAGATACCATGAGAAGTAGTCTCCTTCTAGGAAGTTCTCTATACGTAGTAGCTTTCTAAAAATACCGCCAGTTTCTAGCTCTTGTAGTATTTCCCTGAGACCATCTAAACCACCTCTAGAATATGCATCGTCTAGTTCTGCGATATACGACTTATAGAACTTACCCGCTCCATAGAGATACGCTATTTCTGCTGCTATTAACTTCAGTAGGAGTGCGTAGTATGTATGTATAGAGAATATGAGGGCGTCATAGTCAACTTTACCTACTAAGCCGTATTCGCTTGCTAATTTGGGGAGTTCTTTTAATTTTTCAGGTTTATATCCAGTGGCTTGCTTGAAAAGCCTCATCCAGTCTTCAAACAGGATCCTAGTTCTAGCGCTCTTAGACGTTAAGAGCTTCTTGTAGAGTATTGTAACTAATTTTCTAGTTATTGGTGATGTAGGGCCGAAGTCTCTTAACAAGTGGTCTACATCTAGCGGTTTTCTTATAAGACCTCTTATAGCCTCTATGAGCTTTACTACTACCTCTCTTCTAATATCATACGGTCCTCTAAGAATCCATGTATCTGTTCTTGGATCGTATCGTACAAACGCTATTCTATCACTTATTATTACTCCTAAGTACCTATTCCACTCCTGTTTACTACCAGCCTTTTGTATAATATACTTTATAACTTGTTCTTTAGCTCTCTGAATATCGCTCTCCTTAGACAGTTTGCCAGGAGCTTTAAACTCTACTATTATATGGCCGTAGAGAGCATCCGTTCTATTACCAGATACGAGCATGTACTCGTACTTACCGACTTGCCCTATATCGAGGGGTTTTAGTATGAGATTTTCAATACATTGTGAAGACCATATTCTAAGCTCCTCTTCATTACTAGCCCTCTTAGCTGCATTCCTAAGACACGTGACAACGCTATCTACATCAATCTGAGGAACGATAACGCGAGAACTCACTTTATCCTCCCTTCAATCCTCTTTCTCGGTCTAATTTTAATCACAAACTCAGATCTCTTACCCTTAGGGCTAACGCCATAATAATAATTAAAGACTCCATTACAATTAGGGCACACCAGCATTTTAACATCATAAAATCTAAATTTCCACGTCTTAAGAAGCTCGAAGTTATCCTCATAACCACAGTGAGGGCATCTAAGCAAAAAATGCCACCTATTTAAATTATACTCTCCAAGGCATATAAAAATTCTTAGTATAATTTTCGACTCACATACGTACGATTTTATTTCCAAAGGATCTTTTTGATGAGAGTTTATGGTTATTTAAAAGTAGAATGTATGGTTTAGCTTCTAGCTGGTATGGCATGTCAAGGAATTCGCTCTGCCTTGGTTTTATAGTGAGCAAAGAGAAGGGCATCAATAAGGCTCTTGATCGTGGTAGGATCTCCAATCGGTTCAATAACTTTTTAGGAATGAAAATGCAATACTAAAATAACTTGTAATGTGTAACTACGTGAAAAAGACTAAGACTACCTGTAGATTAGCTGGCGCTCACAGGTTTCTTGACTTACTAACCAATAAAGCTTCGGGTTCGTGCCACTAGGCTTATTTACTACCCCCCTTTAGTTAGGAATTAAACGGAAGTAGATTGAGGACAGAAGGACATGATGTCCTATGTTAAATACATATTAGATTTTGCTAATGAGTTTATTAAAGAGGCGGAGATAGATCTCATTGTTGCAGAGAAGCTGCTCTCGGATTTAGATCTATCTAAATGCGAGTCAAACGAAATAGTGTTTGGTATAGGGAGAAGAGCCCTCTACAGCCTCCAGCAAGCCTCAGAAAAAGCCATCAAGGCATTGATACTTGTATACTTCAAGCCAATGCTCCACATTACAGTAAGTACCGGTGAGGAAAGAGAGCCTTCTACTAGTTATTGCAAAATATCTGTAGAACGGTTAAAGCGGCTTGAAAAATTGTTTGATCCCGAGAAAATAGGGCACTTGCCTGCACTTGCCCTTATATGCCTCACCAACGAGACTATTAAGTTAAAAGACTCCATTGCACGCAGAATACTAGCGTCATTAAGAAAATTAGGTCGACTCCTCCGTATGGATGAAGATGAACTAGAACAGGATATAAAGAAGGGTCTCGACATTTTTCTTGGAATTTTAAATCTTGAGCCTAAAATACGGGAGGAAATAGAGTATATATGCAGTGCGTGGGAGCAACGTGATCAGAAGAAAGTAATGAATAAACTAAGATATTTTATCCCCTGTATCGAGTATAGACTTGAGACTTTAGCTAAATTACGCGCTATCCGTATTGACGAGCGTACTTTAAGTAAGTCTCACAGTTTTCTAATTAAGATCAATAAAATTTTAGAAGATGTGAAGAAGAGCCCCTCATTAGCAGAAGCTCTAGGCTCGAAGGAAAAAGCAGAGAAGGTAGCAGATGCTATATTGAAGTGGTTTGAGTTTATGAAGGACTCTATACCTTTAATCAACCATATTATTGCTCATGCTTTTACGATTAGTATTTGCCTCTGGGTATACCAGTCTATTGGTAGATATCCTAGAGACGCTAAATCCGTGATAGATGTATATGTGAAGAGAAATGAGATCTGTCGAGACGTGAAGAGCATCGGTAAGCTTGTAGACGAAGTAAAGACATTGGTGAGTCAAGTGCGTAGCTTGATTGAAAATATTAGTCCTCGCTTATTAGAGCTAGAGTCAGCATTGCGAACTATACCTAGTAATCAGTAGTCTCTCGAAGACGACGCGCATAAGTGGGCATATGTGCTTTCTAGTAGCGCGGAAGAAGACGCGTCCTGCACGAGGTATGAGCGGTTAAGCGTCGTAAGCGGCTTAGAGAAAAGTGGCATAATCTGTTAGGTGATCTCAACTAGTTCAACCACGATTTTCCAGTCTTTTTCAAGTCTAACAATAGGTACTAGTACTCTAAAGCCTTGTTCTAATGCTAACTGGATAAGATGACTACTTCTCCTCAACTCCTTACTAATTTTACTTGAGGTGCTTTGCGTCTGGCTAGTAGTCGCCTTGACGTCTATAACGTATTTCCCTCCTTTATCATCAATACGTATAAAGTCAAACACGCTTGAGTACCTGCCAGCCCCAATCCTCTTGAGGAAGTCTACATTGCCGATTTTAATAATGAAGTCTACGTATTCAAGATTATGTAGACTACAGTAGAACCATAGTAGTGCAAAGCTCCTTAAGTACTCCTCTCTCGGAACGAGACGTCCATCTCTACGTATTTTTAC
>Ga0272445_1000755_pt1 | contig 28095 bp, 19 predicted proteins | sample YNPCB0031_FD_194404 | JGI IMG/M metagenome (GOLD analysis project Ga0272445, IMG submission 194404) | Hot spring sediment microbial communities from Yellowstone National Park, WY, United States - YNP-CB-003-1 | ecosystem: Environmental > Aquatic > Thermal springs > Hot (42-90C) > Sediment... | reverse complement strand
ACGTCTGGGTGGTTGTGGTATAACTGTTGAGGATAGTGAACTGGTATTTCGGAGTCGTGGCGTTGCGGAGGACAACTATGTTGGGCAGATACGCAAAGTCGCCGCCGAACGTAACAGGCTTGTAGAGACCATACAGCCACGTCTGTTGCGTAGTGCCGCCTACAATAGCATCAACTTGATCGTTGTACGGGTAGCCCGTACTCTTAGCCAGCTCGTTATCCAGTAGATAAGCCAGCGAGTAAGTACCGTATACGGATGTGAACGGCGAGATCAACTGCGGCACCAGCGTCTTGTTGGCAAACATCCCGTCGGTCTTGTTCAAGGCAAGACCGACGTAGACGTCGGTCAGCGTGAAGCCGACGAAGGTGTCAACCGGCAACCTCATACTCTTGGTATACGTCGTTACGTTAACCGGATACACGTCGGCCTTGATGTCAACAAGCGGCCCGGTGATGGTCACGTAGTCGTCAAACACCTTCTGACCCATGTACCAAACCACAAACCTCAACCTCTGGCCCTTCATAAACAGCCTCGCAATCTCGGCCGCGCCGGCTTGCGACGGCGTCATCTTGCACACATCAATAACGTCCTTCGGCTGCTGCGAGCTTAACAGATATACTGCGGCGTATCTGTCTGTCGATGCGTTGGCCACGAAACCTGCCATGGCGGCAAGCGCATAGGAGTTGATAGCACGTGAGTAGTTGGCGGTTGTGTACTGCGGACAGCCAAGAGCACTCTTGGCGTCGTCAAGGTACTTCTGAGCAAGACTGAGGTAGATGCTGCGCATGCCGGTTATGCCTATGGCGCGGAAGTCGGTCAAAATCTTGAAGTCGCCGACAGTGTAATCTCTCCACATCGATGCTCTGTCATACGGGCTGTAGTCATCCGCAAGCACAAGCGTCACGTTTAGCAAGAACGGCCTAGTGGCCTGCGGATAAGGCCCGAAGAACACCGGCTGACTCCTCAGCAGGTACTGACCGGTTTTGTCGAAGACCCTAACCACGAGGTCGTAGACCTCAACCGGCAGATCTATGGCGTTCTTGGCGCAGATGTACTTCGTGGCGTTGGAGACATCCAGCAACAGTATAGAGTTGTACACCACCAGCCCGCTGTCTATGGCGCCGCGGGTGCCCAAAGTGTAGACGTTATCAGAAGGCGCAAAGCCCATGAAGCTGGCGTACGAAGCGTAGTCGTTGCTCCTACTCATCTGCTCATAGGTGTAAGACCACCGCTTGTCAGAGCTGGGCACAATGGTCCTCACTTGCACTCTTATCGGAACGCCGATAGGCACATTCGGCGTGTACGCGTATCCGTTCTTGTTCGAGATGCTACGCGCAATCTCTGTGCCGCCAGTACTGAGCACCCTAACCACGAAGCCGGCCAACGGCTCCTTCAACGGGTCGTAGTCAACCGACACCACCTGGCTCCAGACTCTGAAGTTCAGCGGCGCAATAGGCAGATACAGCACCGGCTTGCGCACCACGCCGAACTTAACCGGTATCTTGAACCACACCGGCGAGGAGGCTGGTATCTTTGTCAAGTTGTCCACCGGGTAGAGCGTATAGCCGAAGTAGTTAAGCACCGCATAGGCGCTTATGGAATCGCCATTTAGGTCAAGCTGCTTATTACCCCACTCGTCGATGGGCACCATGATGTCCACTGGGGCCTCGCTACCTACAGGCACGTTGCGCGTAACGTTCCTGCCGCCGATGTTCATCACAAGCGAAATACTGGCACCAGCAAACCCGGCGCTGACGCCCACTACCGGCTTCCCACAGGCGTCCTTCAACAAGATGTTCTGGAACACCCTAGCAATCGCAATGTGGATCACATGCTCTCTATCGTAGAACCTGCCCGGCTGAACGATTTGAACCGTGTACATGTCAGTGTTTTCGTTATCGTCGTATTGGGCTTGCAATGCGTCGCCAGCCTTGCTGTGGTACAGCAACCCGCTGGAGTTTATCACCGGGTAGTACGCTATTATATTAGCGGTGCCAACCAGCGTGTCGCCGCTGTATATTCTGAACTTGTACGGTATCTGGTCACGACTCCCCGTTATGAACTTCTCGAAGAAGTTAGCATTGGCGTTGACATCGGTGTAGTTGAAGTACTGAATCTTGCCGCCGGTTGTGAGGTTGCCGACGAGAAACGGCATCGGCAGATAGCCGCTGGCGTTAAACAGCACCAGGAGGGAGGCTTTGACGTTGCCTACCAAGCCGGGCACCGGCTGATACGGCGGCAGAGTCCAAACCACCTGGCCCAGCCAGGGGTCGTAGGAGATGGCGCCGTCGTAGGCCATCCTATTTACATACATAGCATCGCCCTCCACCACGAACCTCAACGAGGCGAGGTCCAGCGGGTCTGTGTAGAAGTACTCCCGCGGATTGGTCACGGAGGGCGGCAGAGTGTTGCTACTCCACCTCCAAAGCCTGATCTGAACGGGCAATACTGATACGTTTAGCACGCCCTGGAAGTTAGTCGGCTCCGCCAGAGCGACCTCAAGCACAGTCGCCTGCACACTGTCTTGCCCAGCAGTGTAGGAGTACTCAACCACAAGCTTCGTTGTCAAGTCTGCCGTAGACACCTTTGCGTCGTTGTTAGTCAGCTGGAGCTGGCCTCCGAGCCTTGCCAACGTGACCGGCTCGTATAGCCCCAACACTGCCCGCCTGAAGCCGTCTGGCCCGAGTGACCTGTAGCAGTTCATTATGTCGGAGAAGGAGCCGATGGTGCCGCATACCTGGTTCAGAACGGCCTTGACGTCTGCTAGGTCGAGCCTCCAAGATCCCTGCGCTACTCCGCCGGGGTGGAGGACCCAGTTGTCGCCCACTTTCAGCTGGATCTTGAACCTGAAGTTCTCAGGGTTGAAGATGGGGTTGCCCTTGAGGTCGAGGAGGCCGGTGATGGTCACCGTGTACATAGTCATGTTCCATATCACCAAGCCGCAGGACATCGGCGCCGTGACGCCGGTGCCTGGGCCAGCCGTCTTGTTAAGCGTAATCGCGACCTGCCTCAACCCGCCAAAGGCGGTAAACTGGTCGTTCTTGCTCTGTATAACCACGCCTCTGTAACCATCAATTGCAATGTAGACGTAGTGGTTGTAGTAGACTTGGGAGGTGTCTACCTTAAGGTCGGCCTTTCCAGCTGTGCCGAAGGAGGATACATATGTGGCGAGGTATGTGAAGGGCCCGAACACGCTGGTTATCTTGGGGTCAAACCCCTTCACGTAGTTCGTAGGGCCTGTGGCCGGGCCTACGCCGTCGTCGAGAGTTATGGTGGTTCCTCTAATTGTGACGGTTCTTGTGAAGGTTAGGTCAAATGAGTTGCCCAGCGTGTTTACGCCCACGTAGAAGGTGTGGATCACGCTGGAAGACAGGTTGCCGAATCTGCCGGCACCGTTTTTGACCTGTATCACGCCCCAGGGACCTGTGTAGATGCTAGTGCCGGCGAGCTCCGGCCTGCCGCTGAGGTTGCCGATGACGTCAATAAACCTGGCGCCTGTGAAGGTCTGGTTGTAGATGAGGAAGTAGTAGCCCGGCCTTGGCCACTGGACAACTATGGCTACGTACCAGTCGGTCTGCTTAGTTACGTCCACGCCGGCTGGGACGTTTATGTTGAAGGTGACGAAGCCCGTGGCGTTGGCCACTGCGGAGACCCTATAGTCCTGGAACACGGACGGGTACTTGGGGCTAGACGCTATCTCGCGGATAATCAACGTGAAGTTCTTTCCCGCGGCGAATTTATACGGCGGGAAGTTTGCCAAGCTCTTCTCCCATGGCGTGCACAGGGTGTACTCAGGCCCGAAGCCGGCCGCCGCCCTTGCGTCGTTTATCTGCATTATTACGTCGAAGGCGGAGGGCAGGGCCTGACCAGGCCCGTATTGGGCGTAGGCCACCGCCGCTAGGGCGGTTAGTACTAGGAGTGCCAGGATTGTCTTTGTTTGGTTGTGCATAACTCATCGAATGTGGAACGTTTAAAAAGTTTTCTCTTCTATTGAGATATAACGAGGGCGGCGGTTAGGGGCCCTTCGATCCTTATCTCCCCCTCCCCGAGGTATACCCTGAGGGTGTTTCCCCCTTTGTCGATGGCCTCGACGTACTCCCCGTTCCACTCAACGGACCGGGGCCTGTCGCTGTCTCCTCTGGCGAAGGCGGAGAGAAGGCTGGAGACGTACTGCGTAGCTGGCACGTCTACGGCTGTGGGTTTTTCTTTGTAGAGTATAGGCGGGACGAGCTCCGTGGGGACGTCGCAACTATATGGCGTTCCATCAACAAGCACCTTTGTTATCTTCAACGGCGAGGTGTCGAACTCCACGTCTATCCTGCGGCCTATCACGTTGAGAGACAGCGAGCCTTTTCCTCCCTCGATGGTTCCTTTGTAGTCGCCAGTGTATGTGCCACCCGCCGAGTTCACTGTTATCTGCCCCGAGACGGCTCTGCCCGTGGGGGTGTAGGTAAGGGTGCCTGTCACCCTTACTATGTCGAGGACAACGCTGGCCTCCACGCTCCCCGACCTGCAACTTAGCTTCAGGCCTAGTAGCCTTCTGCTGTCTGTAAATTCAATTCTAGCGATGTCTTTTACCGTTACTCTGGGCGGCGTTAGCGTTAGGGAGACCTTCAGCTTGTATGTGGTTGAGTTGACTTTTATCTCCAGCGTCTTCTCCCCTGGAACCTGTACGGTCTCTGTGTAGTTCTTGGAGGCGGCGGCGCCCGGCGCCAGCTTGTAGTAGTCAACGCCGCCCGGGCCCTCGACGGCGAGCGCCACGGCCCTCCTGGTGGCGTTTGTAGTGATTATGTAGCCCCACGTCAAAGCCACTGTCTTGTTCACAGCTGAGAGCGATGTGGAATCTGTCCCGTTGGGAGGCGGCCAGCCCCGCTTGGTCTCGGGGCTCCACAGCACGATCTCGACCTTGGGCGCCACCACCTTCACCCGTATGGCGTGGCGCAGAGTGGCGTTGAAGCTCCCCGCCACTCTGAACTCCACGTTATATACGCCCGCGGCGCCTACCGTGATCGTCTTGGTGGTGTTGAGCGCCTCGCCGGGGGCCAGCGCGACATACCTGCCGTCTACGGATAGGGTGGCTGTGGCGTTCCCCGTGTTTTTTATCCAGAGCCACGCGGCGTAGGTCTCGCCGGGTAGCGCCTCCACCTCAGAGGGGCCTCCCACCCTCCAGTCGAACGCCGCCGCGTAGTAGCGCACAGTAACCGGCACCTCCACGCCGCCCATCTCCACGACGTAGGAACCTGCCGCCTCCACCGAGATCGTCATGTTTATGGCCTTGGTCTCACCCGGCGCCACGGCCACCCCTCCCACCCACGCCGTTAGGTTGCCCAGATTGCTGACCCTCACCGTCACGGTGAGGTTTGCCGGGAGCTTCGTCGCGTTTATATACACGGGCTCCGCCTGGAGGCGGGGCGCGTAGTAGTACACCCTGACCGCCTTCACGTGCCTAGTCCCGTTGACCACGGCCTCCACCGAATGCTCGCCGGCCCACCAAACTGTCTTGTTCGCGGCTATCCTCACCACCTGCCCGGGGGCGACCTCATACGGAACGCCCCCCACCACGACCACGCCGGTGCCGTTGCCCGAGTTTTTAACGACAATTGTATAATTTATGTAGATGGGGAGCCTCGTCGTGTTTATCACCCCGGGCGCCTCAACCGCCACCTCTATGGAGGGGGCGTACACCACGCGCGGCGGCTGAGCCGTGGACGTAGGCGTCGCAGTCTGCGTCTTTGTCTCTGGCTTCTCCGCGGTGGAGGTCGGCGGCTGGGAGGTGGCGGTGGCCGTGGTGGTCGTAGGAGTGGTAGCGGGGGTGGTCGCTACGTCGCCGGGGGGCGCGGGCGGCTGTTGCAAAGCCAGGTAGGCGACTATAAGGGCGATGCCTAGGGCTATTAACCCGATCGCCGTCTTGTTCATGGCGGTGTTTTGCGGCTCATATTTATATTTCCCGAGCCGTTGAGGAACGTGCGCCGGGTTCTGGTGCTGGTGCTCTTGGCGGTGGCCGTCTACGCCTTGGAGACTGAGCACTTCGTCGTGACGCCCGACGACCAGACCCTGGCCAAGTACCTGGAGGAGGCCTACAGCTTCTACGTAGGCAAGGGCCTCAAGCCCGCCCCTCCCTGCCAGGGGGCTAAGTACCAAGTATTGATAGACTCCTCCAACGCCTATGCCGGAGACACCGAGATCGGCGACAGATGCATAGTAAGGATCGTGTTTAAGCCGCAGTACACGCCCAGGCTAGTGTACCACGAGGTAGGCCACGTCTTTTTTGAATACTATAGACACTATACGCAGGACCTGTGGGTCGACGAGGCTGTGCCGGAGGCCATGGCGTCGGTAGCCACCGGGGTTTACTACTTCCCCCAGATGTATTTCCGAGAGAGACTGTATAAGGTTAACCCCTTCGCTTTGGGGGTCGACAGGTTGTACGACTGGTATAAATACAGCGCCCCGGTGGCTTGGTATCTTGAGAGAGCTGGCAACTGGGCTGATGTGTTGACGGCGTTTTCAACGCGGCAGACTGCCGCCTCTCTCTATGTTAGGTTTCTTCTGGAGCTCAACAGAGGCGTAACGCTGGGCCAGGCGAGGTACGAGCCGGAGAGGGAGGCTGTGGAGGTGGCGCCGGGCGCCGTCCGTAAGTACCCGGATCTGCCCGGCTACACGGCTGTTTACTACAATGTGTCTGTGCCGCGGGGCGGCGTGTTGAGGATCTCCGCGGAGGGGGTGGGCACGTGGCGCTTGGCGTCTAACATAGCGCTGGACAGAGACGTGGTGGTGACCAACGGTACCCTCCTTGTGGCCGTTGTCAACAACTCCAGCCAGACCCTCCAGCCCACCCTCGTCTTCTACTTCAGCTCTCTCCAGGCCAGGGTGGTGGACGGCGTGTTTGAGGGAGGGGGCAGAATCTCCGTTAGGCTGTACGCGGAGTACAACTTCGCAGGGGTAAGCGGCGTCGTCAAGGTCAACGGCACCTCGGTGCAGTTTGTAGACGGCTACGGCGTGTACAACTTCACCGGCGCCTTCAAGCGGTACGTCCTGGCGCTTGAATACGGCGGCTCGTGGGCCTACGTATACCTAAATCTATCCCGCCCAGCCATGGCCGTGGCGCCCCCCGCGCTCTACCTAGACAGAGGCGGCCGCGGCGCGCTCAACGTCACCATTTACAACCAAAACCCGCTGGCCCTCCGCTGCGTCTTAAACGGCTCCGGGCTCAGGTTTAAGCCAGTGGACGTGTTTCTGCCGAGGGGCAACGCCACCTTCAGGCTGGAGTTTCAAGCAGATGGTCAGCCGCCGGAGGGGGCCAGGGTGTTCTGCGGCCTGCTGTCCGCCGATGTTGATATACGCAAACCGTCGTACTCCCTCTACTTCGACCTCGACAGCTGGAGCGGCGCATTAACTGCAAGGTTCGGTCAAGACATCCGTAACTACACGGTGAAGGACCTGCCCGCCAACGTCTCCCTGTATTACAACGGATACGTCGCGGGCGTGGTGTCTATACCAAGGCCCGCCCTTAACGTGACTGTTTCAAATCCGCGACTTGAGGGGGCCGCGCTTGTTTACACGCTCTCTATCTCCGTGGTTGGGATGCCCACGTGGGCTCGGCTTCGTGGAACTGTGAGGGTGGATGGAAATAGAGTTGGGGATTACGGCGGCGGTGTGTTTAACAAAACCGAGGCTTTACGGCCAGGTGAATCTCGTCGTGTTGAGGTGTCTGTGGGCAGGCTCCTTACCGCCGTTGTTATCAACGCGCCGTCTGTAAGAACAGATGTGATGCCCATCAGCGCCGTGGTTAAAGACGGCGTGGTTTCTCTATTAGCTGAGATACGTCATAACGTGGAGGTTGCGGGCAACGTGGAGGTGAGTTTTGAAAATGTAAACATAGCCCCCCTGCAGCCAAACCTCGTGGTGTTGTCGTATCGCTACAACGACACATACACCATTAGATATGTTTCACTTGGGGAGCGTTATACTGTGACGGTCTCACTGCCGCGGCCTGAGATATCGGTAACGCTCATCAAGGGCGTGGTTTCGCCTAGCGAGTTTTACGGACTATTCAACGTAACGTTGAAGGTTTGTGGGCCTTCTACGGATGCCCGCTACGTTGTTGATGTAGGTTCTGGAGCCGTCACTCTTAACGTAAAGAGGGGGAGTTGCGCATCTAACAACACCTCGGTCGAGTGGAGGGCTCCCTTCAGCCCCACGCTTAATTTCGCCGTAGATACATCGTTTGGAAGGCTGACGTTGCCTCTCAGCGTCCCCCCGCCGCAGGCAGAGGCCCGGCTTAAGCGGTGGCTCGTGCAGGGGGGCCGCGAGGCGGCTGAGGTGACGCTTACGGTGACGGCCCCGCCTAACTACACCTACGTCGTGTTGGGGCGCGGAGTCGTGGGGGAGGCATCCTTCGACGTTGCAGTGGAGGCAAGAGGCGGCGTTGCCGTGGTTGATTACGGGTTCGGCTACGTCGAAGTGGAGAGGCCGAAGTTGATTCTTTGGGCTAAGCCAGTCGTCGTGGAGGTGGGGGTCCCGACGTCTATAGAGGTGGAGATCGTGGCGCCTCCCGGCCTATACGTGAACTCCACGTTGCAGGCGGGGCCCTTCTCTAGGTCTGTGTATGTGGAGCCAGGCGGCGCCAGGTTCCGCATGGATCTGCCGAGGTTTGCCGAGCCGGGGATTTACAACTTGTCTATTATTCTTGGACCGTATGTGAACTACACATGGGCGGTGGCTTACCGCGTCGTCAACCTCACGATACGCGCTCCGCCGAAGGTGCCCGTGGGTCTCCCCGTCGTGGTGGGTGTGGAGGGGCGCGTGGAGCCTCCCCTGGGCGTAGGCGTCGTGGTTGACGCGGCTGGCTGTGCCGCCAACAAGACCTTCGTGAGGCTTAACAGCTCGTTGGTGTTCACATCCGAGAGGCCTTGCGTCCTTAAGCTACGCGCCCACACCAACGTGACCGAGGCCGTGGCCGAGGTGGCGTGGGCTTCTTTGACGGCTGAGGTGAGATATGTCGAGCTGGGCAGGCTGAGGGGGTTGCCGATATTCCCCCTACGTGGCGTCTCCGGGCGTGCCCTTCTGGGCGGCTCCCCCGTGGATGGGCAGGTGCGTGTCGTAGGCGACTTCGACAGGCTTGGCCTGGTGAACTTCACCATATACGTGGAGTACATGGGTGTCGTGAACAAGACCTCGTTTGTGGGCTTCGCCGTGCCGCCGGAGAGCTACGCGGCGGCCAACAAGACGGTGGACGTGCTCCCAGCCGACGCCAGGCCGTACTTCCGCTACCTAGTGGAGCGGGCCGTGGCGACCGGCGACTGGGCCCTCGTGGATAAAATCTCCAGACTCTACTCGGAGTTCCCCACCCCGTTTACGCTCGCGGCGCGGTTCCTGGTGGAGAGAGCCCTCGCAACCGGCAAGGAGCCAAACGTAGACGCAACTGAGGCGCTCCGCCGCGTGGAGCCCGTAGTTCTCGGCGCCCTCGGAGGCCTCTTCCTAGCAGTCCTCAGAAGAGGCATTTAGCCGAAGCCCGCCGGCAGTATAAGGTCGACCCCGTCTAGTTCCACGTTCCTCTCCCGTCTAAGCACGGCCTCCCATCTTTCCTTTTCCATCTTAATCCACTTCTCGAAGTCCTCTCGGAGCCTCTTCAGCTCCTCCAGTATTTCGCCTAGGCCTGCCACGTATTATCCGCCCTTTCGCTTTAAAAACCTTGACGCCTCCTGTAGGTGTAGTACGTCCTGGGCCCGAAGTCGTGTAGCTCCACGCCGATTTGGGCGAGCTTCTGCCTTATGTAGTCGGCAAGCGCGTACTGCTTCTCCTGGCGCAGCCTCGCCCTGACCTCCACCAGCGACTTGACCGCCACCTCAAGCTCCTTGGGGACTTGACGTCTCTCCAACACGCCCAACACGTCGGCCATCTCTGTGTATCTCCTAAGCGTCGCCAGGGCCGTCTCGCGGGATATCTTGTCCACCTTGTGCAACACGGTGGAGATTATGTACCGCGCCAGTCCGTAGAGCTGTTGCGCCGCCTCCGGCGTTGAGAAGTCGTCTTCCAACGCGGCGTAGAAGGCCTCTGCGTACCTATCCACCTCCAGCCTCTCTCTGTCCTCCTCCCCCGCGTCGGCGACGGCTTGGCTCAGCTCGTCGTAGGCCGTATACAAGGTCTTGACCATGTCCTCGGCTTGGTCCAACAGCTCGAAGCTGAACTCCATGGGCTTTCTGTAGTGGCCCATGGCGTAGGCCAGCCTCAACGCCTCTCCGCTGTATTTAGAGAGGACCTCGTTAAGCGTTATGACGTTGCCGAGAGACTTAGACATCTTCTCGCCCCGCACCGTGAGGTACCCCACATGTATCCAATACCTGGCGAAGTTGTCTACGCCAAAGTAGGCCTTGGCTATGGCTATTTCGTTCTCGTGGTGGGGAAATATCAGGTCTGCCCCACCGCCGTGGAAGTCGAAGGGGGCACCCAGATGCTTCGTGGACATGACGACGCATTCCAGATGCCAGCCCGGCCTCCCGGGACACCACGGAGAGCTCCACCAAGGCTCGCCGGGGCTCCAACTCTTCCAAAGAGCGAAGTCCAGCGGGTTCTTCTTCCCCGGCTCGGGCTCCACCCTGGCGCCAGCCACGAGCTCCTCGATCTTCTGCCTCGACAAGACGCCGTAGCCCGGCACCTTCGACACCTCGAAGTAGACCGAGCCGTCGGGGGCGGCGTAGGCGAAGCCCTTCTCCACCAGGGCGGAGATCCAGCTGACCATCTCCTCCACGTTTTCGGTGACCCTCGGGTAGGCGTATGCGGGCTTGATAAACAGCTTCTTGTTCAGCTCGAAGAACTCGGCTATGTAGCGCTCAGGCACCTCCCTCCACCTCTTGTACGTCTCGTGGCCGAACTCCTCCCTGGCTTTGTTTATTATCTTGTCGTCTATGTCTGTGAAGTTTATCACCAGCCTCACCTCGTACCCCCTCGCCTCTAGGTAGCGCCTAAACATGTCGAAGAAGACGTAGACTCTGCCGTGGCCCACGTGTACGTGGTCGTAGGGGGTGATCCCACAGACGTAACCCCTGGCTAAGCCCGGCGTGTATGTGACGAAGTCCTCCACCTGCCTCGTCGCCGTGTTGAAGATCTTCACATCGATGCGAAACCTCAGTGTTAAAAATAGTGCGCATCGGTCTTGAGCCGGCAAGGAGCTTGGCGGGCGACGACACAAGAATAAGGAGAGCCGCGGGGTCTCGTGCGCAGATCGCGGCGATGTTTGCAATGTTTATATATCTGTGTCATCTTGGGGGCGTGGCTTTTTCTGAGGTTGAGAATAAAGTGAGATCTCTCCTCTCCGGCGCCGAGATCACTAGGGTGAGCTTTGAGGGGCCTAACCTCTGTATCTACGTAAAGAAGCCCTCCGAGGCTCTACTCGATATGGTTGGCGAGGTTGCCAAGACGTTGAAGAAGCGGGTTGTGTTGAGGGTCGACACGGGCAACAGGATGCAGGAGAAGAAGGCGGAGCAGATAATTAGAGAGCTGGTAAGCGACGTCGAAGATGTGGTTTTTGAGGAGGGCGGCGATGTGTATATCTACTTGGCGAAGCCCGCGCGGGAGAGGGAGCTCCGGGCGGCGGCTAGGGAAGTGTTTGTAAGGACTGGGTGGAGGGCCGTCATAGAGAGCGGGGTGCCGCGGGACAAGGTGAGGTTGCCGACGCATGAGGTTGTGGGGGTTCGCCGGATATTCCACGGCGCCTACGCGCAGAGGAAGGAGCTTATGGAGTCGCTGGCCCGGTATATACATCAGGAACCTGTGGTTAAGGAGGGGCCTATTACCGTGGCTTTTCTCGGGGCTGCCATGGAGGTGGGCAGAAGCGCGATACTTGTGAGCACCACCGAGAGCAACGTCTTGCTAGACTGCGGCCTTAAGCCCGGCCAGTACGATGAGGATTTCCCCCTTCTAGACGCCGTGGATCTAGACAGGCTAGACGCAGTTGTTTTGACCCATGCACATATGGACCACGTTGGTTGTCTCCCCCTCCTGTTTAAGTACGGCTACAGAGGCCCGGTGTATATGACTGACCCCACCAAGTACCAGACCTACATCCTCCTTACAGACTACGTGGAGCTGAAGGAGCGGGAGGGGCTTCAGCCGAGCTTTTCGAAGGCCGACGTGGAGGCCGTGATATACCACACCATAACGCTCGACTACGAAGAGGTGACCGACATAGCCCCCGACATAAAGCTCACCTTCTACGACGCCGGCCACGAGATCGGCTCCGCCATGGCCCACCTGCACATAGGCAACGGGAGGTACAACATACTATACACCGGCGACTTCAAATACGGAAAGACGAGGCTTCTGAACCGCGCCGTCTCCAAGTTCAAACGCGTGGAGATGTTGATCATGGAGTCCACATACGGCGGCAGAGACGACGTGCAACCGCCCAGGGTGGAGGCGGAAAACGCCTTGGCCAAGCACGTGTATGACGCCGTGTCTAGAGGGGGCAAGGTGTTGATACCGGCGTTTAGCACAGGGAGGGGGCAGGAAATACTATACATACTTAACAAGATGATCGAGGGAGGACTCATCCCGAGGGTTCCCATCTATGTAGACGGCATGATCGTGGAGACGCTAAACGTCTACCTCATGTATCCCCACTACCTCAACCCAGAGGTCGCTGAGGAGGTCTACGGAGGGGTCAACCCCTTCGCCACCTCCGGGAGCGTTGTTATCGTAGACCGCGCCAAGCGTGTGGAAGACAGGATAAACCAGATAGCCAAGATAACACAGAGCGAGGAGCCGGCGATCATCATAGCGCCGCACGGCATGTTAAACGGCGGGCCTGTTGTGGATTACTTCGCCCAGCTGGCCCCCGACGAGAGGAACAAGCTTGTCTTTGTGTCTTATCAAGCTGAAGGTACTCTGGGCAGGAGGATCCTAAACGGGGAGCGGGAGTTCGTGGTGAGGAGCTTGGTGGGCGGCGAGATGAAGATCGGGATGCGCATGGAGGCAGTGTCCATACCAGGCTTCTCCGGCCACAGCGACAGAAGAGAGTTGATGAAGTATGTGGAGCATATAGAGCCTAAGCCTAAGAAAATTGTGCTGATACACGGGGAGCCCTCCAAAATCGTGAGCCTCGCCACCTCCATAGAGCTGAAGTATAAGATAACCACGGTCATCCCGAAGGTTGGCGAGAGAATTAGGGCATTGTGACTCTCACGAAGCGGGTCGCCACCTTGGGCCCTTCCACCGACTCCTTGCCGTTTGACGAGTTGACGCGACTACTCGACCTAGTCGACGGCGTACGCATCAACTTGGCTCATGCAAGCCCAGAGGAGGTTAGGGCGCGGATACACGCCGTGAGGGCCTACGAAAGAGCTAGGGGGCGCGTCGTAGCCGTCCTCGTAGACCTGAAGGGCCCAAGCATACGGGTGGGAAAGACGCCTCCAGTTGCGGTGGAACCCGGAGACATGGTGGTGTTTAGGCTGGGGGAGGAGACCGACGGGAGCTATATACCTATACCAGCGAGGGCTTTTTTCCAAGTCGTAGAGCGTGGAGACGTCGTTTTGATGTTGGACGGGAAGCTGAGGCTGAAGGTGGAGGAGGCCGGGGTAGATGCGGTAGTTGCGGTGGCGGAGTCGAGCGGGGTTGTGACCAGCGGGAAGGCCGTGGTTGTGGAGGGGAAGGACTACGATGTGTCTCTCCCCGCTGACGAAGATGTTGCGGCTTTGAGAAACATTTCGCAGATGAGCCAAGAAGTGGACTACGTCTCCGTAAGCCTCGCCAGGGGCTGTAAAGATGTTGACAGCGTTAAGACCGTGCTGGGCGAGCTGGGGTTCGACGCTCAAGTCGCCGTTAAGATAGAGACTCGGAGGGCGGTGGACAACATAGAGGAGCTGGCCCAATGCGGAGATTACATCGTGGTGGCTAGAGGCGACTTGGGCCTGCACCACGGCCTAGACGGGTTGCCTCTGGCGCAGAGGAGGATCATATCTACCTCTCTGAAATACGGCAAGCCGGTCGCCGTGGCCACCCAGTTGCTGGACTCCATGCAGAACTCGCCCACCCCAACTAGGGCGGAGGTACACGACGTATTCGCCACCGCCTCTGCCGGGGTGGACAGTCTGTGGCTCACCAACGAAACGGCAAGCGGCAAATACCCGCTCGAGGCCGCTAGATGGCTGTCTAAGATCTTAGAGAGAGTGGAGTACAACGTAGCCCAGCTCCCGCCTCCTCAAAACACCCGAGACCGGTTCGCGAAGGGGCTTGTGGAGCTGGCAAACGACCTAGGCGCGGATATTCTGGTATACAGCATGACGGGCACTTTGGCGAGGAGAATAGCCAAGTTTAGGCCGTTGCGGGCGGTCTACGTGGGCACCCCTAGTGTGAAGGTGGCCCGCGTCTTGTCTCTGGTATGGGCTCTACAGCCAATGCACATACCGGCCGAGGGGTACGAAGACGGCTTGGAGAAGCTGATTGTAACCAGACAAACTGGGCCTTTCGTGGCGACTTACGGCATTAGAGGCGGGGTCCACCTTGTGAAGGTTAAGTTTTAGCTGTAAAAGATTATGCTGGCGTATCCAACTGTCTCATCTCTGTAGCCGCTGGTGTCGCCTGATGTTGCGTGTTTCAACAAAGCCACGTTGTTGTATCCAAGCTCCTTGGCGGCCGTTATAAGAGATGCTATGGGCCCTATTCCGCATATGGAGATGTCGAATTTAGACGCCGCCTCGAACAGCCCCGCCTCGTCCAGCTTCAGTATCTTGCTGATCGCTATGTCGTCCTTCCTCACGGTGACGTCGTGCGGCTCGTAGTGGTTGAAGTCGCTACTGGCTACTACATACACCTTCTTCCCGTACTCCTTAATAGCCGCGGCGATGGCTCTTCCGAGCTCTCGAGACGTCGACAGCGTCTGCCTCCACATCACTATAGGCACGATCTTTACGTCTCCGAAGTAGTACTGTATAAACGGTATCTGGACCTCCACAGAATGTTCCTTAGAAAAGGCGTGGGGATCATCCTCAAGCTCTTTGTAGCGGGACATTATCCTCTCGGCAAGCTCTCCGTCTATTTCCACGCGTCCCAGCGGGGTCTCCCACACGCCAGACTTCATTATGGCGACCGGCGCCCCGATTCCGTAGTGGTTAGGGCCCACCACCACAAAGACGTCAGGCTTCCCGAACCCCGCCAACGCCGAATATATCCACGTAGCCACGGGCCCGGAGTACATATACCCGGCGTGAGGCGCCACGCCCCCCAACACGTCGGCTCCAAGCTTTGGGAGTTGCAAAGCCTTGGCGCCTAATTCGTGCTTCACAGCCCAGTCCAGCTGTTGCAGAAGCTCCTCTCTGTCGGACTCGTAAAAATACCCAGCAACAGCCGGCTTTCTTACCCGCATCGCATCAGCCTTCAACGCAGTTATTAAGCATTTCCATCCCTACGCTTTAGGCGAGAAGACCGCGGTAAGAAAGACTAGGTCTGCACCAGCCGCGTTTCGAACTCCTCCGGCGGCACTGGGAGGTCTTGGTCAGGCTTCAGCTCGCCTCTTTCTCTCAACACCTGCCGGGCTAGTATCCAGAAGATCAGCGCGAGGCTCTTCCTGCCTTTGTTGTTGCAGGGGATCATGAAGTCTATGTACTGGTGCGGCGTGTCTGTGTCGACCAGCGCGACGACTGGGATGCCCATCTTGGCGGCCTCAGCAACCGCCTGCGCGTCTAGTCTCGGGTCCACCACAAAGAGGAGATCGGCCTCTTGGTAATGTGGAAGATTGGGGTTTGTCAACGTGCCCGGAATGAAGCGTCCAGTCAAGGACTTGCACCCCACGAATTTGCAGAACATCTGTACAGGCTTGAAGCCGTAGGGTCTTGTGGTGTGCACCAGTATCCGGTCAGGCTGATACCTCGCGATTAACTTGGCCGCGATTTTTAGACGCTCGTCGATCTTCTTTATGTCAAAAATCCTGAGCCCGTCAGGTCTCACGGCAAATATAAAGCCTCTGTCCTCCAGGTATTTATTAGAAAGGCGGGTCCCCAGCCTCACGCCGGCGCTTAGGTACTTCTCCAGCGGCACTAAATACTCATACTGCATCTCCTCTGACATACAAACTGCGCCAATAGTAGGGTTAATAAAGTTTCAGCCACTTCGCTATGGCGTCTGCGAGTTCGGCGTAGCGCATGAAGCCGTCTAGATGCGTCCTGCTACATTCTATAATTATCTTGCCGTCCTTCATGCGGCGCACCTTCGGCTTTACGCCCGTCAGCGCCTCTACCACGGCGGCGAGCCTCTCGGCGTCTGCCTCCCTGCCTCCCGGCGCGGCGGCCCTCGCCACGGCGAACCCCATCGCCTTGTTGATGGCTCCATACCTGCCGTAGGTAATCGTGTATTCGCTCTTTACGCCGTCTACCTCTGCCGTAATCTCAATCTTCAACAACTTCTTGCCGCTCCAACTCTCCTCAAGCTCCGCCCCTCCGCCTACCACCTTCACCAAGTGCTCCCTGCCCTCCACCTCAACCCTCTTCTCAAAGCCCTTTAGCGTTAGAGAGCCCCTAGCCCTCCCCTCCATTACGACCGCCACGGCCTTTCTGTACACATCTTCGCCCGCCTCCCTCGCCCTCTGGAGTATATACTCTACAAACTCGGCCGCCAGCCTCTGCTTTTCGCCGGGGCCGTGTACGGAAAGCCAGGCAGCGCGCTCAAGACCCTCCTTAAGGATTGAGATATAGCCATAGCGGTCCTCCTCCGGCATCTTCACCGAGAAGTGTTTGCTCTCCTCAAGGCCCATATCCCTAAGCCGTTGTGTCTCCTGCTTTATGCTGTCGGGGTTGGTGGAGACGAATCTGACATCAAGCGCGCCGCTACGCGCAAGCCCCACGTAGTACTTGGGCCAGCCCTCCCTCAGCACGCGCCCGCTCTCCAGCTTCTCCAGCCACCCCTCAGCCTTTCTGGCGTCCACCCAGCCCCTCGCGATGGCCTCCCTAACGATCTCGGCGAGGGCTTTTCTGAGCTCCTCGCGCCCGGCCGCAAGCTTGTTGGTGGTGGCTCTGACGTACCACACGTCTCTGTTACCCTTCTTTTTCACCTCTGCGCTGACGCCAGCCAGTCTGAGGAGATGGGTCGCAAGCTCCACGCGGCTCCGGTCCGCCGAGCGGAATTCAAGCAGGATGTGGTCTATACGCAGATATACGTTGTATTTGATAGCGGCGCTGGCCTCCGAGAGGGTCAAATCGGCGGCGACGAGGCCGCTTGGAGTCCTCCTCGGCCCCTCCCAGCTGACGTTAAGCCCCCCGGCCCCGAGTCTCACGGCTTCAGCCAGCTTGTGGTTAATTACTATTTCATCTCCCTCAAGCAGAGGAGGCCCGTAGAGGAAGTATAGGCCGGCCAGCTTGACGGCATCATCGCCGGACACAATGACTTGAAACGCGCTCCCGACTCTCCTCACCTCCGCCTCAATGCCGTAGGCCGCTAAGACGGCCCCCAGAGCAAGGCGATTCCGCGCTCGCCGCTAGTCAAGCCAACCACCCCCATCGCCGCAGACACATACCCGTCGCCGCCTATTGCGCCGGAGACCGCCGCGGCTAAGTACTTCAACGTCTCCTCGCCCACGCCCAGCCTCTCCGCCTGTATAAGCAGGAGGGTCGACGCTATAACCTCCCTCGCGATTTTGTCATCGGCGAGCCTGCTCTTCAACTCCTCCAGCTCCTCCAACGCCCCGGCCAAGTAGAAGCCGGAGCCGGCCTTAACGTCTTTAAGTTGCTTCTTCACTTATTACTTCGTCCCAGTGGTCAGAAACCCACCGCTTCAGCCCATCCCAGCTCCCCGCCTCGACGCCCAGCCTCTTAAGCCACCCGTCTCTGGCGCTTCTTCTGATCGCCTTGTCAAGCTCCCCGAGAGAGGTATATGCATCGAACTGCGGCTTCGGCCCCTCAAGAGTCAAGCCCACGCCGGACACTGTGACGTAAGACCAGCCGAACAGAGCGTGAGTCTCCGCCAACTGCCGCAGATGAGAGGTGCCCATTTCCAACATCTTCGCGCTCTTCTTTCTGTTTATCGCCACGTCTGAGGCAACCCAGCCCAGCATATACGGGAAGAGGTCTTCGACGGGCAGACGTCCCCCAACCTCCTCCGCCGCCTTCACCGCTACCTCAAGCTCCAGCCTGAACAACTCCCTCCACCCCGCGCTGAGCACCAAGGCGTAGACTATGCCCTCTCCCACCTTCTCAATCCACAGCTTTATGCCCAGCTCCTTGTGCCCGCCGCCCTCCTCAAGCCTAAAAAGTTTAAACACAAGAGTCGTCTTGGTCTCCCTTTCCAGTATCAGCGCCAGCTTGTCGACCTTTGTGAGCTCCTCTACGAAGCTGTGGTAGTGGTCGGCGCCGGGTTTTAGGAAGAGGCGGCGGAGTGCCTTTGCCAGCATCTCCTCCACCGCCGCAGGTCTCTCCGTCTTAGCCTTCTCGGCCTTGAGGTACGCCGTCCACGGCGCATAGTAGAGGAGCTGGGCCGACCCGCCCATCTCAAGCCAATGCCAGGCCGCCGTGCCGTATGGGCTCTTTCTGCCTAGCGAATACTCCCTATACGCGATTAAAGCCGCCAAGGCCTTAACGCCGAAATTCACACCGCCGAACTCAGAGAGCTCCGGCGCCCCCGCCTCCGCCAGCTCCCTCACCGCGCCGTCCTTGACGTCTAGGGGGTTCCTCAGACCGTAGTTGACTGTGTATTCATTCAGCCTCTCCCTAAGAATCCTCAAGGCGTTTTCGAAGGCGGTTTCCTCTTTCTCGGCTAATTGTTTTATCTGTCCGAGGTCCGCCACGTACACAACCCGCTTAAACGGCCCCTCGCCCACCTCCCCCCTCTGCACCGCCTTCCCACGCTCCTCCACGTACTCCCTCAACGCAGTTCTGTAGACGCTGAAGGCCTCCTCCAGCACAAGAAAGGCGTAGAAGAGGGCCTTCTTCTTCCCCTCGTCAAGTTCGCTATACGCCTTGCTGTGAATAAGCCTCTTCTCCTCAGACGGCTTCGGCATTATCAACAATCTCAACGACTCCCAAGGCTGCGCCAGCTTCACTTCCCCGGCGTTGGCCGCCTTGGCGATTTCCTTAAACTTTTTGTACGGGTCTGAGTCGTTCTTCAAAATGTTAAACACCCCCTCCCGCGAGTCAACGCCAGCCACCCCCTCCCCCGCATCCGCCAGCCCAGACACAAACGGCGTCAGAGACGCCGCATTCGCCAGCTTCTCCAGCTCAATCAAGCCCCACATGTTCAACGCAACGCCCAGCGCAATTACCCCAGCCGCCGCGGCGGCCCTGAGGAAGAGGTATGCCCTGTGCTCGTCCACCCAAGCCAGCACCTGTGTGACGGCTTCCACAAACAGCTCCACAAAGCGCTGGACTGTTACCTTTACATGCTCAAATACTTCTTTAGCCGCTTCGTAAAGTGCCTTAGCCGCCTTCTGCAGGTACTGGACAGCCTTCTTGAACTGCCCAACCTCGGCGAGGGCAACAGCCGAGGCCACCGACGAAACAACGGCCTCTGAATACAGCCAGTGATACACGGAGTACAGCGCCGCCGAGAGGCCGGCTGAGGCGGCTTCTCCGCGTCTACGCCACACCCCATGCGCCAGTTTAAAAACAACTATAGCTTGAGGAAATCCTTACTGTAGACATTCGGCGTGGAGTGGGTTAAGAAGTGGCTGGTCCTTAGGGAGAAACTGGTGGAGATCGCCAAAGTATTGCGCAAATTCCCATGGATGGTGGAGGTGGTGAGGCAGAGAGCATCCTCCACCCCAACATGGTGGAGGTACGTGGCTAGGGACGGCTCTGAGGCGTGTCTCTCCCTAAACCTGTCGAAGGTTTTTGCACACGGGACGGCTCGGTGAAGGAGACAAAGCTGGAGCTGGTCTTCAGCAGATACGAGACATACGAAGACAAGACAAGAGAGGCATACCGCCCCAAGGGCCTGCTGGCATACACCACGGCGGCGAAAGAATACTTGAAAATACTCTAGCCGCCTTTTCTCCAATTTTATTTTTGTGTTTAAGATATCTACGTCCTAAACTACAAACTTAATAAGTTTTTTCAAGAAGACAACACTATTCTCAACTTAGTGTTTCCAATTTTCACAACCGCCTCTCTACCTACGTTCTCCACTTTGACCAGACGCTCCCCTCCCCCCTCCACAAGATACGTCCCGTTGCTACTGCCCAAGTCCTCCACGACGACGCCGTTTGAAGTAACGATGAGGCGCAGGTGTCTTCTCGACACGGCGGGGTCCGGCACAATTACCTGGTTCTCCACGGCTCTGCCCACCGAGATTACGGCCCCCGGCGTGCCTACCTTGAACTCGAAACGCCTACCCACAAGGGATTCGACTGGGCTTTCAAGAACCTCAACGACCAAAGAAGCAGAGATGGATTCTTTAATCTGCGCCGTCTTCCTCGTGGTGGCTTCAGGCTTGTAGGCGCCGCAGACCTTGCACGTCAAAACATCGTCGCGGTTCTCTGTGCCGCATACAGGACATCTCCAAGGCATCACCCCCCGCCAACCGTCTTCCTTAAAAACGTAACTAGCTCGGCGGCTGTGGGCCTCTCTGCCGAGTCTAGGCGCAACATCTTGAGCAGTATTTCGTCAAGCCACGGGGGCACCTCGGCGTTGTAGGCGCTCGGCGGCGGGATTTGGTATCCGTTTTCCACAAAGACGTTGGGGTTTATGCCTGTGGCGGCTTCGTATATTACGCAACCGAGCGAGTATATATCAGACGCAAAAGTCGCCATCCCCCTCTTCACCTCCGGCGCCGCGTAGGCAGGCGACATGTAGCTACTGCGCACGTACCCCCCGCTCACCACCTTCGCGATGCCCATATCGCCTATTTTCGCCGTCTTCCTGTCCCTGGTAAACATGATGTTTTCAGGTTTGATATCTAGGTGAACCACGTTGTGCCTGTGGATGTCGTAGAGGCCTTGGGCCAGCTGTCTAAACAGCTCCACCACCTGCCCCGCCGGCAACCTCCTGGCGGTTCTCAGCAGATCTCTAAGCGTGCCCCCCTCCATGTACTCCAGCAGAATATACGGCGGGTTTTTTAGATACTGAGCAACGTCTCTGTACCCAACCGCGGGCAGATAGACCTCGTAGGCCTTCACCACGTAGTCCGACTTTATCTCCAGGTATCTATTCATCTCTTGGCCAAATATGCGCAGTATGCCCTCATCGCCGGCCAGCGGAGAGCCGTAGTCGTCCACGTAGCGTAGTATCTTCGCCGCGTAGACGGCCCTCCTCTGCCTCACCGCTAGGACGTAGCTAAACCCGCCAACCCCCAGGAGCTTGATTACCTTATATCTGCCGCCCAGCCAGGAATAGAGCCACCCCACGGGGGCTAGAGGCGAGAGGTACAACACCCTTTTATACGTCAGTACGTAGGTCAGGACAAACGCGGCAGTGGCAACGAGCCCCAGGGGGTCTCCAGCCGCTAGTAAATACGCCGCATTAAGCGCAGCCACAGACGCCGCAAACAAAGGCAATGCATCCACTAGGGCCAACACGCTACCTGCAACTATAGACACCGATATGGAAGGCGTCGACGATAGGACGGCCGCCGGCACCAGCAACCAATATGCACGATCTAGTCTAGGCGGCTTAAAAGTATATAGGTACATTAAAAACATGGACAAACCTGTAAACACGCCATCTACAATATAGTATATATATATAAACCTTTCATCCAAGTAGTACTCTGTAAATAAGAAAATCTTGACTATAACTGCAATAACAAACATGATCATTATAATGTTTTTGTATCTATCAAACAGCGCTCTGGAAGAAACCAGCGCCACCAACAAAGAATTCGCAAAAACCGCCACGTGGTCCACAGAAAGAATTAACAGGGACGCGGCGAACACGGCCCACAACAAGGCTACGTAGTGTCTATAGAGCCGCCAGCCGAACACCGCGGCTAGAAGTGCCGGCGCCGCTGTCAACGTGTCCCACACCGGCAACTGAAAAACGCGGAGATTTAAGTATACGTCTAGTAGACGTAAACGGTTAATATATTTAATCTGCTATTCGAGAGGAGTCGGTGTTGTTTGACAGATACGGGAGGCCGTTCCTGAAAGTTCGGTACGTGGTCAACGACGAGTGCAACTACAACTGTGTCTTTTGCCACTTCGAGGGCCAATTTAGGCGACAAGGAGCTTACTTAACCGCGGAGGACTACGGATTCGTCTCGTCGGTTTTTGCCTATTTCGGCGTTACCGACTTCAAAATAACGGGGGGCGAGCCGCTTCTGAGACGCGATATAGACCTAGTGGTGGCGAATATAGCGAAGGCCGGAGCCCCAGTCACGTTGACTACCAACGGCTACTTACTGAAGAGGTGGGCGGAGAGGCTGAGCGCCGCCGGACTGCGTAGAGTAAACGTGTCGGTACACACCGTGGAGCCCGATAAGTACTCAAAAATCACAGGCGCCCAGCCCGGCTTCCTCAACGAGGTTCTACGCGGCCTCTTCAAAAGCAGGGAGCTTGGCATATCGATAAAGCTCAACGCTGTTGTGCTGAGAGAAGTGAACACCGACAGGAAAAGCGTTAAGGAACTCGTCAAGCTCGCCTCGTTGCTGGGGGCATCTCTGCAGTTCATAGAGCTCATGCCCAGCGGACAAGGCGCAGATGTGTTCAACCAGTTCTACGAGCCGGTGGAAACCGTCGCAAAAACCATCGCAGAGTTGGGGGGGAGGCCTGTTGGGCTCAGGAAAGAGCTCCACAACAGACCTGTGTTTATTCTAGGCGGCGTCTCCATAGAACTTATTAAAAACTACGGCAACCCTACCTTCTGCAACGGTTGCTCCACCATGAGGCTCACAAGCGACGGGAAGCTCAAGACGTGCATCTACGCAGAGCCCGCCGTAGACCTGTTGCCGCACATCAGGAACAGAGACGTCGAGGGGTTGCTGTACGCCGTTAGAAGCGCGTTAGCCCAGCGGGAGCCGCGGTTCAAGCTCTACTCCTCCTCGGCCGGATCCCGTTGAGGAATTGCTGAAGGAGTATCCAGGGCTGAGGGCGTTGATCGGGTTATGGACACCGCATGCGAAGATAGGCTGGTGGAGATGGCGAAGGTTCTGTGCAAATACCCGTGGATTGTGGAGGTGATAATGCAGAGGTTAAACAACCCCTAGGTGAGGTGTATGTGGCTAGGGACGGGTCGGAGGTGTGTCTCTCGCTCACCTCGTCGAAGGCGTACTGCGCCCAAGACTGAGTCGTGAAGGAGACCAAGCTGGAGCTGGAATTTAAGCGATACGAAGTGTATGAGGAGAAGATTAGAGAGGTGTACAGACCCAAGGTGCTGTTGGCATTCACCACAGCGGCGAGAGAACACGTGAGGATACTCTAGCCCCCAAGACCGCGAGTATGAGGCAGATACAAACAACGGAAACAATAAGCCGCCAATAGGCAAGTAGACGTAAACGGTTTATATATTTAAATTAATATATTTAATCTGCTATTCGAGAGGAGTCGGTGTTGTTTGACAGATACGGGAGGCCGTTCCTGAAAGTTCGGTACGTGGTCAACGACGAGTGCAACTACAACTGTGTCTTTTGCCACTTCTCTATGGCGTCTGCAAGCTCGGCGTAGCGGGCGAAGCCTTCTAGGTGCTCCCCGTAGCATTCTATAATTATCTTGCCGTTCCTCTTGCGTATCTTCGGCTCCTTGCCCGTGAGGGCCTTTATGAGGGCGGCGAGCCGCTTGGCGTCTTCCTCTCTGCCGCCGGGGGCGTCGGCCCTAGCCGTGGCTAATCCCTTGGCCGCGTTGGTTCTGCCGTATCTGCCGTAGGTGATCGTGTAATCGCGCCTTACGCCGTCCACTTCCGCCGTTATCTTAATCCTCAGGAGGAGTTTGCCGCTTCCGCTCCTTTCAAGCTGTGCCCCTCCGCCTATGATCCTTACCACGTGCTCCCTACCCCCCACCTCGACCTTCCTCTCAAAGCCCTCCAGCGTCAGGGAGCCTCTCTCCTTGCCCTCCTTCACGATCTCTCTGGCTTTTTCACAGACGGCGTCGCCCGCCTCCTTCGCCCTCTGGAGTATGTACCCCACAAACTTCGCCGCCAGTCTCTGCCGCTCCCCCTCGCCGCGTACGGAGAGCCAGGCGGCGTGCGCCAACCCCTCTTTTAAGATCGAGACGTAGCCCGCCTTCTCGCCCTCCGGCATCTTCACCGAGAAGTGGAGGCCCTCCACGAGGCCCACCTCCCTAAGCCGCTGTACCGCCTGCTTTATACTGTCTGGATCGGTGGAGCCAAATCTGACCACCAGCGCGCCTTCGGTCAGTTGTACGCTGTACTTGGGCCAGCCCTCCCTCAGTGTAAGACCCTCCTCCAGCTTCTCCAGCCAGCGCCCAGCCCTCTTCTCATCAACCCAGCCCTTTCCGAGAGCCTCCTCTACAACCTTTCTGACGGCGTTCCTAAGCCCCTCGCGCCCAGCCGCAAGCATGTCGGTGGTGGCTACGACGTACCACTGGTCTCTGTTGCTCTTCATCTTCTTCACCTCTGTGTCAACGCCCGCAAGTCTCAAAAGGCGCGCCGCAAGCTCGGCGCGGCTCCGGTCCGTCGATTCGAATCGGAGCAAGACCTCTTTCCACAGATAGATGTTGTACTTAATCTCGACACCACCCTCCGATATTGTCAAGTCGGCGGCGACGCGACCGCTCTTGGTCAGCTTTACGCCGCCGGGCCGCACCTCCACCCGGCCCTCCTTCACGAACTCCTTGAACTTAGGGCTTAAATACTCCCCGCCGGCTGAGGGCGCCGTCACTGCAAGGAGGCGCTTAAACCTCACCGCGTTCTCGCCTCTTGCGGCTATGTTGTAAATGCCCTCGCCCACATACGTCCGTACGTCGAACTTCAGTCCGTCGGGCAGGAGCTGGTTGAGCAGATGCAGTGTGGCTAGGCGCAGTAGCGCGGCCCCACCGCCCAGCTCCCCACCGACGGCCAGCATAACATAATCTGGCCCCACCGTGCCGTCCCCCGCAACCGCCGTGGCGTACATCTCGCCGAAGAGGAGCTTGGCCCCCTCTCTGTCGAACTCGCCCCTCAGCGCCTTGTCCAGCATCATCAGCTCTAAGGCCGTGGCGACGAACTTCCTCATCACCTCATCCCTAGCGCAGTCCCTAGCCAGGCAGTACACGTCGCTTAGGACGAACTGGACGATGCCCCAGACCTCCTCCTTAGAAACGCCAGCCAGCTCTCCCGCCAGCTTGTCAATGCGCTTCTTCACCTTTTCCGCACGCTTCTCGGCGTAGCTGATGATCAGCTCGGCCAGCCTCTTGGCGTATCCGCCTGCTATCCTCCCGCCGCTCATCGCCTCCACCGCCTTCGCCAGCCTCTTGGCTCTCTCCTCGCGCCATCTGCCGTCGTCCACGCCCCTCCTCGCCTCGGCGAAGTGGACGAAAAGCGCCAGCTCGCCAAGCATCCTCCTCACAAGCTCCTCCCTCTCTGCGTCGCCTGCTCTCTCGGGGCCAGCCCAGGGCTTCAACTCGTCGGCCAGCTCCTCAACCCTCTTCAATACCCAGCTCCAGTCTATGGCGTCCACAAGCTCCCGCCAGCTCTTGACGGCGGGTCCTTCGGACTCTCTAGAACCGCCTCCTTGTTTAGAAATGGGGCCTAGGAGAGGCTTCAGCCCGTCTCCCTCCTCGGCTATGATGCGGTCCAACACCTCCCTAGACCAGCGCATTTTGACGTAGGGCTTGATGCCCTCCTCGGTGACGTTGGCCCTGCCTTCGCTTGCCCTCCCCCCGCCGAAGAGGGCAAAGTACCACCTCAACTGCCAAAGATGGGCGGTGCCGCCCACTACCTGCCTTCCGATAAACGACACGTCTGTGCTCAACCACTCCAGCGCCTGCCATATCTTCTTAATCCCCGAGAGGTCCGGCGCCGTTCTCTCCGCCTCCTCCACTAGGCGCTTCAGCTCCTCCATGCTGAGCGTGAAGTGAGCCGTCTTCCCTATCCACAGCTCACCAACAGGGGCCTCAACGCCGCCGTAGACCCTAAACACCTGGAAACCCCTCTCGACGCCCTTCTCGATGCGTTTCTTCTCGTCGTCTTTCTTACCGTCCTTCTCGGCGCGTCTAAACTTGAGACTCGTCTCGCCGGCTCCGCTCAAGAGCCGCAGATCTATCTCGCCGTATCCGATCAAGAACCGCAGAAGCACGGAGGCGGCCCTATCCTCCCAACCCGCCGCCCCCTTACGCGAGTAGGACGGATCCACAGCCTCGCCGCGTCCCTTGGCAATCTCCTTGACCTTCCAGTGCGCGGTCGCGGGCGCCAACAGCACTAAATCCGCCAAAGCCCCCTCCCCCACAAGCAACATTGCTGTGTGTCCGTATATCCCGCCTCTGGTTATGGAGAGGAGGGCGGCGTAGGCCTTAGTCGCCATATTGGCGTCTGAGTACTTGCTCAGCTCTTTGCTCCTTGCCTTTGCCAGCTCCTCCGCCTCGCCCAAGTTCACCTCCAGAAGGGATTTGAGCTTTTTGATGTCGGCTTCTTTATAAAAGCCGCTCTGCGAGTATAGCACCAACACCCTGTTCAGCTCCTCTAACACCCTTCCAGCGACGCCCTCCAGCCTATTATGCGCCTCGCGGAGCCTCTTCACCTCCTCGGTCGCTACTGTGAACTCCTTCCCCCCGACCAGACCCCTCGCCCATTTGTACCACCCGGCCCACTCCCCGTAGGCCTTGGCGTTTTTCACAAGCGTCTTGTAGAGCACAAGCGCCGCGACTACGACGGCGTCTTTCTCCGCCTCGCCTTTGACATTTATCAGCGCCTTCCTCAACTCCACGAGGGGCGGAGTCAAACCTCTCCTAGACCTAGCCAGCTTTAGAAACGCCGCATACGGCCTCTCGCCCCTCAGAGGCACATTCAGCACCTCGTCGATTAGACTCTCGTCCACCCTCCACCTCTCGTACCTCTCGCCCAGCGCCCTAAACCTCTCAGCCGCCTTCTCCCCCACATCCGCCAACCCGAAGAAAAACGGCGCCGCAGAAGCGGCGTAAGCCAGCTTCTCCAGCTTGATTATGCCCCACAGGTTCAACGCAACGCCCAGCGCAATTACCCCAGCCGCCACAGCCGCCATCAAGAAGAGGTAAGCCTTGTGCTTATCCACCCAAGCCAGCACCCTCGCGACTGCTTCAACGAAGAGCTCCACCAGCCTCTGCAGAGACATCTTAACCCGCTCAAACACCTCCTTAACCGTCTCGTACAGCGTCTTAGCCGCCTTCTGCACATACTCAATAGCCTCCCTAAACCGGCCCACGTCCACAAGCGCCACAGCCGAGACGGCAGAGGAAACCACAGCCTCCGAGTAGAGGCCGCTGTATACAGAATAAAGCGCCGCCGAGAGCCGGGCTGAGGCGGCTTCTCTACGTCTACGCCACACCTCCATGCGCCAGTTTAAAAACAACTACGCAAGGAAAAAAGCTGAGGAAATACTTGCTGTAGACATTCGGCGTGGAGTGGGTTAGGGCTTGGGTGCCTCATGAGGGGGCTTGTGGAGATAGCTAGAGCATTGCGTAGATACCCGTGGATGGTTTATGTGGCGAGGCTGAGACCGGTAAGCATCCTCCACCCCTACATGATGGAGATGTATGTAAGGACGGCTCTGAGGCGTGTCTCTCGCTCACCTCGTCGAAGGCTTTCTGCGCGCGAGACGGAGCCGTGAGGGAGGTGCAGCTGGAGCTGGAGTTCAGCAGATACGAGACATACGAGGAGAATAAGAGAGGTATACCGCCCCAAGGGGCTATTAGCATTCACCACAGCGGCGAGAGAATACGTAAAACTACTCTAGCCGTTTTTCTCCCTCTTTGCATCAAAAAGCCGCCGCGTTGTGGCTGGCGTCGTTTAAAAAGCTGGGGCTTCTTACAAAGCTGGCTGAGGCGGCCGGCGCGACTACGGCTAGCATCAGAAAAGCACTACAGTTCAAGCTCTACTCTTCCTGATAGTACGGAATCTCCTCCTCGCCCTCCTCCTGCGCCTGCTCCAACTTGTACTGCTCCAGGGCGGACAGCAACTCCGAGAACTTTGCCTCCCACGTCTTAGCCACCTGTTCCACCTCTCTGCTCATCGACTCGTAGTAGTTCAGCAGAAGCTTGCCGATCTCCGTGAGCTC